>Ga0129306_1001189_pt1 | contig 31727 bp, 30 predicted proteins | sample P827metagenome_FD_94438 | JGI IMG/M metagenome (GOLD analysis project Ga0129306, IMG submission 94438) | Capybara group fecal microbial communities from Wisconsin, USA - P827 metagenome | ecosystem: Host-associated > Mammals > Digestive system > Large intestine > Fecal | place: USA: Wisconsin...
CCGCCGCAGACAAACTCACCTCGTACTTCTGTATAGGCATAATCGTATCGTGTTGAGTGACGCTCAACAAAGATACAATTAATATTTGTTTTATGCAACATTTAGATGTTACAAGATACTAGCCAGCGGGGCTCCCACCGCCCCTGATCCGGCTCCTTCCCTCCGAAGGAGCCGTTTTTTTACCCCGCTTCTGACAGGGCGCACTGACAAAAAAATCGCAGAAATATCAACTTTTTTCTGTCATACTATGACAATAGGCCCATTTGCGCGAATTCCATTTCGTGGTGCCCGGAGAGCCACACGGGCACCACCGCAAACAAAAGCCTATCCAATTGACCTGCCGCGTGTTTATTGTGTCAACTTAAAGTGCCAACCATCGCGCACTTCGAGCCACAAAACGCGGTTTTTGTCACATTGTCAGTGCCAAAACTAACCCATAATTTTGCCATCGCTGAACAAGCATCAGTGAGGGCTGGCCAGACCCCATAATTGATTAAACTAAATATTACGAACCATGTCAACAGACGAAATATTTCAGAACTTCTTTGACAAGGTCCTGGAGCCCGCCATCACCAAGGCGGTATCGAAAGCAGTCAAAGACACCATGCTGCAGCAGAGCAAGGACCTTATCGACCTGGCCGAGGCCGCGAGGATCCTCAACGTCAGTACCCGGACCATCTTCCGCTACTGCGACGAAGGCCCCCTTGAATCCCGCCTCCCATTCACCATGCCGGACGGCAAGCGGCTCTTTGACCGCGAAGCAGTGATCAACTACAAACGTAAAAATACCCCCATCCGGTACAAACAGCGTAGGAGGAAGTGAACATGGCAACCGACCCGCTGAAAGCGATATCCGGTGTCCTGGAAGAGGCGGAGAATACCACCAAATCCGGCATGTTCCTCGTCAAGACAGCCAACCAGACCGTAGAGGACGCCCGCAAGCGCCCCGACCCGGAACCTCTCTACCTGTCACTCTGGTATGAAGGAGAAGTCTGCTGCCTTTTCGCCGACTCCAACCTGGGCAAGTCCATCTTGGCTGTCCAGATGGCCGACGAAATCGCTCGGAAGCACCGCGTCCTTTACATTGACTGCGAGCTCTCCGACAAACAGTTCCAGCTCCGCTACACCTCCGACGACGGCACCGAGACCCACATGTTCCCGCCCGGCTTCCTCCGGGCAGAGATAGACCCGATGTTCGCCATGCCCAAGAGGGCCGAAGACCTCATGCTGCAGCACATCGAGGAAGCGGCCCTGCAGCTGGAGTGCGACACCATCATGGTGGACAACATTGGCTACCTCTGCAACGATATGGAAAAGGGCTCCGACGCCGGCACCTTCATGCAGAAGCTCAAGATGCTCAAGATCAAGCACGACTGGAACCTCCTGATCATCGCCCACACGCCCAAGCGCGCCCTCTGCAGCCCCATCACCCGAAACGACCTTGCCGGCAGCAGCCGCCTGTTCAACTTCTTTGACAGCGTCTTTGCCATCGGCCAGAGCGCCAAGGATGAAGGCCTCAAGTACATCAAGCAGGTCAAAGTGCGCCACGGCGTCTTCGAATACGGCTCCGACCACGTCATCACCTGCGAGATTGTCAAGGACAGCTGCTTCGCCCACTTCCGCCAGCTTGGATGCTGTCCGGAGCGAGAGCATCTGAAGGAACGCTCGGAAAAGGACATCGATACCCGCGACCTCAACATCAAAGACCTCTACGAGAAAGGAATGTCCTACAGGGAGATTGCCGACGAACTCTCCCTCAGCAAATCCCTCATCGGAAAGGTCGTCGGCCGACTCAAGGAAAAGGGCCTCATCGAGCCTGTCCACGTCCACGGAGGTGTGGACGATTCTGAAAGCGTGGACACCCCGGAGACCCAGCAACGACTCCCATTCAAAGATGACTAGCTATGCCAGGACTACAGAAATACGGCGGCAGGAGTACCAGGTACACATGCCCCAACTGCAAGCGGGACCACTGCTTCACCCGCTATCTTGACGACAACGGAGAAGAGATAGACCCCACCTGCGGAATCTGCGACCACTCAGGATCCTGCGGCTACCATCTGCCCCCGCGGGAATTCTACAAGCTCCATCCGGAAAAGAAACCAGGCCCCGACTGGCGCTACCAGAAAGTCGATTGGCTGGAGGCCAAGAAGCAGAGGACCAAGGCGCTTCCCGTGGCCACCTGCTTCATCCCGCCAGACATCGTCCTCAAGAGCGTCCGGCCGGACCGGGATTCCGACTTCGTCACCTTCCTTCGCACTATGCTTGACCCCATTGTCGTTGAGGGCCTCATCAACGACTACCAGCTGGGCGTGACCAGCAAGAAGGACGTCATCTTCTTTCAGCTGGACATCAACGGCAGCTGCCGCACCGGGAAGATAATGAAGTACGACCCCGAGACCGGCCACCGCATCAAAGATGAGAAATGCCCCAGCCGGATAACCTGGGTTCATTCCCTGATGAAGTACCCCAACGGTCTTCCGGAAGACTGGCAGCTCACGCAGTGCCTCTTCGGCGAGCATCTGCTCAGGCAGTATCCCGGCAAGGTTGTGGCCCTGGTGGAAAGTGAGAAGACGGCCGTCATCTGCGCCGGCCTCATGCCCCGCTTCCTGTGGCTGGCCACCGGCGGCAAGTCCCAGATTAACGACCGGCTGCTGGTGCTGAAGGGCCGCAAGATTGTGGCCTTCCCGGACATCGACGGCTACGATGAGTGGCAGCGCAAGCTCGCGGAGTATCCGGAGCTCGCTGTCACCATCTCACCGGTCCTGCAGCAGAATTCCACCAAGGAAGACCGCGATGCCCATATCGATATCGCCGACTGGCTCCTGCGCTACATGTTCGGGCCGGCGCCGGCGGAGGCCGATAAATGGCACCAGGAATTCCTGAAGGCGGCCGAGTTCATCTCTCCGGAGAAGCACGAGGAGGTTGAGGCCCTGATTCACGTCCTGGAGCTGGAGTTCTGGGGGGCGGTGAAGATTGAGACGAAGGATGACGATGAATCCGCTACAGCTGCTGTGACAGTTCCGCCATAAGGGCTGCTTCCCTTTCCTTACTGGCCTTCCGTTCCTGCAGGTATGCAAGGCGGGAGGCCTTTCTTTCATCTTTGGCTTTCTGGAACTGCTGGCCGTTGAGGTGGATTTCTTCCTCAACGCGGCGGATGGTTTCTTCCAGTACGGCTTGCTTCAGCTGGCATTCCCAGACGATGATGACGGACCAGCCTTTGGCTTCCAGCTGGCGCCAGACTTCCTGGTCGCGCTGCTGGTTGCGGGTGATTTTTGTCTTCCAAAACGCCGTGTTGGATTTGGGCACCGTGTAGAACTTGCAGTCTTTGTGACCATGCCAGAAGCAGCCGTGGATGAAAATTACTGTGCGGTACTTGTGGAGTACAATGTCTGGCTTGCCTGGCAGTTTCTTGTCATTCACCCGATATCGGAACCCAAGGCGCCACAATGCATGACGCAGTTTCAGCTCCGGCTTCGTAGAGGCTGAGTGAATGGCGGCCATATTGCGATGGCGCTGTTCTGGGGTACGATTGTCTGCCATTTAGGGTTTTTCTGACTTAGCATCACAAAGTTACGTTTTATTCCTTTTATCGCCTAATTGGAGCGTGTAAAACGTATTATAAACCTCTCATAAATGAAGATAACACCCCATTTTGCCAGATTGTCAGTAAAATTTCTTAACTTTGACATCTATTTATCCAGCAAGCATAATGGCAAAAAATACTATACGAGTCTTTGAGGGATTTGCAGGCTATGGCGGCGCCTCCTTTGGGTTAAAACGTTCAGGCCTGAAATACAAAGTTGTTGGCATGTCTGAATTTGACAGTTTCGCCAGTCAACTGCTAAGCCAGAATTTCCCGGGAATTAAAAACTGGGGAGACATTACGAAAATTAATCCGGAAGATCTCCCGGACTTTGATTTGTTTACAGGCGGTTTTCCTTGCCAGCCGTTTTCATCAGCCGGCCTGCAGTTAGGCGTTGATGACAAATATGGCAGAGGAACTCTCTTCTATGATATTGCGAGAATCTGTGATGTCAAAAAACCTCAATACATTTTACTTGAGAACGTTAAGGGTTTGACCCAAAAGAAGTTTGCTTCAACTTTCGAGGGTATCAAAGAGCGGCTCAAGAGAATCGGTTATGGAGACATTGCTTATGCCGTTCTCAACTCAAAAGATTATGGAATTCCACAGAATCGAGAGCGCTTATGGATGTTTGGCCGTCTTGGCGGTTTACCCGAGGGTTTTAATATTGTTCCTCCAAAAGTAGAACTGAAGAAAAGATTCGGCGATTTGCTGGATGCAAATCCTCCTAGTGAACTGTACTTGTCGGAAAAACAGATAGCTCACCTGAAGGAAAAGCATCATATTGACAGCTTTGTTGTGGAGGAGCCTCTTTGCTTTGACGTTTATAACAAGAAAATCAAAAAGGACGCCCTTTGTATAACAATAACTCAGCCGGAGCACAACAGCCTCCGCGTAATCGAGGTGCCTAAGGCTGGTAAAGAAATTGTCCGTAAAATGTCTATTGATGAACAGTTCCGTTTTATGGGCTTCGAGGATGGTGAGCTTGATTATACTGGGCAGTCCTACTCTCAGATGTCCAAGCGTGCCGGTAATGGCTGGGACGTCAATCTCGTCGGAATACTAATTAAACACATATTCAGCCAGTTATGATTATCGATTTAGGTTCATTTGCTTTTGGCTCAAGCCTTCAGAACGGCACGGGCACTCCCTCTTGGGGAACCTCTGTTGGACAATCGAAGCCAGAGTACAAGATTAAGCGTGAAGGAGCAGACCGCATCATTATGGGAATGGTATACTGCTCAGTCCCTACAAAGTACGTAAAGATGCCTTCTGGTAAAGGAGGCAAGGTAGTCAGCGGAGAGGAGACAGATACGTTCAAATTGGCTGCTGTTTTCCACAAAGTATATGTGAACAATGTCAAGATCGATTATCCCTTCGTCCTGATTCTTGACAAAGAGGAATCCGAATCGCACCCTGGTCGTCTGAGTATCCGTTACTCGGACAAGATAACATACCAGGAAGGGGAAGAATTCTACGGCAACGCCACCTTTATCAAAAAGGTTCGTGAGGCATTTGGGATGAGCGAAGAAGCTTGTTGGTTCGCTTATGAAATCGATGTAAAGAAGCAGGACACCCTGCTTATCAGTATTGCCGTGGTAAATTCTGACGGGAAAGAGACATACCTCAATTCTGAAGTCAGGAAGAAGAAATGGCAGCAGCTTATTCCGGATTTGGATGTTGAACAATTGGGAGTGAAAACGGGTTCTGGCGCCGTTTATAATCTTGATTGTTCGGAGTACATCAATCTGCTTAGGAACAAGCATAACCTTGTCTTGACTGGAGCTCCTGGAACTGGTAAGACTTGGCTCTCCAAGGCAATCGCAAGCAAAATGGGCGCTGTCACCCAGTTCGTTCAATTCCATCCCTCTTATGATTACACAGATTTTGTGGAGGGATTAAGGCCTACGCCACCTGACGAAGAGGATTCCAATGCTTCTGCCGGCGTCTCATTCGAACGCCTTGATGGCATATTCAAACAATTCTGCAAGGAGGCATTGCTTTCTTTGCGCGATGAAGAGACTAAAGATATTCCGTACGTCTTCATCATTGACGAAATCAATCGCGGAGAGTTGTCTAAAATCTTTGGCGAACTATTCTATGCAATTGATCCCGGATATCGTGGATCCGTCGGCCGCATCAGCACCCAGTATCAGACATTGATCACAGATCCCAGTGATGTGTTCAAAGATGGTTTCTTCGTCCCTAGTAATGTATATATCCTTGGAACGATGAATGACATTGACCGCAGTGTTGAGTCTATGGATTTCGCCATCAGGAGACGCTTTGCATGGCGTGAAGTCACAGCTGAGCAGAGCGCGAATAACATGAAACTGAGTCCTGAACTGAAGGCAAGGATGAAGAAGGTCAACGATGCCATTCTCGAGTGCGAACTTACTTCTGCTTACCATATTGGGGCTGCTTATTTCAAGGGTTTTGAGGGAACCGACTATGAACCCCTCTGGGAGAACCATATCAAGGGTCTTGTTGAAGAGTACTTCCGTGGAAATCCGGATGGCCCCAACTACGTTGAAAAGATTCACAAGGCTCTTGTTGAAGAGTAGCGATGATTTATACCTCGGATAACAATACCGGCAATTGTATCGTCGGAAGCGAGGATCTCAGTAATCTCAAGCAGATTGCTGGGCGTCGTATTTCTGACCTCATGTCGGTTGACGGCAATGAACTTTGGCTGTTCCCGAGGGAGAAGGATCGTTACGGAGATAAGATTGAGAAGGAAGTTGTTTTCACCCTTGATGATGACAGACTGACCACCGGTAATATCATGGGATTTATCGGCTGCGGTGGGTCAGAAGTTACCATTCATTCCAGGTTCTCCGCCAGGTACGAAGATGATTATTTCATGCAGTACTTGCTGCAGAAGGTTTTTGCCATCAACATTTTCGACCTTAATCACAGACGTTCAAACGAGAGCGCTTTGGATATGGCCGTGTTGATGTTCCCTTACTTCCTGCAAAAGGCTTTGCTGCAGGGGCTGTACCGAGAGTATCGTAGAATAGAGTACAACGATGACCGCGTACGGGGTGCCATTGATTTTAACAGGCACATTAAGATGAACTATCCGTTCCGGAATGGAAAGGTCGCATATACAACTAAAGAGTACCGCTACGACAATTCCATCACCCAGCTGGTTCGTCATACTATCGAGTACATCAAGACCCTTAAGTCTTCATCATATATCCTCTTCGCAAACGAAGATATCAAATCGTATGTTCAGACTATCATTGATGCAACTCCTTCTTATAGGAAGGGAGATTTGGCGAAGGTGATGGCCCAGAATATACGTCCGAAAATTCATCCTTATTATTCAGAGTATCGCCCTCTTCAACGGCTTTGCTTGCAGATACTCCGACACGAGCGTATCAGTATGGGGCGTGAATCAGAAAAAGTTCATGGTGTTTTGTTTGATGGCGCTTGGCTGTGGGAAGAATACCTTGGTATTACCATGAAGAAGGCCCACTTTGACCATTCAAAGAATAAGGAAAGACAGGGTGGTTTACCGGTCTACCTTAACCGTACAAGAGGTAAGATCTATCCAGACTACATTCATCCACTCGTTGTTGCCGATGCAAAGTATAAGAGGTACTATCGCCAGGTGGAGGATGCAGCCGAACTTGGTATTCCTCGTGAGGATCTATATCAAATGATATCATATCTTCACCTCACCGATAGGAACATAGGAATCCTCATTTGTCCTAGGGATGATTTTGAAGTAGTTCTCCCGCTTGGAGAGGTGGAACCAGACACCAGCTGGAATCTGATGTATCACAGATTCGGTTCCCTAGAGGGCCGTGGAGGAGAGATACACGTCATAAGTGTTAATATCCCTCAGTCTTGTCCTGATTACAAGTCCTTCTATGCTCGGATGGAGAGTATTGAATCTTCGCTGGAATGGAAACTCAATAGGGTAATATCCGGTGAAGACGAAGAAAAGGAATATTCATATGCATAGCGGCTTGAGGTCCGCGTCTTGAATCTCTCCTATTTCCAAACCAATCCTTTCAATTCAGACCAAGCCTCCAGCTTCTTTTGGTATGTAATCATTGATGCCGTTGAAGGAAAGGCCATCACCTCAACTGGAGCCTTTATGTGGCAGTAGCGGTCAAAGTACTTGACGGTTGTACTGGTGCCATTGAGGATGACAGTATGGATCGTGGGGTGTTCTTCCAGGAAGGACTGGATGTCGTTTCCCTGAAGTGTGTTTTCAGAGAAGGATGCGTCTGAGCTATCAAAGCGGACACCGCTGTAAATGCAATCCCATAGTGCTATACCGCGACCGGTGATGAATTCTTTTCTGCCTAATGATATTTCTTCAGGGTAAGGGTGAAAGATGTCTTCCATTAATCTCCAGAAAGGATTCCGGGAGTTATCATAGTATGACTGGGCGGCAATGGATGTATCGCCTGCCATAGTTCCAAGGATAAGCACTCTCGGGTTGTTGCCAACCCAAGGTGCAAGACCGAACTTTCGGTAGTCTTCCAGAGGTCTATTATATTGGATCTCTCCGTCATAGCAGAGGCATCGCACCAGGTCTTCAAGATTGCCCACAACCTGGTCGAAGAGTTTGTACATCAGCTCCGGCTCCACCATCTCGGGAATATACACGATGACGCGTTTCCCGGCACCTGACATCCACCCGGCCTCGGTGTGGGCGCTGCGGCCACAAGGGAGAACAAGGACGCAGGTGTCCGCCTGCTGCAGGGCCTCCAGATCGGCCGCAAATTGGCGCTCGGCAAGCGGATGGCTCAATCCCTTCTCGTACTCCTCAAAGGTCCAATTCGGAGCGTTTTCGTCCACGTCAGTCCAATGGAAGCCGGTGCCGCCGTGCGGAGGATTCCGAAAGTCGTAAACGGGGAAGCCTTCCTGGCGAAGGCGTTTAATCACTTCGGGGTAGTATTTGTTTCTCCAACTGGAGGCAACGTAGATCATGGTTGTTTTTTTGAAGATTTGGAGGTACTGTAATTTCTTGGATAATGCTTTTTCCCCAATTGCCACAGATATCTGTCCAAGTCTTTCTTGTTGTATTCTGATAGACCATAATACTGCTGGAATGCATCAAGGATAGCCATAAACTGGGGGTATTTCTTGAGGTCTTCGTCCTGGAAGTCACAGAATTTATCGACCTTTCGGAAATGGATCAGGACTTGTTCTACGTAGTAATCATAGATGGGGAACCGAGTCGGCTCATGATGGCTGCAGTATTTGCTGGCAAAAGAGTAGAAGCGTTTAGGTTTCTCACCAATGGTTATATCGGCAATATCATCCACGAGTGATAAGTCACCTCTCCTAAGACGCTGGTCAATATCCAATTCAAAGATATGCTTTGCTACGGCAAAAATGCTGAAGATATTAGTGCTGTAGAAATCATTCAGCGACGATGCCTTGATAAGGATATCGTTGATGTCGGTATTGTTTGGGTAGGTGACGAAGAACAGCTTATCCAGAGCATTCTCCTGTAGGACATAGTTTTCCTGTTCATCCCAGGCCTTCAAATAAAACTCGACCTGTTCAGGACATGGTCTCTCTATGTTAGGTAATTGTTTAGCCATATTGTTGTCGGATTATGGTAATACAAAGTTAAGATTTTGGCTTTTAATGACAATGCCTTTCATTTCTTAGGACTGTTCACTGAGGCAACAATCTTTTCCAGCGCCTCCTGGTGTTTCTCCACCAGCTGTAAATGCCGACCTTTCTTCCCGCGCTCGATGTTGTGTCGCAGGTCGTTCATCTTGACATTGATGGCGAGTTTGTTGCCGGAGTGGATAATCCGGCTTATGTACGCGTTGTAGCTCTCGTGCCACTTCTCGTGCGTGAGAATGGCCACGGCCCGGGTAACCTCCTCAGAGAATCCTTCCCTCATCAGGTCCTCGACCTCCCATTTGCTGTCCTCAACCACATCGTGCAGGAAGCCGACAATCTTCTCATCGTTCGTCTTGCCGGCCATGCCAACCGCCAGCGCATGGAGGAGTGCAGGCTTACCGTCCAGATCCCGCTCGCCGGCGAAGACTTGCGTGGCGATCTCGACCGCCTCGTCGATACCGGAGGCAAAGTACCGGCGCAACTGGTCGAAGGACCAGTGCTGGCCCTCACCGAAATGCTGGAGGCCTTCCATCACTTCCATCATCGTCAGGCACTTGAAATACCTCTTCAGCCGTTTCATTGGTACCTGGAACCATAGACCGTGACCACCTTCTGGTCCGGGAGTCCTGTCCTCAAAGAATACAGGCAGATTCAGATCTGACCCTTCAAAGGATGCAAAGGTATCACCAATCATCACGCCCCTGGGAGGATAGTGACCGTCATCGTCAATAACTTCTACTTCCATTGCTTGAATTGTAATCTTCTCGAAGTGGATGCCACAGTCAAGCACATCCATCAGCTCGCCGATATAACCTTGCCGCACCCAGTCCTGAACACTATCCTCGTTGGCATCCATCACATAGTCCAGGAATCCAGGCGTTGCATCCTTGTCTTCCTTGAAACCTAACTCTTCCATCTCGCCGATTCTTGTTGGATGAATAGAGCCGAGCAGCACCTTGTACTTGGGCTGGTTGTCGCTGGACTTCACATAGAAATCCGCAAATAAATCGTACATCATACGCTTTGTTGTTTTGTTACCTTAGCGGTCACAAAACTCGGCATGCCGCCTCGCGCGCTGGCAGCCTGTCGAGTCTTGCCCCGCTGCCGGTATGTTAATAATTTGGAAATTGTGTTGAGGAGGAGAACCCTCTCTCAATTGCTACGCGAATATAGCAAAATTCTTTCGAATCTCCAAATCTATCTCTCCGTCCACGCTTCCGGAATCGTCCACACCTCTGTGGACGTGGACACCATTCCTTATAAATACCAAAGGCTCCCGAAGGAGCCTAGGTTTTTTTTTGTTTTTTTTCCATGACAACTTTTACAAGTTGCTGAGGCAAAGGTACGAACTTCAATCCGTATTACCAAACGCCATCATCTGCCGGCCTCCACAGCTTCAGCTGCAGCAGCCCCAATCAGCCTCAACAGGTTCGGATATAGGTCCAGTCCGATGACCGCTTCTAGCTGGCCTATACTGACCTCCAGGGCCTCTGCCTTCCGCTCAAACCCGGAGAAACCATAGCTCCGGTTCTCCACAATCCAGGCGTGGGCCTCATAATGCTCTCCGCTGCCGACATCATCCTCGTATCTCTGCAGCACGGCCTTGAAGAAAGCCTCCGGTACCGCAATCCGTTTGCCAGTCACGTCCGTCACCCAGTTGCTGCAGTCTGTGTCGATGCACCCGGTCACCACCCAGGCTTCGCCGGCCTGCAGGGCCAGCTGCTGGACGTGTTCCTCCAGCCAGGCCCAGAGCCCGCCATTGAGGTAGGGGTCTTGCGGAGCCATATTCGTAAAATAGAAGGTCTGCTCGTTCATTCCGGGCCGCATCCGGTCGTTAGAGGGGCAGAGGTGGCCGCGGATATAGCCGTCAATATTGCCTTCTTGGTAGGTCTTGCGCAGGTTCGGCTGTTTCTTCGTGGCCATGAACTTGTCATACTGCCAAGCCCCGGAGCGCTTTCCTTTGCCGATAAGCCGCTCGTTGAGGGGATAGGCCACCCAGATGGGGATTTGCCGATTCTGGTCCCAGAACAGCGAATAGTTGCGCTGCTTGCCCCAATACTCATCAGTGTAGTGGGACACGAAAAAGTGTTCAGGATCTTCGCTGAATGCCGGCAGCTCCAGCCATCCCAGCTCAGCAGTCTTGGAAGAAGACTGGCCAGCTGCAAAGAGCGCAGCCACGGCCATCAAAAGAAAGAAAATCATCAAGCGTTTCATAGCGTTTAAGCATTAACGCCCTTTGACTTCCATCGCTACCACAAAGATACGAAATAATCCGTCCAAGACTAACGAAAATGTCCACGCCTTCTTGACATGAACAGTGAGCATGCGAATGCAAAGAGTCTAAACATTTTTGTCAAATAATTAGATTTTCTGACAAATTTGTTTTACCTTTGCTACATGACACTGACGGAACACATCTTATCAACCATCGGCACCCATCCGGAAGGGATGGCCACAGCCGACCTGATTGCATCTCTTCGGGAAGGATCCCACTTTCCGGAGGACAGTTCCCTTAATATCATCAACCGTCTGGTAAGAGAGGGGAGGATAAAAAAGGAAGATGGTCTTCTCTTCCCGGGAAGCGGGTTCAAACCAGTCTTCCACATCGTCCCGGATGAAAAGACGCGGAAGCTGTTCACTGATTTGAAGGCTGTCCTTCCGTTTGCGACCATCAGCATCTGGCACACAGACGCCATCCTGCCCATGATGCACGACATCCCCAACTTCAGCCTCACCATCGTGGGTGCTGAACGCTTGGCCGCCGCTTCTGTGGCCGATGCCCTGGAAAACCTCACCAGCTCGCTTATCCTGCGCGATTCGGAGATGGACACGCTGTCCCGCCTGGCTGCAGGTCGGGAACTGGTTGTGGTCACGCCGCAAGTTAGCCAGGCGCCAGTCGAAGTCTCGGACGGTGTCACGGTGCCCACCCTTGAAAAGATACTCGTCGACATCCTCTGCGACAATGCCCTCCACGCCCTTACCGGCTCGGAGGCCTATGCCATCTATGCTGCCGCATTCGACCGTTATGCCGTCAGCCGTAAAACCCTCCTCCGGTACGCAGGCCGGAGGAACCGTACAGAAGCAGTCAATACCATCCTGAAGGAGATAGAAAAATGATACTACCCGAAAGCCGCAACCTAGAATGGATAGAAAAAGCGTCGGCCGATAACCACGCCTCCAACCCCATACTGGTAGAAAAGGTCATCCGCGCCTTCTCCCTGCTGGAAGCCCTGGCCCGTTCCGGCTGCCCCTTCATCTTCAAGGGCGGCTCCTCCCTGATGCTCCACTTTGGCAGCAGCCGGCGGCTGAGCATCGATATCGACATCATCTGTCCTCCCGGAACAGACATCGAAAAGTATTGGGGAATGTATGCCAAGGATTACGGCTTTACCATGGTGGAAGCAGTGGACCGTATCTACCGCAGCGACGTCCCCAAGACGCACGCCAAATGCCATTATCAAGTCTCCTACAAAACCAGTTCGGATGTGGACACTATTCTGCTGGACGTCCTCACCGAAGACAATAACTACCACGCCGTAGAATCCCTTCCCATCAAGAGCCCCTTCCTCCTGACGGAAGGCCCCGACGTACTGGTGAAAGTCCCTTGCAAGGCCGACCTTCTGGGCGACAAACTCACCGCCTTCGCCCCGCACACCACCGGCATCCCTTTCTACAAAGGAACGCGCAACTGTTCCATGGAAATCATGAAACAGATGTACGACATCGCTTCACTCCTGGATACCACGGACGACCTTACCTGGACCGGTGAAACATACCGCCGGCTGGGCGCCCTCGAAATGGAATACCGCAGAATGGAAGGCCGGGACATCCGTTCCGTCGCAGAGGACACCATCGCCACCGCCCTGTGCATCAGCACCAATGGATACGGACACGAGGATGACTTCCGTTTCTACTCCGACGGCATCACCCGCGTCCGCAACTTCATCCACACCGAACGCTACAACATGATCGGCGCCGTCCGCGACGCCGCTAAAGCCGCCTATGCGGCCGCCTGCGCCTTGAACAATATCTCGGCCCCTGAGCGCTACAACCCCCAGGCCTTGGAAGAGTTGGCAACTGCCAAAATCCCCGCCTCATTCTCCTCCCGGCTGAACAATCTGAAAACCCAGAACCCGGAGGCCTTCTTCTACTGGCTCAAGACCTCCGAGCTGATGAAGTAGTCCCGGCGCAGCATATCCGTCCACGGCCAAAGAAAATGTCCACGCCCCATGGACGTGGACAACAAAAAGAACGGATCCGGTCTCTTTTTACGGGTGGTTACTGTCAATTCGTTCCGAAGTCAAACTCTGCGAGCTGGACCGCATAGCCGCTTACTATCTCGCTGATTTCGAAGCGGAAGTATTGCCATTGCTTGCCTGTGACATCGAGGTTGTACTCTACACGCTTGAAGTTGTCGGCAGGCAGACGGCTGTCGCCTGTCACGGTGGCGATGGTTGACCATGCATCTTCCTCGTTGGCCTTTGCCATCAGTTTCCACGACTTGGGGTTACGACCGGGATAGCTCTTGGTGTCGTTGGCAGTGGTAAGGTAATACTTCGCCGGCCGGATGGGGCCATTGCTCTTGAACTCCACGTAAAACACGTCATTCCTCTTCTCGTTGGTGCACCACTTGGTATCGGTCGTTCCGTCGAAGAGTCTCTGGTAGCCCTCGTTGCCTGTGCCGCCCGTGCCTCCAGTGGCTATCAGTTTCTTGTAACCGTCCGGGAAAACTGCATCTATGTCAAAATCGTCAAGGATGCTATATATGCGCGTCATCTGGTAGTCGTAGAGGGCGGTGTGCCCCGTCATCAAGCTGGCGTAGGGCTTGGTCTTGCGGACGGCATTGTCGAATTCAGTTGCGTCGAACGACTTGATTTCGGGCAGATAGCTTCGTGAAAGCACGATGGGCTTGTCCATGCCCTTCATCTTCACCATCACCGTTACGCTAACTTCCAGGAATGGCATATATGTATCTATACCGAATCCACTCAGATACTGCGGCTCAATGGCATATCCGTCCGCACCCCTTCCTCTGACATACTCTGTCCAATCAAGCGTATACTCGGAGCTTACCCTGTAATGTACATCATTGCTATAGACATCATACGATGGTTGCATGCCGCATTTGTCATCAAAGTCAAGCAAGAAGTCCACAAGTATGCCATTCTCCTGCATTCTGTAGGGCGTAACCGCATATCGGCGACGATCTTCAAACTCATATAATCTGCCCATCTTGGCGAATTTCCTGGTGGTACTCCCACCGGCGCCGAAAGCGGAGCGGAGAGCGTCGTTTTGCAGCTGGCTGCCCTTTCTGGCTCCGCAGACGGCGTTCACTTCAACCCATTCGATGTCGCCTGTCGGGAACAGGTCCGGGTTCAATTCAATCTCAATGCTGTTCGGGTCAAAGAAATACGGAGTCATCTGGCAATAAGAATAACCAATATAGGAATTATTATATCCAAATATTCTCTCTGTTTCCTTCCACCAAGCATCCACCCCCGTCCAATAGACCACGGGATGGGTCTTCAGGTTCCAAACGCCCTGTCCCAGGTGGGAGTTGCTCAGGTCGAAGTCCTTCAGGTAGATGGTGGGCGAGGCTATGCCGATGGTGGGCACGGAGCCGCGGATGGTTCCCTCGGTGTCGATGTTGCCCTTCATGGCGAGGGTGACGGTGCCGGTGAGAGAACCCTTCGCCAGTGTGTCGACGGTGGTGGTTGTCTCCTTTGTCATGGCACCGTAGAGGGTATAGCCGTCCTTAGCCACGCCGATGCCCGCCTTGATGGCATCCATCCACTTGCCAGACATGGCCGACTTGACAGTGTTGAAGATGCCGGTGCCGATGTTCTTGATGTCGCTGAAGCTCTCAGTGATACCCTTGGCCGAGCTGACGCTGGTCTTGGTGAGGTCGAACGAAGCCGTCAGGTCGCCGTCGATGTTGGCCGCGACGGTGCTTGCCAGCGATACGTGGCTGGTGTTCCACGAGCGCATCTGCAGTTTGATGTTGTCGGTAGGTTGGATGTCATCAGCGCGGGTTTGCGAGAGGTCCACGTCGAAGGCCCACCATCCGGCGTTGGGCGTGATGAGTCCGTCGGGACTCATATAGTCCACCCAGGGCGTGACGTAGTCCACGAAGGTGCCGTTGCCCGTCTGTCCGATGGCGGCCTTGTCGGTGAGGGTCTTGTCAGAGGGAAGGCCATAGCGCCAGACGGACTGCTGGGCCAGATGGTCGGTCATCGACACCTGCCACACGTGGTCGTTGCCAGCGTTGAAGCCGTAAGGCAGGTAGTAGAAAAAGCGCAGGATGCCGGTATATTTGTTATAGACGGCGAAAAAGTTGTTGTTTACGATGGCTCGTGAGCCGCAGCGGTTGAGCACCCACTCCCATCCGTTGCCTGGGGTGATGTCGTCGCAAAAGCCCTCAGGCAGGTTGGTCAGCACATCGCCCTGATACCAAGGCATGTTCACCAGCGTGTAGCCCGTACGTCCCTTGGCGTCGGTCACGTCCTTGCCGGTTGCGTCGTAGATATAGATGGCCTCCTGATCGCGCCAGGTTTCGGGGGTGAAATCCTCATCGTTGATGTTGTAGTTATCTGCCGAAGCACCACCGTTGAAAGTATTGTCCCATTCCTCGATCATGACCGAAACAGAATCATCTGCCTTGGTAAGAACGATGGCCTTGTCGCCGTTTGCCGCCATTATCATCCCGTCTGTATAGATAATAGTGAAAGAGTCATAATAGTCGGCATATTCATAATAGGCTTTGCCGAAGTCCATGTGAATACGGCCATCCGAAGTAGTCGTATAGGTGAGTTTTGCCATACTCTTACCGCCGACCACATAGATGGGATCGCCGTTTTCGTCGTTAAAAAAGAACGTTACGCTGTAGCCAGTACCGTCCTCATTCAGCTGAAAAGCCTGTCCCATACGGGTATAATCTTGACCGCTGAAGTTTTGAGGCAGTGTGCCGCTGATATCCGTAAGGGACCACCACAATCCGCTCAACTGCTTTGCCAGCGGGTTCGGCTCAAGTTCTTTCGCTTTGTCACAAGAGGAAAAACCCAGGACAAGCGGGAACAGCATCATAATGATTTGTACAAATCTTTTCATCTGAAAAAAATAATGACTAATTCGCGATGCCAAAATATAAAAAATTCGGGCGTGGCCGTGCGACATTTTTATAAACCTGACGACATTTTTTGCGAAGCGGCAGAATTCGGATTCTCAAAGCCACTTTTGTTGCTAAAAAGCCTTAATTTTGTCTTGCAAATACGTTTGATTCATGAGAAAGCATCTATATTTCATAGCAACCGTCGTACTGGCCATTTCCTGCTCCTTTCCAGCAGAAAAGGCCGCTGTGGCGGACGAGCAGGCATATTCTCCAGCCCATATTCAGTCTCTGGCGCAGACTGACTATGAGGCGGCGATGAAGCTCACGGAAGAAGCGCTCCGAAAAGGCGGGATGAGTCTTTTCACGGCTAGTACGCTCCGAGCCAATATAACCTATCAGTTCACGGAAGACTATGATGTGGCCGCAGCTTATATGCGGAAGGCCCTTGACCTTGATGAAGCCAAAGACCCCGGCACCCGCTCAGAACTCCTGTACCACCTGGTCACCATCCTCAGGAACTCCCGTGACTTTACGGCCCTTCTTTCCGCCTGCACGGAAGGAAAGGAATGTGCCCATAGAGCGGGCAAGGTCTTTGAGGAGTACTCCTTCGACTTTCTTGCCGGCAACTGCCTGTATGACCTGGGAGAAGATGAGACCGGTTTTGAAATGATGCACTCGGCGCTCTCGGCTGCCGGCAAAACCGCCGCCACGGAAGCGGAATTCGGCCACCTCCTCTACTTTACCAGTCAATACATCAACAGCCTTCGGGGGGATAAGAACTACCAGGGCGCACTCACGGCCTGCACCGCCTATGACAGTCTGATAAACCGGATGGAGAGTTTGTTCCCCGAAGTGGATCCAGCCTACATTGACCGTTGCCGCTTCTACCTGGACATCTACCGCTCCGTCTGTAAATCCTATCTGGGAGAACCTTCCGCTGCGGACGCGGCCTTTGGCTGCGCCCTGGGACGGAATTATGCCGCCACCACCGGCGGGAAATCCTTCCTGGTGGATTATTACGCCGCCTCCGGGCAGCCGGACAAGATTCTGGACATCTATCAGAATGATTTGCCGTTTACGGACGCCGATACCGTAAGCCGGGCCTACCGGCTTCGCGTCGCCCGCCTCAAAGAAGCCTACACCAACGCCGGGAATCAGGAGAAAGTGCGTGAATACCAGGCCATCTATGACTCCCTGAGCCGGAATCTGGAAGCCAAAGAGCAGGCCGAAGGCACCTTGGTGGCCGCAGCCAAGTATGATTCGCAGCGCTATCGCTACAAACTGGAAGACACAACCATTGCCCTGAATAAAAACCAGTGGCTGATTCTTGCCTTGATAGTCGTCTTCGTCATCGCTTTCGCAGTCCTTCTGCTGCTTGCTCTCCGAAAGTCCCGCCAGCACAGCAAAGAAACCCGGTTGCTTGAGAAGAGCCTGAGTTCCATCCAGCGCCAGGTCTCCATTATCGCTGAAAAAGAGTTTAACAAGCGGCCATCGGACCAGAGAGAAGAACAGCTTTCCCTCAAGGAGTTGATGGAAGGTCAAAAACTCTATCTGAACAAGAACCTCAACCGCCAGAGTGCTGCCGACCTCCTTGGCAAATCATCCTACGAGATAGACAAGATGCTGGAAGAAATCGCCCCCGGCATCAGCTTCCCCGATTACATCAAGAGCCTCCGGATCCGGCACGCCCTGGAACTCCTGGGGGAGAATCCCGACATCTCCATATCCGAACTTGCCGACCGCTGCGGCTTTTACACAATCCGCACCCTCCAGCGCTCCTTCCTTGCCGTCACCGGCAAAACTCCCAGCGAATACGCACAAGAATTGAAAGAAAACAAATAAATGCACTTCATCATGAAAAGAATCACAATCCTTTTTGCAGCACTTCTCTGCACAGCGGGCTTGTTTGCCCAGTCATCCAAACTTCCCGTAGTCAAGGATATCGTAGTCATTGAAAACGAGAATACCGGGCAGGCGATCAGCATCGTAAATATCCCTCTTGACGGAGTAAACCGCTATTTCCTCCACGTGGGAAATATGGGTATCGGCGACAAGATTGTCCAGGTTGAAGTGGATCCGGTCTATCGCCTTTATATCCCCCTCGGAAACAACATCACCGACGCTGTTGCAAAGATGGAAGAACTCAAGACTCTCTATAAAGAGCCCAAAGGCACAATGCGTGAAATCCAGGGCAGCTTCAAGCCCTTCTTCCCCACGGAAGAGACCGAGACCGTGCAGGTTTACAAGTTCAAACTCCTCTTTGAAAACAAGCTCCAGTTCGTCATCGAGCGTGACGGCTATGAGCGCGTTGCCTACCTTCCCAAGTCCGAATTCAACTCCCTCCTCAGAGGTCTGAAATTCCACGGTAAGTTGTATCCTTCAGAACTGTAGCATATGCGAGTAAAATACTTTTTTGCTGCCCTTGCAGCTTTGTTCCTGTCAGGCGCAGCGCTTTCAGCCCAGACACCGGAAGAAATCGTCCAAAAAATGATTGCCGAAATGGACCGGGGAGACACCGAAGGTTTCTCGATGGATTTTAACATGAAGATTCCCATCGTCGGGACCGTTTATTCGCACAATATGGTCCTTGGCGACAAGATGAAAACCCAACTCACCGGCAAAGACAAATCTTCCACTTCCTGGTCCGATGCCACCACAAAATGGACCTACGACAGCCGTTCTGGAGAGATAACCATCGAAAACAAAACCTCCTCGGGAAGCGACAACTCGGACACAAAGGCCTTTGACAACATTGCTGACGGCTACCGCCTGACGCTCAAGAAGGAAACGGCCGATGCCTGGTACATCGTCTGCAAAAAGCTGAAATCGAACAAAAACAAAGACGACGCCAGGAAAATGGAACTTACCGTGTCAAAGGCCACGTATCTCCCCATCTGCCTCCGTGCAAAGGCTTCGCTCTTCACCTTCAGCATTGAGAATTATGCCCTTGGAGTCTCCGAAGAAAGCGTCACCTTCGACCCCGCAGCCTTTCCCAATGCCACCATTATTGATAAGCGGTAAGGATGAAAAAAAGTTTATTACTCGCCATCGTCTCCTGCTCGGCCATCCTGATTGGCTGTAGCAAAATTGACCCCGATACCCCCAAGGAGTACTTTACCCAGTGGAACTCCTGCGAGTCGCTGACTGCCCTGCAGGAATATGTCCAGGATGTTACCAATCCCTCCTCCGTCAATTATATCAAGCCGGAGGACAGAATCGCCACCTTCGATATGGACGGCACCTTCGTCGGAGAGCTTTATCCCACCTATTTCGAATACAACCTTCTGGAATACCGCGTGCTGGACGACCCCGCCTACAAGGACAAGGCGCCGGAGGATGTCAGGGAAACAGCGCAGGAAATCCGTGATTTCGTGCGCAATGGCACCAAACTCCCTGACCATTTTGACATGAAACACGCCCAGGCAGCGGCAACCGCTTATGCAGGGATGACCCTTGCCGAATTTGACGCCTATGTCAAGGCCTACGCCGCCAAGCCGGCAAACGGCTTCATCGACATGACCTACGGCCAGAGTTTCTACAAGCCTATGCTGGAAGTCTTCGATTATCTGGACGCCAACGGTTTCACCTACTACGTGGTTTCCGGCTCGGACCGTTTCATCTGCCGTGCGCTGGTAGAGGCTATCGGCATAGAGCCCAACCGGGTTATCGGAATGGACGTGCGGCTGGAATCTTCCGGACAGGGCGATGAGGCCGGCGTCAACCACACCTTCGGAAGGGAAGAAGATCTGGTCCGCACCGACGAACTCATCATCAAGAATCTCAAGACCAATAAAGTCCTTCAGATATCTCAGGAAATCGGCAAGATTCCGGTGCTGTCCTTCGGCAACAGCGGCGGCGACAGCGCCATGCACAACTACTGCATGAGCAACACCCTGAAATCAGCCGCCTTCATGCTTATTGCCGACGACCCGGAACGCGATCACGCCAACCGTGAGAAGGCCTTAAAACTGGGCGAGCAGTGGCGCGAAGCCGGCTATTACGTCATCTCTATGCGTGACGACTTCAAAACCATCTACGGCGAGAACGTCAAAACAACCGCGTTCACTTTCTGAGATGAAAAAGACTATATCCCTTATCTTCGCGATTATCTGTACCGTCTATGTATATGCCCAAACAGGCGGTGGAGCTGTTTTGGAGAAAGAGTATCATCTCTTTGACTTTTCGCTCAATGCGAGCCGCCTGGAGGCGGGAATCACAGCTGGGCAGGTGGGTTCGTTCACAGACCGTGCCCGCTTCGGACTGGGCGCTTATGCAATGTACAACGGGTTTTATCTTGACTTTATAAAGGCTGACCCGCAGCACAAGTACAACAGTCACCTCACAGACGAACAGTACCACGATACCGCAGCCTTCAGCATTGATGCCGGATATCAGATTCCCATTCTGAAATGGCTCCGGTTTATGCCGCTGGTGGGCTATACCCAGACCAACGAAGGTATTACCGACGGCAAATCGCTCAACTACGACTATGACGAAGGCGGAGGCGGTTCCTGGTATCACGACTATTCCGTGACGCCCGGCTCCCGCCGCCATTACTTCAATTACGGTGGCGGCCTCTCCATTCAGCCCTGCAAGTGGTTCAGTGTAAACCTCATCGCCTCCAGATATGCGCTGTATGGAGGCGTCGGAATCGATATTATCACAATAGCTAAACACAAATAAAAATGAAACGTATTCTTACCATTATCGTGCTGGCAGCAGCCTGCACATCTGCCTTCGCACAGAAAGCCCCCCAGAGCTCATCTTACAGCGAGCTGAAAAACTTCTACAATGCTTCCGATTATGTGAAGAGCGACGTTGATCCCTATTCCGTCTTCTGGATTGGCCTTGAATCCTTCGGCGCCCCCGGTACCGGCCAACTCATCATGAAAGAAACCGGCCGTGGCTGGGCATTCCTTGGTACAAGCGTTGCCCTTGGTGCAGCCCAAAGCATTTGTGCACAAAATGTCGTTGACCTGATTGAAAAAGATGCCAACGGCAAATGGAGCATTTCCGATGCCAACAAAGACAAAGCCCGCAATTACCTTGCTGCTGTCGGAGGTGTTATGGTTGCCCAGCTCGGCCTCAGCATCTGGTCCTGCATCGACGCCGTCAAGATTGCCAAAGTCAAGAACCAGTACTACCAGGACACCAAGGGAAAACACGCCTTCTCCGCCTCCGTTTACCCCTCCATCGACTTGGCTCAAACCGGCACCTCAGTCGTCCCCACAGCCGGTATGACTTTCGCCGTCAGATTCTAAACTGTCGAATCAGTAATAATGCCATCGGAAGGTAGCAATTTGACGCGGGACACCCAAATTGAACTCTGAATCAGCCTCTCACGATGCTGTAAGGGCGGTTTTGGTCAGCAGATTGAAAATGTGCGGAAAACAGGAGAGGTCTTGCAAATGTTCCGGAAAAAGAGTAAATTCGCGGCTCGCGAAATGAGGCAACAGCCCTGTACGGAATTGCCCGTATGTATTCGCGTCTGCGTAAATATATAAAGCTCAGCCATATAGCCATGAATCAAACTAAAAAAGCTCCGTATCTCTCACCTGAAGTAAGGGTTTTCGAGGTGAAAACAGAAGGGGTCATCTGTAATAGCGGCCGCGTTCAAGACTACAACTGGAACCAGTACGAAGAAGAGTAACGCCCCATTTAAAACGAAGGAAGCAATGAATAACATAGTACGATTTTTCAGCATGGCCGCCCTCGTTGCAACGGGCGCCATTCTTGCCTGCTGCTCCAAGAGTGAAATGGAGGAATCGGAAATCCGGAACAATCCGGATATTACGGATAACATCGTAACTGTCACCACGACCATCAATCTGGATGAGAATGATGCCACCAGGGCGCTGGCCATTGACTATGGTGCCAAGTCGCTCACGAAGACTTTTGCCGTGGGCGATAAGATTGCCGTCATCTATCATAACAAAAGCGGCAATTTGGATAAGGCGGAGAGTGTGGCCCTTACCGAAAGCGACCTCTTTGGTGGGGGCAAGTCGGCAAAGATTACCGTCACCCTGACCAACCCGGAGGCCTATAAAAGCGTGAAATTCATCTACCCAGCGTCCATGGCCGGCACGGACGATGTTGACTATTCCAAGCTCAAGAATCAGACGGGCACACTTGCAGGCATCGCCGCATCGCTCGACCTCGCCACCTTTGAAGGCAGTCTGGATGGATGGTATAGACTTCCAGCCTCAGTAAAGCTGGAGAACGAGTTTGCCATCATCGCTTATACACTGAAGGATGAGACCGGCGCAAACGACATCACCGGCACCGTCACGGGAATGACCATCCACGACGGCACCAACGGATACACCATCTCGGGCCGGGATTCCGACGGGCGCATTTACGCAGCCATCCGTCCCACAAGCCATGCCGGCATTGGGTACTTCGCCACCAACGGCACGAAGAACTACAACAAGTCCGTGACTGACAAGACCTACGAGGCCGGACAGTTCTATCAGCTGGGACTGAGGATGGCGGAGGCCCCAGTCACCGACCTCTCCACTATCAGTGCCAATCACACGGTTTCAAACGGTGAAACGATCACCGGAACACTGGCTGGCAGCTACGAGATTTCCATCGCCAAGGGCGCCACGGTGACGCTGAAGGATGTGAACATCTCTGTCTCGAATAACGAGCTTCAAAACAACTGGCCCGGCATCACCTGCCTGGGCGATGCCACCATTTTCCTCAGCGGTAAGAACATTGTGAGAGTATGGCGAGCTGGATGGCCGGGCATCCTGGCCGGTCCCACGGGCACGACGCTGACCATCAGCGGAACAGGTTCACTTGATGTCAGCAGCAATAGCGGAGGTGCAGGCATCGGCAGCGGCACTGCAAGATGCGGTGACATCATCATCAGCGGCGGCACCATCACCGCAAAGGGTGGCAACGGCGCACCCGGCATCGGCAGCGGCCAACTAAATTCCTGCGGCAACATTACCATCTGCGGCGGCACCATCACGGCCAAGGGCGGTGGATCTGGAGTAGGTATTGGCGGCGGCTGGTCCGGCTCCTGCGGTGACATCACCATCACTGACGGCGTGACCAGCGTCACCGCCATCAAGGGCGAAAACTCTGTCAACTGCATCGGCGCAGGCGATGACGGCACCTGCGGCACGGTAACCATAGGCGGCGTAGTGAGGGGCAACATCAGCGAGAGCCCTTATTTTTACCCCGAACCCACCAGACTCTCAACACTCTCATCTGACTACACGGCGGCTGACGGTGAGACGCTATACGGCACGCTGGCCGGCAACTACAAGATTTCCATCGCCGCCGGCGCCACGGTAACGCTGAAGGATGTGACCATCGACGGCAGCGGCAATTATGCCGGCATCAATTGCATGGGCGATGCCACCATCATCCTCGACGGCACGAACAACGTAAAAGGATACTCTTCGGACTATCCCGGTATCTATGTGCCACGATATAAAACGCTCACCATCCTGGGTACGGGCTCGCTTACAGCCATCGGCAACGGCTATGGCGCGGGCATCGGTGGCAGCTCTAATGCATACTGCGGAAACATCGTGATTGAGGGTGGCACCATCACTGCCACGGCCGGCGAATATGCTGCCGGCATCGGCGGCGGCGGTTTCGGCGACTGCGGCAATATCACCATCAGCGGCGGAACCGTTACGGCCACAGGCGGAATTGAAGCTGCCGGTATCGGCACCGGCGACGGCACCTGCGGCAGCATCACCATCAGCGGCGGAACTGTTACGGCTACAGGCGGAGATGAAGCTGCCGGTATCGGCACCGGCAATTACGGTTCCTGCGGCAACATCACCATCACTGACGGCGTGACCAGCGTCACCGCCACCAAGGGCTTTGACGCTGTCAACAGCATCGGCGCGGGCTATCACGGATCCTGCGGCACGGTGACCATAGGCGGCAACGTGGGTGCTATCAGCAAGAGTCCTTACACTTTCCCCGTGATTACCGACCTTTCGACCGTCGATGGCAACTACACCGCTTTGAACCTGGAGACGCTCACCGGTACGCTGGCCGGCAACTACATGATTTCCATCGCCGCCGGCGCCACGGTAACGCTGAAGGACATGACCATTGGCGGCACGGACAACTCAGACTATCAGTGGGCCGGCATCACCTGCTTGGGTAATGCCACCATCATCCTCGAAGGCACGAACAGCGTGGAGGGCTCCTCTTATTATTATCCCGGTATCCATGTGCCTAAGGGCAGCACGCTGACCATACGGGGCACCGGTTCGCTCACTTCCATCGGCCAAGGCGGCGGCTCGGGAATAGGCGGCATTGGTGTAAGCGACGGCAATAGATCCTATTGCGGGAACATCAATATTGAAGGGGGCATCATCACTGCCACGGCCGGAGAATATGCAGCCGGCATCGGCGGCGGCAAAAACTGCAACTGCGGCAATATCACAATCACAGGCGGCACCGTCACGGCCTACGGCGGTACCAAATCAGCCGGCATCGGCAGCAGTATGGGGAGTGACTGCGGCAATATCAGAATAACTAACGGCGTGACCAAAGTCACAGTTTACTCCGGTGGCAACTACGCCATAGGGCCAGGCAATAACGGCTCCTGTGGCACTGTGAACATCGGCGGCAAATCTGGCGGCGTCGCCGGCGCCCCTTACATCTATCAGCCTTAAAGTGAGTTTTTATGTCCTCGGGCGGAATTGTTGTCTGAGTTATTGCCTCACGGCTATTTTTCCCTGACCTGTTTCCCGCTCACATGCTCTATCCGGAAATCCAGAACGGCGGCTCTGGGGCCGTTCTTGTTATGCTTCCGCCGGACAAACATACTGCGAAGGTAGCAATTTGACGCGGGACACCCAAATTGAACTCTGAATCAGCTTCTCACGATGCTGTAAGGGCGGTTTTGGTCAGCAGATTGAAAATGTGCGGAAAACAGGAAGAGACTCTCCCAGGCCTACGCACGCCAACGCACAGGGCTCTCGCACAATATATACCCGCCCGCCCTGCGATGGCATCCTCCGGCAGCTGCGCTGCCTCCGGATAGCCCGCTGCCCAGCCAGCCCACTAGCGGATTGCTCCGCTGCTGCGCAGCTCCGCAACCGCCGGTGTCTCAACCCCTGTCGGCTGCCGCCGACATCCCATTTCAGGGGAAATCGCGGTCATTGAGACCGCGGCGCCGCTCATGGTGCAGGTGTTGGCTGTTGAGGTAACGCTAGTGCCAGTAGTGATGGAGGTCAGTGCCGATGGTGCCAGCGCCAGCGCGTCCTTCGTCAATATGGTATCAGTGCCTATAGTGCTATTGGGGCTTTTTATTCCCGCCTTCGGCGAAATTTAGGCCGATGCCGATTCGGGCCGATGGTGCCAGGCCTCCGTTGTCGGGCACTCACTACGGCCTGCAGCGTCGGTGCGCTGCGGAGGGAGGGAAGCGGTCAGCCGTATTCGGCAGTCCAGCACAGCTGGCCAGCCCAATACGTCTGGGTTATATGAGTGCCCGACGGCCGGACAAAACCGTCCGTCCGGCACGGTTAAGGGGAAAGCGGTATGGGAGACTGTGTCAGTTGCTCTCCCCAAAGGGGCCCCTCAGCAACCGCCACAGACTCCCATCTGGTTTATCCCCCCAACCCCAGGGGAGATAAACGCCCGGGAGACGGAGTACCGGCGCGACCGTCAGTGCCCAGAATCCGGGCACTTAACATAATCCCATCGGGATTAAATGAAAGACAACATAAGTAACTGATTATCAATCTACGGATTAAGCGCGAATTATCAAACGCACAACGTTTGCACAACAGAAAACCTCGCATCGAATTCTGACGTTCGTGCGAGGTCTGACGGGTGTAATTCCGTTGTGCAAATATGGGAATTGTTGTGCGAATTTCCAAATCCTGCCTCAAAGAAAACCCGCCGGAATCTCTCGACTCCAGCGGGCGTTCGGTTTAGGTTCCGTCTTCTGAGACGTGAGAGGGTTAGGCCCCAGCGGTCCAGGAGGTCTCAGCCAGCATGGTGCCGGACTTCTCGCCGGTGCTGGAGTTGACGTAGTAGTAGCGGAAGAAGATCTTCGGCGCTGCGGCGCTAGGGGCTCCGTTCTTGGCCACATAGTCGGCACGGATGTCGATGGCGGCTGCGGTGGGTTCCTCGACCATCTTGATGGCAGAGGCCTTGGAGTGAGCGCGGCTCACGCCGTTGGACTGACCTTCAGTGGCCTCAATGACCAGGAAGATACCGCCGTTATCGGCGAGAGCCTGGTCCAGCTTGAAGGTGAAGGTGTCGCCCTGGCACACGATGGTGGCGCTGGACGGGTTCTCTACGCCAAGCAGCGTAGGCGGAGTGGTCTCGGGCTGGCCGCCGCAGGCGACGATCCAGTAGTTGAGACGGGTGAAGAGGTTGGCACCCGAGATCTTGCCCTTGGTGCCGAGGACGCTGCGGGCCTCCTGGCTGAGGGCGAGCTTGTTCCAAGCCAGGATCTGGTCGTTGGGCAGCGTCTTCCACATGGTGGTGAGGCGCTTGAAAATGCCCTTGACGTTTGCCTGGTCGCTGGTACGGACACTTCCGCCGTATCCGCGGTTGCGGATGTACTTGCGGTTCTTCACTTTGGCTGCGGTCACGCCCTTGGCGCTGCCGCTCATCTCCTCGAAGGCGATGGAAGGAATGTACTTCATAGTGGTTTAGGATTTGAAGTGGTTGATAATAAGGAATATAGAGTAGATTACTACTATCGCAATCAACACGAGGGCAACAACCCCGAGTTTCATTTTGAAGGATTGCCACCAGGTCAGCTTCTTCTCCACCTCGACCGTCACCGTCTGGACTTTGTCCCTGAATACTAGGGAGTCCCGGTAAACAATCTCTTTCTCCACGGCCACCGGCCGGCGAACGGGCTTCGTCTCCAGCGAGTGGTGTAGGATTCCGGCGGAGACAACGGCTTCCGACTTGGCGAATTCGTTCTCCAGTACGGAGGCCGTGTCCAGCGTGGCCACCTTCTCCACAATGACAGGCAACTCCACATAAGCGGTGTCTGTGACTTTCTCCACCACGGTGCGGACTTCCACCTTGGTACTGTCCGTCGATGGAAGCTGGCGGACAGTACTGCAGGCAGAAGCGGAGAGCAGAAGAAGGAGTGGCAGGTAGTATTTCATAGGTAAGTTTAGTCGTTGGTCTTACGTTCGTTCTCGATAACGTCTCGGAGTTCAGCCTCGAACTTCCGGAATTTGACATCGTAGGAAGCCTTGACGCCCAAGATGGCCCCACAGAGGACAAGCAGCTCGCTTACGATTGAGATGGCGGAGTTAGCTATCTCACCCAGCGGTGGGATGAAGAACAGGCACACGGAGGCGATCAGGACGCCGCTGCTGAAGCTGGCCACTGCGATGATGCCCTGAAGGCGCGTGAGTTCTATTTTCTTCCTCTGAGACATGGCGTCAAATCTTGCTATTCTTCAACGGGTTCGGGTGAAGGTTCCTCTCCCTCCCTCACGAGGAAAGCGAAAGCAAACGGTTCGCGGCCGGTATCCCAGAAGCCCATGACACGACGGTCCATCGTGAAGATCTTGTTCTCGATGTGGCACTCTCCCATGCCGAAGCAGTTCTGGTGAAACTGGTTTCCGCCTCCGGGGACCGGAACATCCGCAGTGACGTTCGCCGGCATCTGCTCGAACGTTGCTTCCCACGGGAGATCCCTCTGGGCGTAAGAACAGCTGGAGAACTGGAGGTGCATGAACACCCAGTGGTCGAACACCACAACGAAGGTGTCGCTGGAGAACCGCAGATAGTTGCCCTCGGTCGTGACCGTGAGGCGCTGCTTGGTTCCCTTGATGGCGTTGGCTCCCTGGTTGAGCTGTGCGTACATCGTGACAAAGTAGAGCGTCAGGGGGCCGTTCTGGTCGAACCAGGGCTGCTTTTCCACGACGATGGTATTCTTATCCTTGATCCAGGACTTGAGCACGGTGCCACCGTCATAGATGGCGTCACCCCAACTATAGGACTGAGTCTCGATAAAGCGAACGAAAACACCGCCGATGGTACTACGGTCTATAGTCAAATCAGGGACGGTAATCACCAGCTGGTCGCAGGCCTGGTACGCGGCATTCGTCGGGTCAAAAGTAACCTTCGCATTCAAGACCACGTAGTTGGGAGCCTGGTAATCCTTGAACTGGATCTGAGGAGCGCCGAAGTTATTGGAAATGCTGTTAAACATGGCTAAGCGGATTGAAGGTTAGTAAATGATTCCGGTTCCGAAGACTTCCGTCTTGGTGTAGTAAGGCCCGCCACGATGGGCAAAAGTCAGCTGGGACTTTCCGTTACGGTTGTACATATACACCAGGTAGGACTGGGCGTTGATGTGCCCGTCATCGTCGTTGGAGCGTCCAATCGCCATACCCGTACCGACAACCTCTGCAGGAAGCTGCTGGTCCAGATAGACCTCAGAACTGGCCACGTTGCTATGACCCAGGCACTGGGCGCTGAACAAGGCAACCGGTGAACCGGTAGAAAAGTCCACGTCCAGAGAGGATACGTGACTTTCCTCGGTGGGGTCAAGATTGTCCATCGTGGCCTTTACACGGCGCTGGTAAGGAGATTCTCCGGTAACGACGACGGTATCACGGCATTCCAGGCCGGTGAATCCAGTGGCCGTATCCAGCCAGTAAGTCTCGATGAAGACCTTTTCACCGGGCACGGGTTCCACACCGATGGTCTTGAGATAGAGCCTGGTGACATCCGCCTCGCCCCAGTCATCCTCCATACCGGGAGTAATGATGACGGTCTTAGACCAGCCATTGGAAACGCCGGCCGACTGGCTCACGGACATCTTTACCACGAACTTGAGCGGTGCAGACTCGTGCTTAATCCCGCCGAACACAACCAGTTCGGGGGTAACGACAACCTGGGAGTAGGACACATTAGGAACGGCCACCTCGGCTGCAGGAGCATCCGCCATCATGCTCTCCCCGGCCATTACGCGGTAGGAGTTCAGGCGGATAAACAGGTTAAGGCCGGAAATCTCAGCCTTCTGTCCGAGCGAAGAAGCACCGCTGGCATGTTCTGCCAGGCGGTCCCATTCGCGCATCTGTTCAGAGGAGAGGGCCTTCCAGCTCTTCGAAATCTTCTTGAGGGAAGCACGGCGAGCAAGCTGGGCACCCGTCGCTGCTCCGGTCGGGAAACATTTCAAGGAAAGGACGCTACGTCCGCCAACCTGGCGAGCCGTAACGCCCTTTGCCGACCCAGAAAATCCCCCGAAAGCAATGGAAGGAAGCGCTATCATGAAGTTTAAGTTTAGGTTTAAGTATTCAGGTCACATCTTCTGAGAACAAAGTTAGCAAATTAATGTTATTGTTCAAACACAATTATTTACACTATTTTATTTCAAGTGTAACTTTAGCAAGAAAGACGCAAGACTATAAAAGAAAACCTCCCGTTTAGAGGAGGTCGAACTGGAAAGATTCTTGGATGAGCTGGTTTCTGTATCCCGTCACATTGTCCAGCAACCGGTGCCGGCAGTTGATCTGATACCTGGGCAGATCCAGGTGGGAGAAATTCTTGTAGTCCGGGATGACGAAATCAATCACGCCGCCTGGAGCCGGACAGTCCTGCAGGGCCAGGAAGTTCCGCATCTTCCCCGGGTTGATGCACCCGCCAGGCGAAGTGAGGTGCAGCCGGTTCAGTACCCGGTAGCGTTCCGGATGGTCCACACCGCAGACGAAGCACCTGAAGGTAAGCCGCAAGTCATCACCGTCCACGGCTCCTGACACGAACTCCAGCGCATACGGCGGAAACTTGACGAAGGCCTGGGGCTCCGGCACATGCTCGTTGCCCAGGGTGACAAAACCGTGGTAAGCCGACACGAACAGATTGTTGCCAGAGATGTATGCCTTGTGGTCGAACGGTGGCCGATGGGGTTCCACCTCCTCTGCCAGGTCATTCCAGAGCAGTTGCGTTTGACCGGGGATGGTCCGCCATGCGGCCATGGCCCTCTGATGCACGCTCATATGTGCCTGCTGGCCAGCAGTACCCGGGAAGACCGGCTTGCAGCGCTTCCTGGTATAGCACCTCCCGTGCCGGTGATACCAGGTGGTGTCTCCGGCAGATCCGAAGCCATCACTGAAGAGGATATTTGGACGGTACAGGGGCATATCGCGTTTATAACTCTTGGGCATCCAAAGGGCTCATAGTAAGCTGGAAACCAACACAAATTTAGTAAAAATCAGCGACTTAAGCAAGCATAATCGCGCCCGCAGCGGCGTCAGCCGCTGCCTCCCTGAGTATATATTTATACCCTTTTTCCGGCCTTCGGGCGGGTGATGCCGGTGGATGTCGCACCGAGGCCCGGGCGTATGTCCCTGGTTGCCCTATGGCACTGGAAGTCTTGCAGGCGGAGGCGTCTGGGCGGGAGACTTGGCTGGCGTTCCTTCTGACCTCGATGCGGGAGCCGCCTGCAAGTCTTCCAGTGCCATAGGGCGCGGAACGAAGTGGAGCGTGGCCGGGGAGGCGGTCTTGAAGCGGAGGGCGGCGGGCTCTGGAGCGCCGCGGAAGGGAGACCTTAGGCTCCCTGGAGCAGCGGAAGAGCCCGCCGCTGTGGGTGGGAAGACGGCCTCACCGGCCTGGGCCGGGACGGCCCACTCTGTGAGCGACGCACTGACGTTCGAGCGGGGTACAACGGTCCTCGCGAACAGGCACTGACCTTCGAATAGATGCAGGACGCTACACCGCTGATGCGGGCGGAACCGCGCAGTCTGTGGCGGGCAGCACGGATTTGTGGCAGGAGCGAAGCCTCTGACGCAAAGACGGGATGACTGACACAGTCTGCGCCAACGGCTGGGACGGCCGTGTCCTGGACGCCCGGAAGGCTCTTTGAGGCCTGACGCCATAGCGGCAGGACCAAAGTGCCTGGAGGAATAGCGGCCAGGTTAAACTCTACCTTGGAGTGGAGGGACGTGACTCTTCTTCCGGAGCCTGCGGAGGAAGAGGAGTCACGGCCTGGAGCGACCCAGCAGCGGAGCTGCGTAAGGCGGCTGGATGCTCGCACTGCACGGACGCTGAATGCGGGAGATGACGGTCGAGAAGCACTGCGGCCCTGCGTGGTGGCACTTTGCGCCCACGAATACCTACTGACGCCTCCTCAATGAAAGTAGCGGATGTCGTGGTCTCCGGAGCCTGCGGAGGAGACGACGACAGGAGCGGGGCTCGCAATTCACTGACGCTGATACGAAGGAGCGCAAAGTGCGCGGCCCCCTGACGGGCCTGGAGGCCGGAGGTCCTTGAAGGGGGCCGCCCTCCTGCCGCCGCCTCGACCGGGCGTGTACCGGCACTGACCTACCTGCGTGGTACTCAGGGAGTTAGTTAACATAATCCAAATCGGAACGTTCCGATTTGGATTAAAACAGGAACCTGAAGTAAATAGGAACCGACTCTGATTATCGCGATTCCACATTTGTGTGGCGCAGATTGAGGTTCCTATTTC
>Ga0129306_1001190_pt1 | contig 31707 bp, 32 predicted proteins | sample P827metagenome_FD_94438 | JGI IMG/M metagenome (GOLD analysis project Ga0129306, IMG submission 94438) | Capybara group fecal microbial communities from Wisconsin, USA - P827 metagenome | ecosystem: Host-associated > Mammals > Digestive system > Large intestine > Fecal | place: USA: Wisconsin...
TCATTTTCACAATTTTAGGCTTTGGGATCTACTGTTTCACCTTGAAAACTCAAAATTTCAGGCAACAAAAAAAGCCCGAAACATCGGACTTTTTCGGTGACGGATCTAAATTGCTCCATCTTTTTGGCAGGGGCAGAAGGACTTGAACCAAATAGCCCAACGATTTAATTTTGCCTATATTTCGGTAAAAAACAATCGAAACATCATGCTCGTGTGACTTTTGTGTGACAGCAATAATTATGCTACATCACCTGTTTTCTTAGTGCGTGTATCTCTGATTACTCCGTACATATAATCATCGAACACCTTAAGACTATCTCGGATTCGCTGCTTAGGAGTCCTTATGTATACGCTGTCGAGGACTTTTGAGTTAGCCCATCCTCCGAGCTTTTCAAGTACTTCCTTTTCAACACCAAGACCGTTCATAGTTGTTGCAAACTGAGCACGTAAATCATGAAAAGTCATTTTCAAGCCGTGTTTCTTGAGAAGTCGGTCATAACGACGTTTCAAGGCACCATAGTTATCGCTGATAATGAAGTCATCTTCATTTTTATGAGGTATTTGCTGTATGAGGTTGTAGATATAGTCGGGGATAGGTATATCTCGAGTAGACTGCTCTGTCTTGTTGCGGTTTTCAACTACATCATGTCCGTTAATACATACCCTCGCACGTCTGACACGTATGTATCTACTGCCATCTTCTTCATAGATATCACTATATTTAAGCCCACGAACTTCTGATATTCGCATTCCTCCACACCACACCGAGAGAAGGCACGGCAGTTCAACGCTTGAACCTATTATCACATTAAGCACTTTATCAAGTGGAGGGAGCTCATCCTTCACCGTTTTCGGAGGTAACCTAAGTTTACGGATTGATGGAAGCTCAACCTCAAATAGCAATGCAGCACTTCTGATAAGAGCATATGCAGATTTGATGGTCTTATAACTCATGCCTTGATCAGCATCTATGTTTATGGCTCTTTGAATGTCGATGGTCTTGAGGTCAGTGAGCGTGTATCCCTGTATAGCAAGTAATCTGTTTTTTGCAAGGGATTCATACCCGTAAAGTGTAGTAGGAGCAATAACATATCGTTTTGAGTCAATATAGGCGTTAATAGCTTCTCTAACTGATATCTTGGCTGGTTGGATATCAACATTTAGTTTCTTATAATCCTCAGCCATTTTCATAGCCTGCCATTCAGATTCGGCAGTAAATGACTTCACAATGCGCTTACCGTTTTCATCTTTCCCAACAATGAGTTGTACACGATAATTGCCAGAAGCAAGTTTTTTAGGTTTCATGTTTGACCACCTTTCTTAATAGAAGGGTGGTACAATGCTTACAGTCATTATACCACCTTGATCTGAAAATGTAAAGAGGGGTACTTACAACGCCATGAGGTCGTTGAAGTCCATGCCCGTAACGTAGAGCAGGTAGTCCACTCTGCCAAGCGTTATGTTCTCGGCGGACTTGTCGTAATCATGAAGGGTACGAACTCCGACCTGCAGATACGAAGCAAGCTCCGCATCACTGACATCGCGTAGGTTCTGCCAGTAGCGAACCTTACACCATATACGCTTATAGAGCGTTATTCTTTTTGTGTTTTTAGCCATCATTTTCACCTCCTTCAGAGCAGCCGCAAGGTTGCTCGTCATCATTTTTATCATTATTGGGAGCATGCTCAAAGACAACAGTCCTGCCCTTGAGCGTTGTTATAACATTCTCGCAGCGATAACGGCTATAGAACGGTCCGTTGTCGATACAGTTACCTTTTTGAAGAGAATCAGCCTCATACTTATCACATCCGAAGCGGTCAGCATAACGGGCAAGATCATCACCTTTTGAGCGGTAGCCACGAACTCTGCCACAATTGCCGACTACCTTACCGAATGGAGTAGTCGAGTCAGGATAGGATTGAGAAGCTAGGAGCATTGTTACACCGTGTTTGCCACCCTTGCGGAGCAGAGTATTTACAGCACCTTTCTCGTGAAGATAAAGATCCTGTGCCTCATCGATAACTACGGTATACTTCTCGTAAGGGTGACACTGCTTGTAGCCGTAAAGACTTTCGAGCATGATGTCGATGATTTCAGAACCTTTCTCAACTCCGTCAGCACCAGTAGATATAACTATGATATGTTTACCCTGAGCCTTGGCAAATTCACCCCAGTTGTTCTTAGTCTGAGGCGTATCCCTGAGATCATCTAGAACAGCATCTATCTTGTAACGGAGTTTGCGATGCGTTTTGTCGCCTGATGGCTCCTCTTCATCGTGAGCGTCATCCTCATTGTAAATGTACTTCTCGATATCGCTAGCGATAACGTCAGGATTGAACTTCATCTCCTTAAGAAGATCCTTAACAGCGTTCTTGATTATCTGCTCCTCATAGCTACCGAGTGTTCTACACATCATCGCAAATATTCTCGTTAGTCTGTCCTTTTTGTCCTTGTACCCCTGGCAGCCACGCAGATCAAGTAAGTCTACCGGCAGTCCGTCATCGTAGACATTCCAAAAGGAGAAATAGTTCTCCCTCAGTTCCTTTCCAACATGCTTGTCGATTTCTTTCGGAGTAAATCCGCCGGTCTGATCGAAAAATATCACCGCATCGGCTCCCTCAAATGTTACCTTTTGGAGTGCTCTGTTAACAAGAGCAAAAGTCTTGCCTGAGCGAGTAGCTCCGAAGTATACCTCATGAAAGTTATCGTCCATATCCGGATTGAACACATATCCTGCGGCTCTTGTACCGTCTGCGTTATACAGTACAGGGACAAATCCGTCAGGGTATTCGCCGACGTTGAACCAATATTCGTTGTCGATTATATCGTCAACATAAGCCTTTGCCTCGGCATTCAGCACGGATCTTGAATATGAGAACACTTCAACATCCTCAAGAACTCCGGCATCATATGCGACTTTGAGTTTACGCTTGTTGGTGTGCTTGCCCTTCAATAAGCCTTTTCCGTTTAAATGTTTATTCATTTTTACAACACTCCTTGTATGTAATTTGGGTATAATGACATTATTAACTACGTCATCATCCATATTTATTGATCTATCATTTTCTGCAATAAATGCAGTATGATCGTCAGAAGAATAGTATGGCGGACCGTACTGCTTTGCGATAGTCAGTTCTCCGCTGAGAATAGCACCGCCGACTGCCGACTTGAACTCACGGCAGATAGCATCTGTCATCGTTGTTTTCGATGTAGCTTCTGTTCTAAACCAGCGAATTATACCTCTCAGGTCAGAACCAGTAACAACGCCCAGTCTCTTTAAGATATGAGCAGTCGCCAAGGTCATAATCATCGTATCCGTAACTACAACATTGCCGAAAGTACTGGCTATGTGACGAGCAGCCTTGATTCCGTCACGCACATGCTGTCTTGCTGCATCAGGATTATTATAGATATACTCCTTGATTGAGTAATCGATTATCCCGCTTAAACGCTGTAAAAGAGGCACGTTCTTTGGGATAATATCATCGCCGCAATTGATGTAGTAGACAGGATAATCGTCCGGAATTCGTTCGGGATGATCGTTGATTATTATAACTATCTTACGAGTATTATCCTCGTCGCCGTTTGCTCCGGTGATATCCCACGATATTTCTTTTAGGGCATTATCAAGTGATTTACCACCCTCAAATATCCCCGAATAGCTAAAGAGGACAGTAACATCATTGGCAGCTGCAAGCTCCTTTCTCACTTTTGTGATATGAGCTGTAAGTGCCTGCACGACGGTAGAAGCATAGTTCTTCCTCTTCGTAAGAGCGATAACCGTTTCTCTCACGGAATCATTATTATACGAAATAGAAAAACCGCGATCTGGATGAAGTCCCTCTGCCCCGAACAGGGGCAGAAGAATGGTCTCATCGCGTATTGTAGTTGCAAGCTTTGCCGCTACGCAGTTTGGGAGAGCCTTACGATAGATTGCTACTGTATCCTTGAGCGGCAGCTCATGTACAACCATCCTGTGTTCTTTCACTTCCGTAGGGAACAGGTCTTCCAGACCAGGTATTACCGACTCAGCAGATATATAGGTCGTTACGCCATTTGGAAGCGTAACACCTCCTGCGTGCTTTGGAATCGTCAGGAATTTCTTATTCGGACACTCACGGAGATTGCGCAAAAAGCTTTCATAGTGTCTTTTAACGCTGACGTTTATTCCCTTCCTTGCGAAGGGTGTCTGTCTCTTGAACGCCTCTTCGCTGATTTCTCCATTAGGGAAACGTAAAGGAGTTTTCTTGCCTTTAAGAAAAACGAGCGTATCTTCACATTTACATATTGCGGAAGGGGTGGAAATCAATATCAAAGTCGCCGATTCCTTCCAGGCGAGCTTGCGCTTACCTGTTTTATTGTTAATCTCCTGGTACTCGAGGCTATACTGGTTCTTCACCAAGATGTTATCCTCGTAGGTAGGATCTGTAGCCACCGAATCAGGAATAAAATCATCAGGGAGCAACGTGGCACCATCAACAATATAGGTATCGCTTATGAGAGGAGATAAGTAGGATAACTTCGCCCCCTCCTTTCTGATACCTTCTGCCTGAAGCTGCTGTAACACCTCAAGCTGAAATTCTTCCTTGTGAGCGTTAAAACGCTCCTCTTCCATTGTCTTTGCAAGCTGAACAGAGCGCTCTTCGAGTTCCTTCTCATGCTTATCCTTGAAGATACTACATAAATTGCAGTCATCAACAAGCCAATCAGCTATCTCATTGCAGGACATTTTTTCAATTTTTTCTAAATCCATCTTAGATTCCTCCTAAGAATTATTTCCAGTTAGCAGACTCCGAAGGGAGGCTACTAACATAATAGAATCATTATAATAAATCTTTTGTAACACATATCAGCCCCTCCTTCCTCTTTTGTAATTGCTTCATTTATTATATCTAAAGGACATATCAGGTATTTTTCGTGACAGTATGTACACTATCTTTTCAAAAGCCCCATTATCCTCTGTAGATGAAGTAATATCGGTTAAAAGCGACCATAACAGTATCCTCGCGTGACAGTAATTTTTTTGTTACTGTCACGCTATAAAACCGCTATATTTCGAGCATTGGTCTACTCTTCAAAGCTCCTGTGACAGTAGATTCCGCCGTATCTTTCTCTTCATAGTAATGAAGCACAATAATACGACTTTTACGGTCGCGCTTTAACCCAAAGAGGATACCATAGTAAACAAGCTGATGGCCTTCCTCAATTAAATCGCGGGTTATCCGGTTAGGGTAAAAAACCTCAGACGAAAAAGATTTCAACTCTTGTATCAGTGCTGTAGCTGACCCTTCAAAATGCTTTTTCTGGCGAATAAAGGCATAAACTGCTGCAAGAGTTTTGTTCTCATTTCTTCCTTTAGAAGTCGGATCGTTTAAAACCACCCAGCGCTTATATTCGGAGTCGAACTGAACCTGAAGTTCAACTTTCTCGATTTCGCGGCCAGTGCAAAATAAGGTACCATTTCCTGATCCACGGCTATCTTCGGTCAGAACGTAGATACCATCAGCAGTGGCAACAAATCCACCGCCGCCGTAGATGTTGTTTAAAGGGTCGCGATCACGGCTCTTTCGTGTGTGCATAACCAGCATTATGCACAGTCCTAATCGATTAGCGAGATCTCTCAGTCCCGCCAGCTCGCGATACTCCGCATTATAGTTGGCAGTCGCTTTTTTTCGCACCAGCTGAAAAACGTCTATAACAACTAGCCTGAGAGCTGGGTGTTCTTTATGAAAAGCCTCAATCTGGTTCTCCAGTCCGCCGCCCAGCCTATCAGCGGCTATAGCAAAGTGAAGGCTATCGGTAGGTTCAGCATTCATTAACAGTAGCCTGTTTTGTAAGCGGCGGTAGGTATCTTCCAGGCCGAGATAAGACACTCGCCCCGCACTGTCTCATGTCCGAGTACCGGTTGACCTGAAGCCACGCTTATGCAAAGATCAAGAGCCAGAAAGGACTTGCCGACCTTCTGAGGCCCTGCCAGAATACAAATCCCCTGAGGAATGAGCCCTTCTACGATCATCTCCCGTGGTTGCATTATCGTCGAGAGGATGTCAGCTGCAGTTTTAGTTATGATCTTTTTACCCATAATATCCGCCCTTTCTAATTCATACATGATATTTCCATTTGCTATATTACTATTATAAGCCTCAAAACAATTTTAGTCAACAAGATTAACTAAACTTAAAGTTTATAGACTAATCTGCCATATTACGCAAAAAACCGTAGATCACTATCATGTGATCTACGGTTTTTAGGCGTGAAAAATAAACTATGAGTTCAAAACTCGTTTTTTGTTCTTTTTAGGTACAGGCTTCTGACCTAATTTTTCAAGAATAGCATTGCAGGTATCTATAGACTTAGAAGTGTATTTAAACAAGAAACGATATGCTAAGTGTTTAGGAGTATCAGCTTTGATAAAATAATTAGCTTTTTCAAACATGTCGTAGCAGAAATCCGGATGTAGTTTTAGCCCAATACACAGTGCCATAACATTTTCTTCGCTCGGTATTTTTTCCCCATTATAATAGTCTCTGATTAATGGGAGATCGATGGTGGTTCTATGGCTGAGTATGCTATCATCAATACTATTCTTTCTCATGTGTAGTACCAATGTATTAGCAAATGTACTGCACTTTCGACTCTTTAATTCATTAATGGTGTCAACATACTTTTCTATGTCATCATTTATTTTTTCATCTAATTCTTTATTGACCCCACAAATCTTGAAACCTTCTATCTCTACTTTGTTAAACTCAGGAATCTTAGATAAATACGATGAAATATGGTCAGAATATATGAGACCTGTGTTCGTTATTTTTTTATACCTGAATTTTATTAAACACTCATCAGCGTGTTCTCTAGCGTAATCAGTTAGTCCATTTTTATTGTCTACATATTTTGAATCGAGAATGCATACTGCATAACCAAGATATATGTAACCGCCGCTGTTAATTAGCTCAGAAAAACCTACATTCTCATGCAGTAACCCCTCATATTCATCACGATAAATAATAAATGTCTCATCGTCTTCAAGACTCCCAGGCAGAAAACAGAAGGGGGCAGCCTGTATCTTCTTCCCGTTTTCTTCATACTCAAGACAAGTTCCGTCAACGTAGTCGCATCCTAACTGACGTAAGCGTTCTTTGGCCACCAATGGAGATACATTATATATCTTTGCAAACTCGATAACGCAAGCTTGCATATGATCTCCGGCATTATCACGATATGTCGAAGGATCACTTGCAATCTTCTTAATAGTCGATTCAACCGTACTCTGTGGGATAGCGAGCCTCATCGCCAATGTATTAGCCTGCCACTCTGCGATACATAATGCTTTCTGAACATCGGTCATATTGTCGTCAGGAATGCTTATCGTTGCACTGCAATTCATTGCATCGGTAGTGGTGCCAAGTATAACAAGAAACTTAAAAAATTTTTGATGTAACTGCCAGTGTATCAGTTCGTGTGCAACTGTAATTATCACTTCACCATTTAATTCGTCATAGTACCTCTTCTTATTAATAAGGATAGTGCCGGGTTCAGCAGAATGATTGTCATACTTCAGTATCTTTTCTTTTGTATCGTAGTGATATATTTTTTCATCTGAATTGACGAAGTTTACTCTTCCCAGACAGTCACCGGTAAGATCAGAAAAGAAAATCGGAGCGCACATATTATCTATGATTTTTTCCAATGATAAGCTAGGCTCAGTAAATTTGGCGTGTTTTTTATAATAAACATATAACTCGTTTCCGATGCGTTCCACTTGTTCAAGCGGAATATCCGGCAGTATAAAGTGACTTAATATATTATCCTCTGGCAGCTCATCATGTTCTGCACTTCTTATCTCTATAATACGTATATCCTGAAACTGAATGTCCAGATTACCCTTCATCGTTACAATAAAGAATTGCTTATCGGATATAGAGCTCTCTATATCATCAACAACATTAGCAGCAATACCAAGTGTGATAGTTACATTTGAAGCAATATCCTCATCACACTTAAGAGATATGATAGAGAGGTCGCTTATATTCTTATGAGAACCACCAGCTAAAATCTGTGAAGATATGGCTGATTTTAATTCCGTGCCGTACTCACCATAAAAGTAATCCTTTAAGTTGTCATACTGTGCCATAGTCAGTCCTCCTTGATTGATATACCGTCTATCGTTCTGGTAGAAAAAGTACTTTTTTCTAAGCAATTACGTTTTTTCAGAAAAATCATCTTCCGATTTCCGCAAAAAAGGCCTCTTTTTGACGAAATGGCAACTTCATTTTTTCAAAAAACGTAATCGGCTTCAAATATATCGTTTTTTATCTCTACGCCCCCGCTTCTGCGGGGACGAGCTTAAACATACTTTGTTACTTAATTTATGCCTTGATGATTCATCAGCTCACTCAAGATTCCAGCCATTATCACCGTGGTATATCATCTGCTTGGTCATACCACCGTCGATGCAGATGTTCTCGCCTGTGATGAAGCCTGCCTTGTTGGAGCAAAGGAAAAGCACCATATTAGCAATATCAAGAGGATTCCCCACACGACCGCAGGGCTGCTGATAGGCATCGGGACCTTCGTACACATTGTATGACGTATCTATCCAGCCCGGAGATATGGAGTTCACACGCACCTTTCCTGCAAGGCTCACTGCCAGAACATGAGTGAGCGCAGCTATACCGCCCTTTGCCGCAGTATAGCTCTCGGTCTGAGGCTGACTCATACGATCGCGGGAGGACGAGATATTGATGATGCTGCCTCCCGTGTTGAAGTGCGATGCGAACAGCTTTGACAGGTAAAACGGCGCAGTCACTCCCACAGCAAGGGCGTACTGAAACTCCTCATAGCTGCACTCGTCGATGCCTTTCATAAGCGGCAGAGCGTTGTTGATAAGATAGTCGATGTGTCCGTGCTGAGCTATGACCTGCTCCGCGAATTTTTCAAGCACAGCTTTGTCGGAGATGTCTCCGACAAAGTGGTCGCCCTCAGCCTTGTCAATAACGCACACCACTGCACCGTTTCTGCGGAACTCCTCAGCTATGCACTTTCCTATACCATTTGCGCCGCCTGTCACTACTGCTACTTTGTTTTTGAATTCTTCGCTCATATGCTCTCCTTTTTATAAACAGCTATCACATACAACTCAAGGCTATCGTTTCTTCTATCATATATCACATTATCCACAACCGGTATCAAGTGAAAGAATCCCTTATGATTTGTACTATAAACACAGTAAGAACCATCTTTTAGTTCAAGCTCTCCTACGTTCGTATCAACATATTCTTGTATTTTATATATGCCGTGTTCTGCCATGTATTGCCCGAAAACAGCTTCGTCATTATATGTTTCATATCCAAGTTCTTGTGCAAGAGCGGTAAGTTCTGCCTTGACAGTGCTGTATTCCTTACCTGTTAGCTTAGTCATTGTTCTCACAACGCAGCTTCTGCTTTCATCGCTTGGATTATAGTATTCAAATTCCATATCCAACCTCACCAGTTATCCATTTTATGCCTTTAGCTATGCGCTTCTCAGGCTCGTTGAAGTGTCCGCCATCGTTCCATTCAAGGATATGACGGGACACATTTTTATCGCCGCACACAAGCTCATACTGCCTGCGAGTGCAGTCTCCCACAGTTGCCATAATGCGGTCACTAGCCTTTTCCTCTCGGTCGCCGAGACTGATATAAACGGAGCTGTTCTGCGGAGCATTATGGCTCTCGACATAGCTTATCCATTCACCGAACCACAGCGAGCCCGAACAGCTTATAACTCCACTGAACACTTGACTTTCATAAAACGCCCAAAGGCTGAAAAGTCCTGCAAGAGAATAGCCGCATAGGATACGCTCTCCCGTTAGACCGTATTCTTTCTCACAATAGGGAACGCCCCCGTCCAAAAGCCAGTTAAGCGTTGAACATCCGCCGCCCGAAAAGTACATCTTCTTGTTGAGCGTAAACTCCCACGGCGAGAAGTCGGCGTTCCAGTCCTCGACCTCATAAACGATATAGTTGCACTTCACGTCCTCGCACAGTGCGAGGACTTTTTTAATTGTCTCAGCGCTGTTCTTCATTTCGCCCCAGTATATCGTAGGAAGATCAGCACCGTTTACTATGATATGACAGGTTCGGCTGCCTATTTCTGTTGTTTTCATTTTTTCTCCATATACACGAAATTCAGTTCGTCGTTTACTGCCTTCTGAGCAAATGTCGTATAGCCCAGCTTCTGATACAGGCGGATATTATCAAGACTTCGGGTACTTGTAAAAAGCTCGTAGCGCTTATCGGGAAAGCATTTCTCTATCTCAGACAGAAGCATTGTTCCATAGCCTTTATGTTGATAATCAGGGTGTACCATAAGCTTACCTATATAAACAGTACCGTCGATTTCTTTGGCACGAACTGAGCCGATAATATTATTTTTATCGTCAATCATTTTCAGTATTATGCAGCTATTGAATTCCTCAATGACTTCATCAAGGGTCTGTTTCAGCGGAGGAATATCTCTGCTGCCGAAAAGGTCTGCTTCGCTCTGATAGGCAAGGTATTGAAGCTGTAATATTTCGGGCAGGTCAGCCCGTTCAGCATTTTTTATTATAAACATACAAATTCTCCTATATTGATGCTCCAAGCTCATAAGCCTCTTCCAGTGCAGAGCTATTTTCAATGTCACCTATGTCCTTTACTCCGCGAACCAGTACAGTGCCAATACTTTCAAGCTTGAAGAAGTCCAGCACCATTTGATACTGCATCAGTATCGGATCAAACAGATTCGGAAGCTGTGCTGCTCCTACAAGCAAAAGTCCGAGTTTCTTGATATGAAACGTGTTCCTCATGGGAGTGTGAAGCCTGTCCACGATAGCTTTCAGCTGTGCGCTGATACCATAGAAATATACAGGCGAGGCGATGACAACAATATCCGCATTCCTTAGCTTCTCATATATCTTCACCATGTCATCATCCTGGAAACATTTATTGCCTTCACGCACGAAACAGCTGTTACAGCCTATGCAGGGATTGACATTATAATCGGCAACATACACTATCTCAACGTTATTATTCTGGACAGCTCCATCTGCAAAGCTCTGTGCCAACCGCGCAGTATTGCCGTTTATTCTCATACTGCCGACAAGTATTATTATGTTGCTCATTTCAGCCCCCACTAATCTCAAAACTTATATGCATATTATATCACATTATGGGTAGTATGTAAATATAAAAAAAGAACCGCCCATATCATAAATGAGCGGCTGTCGGAGTTATAAGAGTTTTTAAACTCACCGTCTTCGAGACCACAAGCCTATGCTGACGGATATTCCGCAGTTTAGGCTGTGAGGATTTTTTTCCGGAAACACTTTTACGTGAAAAAAGTGGTATAAGTGGTACGAATCAAATTATCGATGAATTCCGGTTTTGGAATATTCTCCAAGAAAATGAACTTAAAATTCCGAATTCGGCATTTTAATATGGAATAGAGAGAAACCGCTATAAACTTTCTCATATATCTCTCTTGACCGTTTTACCCTCGGCGATTATGAGGGTATCGAGGTCGTAAATGCAGTTGACTGGCTGCTTGCTAAGGCTTAATATGAAATGAATGACCTCCCATTTGGAGGTCATCACATTATAACTGTAATTATGTATGTTACGATCTTCGATATTACAGCCGTAACACGTAGTTTTAAGCTTGACAGGTCCCCAGAATTATCAATACTATTTTTTCTTGATAGATACTATCCTGATTTCAGTATTCGAGTTCTGCCTTATAAGAGTTTTTTCAACTTCATCAGCGGATTTTGCGTTCATAGTACCTGTTACTTTCTGCCAATTTCCGGTTGGCAGTTTTCTTTCTATGACGTAATCAAACATAAACATATAACAACCTCCTATTTTTCCCAGCGTGGTGAGTGCGGCATATTTGGCATACCTGACGGATGGCACTGGCATATTCCCTGTACAAACGGCGTCTGATTAGGTATCCTGCCGTGCTCACTATAGGCTGTTTTTCCTTGTTTGCCGCACCACTGACATATGGAGCGGTATAGTATTTCTCTGCCTATGAATTCGCCTGCTTCCTCCCAGCGGGGAGTATGTGGCATATTCGGTCTGCCAGAAGGGTGACACTGACAGGTGCCCTCTACCAAAGGCGGCTGATTCGGCGACCTTCCAAGCGTTGAATATGCAGTTTTCCCTTGTCTGCCGCACCAGCGGCAGATTGACTTATATAATTTTTCCATACGTCAACAATAAACTCTATTTTTCTCTTTCAGTAACAGCTAAAATCGATACTACTTCATGCAAAATCTCAGTTAGTATGCTATTCAATAATATCGCCTTGATGTTTTATTTTAATGCCTTTACGTTTAGCTATGCTTTCTAGTACAATCATCATATGTTCCGGACAATTTCTTCCAATTATAATCAGCTCAGGTTCAATTTTAACAAGAATATTTTAGGAGCTGCTATTGCAAACGGAGTTCGTTGGCTTTGAGGGAAATCTATCGGCAATGTAGGATTATCAATTCTTATAACATCACTCACAACGGATTCATATGTTTTGTGGGGGCTGACACCATCATACGAAATATCAATGCGTTCCATATCTTTAATGTCAAGAAAGAAGCTCGCCCGAATCTCTTTTTTTCTTCAGACCAACATTTCTTTTTATGCATTACCTGTGATACAACTATTTCTTCTGGTGTCATTTCATCATTCAATACAACCGGTTCATCAGTATATTTCACTTCTTTTATTAGTATCTGGGGAAATAACCTTTCTAATGTATTTCTGTCATATCCCAAACAGAAACCTCGGCTTTTATTAGCGTAATATCCCCACATATTATCTAAGCAAGGACTTTTACTAAAACAACATATTCTAATTCTTAATTTTTGAAGCTAAATTTGCTCTTCATTTAAAGTAACATCTGACTTTGGCAATATGAGTGATTCTGCAAGTTTTGAATCGAATTCATTTGTATCATTGAATTGATCAACGTGACTAAAGCAGAGCTTATCATTAATAAAATTATTGATTGCATATTCTGAAAAGTTGCTGTAATATTTATAAATCATAGCCATACCCCCAGATTTTTTAGATTGATTTTTGCTGCTTCATTACCCTGATTAGCCGCTTTTCTATACCACTCAACAGCTTTGATTTTGTCTTGCTCAATTCCATAGCCCATGTCATACATATAGCCAAGATTATTCTGAGCATAATCATTTCCCTGTTCAGCTGCTTTTCTAAACCACTCAACTGCTTTGGCATAATCTTTCTCTACACCGTTACCATTCCGGTACATATTTCCAAGATTGTATTGAGACCAGTCATATCCCAGTTCAGCGGCTTTTCTATACCACTCTACAGCTTTAACATAATCTTTCTCTACACCGTTACAGTTAAAATAATAATTTCCAAGAAGATCTTGTGCTGGAGCAAAGCCTTTTGTAGCTGCTTTAGACATATATTCAATGCCGAGCCCTTTATTATCTGAATATGATTTTAAGTAATCACCATATTCAAACTCAGCAAGCGTATCTCCTAAATCAGCCAGTTTCTTTAGTGGCTCAGAATACTGAGAGAGAATCTGCATCTTTTTTTCAATGTCATCTTTACAAATCCTATATGCATAATTCATCATTGATGTTGGCTCATTAAGGCCCTTAGCTTTTCTCAACCATTCGTTGCATTTTTCACTATTGCTTTCAACACCTAAACCGTCTTTATATGACATAGCAAGTATATACATTGCACGAGGATTCCCATTTTCAGCAGCCTCTTTTACTAAGGGAAAAGCTTCTTTAAATTGATTATCAATGTACAATAACTCTCCCCTTGTTATATAATGATTTACAGTATTTTCATAACAAACATTTTTGAAGCTTATCCCTACTTCGTTGTACTCAAAAACATATTTAGTTTTATCAATTGAAATAACAGGATTATTCACGCCAATATAGCTTACATTCTTAGCCCCGAAAGGTATAGAGAATTTCTTGCCATAAAGATACACCTTCTCATGCCTTTCATCGAGTATATCGAAAAGCTCGTCCTGATCCATAGCAACGAGGTCAACGTTATCGAGAATCTCTTTGTCATCAGTAACGCTACTAAGAATGCGAAGCTTTTCTCTGCGTCTTGCAATGAGTTCAACATCAGTATCATCATTTTCAGCCTGATACTCAACTTCAAGTATCTCGCAGAGTTTGGCGTTGAGGTCGGGCGTATCTGCTGACAGAGCGGAGACTGCCTCAGCTTTTTTATCATAATATCTGTCAGTCAGCCATGTAGCCAGCCTGCCGTCTGTAAAATAGCCGAGAACGGATTCAAGGTCAAAGTTTTCTTTAAGTTCTTCTAAAGTGCGAACTTCTGATCCGTTTTTCATTTTTAATGGGAAACGTATCTTTTTTGCCATATATATCACCTACTCCAATTATTATTCCGGATTATAACTGATCTGCTTGTTTTTGTTCTTGTTAAAGCTTGGCAAATGCCGTTCTTTAGTCAGGAAGCCCCATACAGCTTTTCCCGCTTCCTTTAGAGCATTTGTAATGCGCGAACCTTCCTGCGGCGGAGTTATTGCACCGAATACTGCTCCGGCTATAGCAGCACCTTTGACTCCGTAGGCAAAGCCCGCTGCATCGACAATTTCAGATTCGACACAGTCCTTATACTGTTTAAACATTCCGCAAAATGTCGAAACGGCGGTATTCTTGATTTTTATAAGAGCTTCTGTAATCGTTGACCGCCCTTTTACTACATCTCGAAACGCTGAAAAGCTTTCAACGGTCTTGTGTGCAGTTGTAGCTAATACCTGGAATGTTGCATGAGGGATCATCTCGCTTTCTTCTGCAATAGAAAGTCCCGCAGAAACAGCTACTTTTAGTCCCTCACACGCACCCTGAGTGAGTGTATCAGCGATAAATTCGCCGTCACTGAGTACTCCGGAAATACCTTCTTCTGCCGCCTTCTGAAAGACCTCTGAAGCGATTTCTTTCATGCCTGCCATACCTGCTTCAATAGCAACGCCCTTAACAGAATCTTTGAGTTCATAGTCGTTCCATTCGTCGTCACTCCAGTTGACGTCCGACGGATCAAGAACTTCGACTTCTATCGGCTCATTGGTATTGACATCTGTAGCTGTTATGCCTTTCATAAATTTGGCAGCTATAAGAGCCTTTGAACCGTTTCCACCGCTTTGCTCCATGACCTCATCAGTCAGCCAGTCTTCGGCAGAAATACCGTCTTCTAAAGCGGCGTCTAACGCCGCCTTTTTCTGTTCCATTACGTCAAGCGTACCGATAATTTCTGATGATATCGCCTTTATCATATCAGGCGTTTTTGTTGTGAGCTTTTCGCCTAAGTAGTCTTGCAGCCATTCAGCCGGTGCTTTATCTCCTGAATTTTCAGCATAATTCGATATGGCATCTCGCAGGATCTCAGTAAGTTTTGATGTGTTATTCATAATAAGTCTCCTTACTACTATTAAAATTTATTATATTTCCATTCCAAAGAAGTTTTTCCTTTTTTTCGGCGGAGTGGCAGGTTTGTCAATTCTCTCCAGCATAGCTTTCGCATTATAATCTGTCTCTGCTAAACGTTTTAATTCACCCAATGCCATTGAGTGTTTGAAATGATGTGCTTTACCGAGCCATATAACAGCTTCGGCTGTATTCTTCTTAGTTCCAAAGCCATTTTCATAGCACTTAGCCAACTCATACATCGCATCGTTTGAACCTTGATTCGCAGCTCGCCTGAATAGTTCAGCTGAAACTTCGGGCATGGTATTTTTTAACATTTTTCCATACTTATATATTTCCTTGCCGTCCTCTGATATATCCGTAAGAGTTTTGACGATTCTTTTATTTAATGACGCCGATGAATTTCCGAGATCTGAACCTGATACACCTATCCACGAAACAGCACTTTTGTTATGGGAATTATTTCTTAAACAATCCAACAGTTTTTGAACGTTATCTTCTTTATCTTCCCATATTACTGAAACATTCCTTAAATTGCCTATATCATAAACATTGGAAAAATCCATATTGGAAGCCGTTACTGTAACTTTATCTATTCCGGTATAGGTAATATCTGTTCTGCTGAGATCAACAGAATAATTCCCTTTATAAAGGTAAATTTCACTTATACCCTCTTCAATAAGCTTGTCCAAATCCTGCTGATCCATAGCGATTTGAGATATACGCTCAGAATACTCCTCATCACCGCCAAGTTTAATATAACGGTCAAGCTTTTCTTTGTCTGATACAAAATCAGATATTGTGCGATCTGATTCCTGATATTCAACTTCAAGTATCTCACAGATCTTGGCATTAAAATTTATGTCATTCATAGATAAAGCCGAAATTTCTTCCGCCTTTTCATCATAATAACGATCAGTGAGCCATCTGTAAAGTTTGCCGTCAATATAGTATTTTAGAATGGAATCAATATCGAAGTTTTCTTTAAGCTCGTCCAACGTACGTACCTCTGCACCATTTTTCATCTTCAATGGAAAACGTATCTTTTTTGCCATAATTGCTTCCCCCTGTTATTTTGAAGCACTCTTGAAGTGACGGTTTTCGTATTCCTTCGATAGATTTGCCAGAGACTCCTTCATTATCTCAGATAGCGAGTGGGTACCCTTGATAGCGGTATTAATATGCTCTGTTGTTAGCGAACCGCTGCCGTCAACAAAAGCGTTCTCAACCGCGTCGATAACAACGCCTTCAACGTCAGCACCGCTATAACCCTCGGTCTGAGCAACAAGACTGCTGATATCGATATTGGCTAGATCCTGCTTGCGACGTTTTTTGATATGTATCTCGAATATCTTGTGACGCTCCTCTGGCTTTGGAAGTCCGACATAGAATATCTCGTCAAAACGTCCCTTACGCATAAGCTCGGGTGGTAGCTTGGTTATATCGTTGGCAGTTGCAACAACGAAGGTGGAGCTTGTTTTCTCCTGCATCCATGTAAGGAATGTTCCGAACAGGCGAACAGTTACCTCGTTGCCGGTTCCATTAACGCCTGCGAATGCTTTTTCAAGCTCGTCTATCCATAGTATACACGGAGATATAGCCTCGGCAAGAGCAATAGCCTTACGCATATTTTCCTCCGACTCACCGACGTATTTACCCATTATCTTGCCCATATCAAGGCGAAGAAGTGGTACTTCAAACATCTGCGCTGTTACCTTAGCACAGAGACTTTTTCCACATCCCGGCACGCCTGCGATGAGCACGCCTTTTGGCATATTCACACCAAATTCGATAGCCTTGTTGATTGACTTGAAAACCTTGGATTTTTTATCAAGCCACGCTTTCAGATTCTCAAGACCGCCGATATCCTCCGGACGTTCTTTCAGCGGTATCATTTCAAGAATGCCTGACTTCATGATCATCTGCTTCTTCTGATCGAATATTAGCTTCAAATTGCTGCGCTTAAATTCGCCGTCGTCAGCATATGACTGAGAAAGAAGCTGTCCTATCTCGAACTCAGTAAGACCTTTAAAAGCCATTGACATCTCTTCAATAAGAGCGTCAGCTATAGGAACTTCCTGTTCTTTTGAAAATGAAGCTATCTGTGCCTTGATCTCGTTCTGATCAGGATAGTCCATTTCAATTATGGTGATAAATTTTTCAAGCTCCTTCGGAAACTTCAACACAGATGAAACAATAAATACAACCGCATCTAAATCATCTTCGGTTTTTGAAATGTTGAGAGCGATAGTTTTCAAACAGGAAATTACTGTAGGATCATCAAAATACAAATGGGCGTCCTTTATAACTAAAAACTTTCTCGCAAGTTCTTTTTTGTTGCATAGCATTTTTAATGTCTGTGCAAGTGACTGGTTTTCCAGCAGCGTAACCTTCTTATCAAAAGAACAGAAGCCCTGAGAGCCATTCCATTCAAGACCTTTTCTTCCTCCAACAATCGAAGAAATGAGTTTGTCAACTTTAGTCTCTTCAAAAGAATTAATATAAATTATCGGGAATCCTGCGTCTAAGTAGGAATTCAGTGCTTTGTCGATCTGCATATTTTGTCCTCCTTCATTTCAGCCTCCGGAAACGGAGACTTCTTGCTTTTACTTTCTTTACATTGCGGACATGGACTTATGGGGCATTTAATAAGTCCGAGCTTGTACGGACACTTTAAGCATTTCAGCATTGAGCTTCTCCTTTCCGATGACTTTCATCTTTAAAAATGATATAATAACCATTGCAGACTGCCATAAATTTCAGCAATTACTGTCACAAAGATTGATTTTAGCGAAATATCGGCACATTACTCCCTACATATGACGATGTTTTTGACGTTAAAAGCGCTTTGTTCATTTTATTTTCAAGCAATGCCATACACGCTCTTTTCCGTTCCATAGACGTATGAACATAGCGATTTAGCGTAGTTTCAACACTGGCATGACCCAGTACCTCGGAAAGTGTCTTAACGTCAAAGCCAGCCTGTAGACTGTTTGTGGCGAACATATGGCGCAGACAATGGTATCCTACTGACGGTAAAATAGCTTTTTTGAGTATAGCCTTGAATCGGCGCTGTAACGTCCTCGGCTCGATAATAACAGTAGAATTGGACAAAACGTAAAAATCATTATTGCTGCGGGAGTCCCGCAGCAGTTTCATAATAAATGTTGGTATCGGTATAGTTCGATATGATGAACGGCTCTTTGGAGTATCTATTACAAGTTTCGTGCCATGTATACCGTAACGTATCCGCTGAACAGTCCGTCTGACGGTTAAAATGCTCTTTTCAAAATCAATATCTCCCCACATAAGACCGCAGACCTCACCGACACGAAGCCCGGTATACAGGCTCAGGAGAACGCAAATTGAAGTCGTATTTAGATTGTGCAGCAGATAATTACACAGCTTCCGCTTCTGTGTTTGCGACAGCAATTGCATTTCTTTTCTATGTACTTTCGGCAAGGTCACATCTGCCAATATATTGCGAAATCCATGTATCTTTGCAATATACTTAGCCATTGATTTAAAGACGATTATTATGTCGGAAACGTACTTTGCTGACAGTCCGAAATTAAGCTTATCCTCAATAAAACTGTTAAGCATTTGCACCGTCAGCACACCATAGCGGATTCCGCCAAATGCAGGAAAGATATGATTCTCGACCTTTATCAGATAATTTGAATATGTTGAAGTTTTCACTCGCAGCTTAACAGCTGACAGCCATTCGCTGAAAAGCTCTTTTACCGTCAGATTACAGGGATTAGTCATAGTAGGAGCAGTGACTTTAAGGGGAGCAAGTTTTCCTCTTACCTCTGCATACGAATGACCGTATACAGAGCGATACTTAGCCTTTCCGTCATTTGTGAAGCCACATTTGTAACGTCCCTCCCAGCGTCCGTCTTTTCGCTTGTAAATGTTCTCACCTCTCCGTGCCATACCTCTCCCTCTTTCTTGACCATAATTCTGACGATAAATGAGCAGTCAATACCTACAAAAGCATATGTCCAGCCTTGTATAAACTGCCGATTTTAACATTCTATTTGTAAAAAATTATCATATTGAATTGAATATTTCATGTTATTGTGTTAAAATCATACATATAAAATGTATGTTGAGTGTGCCGTGAATTGCTGAAATTTATGGCACTTTTTATTGACAAATCAATATTGTTGTGCTACAATGATAATCAATTTCCTTGATAAAATTCTACCATATATCGCCAAAAAGTTCATTCCAAAGCAGGCGAAGTTTATTCCAAATATCAGGAAGTTTATTCCATATCTGAGGGTGAATATTTTGAGAGCAAGCATTGGGGCATTACTAAATCTGGTCTTTGAATCAAAGAAACAAGGCAAAGGGCGTTTAGGGCGCGGAAAAGTCTATACTAAGCTGATTGAAATACTATTTGGCACTGAATGTCTGAATACAGCAAACGTATTTGGCGGCAGCATTGATAGATTCCTTCTGCGGATAATACGAAATGAAACTGAATATCCGTATTCAATTTTTAACATCAGCGAAGCCGATGTTTTTATAACCGATGAAGCAAGAGTAAAAAATGCTCTCTTGAAAATGAAGGACTTCTGTTCTGAGATATTTGATGAAGAAAAAACAGAAGCTCTTGTATACAGTCTTCTTGAAATGATAAGGCAAGATACAACGATAAGCACCCTCATTTACGGCTGCAAAACTATATCGAAAACGGACTTGTTCGGCAGCACTATCCACCCAACTCGAATTTGCATAGAAGCTCTTTTACTGTCTCTTTTGTATCATGTCCATAAACATCCTACGCCGTCAAAAGAGGCAGCTATTTGCCATTTAGCCGCTCCTGAAAGCATAGATTTCAAGACAGTTCATTTCAGCAATTATTCATCCTTAGACCTCGAATACGATATAGATATCATCGAATTTATAAAAACTCACGCCCATGAAAAAGAGAGAAACTACGCAAGCTTTAAGCTCGATATAAATGTCGATAACAAAATTTCATCTCAGTTGCCTGACAGCGGAAATCTGTTTATATACGGCGAAAATTCAGCAATCGTGTCCAACCGTCTGGATACCAATAGCTGTACTCTCCTTTATCTTAATCTCTCTGCTCATGACATTTCTGATACATCTATACTTGATATGCTTCTGCTGAAATACCGCTATTTGAATGAGTACAGCGATCATCGTAAATGCTGCATAATAGAAGGCGAAGAAGCAGTAATAAAAGAGGCGTACAAATTCGAGACGGTTCTTAAAGCCGCTCCAATAAACGGTCAAAAGCAGTTTGTGCTATGGATCAATGGACTTAGCGAAAGGATATTAAAAAAACATCCTTCCATACTCAGCGGCATAAATAATGCTGTTGATAATTGGAAAAATGTCCGCATAATTATTTCTGGACGTGAAGTCCCGGATATGGCTGTATTCAGCTCTTTTATCAAAGCTGAAATCACAGGCGTTAACACCTCGGATATCCATAACAGGATTGCTGACTATGACAGTCTTGACCCTTCATTAAAGACTCTGCTTAGAGACCCGATACTTCTTAACCGATATCTTGACCCAAGCAATGAACGCAAAACCTATGGAGAGCTGCTTGACTATTATTACTCCGAATACCTGATAGAGCAGTATACAGAATATCCCGATATAGTATTTTTGATAAAGCATATCCTGCCATTTATCGGCAAGCGAATATCCGACTTAAATAGCAATTATATCAAGCGAAGCGATGCTGCTGATGTCATTGAAAAAGCATTACATATTCTGCTTGATAACAAGGTTGTGTATCAAAACTACACAGCCGCCAATACCGTCTTTTCTGTTGACAGAACTGATTTTAGCACTTTTATAGAGATGATCCTTGATACAGAAATAATGAGCGAAAACAGCAATGGAGAATTGGTCTTCACATCTCACGGAGGTCATTATTATTTTGCCGCAAAATATGTTGTCAACGCCATTAAAATGCTTGATATAGCCTTTGAGAAAGAGAACATTTATGAGAAGCAAGAGCTATTCCGATGCCTTGATTTAGGTTCGGTGTGGTTTGTGAATATGCCTATATATCGGCTTGTGGGAGAAATAACAGGAGACTACAGAAATACTCCCGAATCAGCTCATTATTACAAAACTCAGCTTGACACACTCTTGGAGATGTGCCGTGAATTTGACTGTTTCAGAGCAACCGAGAACGTTATATATGCAATGGCGAGTGCAAGGGAAAACACAATATGCGATGTTGATTTCAGCAATACTTCACTGCCGCTGACGATTCCGAGTTACATCAGCTTTAGCGACGTTAGCGGCGAGCTACCCTGCGATTTCAGCAAATGCCACGTATTTTATTTATCCTTACTCGAACCGCTGCTCTTTTCAGTTAGTTCGGGAGATGAAGAGCTGATACTTGCCGCATTTGAGGATTCTTATGTCGTTCTATGGGACTGCAATAATAGGTGTATTCTATGGACGGCTGATCTGCACAATTATCTTGAGAATGATTCTGAGCTATGTTATGCTGAATTCAATGATAACACCATTTCTGTATATGGCAGCATCAGCGGTGTAGAATTAGCTCTATCCGACGGAACGATCAAGAATTGTTTCAAAGCTTCTGAACGGCGTTCCGATAAATATGACAAGTGGCTTGAAAACGGCTGTATTTCTCAAAGTACAGGCTATAAAAATTTACAGGAAGATATACTTCAACAGCTTCCTCATTTTAAAAACTGTGATTTCAGTGATGCTGTTTTTGAATTCGACAAATACAAAGAATTATTGAAGAAAATGGGAGCAATTATATAGAACTGTCATACAAACATTATCCCCGCTGTTACGCTCACAATGAACGTAATGGCGGGGATTATTTTATAAAGCTAAATGCCGCCATGAAAGGCGGCACAAAATATATCTTAAATGCAAAAAGCAGCATACAGCGGAACGATTTTCTTATTATCCTCGAAAGCGAAGTTCTTGGCGGATAGCTTAATCGAATATTCAGGCTTATAAGTCTCCATGTATACACGCAGGCTCTTAGCCTTGGTATTATCAGCACTCTTGACCTCAATGGGGATCAGCTTTCCGTCACGCTGAATGATGAAATCGACCTCAGCGCCGCGGTCGGACTCCCAATAGTAGGTGCGGTAGCCGTTCATCACAAGCTGATTATTGGCGTAATTCTCGGCCATACCACCCTTGAACTCGTTGATATCCTCGACCATATACAGCACATCATTGGCGGTCAGATCCTTCTTAGCGCATAGCAGTCCCAGATCAGAAACATATATCTTGAAGGAATCAATGTCCTTATAATTCTCAAGGGGCTTCTTTATCTGCTCCGCTCTATATACCTGAGAAACGATACCCGAAAGGCTCAGCCATTCAATTGCATTCTCAAACTCGGAAGCTCTCGCGCCTTTCTTTATAAGTTTATACAGGAATCGTGTATTCTTCTTCGACAGCTGGACTGTGATATTGTCGTAGCAAAGACGGGTTTTCTTGATCTCGTTAGTCGTGTTATACTTGCTCATATCGTCGAGATAACCGAGCAGAATAGTATCCTGGGTATGGCGCACAAGCAGGTAGTCCTTGGTTTGTGCGAACTGCTGAACGCACTCAGGCATTCCGCCTACTATGAGATATTGGCGATATAACTGCATTGCAGAATCATGCAAAGCACTTGGCATAGGCGAATTATCCTCAAAGTGTTTGCGTATCTCATTGACAAGGGCATCTTCGTTTAAAGCAAGCAGGAATTCTTCCATATCCATTGGATACATCGTCTTTATATCGACCTTACCCACAGGGAAAGAGAACTGCTTACGGTTTACAGCCACTCCCAACAAGCTGCCTGCAACGATGATATGATACTGAGGAGCTTCCTCACAGAAGTATTTGAGCGACGTCAGAGCACGTTCGCAAAGCTGAACTTCATCTAATATGATAAGCGTTTTCTCCGACACTATGGTAGTTCCTGCGATGTGAGAAAGAATAGGCAGCAGATATGCAGGACTGATGTTCTCGGCGAATGTATCTGCAATCTTTGGATCAGTCTCAAAATTGAAATAAGCAACGTTATCGTAGTTCTTGCGTCCGAATTCAAGCAAAGCATAGGTCTTTCCAACCTGTCTGGCGCCTTGAAGAATAAGCGGTTTCCTGTTAGTACTATTCTTCCATTCTGACAAATATTCAGATATTTTCCGGTACATATCAGCACCTCCCATGTTATTTTCAGCATTATTATATCATATATTCATGTAAAAATCAATATGTTTTTGAAATAACTTCGCAGATATTTGCACGAATAAATTTAAAACAAGCACCGCCCGAAGGCGGTGCAGTATATATACTATCATCGTTAAAGGTTATCTCAACTTGAGCATATCCGTATCTTTTCCTTTTTAAGGAAATGCCAGTATGCAATATAGGAAACAACCGAATCAAATGCATTTCCGCAGCCGAACATCAGAGCTATGCCAATGAGAGTAGGATGCCATATTCCACATAGGTACAGAACGAAGAACGTTCCGTAGTATATGCTGTTTGTCACTATCGACTCGAACAGCATATAATTCGTCTTGCCTCTGCCATAGAATGTAGCATCAAATACGTTCTGGAAAGCGTACATAACATAGAACACGAACAATACCATTACAAGCCTAAACAGTTTATCCACGTCGCTGTATCTGAGAATATGGGACATAAACGGTTTATACAGCGGAATTGTTATCACCCATATCAGGCATGTTACAGCCGTTATCATAAAATAGCCAAGGGTATTGTTCTTTACAGCATTCTTGTCCTTGGATGTCTCCTGCTTTATCAGCTCTCCAAGCTGAGTTATAGGCAGCAGCATCCATCCCCATATAAAGTTATTTGCCACCCAATATGTCCCTTGCTCTCCGACCATATTCACCATACGCGAGACCATGAGCATATACGCAATATTCCTGACAAAAGATTCAAGTCCTGAGATACCGCCAATTTTAAGGAAGTCCTTCATCCACGCAAAGGACAGCTTTCCCTTTTCAAATATATGATAACCACATCTGCCAATAAGTACAGCAGCAATGATGAACAAGATGAGGTTTGATATGATATTTGAGATACCAATTCCGTTAACCCCGCAATTCAAAGATACAGGGAGCGTTGAGACAAGTAATGTATCAAGGAGCAGGCTGAGTATCAGCTTTGCTGCCGTTATAGCGTAAACAAGCTTATCCTTTCCGATGGTGATAAGAGCTACGCAGATAAAGCTATACAGTATACCGAAGATATTGCCTATACACTCTATCCTGATATAGCTCGCGGATTCCGATAATATATCAGGTGATACCGCCATGAATCTCAGCAGCGGATGAACAAATATCATCACAAGTACAGAACAGACCGTATATATTCCAAGCGATACAAGCAGTCCGCTTCGTATCCTGTTGGTGAATTCTTTTTTTTCAGACACAGCCTGTCCCATGAAAAAGTACAGAGGGAGAACTATTGCTTCGTTTATGACCTCATACAGCAGATTCACCCATGAAAGCTGTCCTGCTATTGAGTAGGACCAATCTCCCGGTAACTGTCCGAGAAAAAAGGTTCGCAGCGTTGTGTACAGCGTCGGGCAAAGTCCCATGACTAATAGCGCTAGAAACAATCTTCCGTTTAAATTTTTCAATGATCTCTGTATCTTGTTCATTCATCAACCACCGCCTTAGATCCAGCGGTCATACGCTTTATGAGTAGTCCGCCGTTATCTTTGAGCCATTTATTCCACCTGTCATAGCCAGGAAATACGCTGTATATTGAAGCATAAAAATCTTTGGAATGGTTCATATACAGTCGGTGGCATAGTTCGTGTACAATGACAGAATCCATTACCTCAGCAGGTGCCGCTATAAGCAGGCAGTTGAAGTTGAGGTTGCCTTTTGAAGTGCAGCTGCCCCATTTTGTCCGTTGATTACGAATGGTGATCCTTCCGTATGTTACACCGAGCTTGTCAGCATAATGCTTCACACGTTCTGGGATAACTTCAAGTGCCTTCTGAGCCATATTCCGGATATCCTGCTCAGTGAACGGGTCGAGCTGTTCAAGTTCACGGTTATGCTGTAAAACTTTTGCAGTATGAATTTGTATCCATTTCTCGCTCTTTTCGATGAAAGCGATAAGGTCTTTGTTGGAACAACGCAGAGGTGCTCTTACAATGAGATGTCCGTCTTCTGCAATCTGCAACGCAACAGTCTTGCGCCTGCTCCGGATTATCTCTGCGTTGGTACTTATGCTATTGATGTCAGCCATATGTTTGCCTCGTTTTTGGATTATTGGTTAATTGCTTACGAGTATAATATCATATCACGGTGATAGTGTCAAGCGTTTCCGAAAAGAAGTAGTAGATTATTATAACATAGTTAAGAACAGCTTCACCCGGCACAAGGCCGGGTATGATTATGAATCATTATGAAGCTGTCCATAGTTGCATCAATGAGAATTATTCGGTGTTATCTATGATTATTTCTTGTTCTTTTGCGGTTTAAAGACCTTTTCGTATGGTTTTCTACTGTGGTCAATTTCTAAGGAATTGGGTTTTCTCTTTTCAATGACAAGCAAGACTTCCTGCTGGGTAATATTTGCCAAACGCTGTGCCATCGGAAAATTGTTTTCATTTTTTGCGTGCAGCATTTTTCCGTTTCTGAGGTTGGTAGTAGAAACGTAGTTATGAAAATGATAGTCAGAACTTTCAGTATGCTTTTTGTGCTGACCAGCAAGAATTAGATGTTCGTCTTTCAATGGCTTTAAGAATTCTTCGTTAATAGCCATTGCAGTTTCAGAATCAGGTGCCGTCTCTCTTGTTAACGAGATCATGTATTGATTAAAGGGATTTTTGCGTTCATTACCGTAATATTTTGCCACATCTTTAAATTGTCTTTCGGCGTTTTGTGGATTACTATCGTCAACGCCGTATCCTCTTACAGCAACACTGTCTTCATTTGACGGATAATGCATTATATGATCCCAGTAGTCTTGCGAACAACCGGTATATGTAAAGATTTTCAAAATGTTCATAAATTGTTTGCCTCCTCTTGCGCTTCATCGAATTTACCTGCCCTGCAAAGGTTTATAATGTTCTGTGTTTTAGCACGAATATAAGGCGTAGCACCGTTAGATTCGTCTGCACGATGCTTCATTCTCTCGTTTGCAACAGCCGGAAACTTAACGCCTTTCTCCTTTGCTTCTTTCTCAATATCAGCGATAGTGTCTTCATCAATCCATATGGATTTCTTCTTTTTCATAGGATGTACCTCCATCGATATAGTATTTCAATAATGTCGTATTCTTGTTTTTAACCGCATATGGTCATCAGTATAATATGTTTATATATATTATTTAATAATTATATATTATATATTTAATAATATATTTACAGGTACAAAGTAAGAATGTCCGACATTATTACTATACAGTACATTTGTCCTACAAAAAAACTCCCGAATAATCGGGAGTAGAAATTGATTCAGAAAAAGGATAGCTGATTATTTATCCAGCTGACCTGCTCCGCCTGATGAATGATTTCACCTTCGAGCAGATTACCCACAAGGAAAGGTGAACCCGGATCGTGTAAACTCGTATTGCGTCTGACATTCTCTCTGTTGGAGTTGGCGTAGCAATAACGACAGAGGTGAGCGCAGGTATCATAAGCACCAATATCAGTTCCAAGTACGCAGCTGCATTCCGCACGCTGTGATTTTTTCTTAGGAATATCAAGCGTACTGCCGATAGCCGTCTCAAATGTTTCCTGTGTCATACAGCCATAACAGTCAACGCCGTATGGTGCAAGGTCATTCCCCTCAGCACAGGCTTTTATCGTTATACCGTAGCGCTGTCCTATATCAGCAAATGCCTTACCAATAGCGATACGCTCCTGTGGAGTTACTGTTCTGACCTTAGGAAAGTTGCGTGTTACCTTCTCATAGATATCAATAAAGCTGATAACACACACTCTTGTATAACCTGAAAGAGTATTACACATCGTCTCGAAGTCTGATATGTGGCGTTCCAGAGTATATGTACCGTCAATGAAGATCGGATCATACCTCCAGCCGATGCAGTTGACTCCAACAGCTTCTGAGAGCGTTATGAAGTCCTTCATGACCTGCTCCTTCGGTGGAACATTCGGTTCAATGTCCTTCCCATAGGGAGTAATAGTCACGAACCAGTATTGATGAAAACGTTTCAGTTCGTCAATATGCTTCAGCATTGGTGCAGGATTCTTGGTACAGAAGGCTATACAGTCCACGACATCAGAATCAAGCTCATAGCGTGTGATCCAATCCTGACGATACGGATTCCGCACAAGAACGTAGCCTTCGCGTATCCTGTTCATGAACCATTCTGAGTAAAATGCGGGAATATCAGTCCGCATACCTGTGTTTATAATCATTTTTCTTCCTTATTCTCAGGCAGTGGTACGAAAGTATCACTGTTTTTTGTTTTTATATCGCTAAGCTGCCCTTGATGGGCGGCGAAATAATGCCGTAGCATTCAGATTTCTTCCATCTATATGCAATGATATCATAAATATCCGTATTATTCAAGCGCATAACGAAAAAAATCAGGGCGGTTTCCGAGAATTTTGATTTTGAAAATATATATAATTATTATGATAATAATTATTATCATAATAAAAGCTTTTATTTTTTGTCCGTATATAGCCGAATCCCGATAATTTTTCTCCTTCAAATGTATATTATTACATTGATGAAAGTTGTTATCATCAATATTTTCATGAAAGGAGAAGATAAGGATGTCCTCAAACAAACGCTATTTGACCTGTGGAGTTGACAGCACTATACCACTTGAATTACAGCTGTTCCTGTGGGAGTGCGTTGAACGAATGCCTGCTCCAAAAGACTACCTACAGGTGTTCGAGTTAAAGCCTGTTGGCTGTTTACAGTCTATAACGCACATCTCGGAAGAACCGGAATATCACATGGAGTACCTGCTCCCGCTGGATACTCCAATCGCCGATAAGGTCTATATCATAGACGACGGCGACCACAGCACCATGTTACTTGCAAACGAATATTGAAAATAAGGCCAGCCCTTCAGGGGCTGGCTATCGTTATTTATGGAGGTTTTTTACAATGGAAGATAACAACAAAAATGCACTGTACTGCTCGCACTGCGGAGCACTTATTGACGAAGATGATGACTATGAAGAGGTCAATGGCGAGATAGTCTGCATGGACTGTTTTGAGCGGCATACCACCACCTGCGACCGTTGTGGCTCGGTCATCTGGACAGACGATAGTTACGGGGACGAATACACTACTCTCTGTCATCATTGCTATGAGAACCATTACACCAGATGCAGCTGCTGTGATACTCTGCTTCACGAGGATGATGCCTACCACCTGGACGGATACGACTATTGCAGTGAATGCTATCACGATGAGGTTGACAGAAATCGTTCAATCCACGATTACGGCTATAAGCCTGAGCCTATCATGTACGGTGATTCCAAGCGATATTTCGGTGTGGAATTGGAGATAGACGGAGCAGGAAAGGACAGCGATAACGCTGATGAATTGCTTAGAATAGCCAATTCAGACGGTAACAGCGAGCACATATACATCAAAGGGGACGGTAGTCTCGATGATGGTATGGAACTGGTTACTCATCCCATGAGCCTTGATTATCATAAGAGCTTCTGTTGGGAAGAGATAATGAAGAAGGCTATATCTCTGGGATATCGCTCACATCAGACAAGCACCTGCGGTCTGCATATCCACGTTAACAGATGCTGTCTTGGTGAGACTCATGAGGAACAGGACGAAGTAATTTCAAGGATTCTGTTCTTTGTTGAGAGTCATTGGGCAGAGCTCCTGAAATTCAGCCGTCGTTCTGAGTATTCGATGAACCGCTGGGCTGCTCGTTACGGCTACGAGAAGAGTGGCCGTGAAATACTGGATAAAGCAAAGAAAGGAAATAATGGCAGGTATGCCGCAGTTAATCTTATGAACTGGGCAACGATTGAGTTCCGCCTGTTCAGAGGCACGCTCAAATACAATACCCTTATCGCTGCTATTGAACTGGTAAACGAGATATGCGATCTGGCAATACACCTGACCGATGAAGGTATAGAGAAGATGAGTTGGTCCGAGTTTGTTGATGCTATAGAAGCACCGGAGCTTATCACATATCTCAAAGAACGCAGGCTCTATATCAATGAGAACATTACCGCTGAGGAGGACCTGTAATGAAGGACGACCTCAAGAAAATAGTTACCAGTTCAGCTGGTGAGCTTATTGCAGTCGCTGCTGTTGTAGCTACATCGGTTATTTTTGATATGATAAGTGACAGGCTCAAAGAAATATCCGCTGAAGATAAGAAACCCGTGATAGATTTCACGTATAAGGAGGACTAATTATGTGCAGTTTATTTGGTTGGCTCGATTATAAGGGCATTATCCCTCACAGAGTTTTACGAAAACTCACTCAGGCATTGGCAAACGCAGCAGAGGAGAGAGGCACAGATGCAGCCGGTATCAGCTACATAGACGAAGGTAAGGTCGTAATATATAAGCGCCCAAAGCCTGCTCACAAGCTTCATTTCAATCCGCCGGAAGGAACAAGAGCAGTTATGGGGCATACCCGTATGACTACACAGGGCAATGAGAAATACAACTACAACAATCATCCGTTCGCCGGTTTTGCCGGCGATACTTCTTTCGCTTTTGCCCATAATGGCGTACTCTGGAATGATAAGGAACTTCGCAAAGACAAGCTTATACCCGATACCCATATCGAGACTGACAGCTACGCCGCTTGTCAGATTATTGAAATGCAGAACAAGCTCGACTTCGATAGCCTGAAGAATATGGCAGAAACGGTCGAGGGCAACTTTACGTTCACAGTCCTTGATGACAGTAATAGCTTATACATTGTCAAAGGCAGCAACCCGATGTGCCTGCTACACTTCAAGGATATCGGGCTGTATGTATACGCATCCACCGAGAGTATCATGAAAAATGCTCTCCGCAAGATAGGACTTCACAAGTTCGCCAATGAGAGGATCAAAACCGATGAGGGTGATATACTCCGTATCGACAGGAACGGTGATATCACACGCTCAGAATTTGAACCGAAGCTGTACCGCTCAAAGTATATGAGCTTGTATGACGACTCTCCCTATTACAATATGCATGAGGAGATACTGCTTGCATACTGTGGTTGCTACGGCGTTGACAGCGAGGATGTAGAACTTCTGCTTGAGTACGGTTACACCTGCGACGAGATTGAGGAGATGCTCATGGATACGAATTTGCTTCACGAGGCTCTTCGTGATGTGAAGTATATGTGTGGGGAAAGCTTGTATGAGAGCTGCTATGGAGGAGCATGGTAATGTTCCAAAAAGTGTACTTTATGGGACACCTGAAAAGCGACTGAAAAAGCGTTTCAAAAAGTGGTGTTTTGACTATTGAGACGTTCCGAAAGTCACCACCACCTTTTGGGAAAGTAAGGAGATGAACTATGGGCAGAATAGGATATATTAGGGTATCAACGGAACATCAGGAGACGGCTCGTCAGGAAGCCTTGATGAAGCAATATCAGGTCGAGCGTATTTTTGCTGAGAAGATGTCTGGTAAGAATGCAAACCGTCCCGAGCTGAAAGCAATGCTCGAATACGTCCGTGAGGGAGACACGCTCTACATTGAGAGCATAAGCAGGCTTGGAAGATCCACACGAGACCTGCTTAACATTATTGATGTGCTTCAGCAGAAAAAAGTAACACTCGTGAGCAGTAAAGAAAACATAGACACCAATACTCCGCAAGGAAGATTCGTTCTGTCTATATTTGCAGCACTCTCAGAGCTTGAACGTGAGCAGACCTTGTAGCGTCAGCGTGAAGGTATTGCTATTGCTAAGTCTCAGGGAAAATACAAAGGAAGACAACCTTTACCTATCGACTGGATAAAGTTCGGTCAACTGTATGAGCAGTGGCAGTCTGGCACTATTACGGCAGTATGGTTTCAAAAAGAAATGGGCCTGCAAGCTAATACCTTTTATCGTAGGCTTAAAGAATACAAAAGAAAGATTAAATAAACAGGAGCGAGCCGGCATTTGCCGGCTCAACTCTTTCAATAGGGTGGTGTTTTTTTTCTGACATATTTCAAAAGCCGAAAAACAACTTATATGACATACTTTTTTTGTATGTCAATAGACTACGGTCTATTGGTATATACAATACAA
>Ga0129306_1001191_pt1 | contig 31672 bp, 17 predicted proteins | sample P827metagenome_FD_94438 | JGI IMG/M metagenome (GOLD analysis project Ga0129306, IMG submission 94438) | Capybara group fecal microbial communities from Wisconsin, USA - P827 metagenome | ecosystem: Host-associated > Mammals > Digestive system > Large intestine > Fecal | place: USA: Wisconsin...
ACAGGAATACCGCACTTTAGAGCTTCCTTGATCTCGGCACTCATGCCGGAGCTGATGCGGGGGCTAATGATCCACAGCTCATCGCAGGACCGCAGAGCCTTCAGCCCCAGCTCCATGCCGAGCGCACGCTCGTAGGGATCATTGTCATTGAGAAACTGCGGATAGAAGAGATGCGGCGCAACCGGATCACAGCCTCTGAGGGCTGCGAAGGTGCAGGCGTCCTTTGCGAGCTTCAGATTGTCGATCAGCTCGTTAGCGGCGAGGATGTGGTTAGGGTTGGTCGGGCGAAGGGGGCTGCAGATGTAAACGGTCTTTTTGTCCACAATTGTGGACACTTTTGCGGTCAGAGGAGTTGGTGCTTTCATGTTAATACTTCCTTTCAGAATAAAATGATTTAACAGATTCGGATGGCATAAAAATAGCCGGGTGCATACCGTGGAAGAACATACAGCTATATCCTGTACTTGTTGGCATAGTTCGAGCCTATGACCACAAGATATAGTTCTGTATGAACTTCCATCTGCCGTATGCATCCGGCGTATAGAGGTTGTTTCCAGTCGTGGGCGGCGGTGCCTGTCCTTGACTGTGTTTATATTGTACCAGATAATTTCGATTTCGGATATACATTTAGCGTGAACACTTTTCAACAGGTTTTCAACAGAAAAAATCGCTGATTTTGATATGGTATGCACATCAAACAGCATATCCGATATTGATATTTTATTCATTATAACGAAAAAATCAGAAAATTTCTGTGGAAAAGTGTTCACGCTTGATGAACGGTACTCAATGAATTTTTAGATCGCCAGAAAACCGCTATTTTACGCCACTTTTGTGCTTTATTCAGTCGCTCGAACATAAAAAAGAGCTGCACCGCAGCATCTAAGTGTTGCAGTACAGCTCATTATAGGTTTTATTTTACTCCTGTTTTCTTCTCACGGAGCAGAGCAGGAAGCCCCTGTTCCTGTACAAACTCGTCCCATTTGTCAATGGTATCGGCATACATGGTGGAGAGTACGATATCAAATACGATTTCCTCGTCAGTGTCACCGTCAAGCATATGTCCGGCTTTGTGCATGAGATGATCGTTCAGTCCCGGTACAAGACCAAGTCCCAATGTCAGCATAGCGGCAATGGGAATACTCGGTCTGTAGTTTCGGTTCGTTTTGCATTTGCTGATTACACCGTTGGAAAGTCCGCTTAAATCAGCGACCTGTCTTACTGAAACCGCCCAATTCTCCATATAGTATGCGACAATATCATTGAAGTTGGAGGGGAGAGACTTCTTCGTTTCAGATACCAGTTTCCGCCATCTTGTTTTCTGTGCAGGAGTACCGGATATAAACGCCTTTTGGAACTGCTCCGGTATCGTATCCTGCAGAATACCTGTTTTGTAGTCGTATATCAGGATTCGGCGCTTGGTAAACAGCAGACAGCACTCTATCATATGCTTATGTGCGTATTCTGTCAGCCTTGGATTTCCGTTCCTGTCTTTTTCAATATACGGCGGAGCATTGATGCACAGGTGTCCTTCGCAATAGATATAATCACCTGTGTGCAAGAGCCGGCGCAGTTTCCGGTCAGTGCGGAACATTTTGACAAGCTCGTCCTGCGAAATATCAAACGTCTGATATGGACTGATGCCTGACGGAACCTTGTATGAGGGGATGTATTCTTCGTTGATGAAATTCAGAATACCACTTGTATCAGAATAATTAAGCTCTCTAAGACGATATTTTGCCGTTTCCTTTGATACATTGAAATATGCCGCAATTTCCTTAATGATCGCCTCGTACATAGCAAACTCATTCATCCATGCATATTTCGGAAGAAGCTCCTGCATTTTCTCGTCAACCCACTCATCGAGCATCTGGATACGAGGTGCAAGGCGGTTAGCCTGCCATTCCATTTTGCTGATCTCCTTGAGGTCCTCGTCATCGAGAGGCAGATATTCCTCTTCAATCGGCTCAAAGTATTCGTGCAGTTCTTCGATATAATTCTCCTGAAACAAGAAAAACAGACTGTGCAGACCAAAATGGCAGCACTCATGCATTACGGTATTATTTGCCTTGCACATATTATCACGACAGAGCGTGCGGTCTATCAGGATAGTTTTATCCGGCACTTTCTTTGATACTGCCGAACCGTCCTCTTTAAAAAGTATAACCTTCTTACCATGCAGAAATAAAGCGCCCTTGTGCTTTCCGTCTATAGACAGACCGCTTTTATATGCGTGAAGTCCCATTTCACGTATCATTGCCTGAATATTGATATGACCGGGTTTCAGGAACGCTTCGGGGTAATGCTCCTTCAAAAACCAGTGTGCAATATCCTCAAGGCAGTTTCTGTCAATGTTCGGTACCAGATAATCGTCCAGACGCAGCTCGTCTATGTCATCGTTAGGGTGATACGGCATGAAGCCCTGAAACAGGCTGCAGCGTTTGTCATAGAGATCGTAGTATCCTCGGACACGATAATCGGTGACAGCCCTTCGGCGTACAGGGGCATACTCGTCACCTGTGTAGATATCTACATATGCACGGAGAATCACATCGACATACACTTCCGACCACGATTTTCTGTAAAGCAGGATATTCAGTGTTTTTACTCCGGTTACCCGCAGCCCCACAAAATCAGGGTAATCTCCGGTTCCGATCCCGTATTCATGCAGATGCTCAGTAAGATAGTAGTGGTAAGAGGTTTCATAATGCGCACGTAGCCAGTCTGTAAACCGCACCATCTTCTTCAGTTTTCGGTGTACAGTATTGTACTGCGGCTTGGATTCGCCCGGATCTGCCGCATTGACGATCCAGATCAATGGGTATTTGATTGCTGCCTGAAAAGTTGTTGTCATTCCAGCTCCCTTCGTTATCAGCGCAGTAGATGCGCTTGTGGCGGATTCGTAAGTGAGTTACAAGCTCTGCCTGTGGGGTGGCGTACACAAGCCGGAAAATTGGTTAGCGAAAGAATGTATGTTCTCAGCACCGTTGTTGTATTGATTATAGCATTTCCAAAAGGCTTTGTCAATAGAAAACTGTGTCGCCAAACTGCGACCAATCGCAAAATTGTGACAGGTTGTTTTCAACATTCGATTCAACAGTGATAAAACAGGCTTAGATTCGGATTTATCGAGCATTAAAAATATGTGCATAAAAAACGACTGTCTGAGTGTTGACAAAAGTTTGTGAAAGTGGTATAATAATCCTATATATCGTTTGTGCAGATTTGACATTGAGAAGCTGTACCCGTAGAGAAAGATGGCAGGTGATAGAACATGGAGAACACAAAACTGAAGCTGCTGCGTATTCTGGAGATACTGCAAAAGGAATCGTCCAAAAGTAAGCCGCTGACCACACAGCAGATATGTGAGAAACTGGACAAAATGGGAATGCACTGTGAGCGCAGGACACTGTACAAGGATATCAAGCTGCTGAAGGACTGTGGGTATGATATAGAGGTCGTGACCTCCAAGACAGCAAATCTGTATTATTATAAGAAAGCACCAGCTCTGAGCTTTGCGGAGCTGAAGATTCTGATAGATGCAGCCGAGGCGGCTTCTTTCATTTCCGAGGAGCTGACCGCGGAGATCGTTACCAAACTTGCATCTCTCGGAGGTTCACGAAGAAGGGAGCTTCTCAACGGCAACCTGATACATTTTAATAGCAGGAAGCATAACTATCATGATCTATACGATACGATCACCATGATAGAGACCGCCATACAGAGAAAGCTGCGCATTTCATTTTACTATTTCGACCTTGACGAGCACGCTGAGAGAGTTTACCGATACGATAAGAAATTGTATGCAGTTGATCCCGTTGTTCTGATACACAGTCAAGACAATTACTATCTCCGCTGCTACAATCCGGAGCATGATGAGATGCGAAACTATCGTGTTGACCGCATGGCTGAGGTTTCCATGACGGATAAGCCGATAAGCACAAAAGCAATCGTGCCTGCGGAGGAAATCACTGAATACACAAAGCAGGCATTCAAAATGTACAGCGGCGAGCCTGTAGAGACTCTCCTTGAATTCAAGGACGAGCTGCTGGATGTGATCTTTGATAAATTCGGAGAGGATACGCCGATTGTCAGAAAGAATAAGGATTCCTGTATTGCAACGGTTGTTTTGCAGGAAAGCCCGACCTTCTGGGGCTGGTATTTCCAGTTCCCTGATAAAATGAAGATATGTTCTCCGGACTGGCTCGTAGAGAAATGCGAGAAGTGGAGAGAACTGAGGTATGAGGGGTAAACCTCAAATACGTCTCATCGATTGCTGAACAACACGATTTATCTCGCCTGAAAGGACGGTGTTACGCGATGGTCTTTGCTTTAGAATACTACAACAAAATGAAGAAGAAATATCCTCATGTCCTTGATGGTGAGCGGAAGAACGATTTCGATATGGCTATGCAGGGTGTTGATCTTGACGACATTGATATAATGCACATTCTTCAACTATGGAAAAAGGACAAGATGCTTTATAATTTCGCAGATCAGACCGCATTTGAGATACTGAATCAGACCACACCACCAGATTATACCATTTCTTCTGATTTTCTACGGCTTCCATACCCCTGCATTGCTGTTGATCTTATTCCGGTTGATCTGTTAAATGGTGATGGCATGAATACAGTGGGGTCTTATACAGGAAAAGCTTTTATATGGTTGGAAGGCACACGACTATTTTCATCATGGGAAACATCAAAAGCAACCTTTGAAACATTCGATTTTGATCTCAGTACACTTTCTGTTATGGATGATGCCTATGACATCATGGTAAAAGAGGAGCTGGCGAGAGAGAAATTTAATGATCCGGAACTGATCCTCAAACTGCTGCGTGTTCAACGCTTTGCTGATATCAACTATTTCGACCAGAAACAGATAAACCGTCTGTCGTATAAATACGGAGATGACGGAGCTTTCATCATACAGTCTGTAGTAAGAAGAGTCAGCGCACACGAGGCATTACTTCACCGTGCTATAAACACAGTGCTTTACCTTAACTGCACGAATGCAGATATTGAAGCGGCAGAAGAGAAACTCAAAGCCGGTGCATGGGCATCGATACTCGGAGGCACTCCTGACAAGCCGATACCGAAAACGAAACGGCAGCAGATACAAAGACAGAATCAGGAAGTAACTGTTCAGGATGTCGGATATCGGATCGCAGGTAAATTCAAGCGGAGTTATTCAGAGGATGCCGCAAGAGAAAACAATGGCATAGGAATAGGTACTCGTGGCTACGGAAAAAGACGTGCTCATTATCATCATTTTTGGATAGGACCACGAAACGGACCAGTTGCTGACGATATTATGCACCCACAGTCGGGTGAAAGAGGGCTCGTCATGTATTGGCTGGAAGCGACTGAGATACACCCGGAACTTAAAGATGATAAAGCAACAGTTGTAGGAGTAGAGTGAAAAGGAGTAAATCAAAATGAACACACAGCGAGATATAAATTTGACATTCATAGCCTCAAAAGGCTTTGATACTGAATCACTCGAAGGTCTTCAAAAAGCGTTAGTTTGGCTTCAAACTGCTGATGCTGATAACCTTATGTACGGTGAGCCGTCTGGTAATGAATTTGATATCATGGTCGGTGAAATGCGTAGACCGATGCTTATTGCTTCTGTAGAAGCTGCAATAAGAGAGGCGGAGCTATCATGATACATATTTCTATTGCGGACTTCGTTAAACAGACTATACAGGCTAATCCGGACACTGATGCTGCATCCTTAACCGCTGCCTGTCAGGAAATGCTGAAACTCAGACGCAATGGCGCAACTTGTGTTGTTTGCGGAAATGCACCTATTTGGGCAGCAGGATCGGCACTCACTGGAACTCCCATGTGCTTTACTTGCATGACGGGTGAAGCAGATGATAGTGAGGATTATGAGGTTGAGGAAGAAAAGAGCTGCTTAGCAAAAGATGTTAGTGATAAACATAATTAAGAGCAGCCATCTTGATGTATAGACTTTTCTTATATAGTTTGTACAACTTATTATCTATATCAGTTGACTTTTTCGTCAGATTTTGATATAATGTATTGCATAGTTAGTTTATAGTAATAGTACTCCTTTGAAAGATTCGTATATACCGAATAATGAAATAAGCTACTATCCATAGGCAAATTTAATACGAATGCCGAAATGTTTTATGTGACAAATGTCACTATAATAGTGATAGATGTTATCTTTACAATTATAATTAAATATGCTACTATAGCTATAAATAGCAATTAAATCGTAGTTTTTAATCAATAATAACCTCGGAAAATTATTGCAGAGCATTTTAAGAAGCAAGATGCGCAGATGTAAGTATTTCTAAAAGGAGGGAAAATATGAAAGCTTATAAAGCGATGATATCACTCTTGTGTTGCATATGCTTATGTAGCTGTAACGCTGAGATATCAGAGCCTACACCATCAAATGTTAAAAACACTACTACACAGAAAGAAGATGATCTTAAGAATTTAACAGACAGACAAAAACAAATTTTAGAACAAATGGAACTGCCAACCGAATATGAACAACTCAACTATACGCAACAGCATGCGATCAAGCGTATTGAAATAATGCTCCGTTATCTTGAAGAAAAATATGAAATGGAGTTTTCATATGCAGGATATGTTCCGGCTGGTGCAATGGAAAGCGAAAACTTGACAGCTTACCCTACAGCAGATGGAATGGGTGAAGGAGCAAACTTGATTACAGTAAAGCCATATGGTGAAACATTTAGGGATAATTATTCAGATAAGGAAATACGTGAGTATTATGAAAGTCTTGTAACCAATTTTGTAAGAGAGTACTTCAATTCAGAGCAAACAAAAGTTATTGTTTATGGATTTTCTACGTCTTTAAAGCAAATAAACGAAATTTCAGATGATTGTTTTCGTTATAAGATTAGCACTAGCACTTTGGTTTTTGTATCAGATGCCATATGCGACGAAATACAGATGAGAGATTTTGCAAAAGCTATGAAGCTTTGGTTTGAAAAACACGAAATTATTTCCGATTCCAGAGTTTCTTTAATTCGAGAGAATAATGTTGGTAATATTACAAGAGAAAATATTGCTGATTATTACAGTAATAAAACACTTAATCTAAATGGTGATTACCAAATTATTATATATGGAGACGAAATTGAACGTAATAAAATAGTGCCAAACAGTAGAGGGACAGGTTAAATCACAAACATTTTAGAGAATTAGGTTTATCATATCATAAACACTATATGTTTCGATTTAAGGGAGGAATTATTTATGAGTGATATCATTGAAATTAACAAGTTAACAGATGTTGAAATATGTTTACTTGAACAACTAACATATCTTGACGAGGATGTTGCAAGAGTCGCTTTTGGTTCAATCAACTATGAGGGTCTTGATTTTTACAAAATAAGCGAAAGAAATGTTGTATTAAAAATATGCGAAATATTAGAAAAGTTCGATAATAACGCTATTGCTAATTTACGAAAGCATCCTGAAGAAATATGCGATGCCGCTATTAGCGGAACGGAATGGGCGAGTATTATTGAACAGCTTAAAACGAATGAGCATTTAAAGGATCTTGTTTTAAGCGATATTGATATGGATAAATCAGGTTATCATACTGTAACTGATTCAAGCGGTAATGAGTATCCTTATCCTTTACGACAGTAGGCATAAAGAAGTTTCCAGATAAACATTGTTAGACAGGTACAGCAAGCTACATCAAAATGTTGAAGATATTATAAAATTGTTATAAATTCAATAGGGATTTTACAAGTACTATTGACGCAATCATTTAAATATGATAAAATAAAAACGTCTAATTGGTTAATGAAACATTATATAGAGACAAACATAATCGTAAATAGGGGGGGATACCATAAATTAATACGAAAATTAGTGATTAATCAAAAAGTGCACCTTTAAAGTGCACCTTTATTATTAAAAGTTAGTAATTGAGTAAGGAGAAAAAATGAAAAAAAGATATTTACCGCTAATTGCCAGTGCATTATCCATACTTTGCCTCATTGGAGGCTGTGGACACGATGGCGATGCAAAAGACAATCTATCAACCGAAAACGCCACAGAACAAAGCATGCTAAGCGAAAATGACTCTCTTTTAAGTTCATCTATTCATTTACTTGGTAATAATATTACTCTACCATGCAAATTTTCAAAGTTTGGAGATATACGGTTTGATTCTTCTGTTGCTGTTGTGACTGATGACAATGGACTTTATGGTGCGATATATAATGGAGATTATAGAATCGGCAGAATTATTATCAGTGATTACAGTGCAGATGATAAGGATATAAATAATAAAATGGTTACATACTTAGAATTAAAGCCGGATTTCGGGTTTGATGACCTTGATGTAGCATATAATGGATTTACGTACAAAACATCTAAGAATACATTAGTAGATTCATTCGGGAAGCCTGACGAAGAATATGACAATAATGTTTGTTACTATTTGAAAAATGAAGGGTATGTCGAATTTGAATTCACGCAAGATTTCACGGAGATAGAAAGTATTAAGATAAAAGCAGAATAGTTGAATATCTTTATAACGAGTTCGGAATCACTAAGGAGGATTATATATGGAACATATTGAAATTGACAAAGAAACATTAGAACAAGCTTATGCTTTATTGGATGAATTTAAGGATGACACCCTCGGTCCAACGGGTTCATTAGGACAACCGGCATTATGTGAAACTCTTAAACAATTATCTAACTGTCTTGCTGGAATGAACAAGAAATATGGTAATTTCGTACTGTCTTCAGGCGATCCTGCTGCTGGATTTGTTGATATTCTGAATGCAACCTATGCAATTAATGATATGGCAAATATTCTTAACGCTGCTGGTGATTATAAGACAGGAGAAATGTCAAGAGAAGAAAGTGCCTACGAAATTGCGTATGGCATACTTGATCTTGGCGGACGTTTAACTGGCGGCATTGGAAAACTAAATTTTGGTGCAACAGGAACGTACTGCTCTCTAATCCTGGGTACAGGAGCAGCTTGCTTAAAATATGGAAAAAGTGTGATTGATCTGAGATTAGCTCAATTAGAGGATGCAACGATAGTTCTTGATAACTTGGATAATCCTGAAGTATGGCCTGAGGATTCTGGAGATCTTAAATCTTATCTACTTCATAGTGGTATTGAAGAGTCTGATGTTGAGGAGTTAATCAGTATTCTTGAAGATCTTGAAACAGATACAAAAAATTTTCAGGCTAATATCCGATACATGGATTATTTAAAAACAAAACGTGCGGCTGAGGAAATTGATGACTTTATTGCAAATATTAATCAGTGGGTGAAGGAACGTGACGACACGCACGAAGGTGAAACAACAGGAAGCGAAAGTACAACCAGTGACGATAATTCAGAAGTATCAAAATCTAATAATTCTGGTTCTTATAAGGGAAGTGATGTAAGCAAGGATAAATATTCAAGCATCCTTGAAACAAGTAGTTCAAGTAGCAGTTCACACGGGCATCTTTCTGTGACTACTATTCTTACACCTCACCGTCTCTATAATGAGATAGAATTTACTCCCAATGATTTCACTGATTATTTCAAAGAATTAATGAATACTGATCCAGAGAAAGCACAGCAAGAATATAGTGATTTGCTCGATAACATTGAGAAAGCAAAAGGCTATTTATATGGAGATGATACTCTTGAATCTCTCGAAGATCTTGTAGACGAGATCGCAAATGAGATCCCTGATATTGCAGGCGATGAGTACGAGCAGAGTACAGATGTACAGCCTCCCCGTGATCCGTTGATAATCGACCTTGGCGGCGACGGCTTCTCTCTGAAGCAGGTAGACAAAGGCGTACACTTTGACCTTGACAAAAACGGATTTGCAGAGAAGACCGGCTGGGCTGAGCCCTCTGAGGGCTTCCTTGCCATCGACAAGAACAAGAGCGCTTTCATCGATGACGGCGGCGAGCTCTTCGGCGATCAGTACGTAAAGTCTGACGGCACAACAGCTGTTTCCGGCTTTGACGCACTCCGTGACCTCGATGATGATATTGACGAGGAGACCGGCAAGAAGGGCAACGGTATCATCGACAAATATGATTCACGCTTCGGTGAGCTGCTCGTATGGAAGGATCTGAACCAGAACGGTGTTTCAGAGGAGAACGAGCTCCAGACACTTGAAGAGGCAGGCATTGAGTCCATAAGCCTTGAAATCAACGAGGGCGAATCCGAAGAGGTGGAGACAGGCATCATCCGCAGTGAGAGATCCACTGTCACAAAGACCAACGGAGATACTGTCGATATCGCAGAGCACTGGTTCCAGGTGAAGTCACATGACACTGTTGAGCATGATGATGACGGAAACATCATAACAGCTGATTCCGTTGACACCTTCGGCAACGTAAGAAACCTCAGCGATGCGATCGAGGAAGATGATACAAGAGTTCTCGCAGGCCTTGTAGATGCTTTCAAGTCCTCCTCAGACTATGCTGAGAAGCGTGTTCTGATAAAGAAGATACTCTTTACAATCACTGATCAAACGATATAGGCCCCGGCACAAGAGGCGGCAATATCGACGCAAGAGAGCTGAACGTCATCGAGAAGTTCATGGGACGTGACTTCATCGGCGCAGAAGGCTCATCTACACCGAATTCACTTGCGGCTCCTATGCTGAAGGAAGTATACTACAAGCTCGAAAACCTCTACTTCAATCTTCTCAATAAGGAGAGCGAAGCCGGCAAGTATCTGGATCAGGTATTGGTCAACAGAGATGAGAACGGCGTACCTTCACTGGATTACTCCTTCTTCAACTACTCCACCGCACTGAGAATGATGCTGGGGGATGACGTTGATGATTCAGTATACAGCGTTGCTTCCGTGCTCAGGCAGTATGATCTTGCATTCAAGCAGACCGAATTCGACACATTCACCTCTGATTACACTGAACTGAGCGAACATTTCAGCGATATGGCTGATATGATAAAGACCGGCTCTGTTATCTATGGCGGCGAGTCCGGAGACAAGCTCAACGGTTCGATCGCAGGCGACATCATCTGGGGCGACGGCGGTAGCGATACTATCAAGGCAGGCGGTGGCAGAGACTTCATCTACGGCGGCGAAGGTGACGATGTTCTTGAAGGTGGCGACGGCGATGATAACTACTACTTCGGCAAGGTCCACGGAAAGGATACCGTCAAGGATAACTCCGGCAGCACAAAGCTGATATTCACCGACGGCATCAGCGAGGAAGATTACAACTCACGCATCACAGTATCCGGCAAGACTATCGGCTTCACCCTTGAAAACGAGGAGACAGGCGACAGAGTTGATCTTCCTGATTTCATCGCTGATCCCACAAACTACAGTTTCATATTCGAGGGTTCTGATTCAGTATCCGGCATTGCTGATGAGCGTGATACCGTAAACGGCACTGACGGCGACGATTACCTCGATGCAAGCGACGGCTTCAACATCTTCTACGGCGGTGAAGGAGATGATACTCTTGCAGGCGGCAAGGATATCGACTTCATGTACGGCGGAAACGGTGACGACCTCCTCCTCGGCAGAAACGGTACAAACGTAATGTACGGTGAGGGCGGCAACGATACTATCTATGACGGTGACGATTCCGGATTCCTCAGCGGCGGCACAGGCGATGATATGCTCTACGGCGGTGGCGGTGCTGACGTTCTTGACGGAGGCGCAGGAAACGATTACCTCCAGGGCGATCACGGCAACGATACCTACATCTTCGGCAAGGGCTATGACGAGGATACTATCGCAGCTTCATCCGACCTCCATACTATCGTGATCCATGACTACACTCCCGGTCAGATGCACTGTGTAAGATACCATAACAACGATCTCGTTATCGAATTCGGTAGCAGCAATACCGATAAACTCATCGTAAAGCGCTTCTTCGACTTCAACTCTAACCGTGACTACAATTTCGTATTCGACAACGGTACAGTTCTCGGACAGCATGATATCGTTGCTGAGAGCGCACCTATCGTAGGTACTGACGGCGATGACTATCTCTATGCTACAGACGGAAACGATACTCTTGACGGCGGCGCAGGAAACGATACTCTCTGCGGTGCAGGCGGTACTGACAAGTACATCTTCGGCAAGGGCTACGGCTCAGATTCCGTAAACGAGTGGGGCAGCGACAAGAGCGTCATCGTATTCAAGGACATCAGATCCGATGAGGTGACATTCGCAGATCAGTGGGGCAACAACCTCCAGATTTTCGTAAATGACAGCGAGGACGTCCTCACTGTTAACTCCTTCAAGTGGGGACAGGCAACATACGAGTTCGAGTTTGCTGACGGTGCAAAGGGCTATGTTGACAAGAACACCTGGGCGTTCGTATTCACAAAGCAGCCCGATCCTGTTGAGGAAGATACAGAGCAGGCAGCAGCCGAGCTGCTTGATACACTCTACAGCGATACAGCTGACATCAGCTCCGATCTCCTTTCCGTCAGCACTGATACAGTTATCAGTGAGCTCACAGACAGCGTATCCGAAAATGAGGAAACTGTATCTGATTTAACTGACATTCAGGCAATGCTCCTTGCAGAAAATATGTCTGCATTCGGCAATGACGACCAGATATCTGACAACATGAACATCGCTGATATTACAGCAGATACTTCTCTGACGGATTCGTTGCTTGTCGATCCTATAAACTAAATAACCTGAAAGAGCCGGGATGCATAGTTGATGTGTGTCTTGGCTCTTTTTTATAGAAACTATTGTGTATAATCGACAGCAGTAGGATAGTGCATTATTCATAAAATATTCATCAATACAAATTTCAGTTGAAAGCATTGACTTTTGTATCTTATTTGGATTATAATAAAAAAGATTATAAAAGTGTACGAACAAAGATTGGAGTTGTATAAAAAATGAAGCAGGTGATACTGTGAAGAATATGTTAAAAGTTATGTTGGCTATCATTTTTGTTAGTTCGACTTTTTTATTTGGTTGTGATAAAAAGGATAATGAGCTTTATAATATGCTCGATACCGATAAAGCTGAAAAAACTGCACTTGAATATATGAACGAAAAATATGATAAATCTTTCAGTGTTGTCAGAAGTCAGAAGAATTACGATGCGGGTTATGTTCCAACATCCATTCAACATTATTGGTGTGATGTTGATGTCAAAACTAGTGATTTAAGTCAAAATGATAGTTTTACAGTTCGTGTTACACTTGACGATAATTCAGAATATTATATTGTTCAATGGGACACTTATATGACCACGCTTGTTGAACCGTTTCTAAAAAAACATTTGGACACAGTAGCTAATAGTATTTTTAATGAAAAATATTTTTCGTTTTGCAACAAGATATCAAGCGTGAATTGTGAGAAAGGCTTTACATCAGATTTTATTTTTGTTAGTGATAATAGCTTAAATGATTTGCTCCATAAAAATGATATTTTTGGATATTATATTATTGTAATACCTGAAAAGATATTTGAAGGCAACTCAACTTTAAACTTAATATATGAGCAGTTCTATAAGGAATTATCAGATTCGTCGATAAAGGTAGAAGTGCGAGTATATAAAGACGATTTTTTTGAAGAGTACAAAAGTTCTGTTACTAATGGAAACGGAATTCCATCTGGTTATGATCAGTACAAAGTGATGAACGAAACTATAAGTTTTAAGGAATAAAAGGAGGAACATATTATGCTTAGTTACGAAGAATTAATACTGTTGGATGCTTTGGCGTATTATAAGAGCTTTTCAGATGTTTCGGATGGCTGGGAAGATGATGAATTGCCTACCGTATCAAAAGCTATAGAGATAATTGAGAATGGAAATAGCACATGTTTCGATGGTATTCTAGGTTTGAGCGACTCGGACCTTGGAATGAACGACATCCTTAGATTCGTAAAAAGTAACCAAAGATTATTGAATCTAAAGATTGTTTATCCTAATCAAGAAGAGGATTTTGATACTACTTCATCTGTATGTATGATAGATACATCTTCTAAGGAAATATACGTAATTTTTGGCGGTAATTATATTACGGGTTTTTATGAATATAATAATAATGAGATGGGAACATGGGCTGATAATTTTATTGGGGCGTTCAAAAAAGAAACAGATGAACAAAAAAGAGCACTTGATTTCTATAACGATGCGATGATTGTTGCAAAAAAGTGGCTATCTAAAAACAAATACGATATATCCGACTTTGAAATCACTGTAAGTGGACATTCAGCTGCGGGTAATCAAGCCCAGTATGTTACACTTCTTTACGATGGTGAATATGAGATATCAAGATGTGTGTCTGTTGATGGACAGGGATTTTCGCAAGAATTTATAGAATATATTGAAAAATCTGGATCAAAGCATATTTTGAATGCTTCTAAAATTACAAGTATTGTTCCATCTACAAGTATTGTTGGGGCTTTAATGTATAAGATACCTGGAGCGTATCAATTGATAGTTGATATAGATTGTATACCACAAAGTATGACACAAATTAACAGCCTAGAGAGCCTAATAAGAACTCATATGCCTACTTCACTATTAGATGAATCGGGAAATCTGAGAGGTTTTACTACACCAAGTGATTTTTCTTTATATTTGAACGACCTTTCAAAGAAAGTCGTTTCAAATCTCATTAATAGTAATAAATATGATATAGTGTCTGTTTTACCACAGCTCAGGCACTTTTTGGTTTGTTTCTTCGATTCCAAACTAAAAAAAGATATAAATATTGAGGAATTTTTAAATAGTGAAACAACAAAATTTGTTGTAGAAGCTATTAATCAGCTGTCAGATGGAATGGATTTGGGCTTTGATTTTAGTGCGAACTATGTTAATTTTATAAGATTTCTTATAATGGATACAGTTGTTGGCGACATGCTCACATCATCTTCTATACAAAATATTACAAGTGCTCTTTGTGTTCTCCTTCCATTGGCTATACCATTTATTGATGAATTTGTTGCCATAAAAGGAATTATTGAGCAAAGTTGGAATGACGAGAGTAGCAATATCGATTTAAATACATTGATAAATCAGCGCTTGTCACATATTTACGAAAGATATTGTTTAGATAACTATGGAGAATTTCAGCAGCATAGCCTACCATATGGTGAATGGGTACAGCATGAGATTGATAATGCTGGAGTTAGATTCCTCTCTCTTAATGGTGATGTAGAAAAAATAACTGCAAGCAACAAAAATGATAGCATATATTTAGGTTTACCTGCTGGTGATGTCTATGGTGGAGATGGAAATGATGTTATTACTTGCTATAATTTAGTTTCAGGAATTCTTCATGGTGGCAATGGGCATGATTTCTTAATTGGAGGTTCTGGAACTGATCGTCTATATGGAGACAATGATGATGACTTTTTACAAGGGAACGGTGGCAATGATGAATTATTTGGAGGTGAAGGTAACGATATAGTATTTGGGAATGCAGGTAATGATAAGTTAAATGGAGAAAATGGTGATGACATTCTGTACGGTGCGTCCGATGATAAAGGAAACGGTGATGCTCCAGATAGTCAAAACACCATCATTGGCGGAAAAGGCAAAGATACAATTTATGGCGGAGCCGGTGTCGATATAATCTATGGTGACACAGAATCGAGAGATAGTTTCGTTGATGACAGTGATGATACCATCTACGGTAATGCTGGAAACGATACTATCTTTGGCGGTGGTGGTGATGATACCATAGACGGTGGTGCAGGTATTGATTATCTTTATGGTGGAGACGATGTTGATACTATAAGCGGCGGTTTTGGGAATGACCACATTTACGGAGAAAACGGAAATGATAAGTTATTCGGAGATGCTGGCAAAGACACTATTTTTGGACATGAAGGTAATGACGAACTCGATGGAGGTAGCGGCAATGATACCCTACGCGGTGGGGATAATAGTGACACCTACCATTTCAGCAAATCTGGCGGACACGACAACATCTTCGATCAGTACGGCTTAAACACAATCATCTTTGATGGTCTCGAACCAACTGACCTTACGATTGCATATGCTGGAACATATCAGCAGGATTTGATCTTTACTATTACATCTACAAGCGATACTCTTACTATCTTAGATTTTAAGAACACAGCCGACAATTTCAAGTATAAGTTTGGCGATGATTCTGATTCATATACTATTGAGGATAATGACGGCGTTCTTTCGTTCTCAAAGATTGAAGGTGGACCTTCAGGTGGCGGATATGGCAGCCATTGGGAAGAACAGCACGATGACACCGGAAGCGATAACAGCAGCAGATTTGGTGCTGCTACAGTTGCACAGCCTCCGAGAGATCCACTGGTGATCGACCTTGGAACTCCAGGTATAAATCTGTCTACAGTAGAAACCGGAATACACTTTGATATCGATAAGAACGGTTTTGCTGAAAAAACTGTATGGACTGACGGTGAAGACGGATTCCTTGTTTTGGACAGAAACGGCAATGATATCATTGATGATGGCGGCGAGCTGTTCAGTGATCATGTAATCATGAGCGATGGGCGTACATCATCTGATGGATTTGAAGCACTTGCTGATCTTGATGAAGATGATAATGGAATAATTGATGCAAATGATTCGAGGTTTACTGATCTTCGTGTTTGGATTGATTCTGTAAGAGATGGTTTCTCTGCGGAAAATGAACTCAAAACATTAGCAGAGTTGGGCATTACATCGATCGTACTTCCCACAGATGATCCTGATCCGGATGATGATGAGGTTGAGTTTATTAAAACCGGTTCTGTTATTTTTGAGGACGGTGTTCGTGACATTCAGGAGCACTGGTTTGAGATCGATGGAGCCGATACCCAGGAAATTACTGTAAACAATGTTGAGAACGACTTGACATCCTTTGGTAATATGCACAGTTTGTCTTACGCCCTTGAGCATGACGATAACGGTGAACTTCAGAATATGGTGGATTCTTTTAAGGATGCAGACAGCTTTATTGATAGACGCAAAGCGGCAAGAGAGATTCTCTACTTTATTACAGACTCTACGGATATTACTGTAAACTCAAGAGGCGGCACAATTGATGCGAGAAATCTGCACGTTCTTGAAACGATTATGGGTGTGGATACATTTGTCGGCGTAAATGGCAGCACCACCCCCAACTCTACTGCGGCATCTATTCTTAATCAGCTCTTTACTGATTTTGACAGGACATACTTCAATCTTTTGAATAAGGTTCTCGGCGTTGCTGATTATCTGGAAATGATAGAGGAAGAACCGAATGAAAACGGAGATATTGTTCTTAACCTTACACCAGTCGAGGAAGTTGTAGACCATTATATTTCTCTCGGTGTAGATGTACATGAGATGCTTTACAATATTGGCATCTATATTAAGTCTTATGACACTACATACAATACACATCATCTTAATTCTTTCATTTCCCATTATCCTGATTATGCTGCTGAGATCAGTGCAATGGTAAACGGAAATTTTGCAATAGGTACTGCCGGTGACGATACACTGAACGGTTCAAGTACACAGGATATTATCTGGGCTGAAGATGGAAATGACAGTATCAGCACAGGTGCAGGCAATGACATCATCTACGGCGGTGCAGGCAATGATACGATAAATGCAGGCTCAGGTGATGATGTAGTCTACGGCGATGAGGGTAATGACGATATCACCGGCGGCGATGGAAACGATCTTATCTATGGTGGTGATGGTGATGACACAATAAAGGGCAATGCCGGAAACGACACAATTTATGGTGGCGTCGGCAATGACACTATCACTGGCGGTGAAGGCGAAGATGTTATCTACGGTGAGGACGGAAACGACATCCTCAATGGCGGAGAAGATAATGACGCACTCTACGGTGGAGACGGTGATGATTCGCTCAGTGGAGACACAGGTGATGACGCTCTTTCTGGTGGTGCTGGCAATGATACTTATTACATCAACGCTGATCACGGCAACGATGTGATCTATGATTCCGAAGGACTCAGCACACTTGTATTCGGTGATGAACTTAGTGCAGACGATTACTCATTACATATTGACATAAACAATGGTATTTCACTTATCAATATCGAGACAGAAGAAACTATCTCTATTCCTGATTTCATCAATATGCCCGAGGCATACGACTTCACATTTGATGGTGAAGCACAGATCATCGGCGGCGGAACTTCTCGTCAGGTAATCGAAGGAACGGATGAGGATGACACAATTACTGCCGGAAATGGCTTTAATATCATCAGAGGCGGTGATGGTAATGATACTATCACGGGTGGTGATAACCTCGACTTCATTTATGGAGGAGACGGAAACGATGTAATCAACGGCGGTGACGGAACAAATATCATCCGTGGAGAAGACGGAGATGATACGATTACAGACGGAACTGGTGATAGCTACCTTGACGGCGGTGATGGAAACGACTTAATAAACGCCGGTGCAGGAAATGACGTTGTTATCGGCGGTGCCGGCAACGACCAGCTCTTCGGTGAAGACGGAGATGATGTGATCGCAGGAAACGACGGCAACGATTACCTTTCTGGTGGAAACGGAGAGGATACACTCTATGCTGATGCAGGTGATGACGAACTCCACGGCGGCAATGGAAACGACTCATTGTTCGGCGGAGACGGCGATGACACGCTTTACGGAGATGCCGGAGATGACTATCTTGAAGCTGGAAACGGAACCGACACGCTCTATGGCGGTTTCGGAAACGATACATTTGTCGGCGGAGAAGGCATCAACTATATGTATGGTGAGGATGGCGATGATACCTTCTATGGTGGAAATGCCTTGAACTATATGTATGGCGGAGACGGCAATGATAACTTTACGGGCGGTGACCTTGCTGACTACATCGAAGGCGGTGCTGGCAATGATACCATGAATGGTGGAAACGGCAGCAATGAGATGTACGGCGACGATGGTGATGACCACATTTACGGCGGAAATGATGACGACTATATCGAGGGTGGCAATGGAAACGACCAGCTCTACGGAGGTAACGGTGTGAATACAATTTACGGCGGTGCTGGTAATGATACCATTTTCGACGGTGACAACAACAGCTATCTCTATGGCGGAGATGGTGATGATGAGATCCGTGCCGGCGGCGGTTCAGACGTTCTCGACGGCGGCGCAGGAAACGATTATCTCCAGAGCGACCACGGCGGTGATACCTATGTGTTCGGCATTGGTTACGACATCGATACTATTAATGCTTCTGCTGACCTTAACATCATTCAGATTCATGGCTACACAGTCACTGATATGCATAACACAAGAATGCAGAATAATGACCTTGTTATCGACTTTGGCGAGGATACTGGTGACAGACTGATTATTCAGGGCTTCTTTGAGTTTAGAGCGAATTGTGACTTTAATTTCGTGTTCGATGATGAGACAGTACTTGGTCAGCATGATATTCAGGCTGTTTCTGCTCCTATTGCCGGAACTGACGGTGATGATTGGCTCAGTGTTCAGGGCAATGACGGTGGTATTATCCATGCAGGTGCAGGCAACGACGGACTCAGCGGTGGAAGCGGCAATGACGAACTCTACGGTGAAGCCGGAAATGACTCTCTCTACGGCAATGACGGAAATGATACTCTCGATGGAGGAACTGGAAACGACCAGCTTAACGGCGGTAACGGTGAAGATACTTACATCTTCGCCAAGGGCTATGCACAGGATACCATTAACGAGTGGGGCAGCGACCATAGCATCATAATGCTGACTGACATCAATTCCGATGAGATCACAGTCTCTGATCAGTGGGGTAGCAATCTGCTTATTTCTGTAAATGGAACAGATGATGTGCTGACGATCAGCAACTTCAAGTGGGGACAGTCAACCTTTACCCTTAAATTTGCTGATGGCGCAGAAGGCTATGTAGATAAGAACACATGGCAGCTTGAACTGACAAAGCAGCCTGACGTGATCGAGGATACCGAGCAGATGGGCGCAGAGCTTCTTGAATCGCTGTATGAGGATGATGCTGTTATGTCTGATCTTCTTACAGAGGAAAGCACTGTAATCGCTGATGTAACTGAGAGTACTGCTCTTACTGACGAGAGCGATGATTTCTCAGATATGACGGATATTCAGGCGATGCTCCTTGCGGAAAATATGTCTGTATTTGGCAATGACGACCAGATATCTGACAGCATGAACATCACTGATATTACAGCTGATACTTCTCTGACGGATTCGTTGCTTGTAGGTTCATTACAGTAAAGTATATACAGTTTTGCAAAAGTGCAGCAGCTTTTACGCTGCTGTGCTTTTTGCGTTTATCAGATCACTCTCAAATATCGGAGGTTAGAATATGGCGAAAAAACAAGACAGTGGATTGTCCTGTTTTATGATAGTAATGAAGTTTCATGGAATACCCATTACAAAAGACCAAGCGGAGAATCTATCTGTCCTTGATCCGGATCAGAAAACCGGTGAAATAGAGATCATTCAGTCTGCCAAGGCACTAAAAATGAAGGCGAAGCTGTGCGGCTTGAAAATAAATAAACTGAAGGATATCAACTCCCCTATTATCGCAAAAGGCAATGATGATGAATTCTTCATAATTGCAAAATCACAGGAAGATAAATTTATGATCCTTCATGCAGACAAGCCTGCACCGGAAGTTGTTAGTCGCGATGAACTTGCAAAAATGTGGGACGGAACAGCAATAATCATCAACAAAAAGGGGGTAATCGACCGTGAAGCAGCTTTCAGCTTTAAGTGGTTTATTCCTACCATACTGAAATTTAAGAAAGAGTTCATACAAGTCCTTATCGCAGTTTTTACAGTGCAAATTTTAGGAATCCTAACTCCTGTTATGACGCAGGTGGTAGTTGATAAGGTATTGGTTCACCGCAGTATTTCTACGCTGAATGTCCTGACGATAGGAATTGCTATCGTGTACATTTATGAACTGATACTCGGACTGGCTAAAAATTATGTGTTCACGCATACTACAAACCGCATTGATGTTATGCTCAGTTTCCGGCTGTTCAAACATCTGTTTGCACTTCCCCTGAAATATTTTGAATCCCGGCGTGTGGGAGAAACAGTAGCAAGAGTCCGTGAGCTTGACAGCATACGAAACTTCCTGACAGGAACTCCGCTGAGTTCGATGATAGATCTTATCTTTATCATTGTGTATATCGTGGTGTTGTTCTGTTACAGTAAAATGCTGACTGTTATTGTTATATGTTCGATACCAGTCTATGCGATACTTTCTGCAATCGTGACACCACTTTTCAAGAAGCGTCTTGATGAGAAATTTGAAACCGGAGCAAATACGCAGTCGTTCCTTGTGGAATCTATCACGGGAGTTCAGACAGTAAAATCCTACGCACTAGAACCAAAATTTGAGAAGAAGTGGGGAGACTTGCAGACTGAATACGTCAAAGCGAGCTATAAAACTTCTATGGTATCTGCTACGGCAGGAACGACAGGACAGTTTATTCAGAAAGTATTTGACCTTTTGATCCTCTTCTTCGGTGCAAAAGCGGTAATGGACGGTAACTTTACTGTTGGACAGCTTGTTGCGTTCCGCATGCTCTCTGGGAGAGTCAGCGGTCCTGTACTCAGGCTTGTGCAGCTCTGGCAGGAATACCAGCAGGCATCTCTATCGGTCAAGCGTATCGGAGACATTTTCAATACTGCTCCCGAACCGATTTTGAACACTAACCAGACTTCCACGCCAAGAGTACATGGAAAAATCGTATTCGATCAGGTGCATTTCCGTTACAATCCGCAGGGCGGTGAAGTTATCAAGGGAATGTCATTTGAGATACCGGCTGGAATGGTTGTGGGCGTTGTGGGACGAAGTGGTTCAGGTAAAAGCACAATATCCAAGCTGATTCAGCGACTTTACATACCGGAAGCTGGAAAAATCTCTGTTGACGGAATGGATATTTCCCTTGTGAACCCTGCAATGCTCAGAAAGCAGATAGGTGTTGTGTTGCAGGAAAACTTCATGTTCAACGGAACTGTTGCGGAGAACATCTCGATCCACTGTCCCACAGCAACTATGGATAGAATTATAGAATGTGCAAAAATTGCAGGTGCGCACGATTTTATCCTTGAACTGCCTAATGGTTATGATACAGTCATTGGTGAAAAAGGTATGGGACTTTCCGGTGGTCAGAAGCAGAGAGTTGCCATTGCAAGAGCTATTCTCAACGATCCGAGAATCCTTATCTTTGACGAGGCAACATCAGCCCTTGATTATGAGTCCGAAAGCATAATTCAGAATAATCTTAAAGAAATTTGTAAGAATCGAACAGTTATTATCATCGCTCACAGATTGTCCACGCTTAAAGATGCGCAGAAGATCATGGTTATCGACAAGGGCGATCTTGTTGAATATGATACGCATGATAATCTTATGGCTCTGAACGGATTGTATGCTTATCTTTATAATCAGCAGCAAAGGGGTGAGGTCGATGGATAAGGAACAGAAAGCTTATGTTCTCAGACATAGCAGAAAACGTGACAAGGAACTGAAATACGACTTCATGCCGTCAATGCTTGAGATCATTGAACGCCCCGCACACAAAGCCGGAACAGTTATCATTCTCGGTGTTTTTACGCTTTTAATTGCAGCAATTATATGGGCTTGTCTGTCTGAGGTGGATATAGTTGTCACTTCAAGCGGTACTATGCAGCCAGTTGGAAATATCTGTTCGCTCAATACTTATACCAGTGGTACAGTGAAAGCAATCAGTGTTGAGGAAGGAGCATACGTGAAAGCAGGAGATGTGCTTATCGAACTTGATACGCAGAGCATTGATATTGATGTAGAATCGCTCACACAACAGAAAGAGGTTCTCGAAGCTCAAAAAGAAATATACACATTAATAAAAAATGGCAAAGATGTTTCAGAAGTAGACATAACAAAGTATAGTTCTAATTTACAGCCTTACATCCTTACCATTATAGATAATGATAAGGCTTATAAAAATAATCTTGACATACTTGAAAGCACAAAAGAAAACGCTGGTCTTACAAGAGATATAGCGAAGATAAAATATGACGATTATAATACAAATCCTGCAATTTCTAAGGCGGAATTCAATGCACAGGAACTTGTCCTTAAACAAGCTGAAAATGAATATCTGCAAGCGGAAATGAACATTCTTAATGCTCAAACATCCTATAGTGAGCAGATAAACTCCAGCATATCAGATATCAACAGTAAATTGAAACAGGCAGAATCTGAACTTGAAAAGTATCAGCTCTCACTTGAATATCAAAAAATTATAGCGCCTGTCAATGGTTACATTAACAGCATTGCTGTTAATAACATTGGAGAGACTGTCACCTCCGCACAGCAGCTCATAACTATTGTACCGGCAGATACTCCTGTTGAAATGGTTTGCTATGTTAAAAATATGGATATTGCAGACATTACCGTTGGAATGGAAGCAGAAATAAAGCTCGAAGCCTATCCATATAATAAATATGGTACAATAAAAGGAACAGTCAAGTATATTAGTCCCAGCTCTTTCAACAGTGAACAATTAGGCAGTGTTTATCTTGTAAAGTTGGATGTTGACAACACAAACCCCAATATTAACGTAATGTCCGGCTTATCCGGAGCAGTCGAAGTTAAGATAGGAAAGCAATCTGTCATGAGATACTTCCTTGATCCAATTGTAAAGGGATTTGGGGAGAGTTTGAAGGAAAAGTGATTTTACGGAGGAACCGTTTATGAAAAAGTATCAGATTTTTGTCAGCTCGACATATAAAGACTTGATTGAGGAACGAGGTATTGCCATTAATACGATTATGCAGTTAGGACATATCCCAGCAGGCATGGAAATGTTTTCTGCCACCGGCAGTCCTCAACTCGAAACAATAAAGCCTATCATAGATGCATCAGACTATTATCTCATCATTTTAGGTGGAAAATATGGATCGATTGATAAGGTATCTGGATTAAGTTATACGGAAATGGAATTCGACTATGCTGTGAAAAATGGTAAAAGAATTATTGCATTTGTACACGAAGATCCTGAAAATCTTCCCGCGCATTTAAGGGAGAGAACGGACCGTTCCCGTAAGAAGTATGAAAGATTCCGTTCAAAACTTCTGAAGGATAAGCTTGTTAAAATGTGGAAAAACAAAATAGACTTAACGCAAAGCCTTGCAACAAGCATTAGTGTTGTGATCAATCAATACCCTTCAAAAACTTGTTGGATACACGTTAGCCAAGATGATATCTACACACCCCTTGAAAACCGTGTTATTACGAAAGATATGCTCAAGCTGATGCCAGACATTATCAAAAATGTAGGAACGTATAAAAACGATCTGCCATCAACTACCTTAAAATGTATATATGACGGAAATATGGTAGAGCTTCTTGTCAATATGGAAACAAAACAAGAAATTCCATATTTAGACGAATTCGCAGGATGCTTTATTCGTATGGAAGAGACTACGCATGATTGGTACCAGTATATTGAAGAAAATTTTGTGCTGCATTTCCACTATATAACGGAAGTTACGGCTCAGAAATTATGGATTGAAATAAAAAGTGACCATGCTGAACTCGTAAAGAAAGAGATTACATTAAATCGTACAGAAGATGATGTGATTTTGAAGCTCAATGAGTTAGCGGTTGAAATGCATGAGTGGCATAAGGTTAAGGAAGTATGTATTGTATTTCGAACCTCGGATTCACCACAAAAGAACAAATTGATAATAAGTGCGTTAGAATTGATAAAAGATTACAGGTAATTCATACTGTTACCGCCCACCCATCTTGTCAAGCTAAATAGTGAATGTAATTTGTCACGCAGGCACACGTTCTGTCAAGGTGGAGGCAGTCTATTTTGTCAGGACGCCCACCTATTTTGTCATGGCAGCAGATGCTCCCGGGAAAACAAAAGCGATAAACCCATTCTGCGCGACAACGCAGAATCAAAAAAGGCGGTATCATCCCGATTATGTGAACCGGGCGGATGCCGTCTTTGCTTTTGCAATGAAAAGTGCTATAATGGAAATAAGCATATTTCAGAAAGGAAAACGATAGCCGCTTTTTATCGTCATGACGTAAGCGTCAAATAATTCCCCGTCTTTCATAGGGACAGGATTCTGTGTATAATAGAATCTAAGCGAGTCCATGGACTAAATTGGAGTGCCTAAGCCCTATCCAAAACGGTCTATGAAGTGAGTTGAACTAAATTAGACACAGGAGGAAAAGTATATTGAAGAAAAAAACACAGCCATCACAACAGTAAAGTATGAGGTACAGCTTCGTGACTGGGCAACTCAGATCGCAGTGCAGCAGGCAATCGGAATGACAGTGCAGAAATGGTGTGCCGAGAACGGTAACAATCCCAAGAACTACTATCATCATCTGCGGAAACTCAGGTAGAAATGTGCGGAATCTGCACCGACTGTCGTACCTTTGTGATTGCAAAAATGCACATCCCCCATCCATATTGAGAAGGAAGGTTTACAGAGAAAAAGGCGCTGAGTATGGGATGAGCGTGTCTGTGATGTTCCCACCGGAAACAATCTGGAGATATGATCCTGTGACGAGTGCTTATAGTGAGGAACCCGTGGAATCATGGCAGCGGATAGTTGACCATGTGAAGAAACTGTATCCGGATAGCACAGAGAGTGCTTTGAACGGATTAATTGGTAAGAAACCTTTAGACTGACGGACAATTTCCGTTTTAACGAGTCTTGGCGGTTGTGGAGTTATTTCCACAGCCGCTTTTCTTTTTGACGGTTATTTTCCGTTATGAGACATGAAGATTGCTCACAGGGAGTGACGGATGTTTTCCGTTATTGCAGGAGCAGGCTGGCGTGCCTGACGGACACTTTCCGTTATAACCACCGTTGATGTTTTCTCCACACACCTAATATCACCAGAAATAAGCTTATAGATTGCCCTTATATCTGGTACTTTTATATCTTGCTTTTCCCTTGAGATTCGAGTAATATATGATACTGATACCCAGAGTATAAGAATATTTGACATTTAAAATAAGAAAACCACACCGCTGAAACCAGCGATATGGCTGCTCAATCAAGGATTCTTTCGCTAAAGTCAGAATTTTGCGAAGTGTCTAAGCCTTGACAAATTCCGACAGATACTCTACATTTAGTATAGCACACTGACGGCCATTTGTCAAGAGGATTTGTAGGTAAAAATTCTATATTTTAGGTTGAAATTGGTGCAATTTATACAATGAGGAGAAATGAAGCTATGAACATCTATCTGAGAAAAGACGGACGGTACGAATCTCGCATTCCAACCGGCAAAAAAGACGGAAAAAGGACGTTTCTCTATGTCCTTTCCCGCACCAAAGAGGAGTGTATTGAGAGGGTTCAGGCAATCTGCCAAAGGAATCGACCACACGGCACTTGCTACTTGACAATGGCTGACCTGTTCTCCGAATGGCATCGCAGTATTCTGCATCGCGTGAAGGAGTCCACGGCAGCGAACTACACCATGAAAGCTGACAAGCATATCTTACCTGCTTTTGGCGATTTACCGGTAAGCGATATTACCGCAAACTGCATTTATTCCTTTATCTCCGAGAAGAAACAGGCAGGCTTTTCTGCCCGATATATCAGCGATATTGTGATTTTGATGAAGACTATCTTCAAATATGCTGTCAGAACCTACCAGATTTTCAATCCTATGGACGGTATCGTGTTGCCCAAGAAGAAGACTGCTGAGATTAAGCTTCTCGATGAGGACGAGCAGAAGACCCTTCAGAAGTATATCGGACAGCATCAGAACCGAAGCACTCTCGGTGTCGCTATCGCATTAACCGGCGGTATGCGAATAGGAGAAATCTGCCCACTGCAGTGGAGGGATGTTGACCTCGAAAAACGGATTTTTACCGTCACCAAAACCATGCAGCGTATTCAGTGCGCTGATGGGGACAAGAAAACAAAGCTCATCATTACCGACCCGAAAAGCGAATCTTCTCGCAGACAGATTCCGATTCCGGATTGCATGATGAGCTTTTTGCTTAAATTCAAGGGAAAACCGAACGAATACGTCCTGACCGGCACTGATAAGCCGATTGAGCCGAGAGCAATGCAGTACCGTTTTCGCACAATTCTGAAAAACGCAAAATTGCCGTCAGTGCATTTCCATGCTCTGCGTCACATTTTCGCATCAAATTGCATCAAACTGGGCTTCGATGTGAAGACACTCAGTGAGATTCTTGGGCATAGTTCGGTTGAAATCACGCTTAATCGCTATGTCCACAGCTCTTTCGAGCAGAAAAGAGAGTACATGAAGCGAGTTCAGATGGCTTTCTGATTCAGGCATTGCATCTTGAAAACTGAATAATACGGCTGCGATCTTCGCAAAATTCTGACTTTTGCGAAGAGATAAGATATACTGTTATTATATCCTGATTTTGAGAAAATACAAAATATGAGGAGGGGCTATTATGACAAAAAAATGGAAGAAAATGATGGCTTGTATTGCATGCACATCAGTACTACTTGGGGGATGTGGCTCAAATTCAAGCTCAAAAACGAACAAAATCATAAAGCTAATTGAAAAGAATAATTTTAGCGAGGCATACGAAACATATAAGGATGCAGCGAAGAAGCAGGAAGATTTAACAGCTCTTAACGAGGACATCAACGAGGCACTTGAGGAGCAGTATTCCGTGATTATAAGTAACTACGCTAATGGAAAGATTGATGCCGAAGCTATGTCCTATCTTGATAAGATAGTCACAAAGACAGGTGCGTTGTATTCTGACGATTACCGGGAATTTTTAAATGATATTGACGAAATATCCACTTCTATGTCGTATTATGATCTTGGAATAGAAAGCTATGATAATGGGGAATACGCAAATGCTGTAACATATTTTGGATATGTTATCAAGGCAGATGAACTTCATTACACAGATGCGCAGGATAAACTGAACGATGCTAGTACCAAGTTGGAGGAAGAACAAAAAGCTCGATATTTGCAACTTGAAAATGATATCCATAGCCTTGTAAAGCAAGGTAAATTTGATGAGGTAAAAAGGTTAATTAATGATTTTCAGCTTGAATGTTCAGATTCAAACTTGGTTCATAAGTTGCAGGAAGCGGCTGAGAATGATGTTTCATCTGTAATGGAAGATAAAGTAACAGCTTATTTTGAAGAACTGGATTATGCATCTGCTTATAGCTATGTTCAGGGACTTGCAAACACGTTTGATTATGAATCGGTAAGGAATAAGTATGCATCACTGGCAGATGAATTCGCAGAGTATGCCTTAACTACTGCCGAAAAAGATGCAGCCTCAAATAATTATGAGGGAGCTTCGTCAATCATAGAAAAGGCAATTCAGGAGGTAGGAGACGACAATACCAGTCTGAATGAGGCATATAATGAATATCGTAAGCATCTTCCGATATACCTTGCTGACATGGACTATATGTCTTGTGATGGAGGTGTATCAGTTGATAGTAATCTTACTGATAATACAAATGTGACATACAGGCATTCACTATGGATAGACGGTTGGGGAACTAATGCGTATTGGGTAGAGTATTTTACAAACGGAAACTATAGCAGGTTTACTGGGGTTTGCGGATGCTCATATGATAATCGAAGCAGTTCAGAATCCAAGTATTTTGAGGTATATGGCGATGGAAAGTTGCTTTATACTTCACCGACCATGACATCGAGTGCAATTCCTGTAAACTTTGATATTGATATCAGCGGCGTAAGAGTTGTAAGAATTTGGTATCCAGCAACAGCCGGAAATAATAAAATCGCTGCTTTGTATGACGGTATGTTTTTACCTAAAACCGATGAAGCGGAGGAGAATGATACTACAGATACAGTTGAGGATAATTCTAAATCAAGCGAGTAACAGTGATTTACCTTTACAAAAAATCCGCAATGTATTGCTGCTATTTTTATCAATCCAAATAAATGGTATTTTGAGAATTATAATACAGAGTGCAAATGTATCAGCTTGAATTATGTGAGTAAGTTGAGTCTCGGTATATAAAAGTGATAGAATAAGTGGTATTCAGCTTTATGTTTAAGCCGGGCAAGTATTGTCCGGCTCTTTTTTACTGGAAGGTGATATTAAAGTGAAAATAGAAAAAAAGAAATCATTGATTTTAATAGCGATATTTGTATTTGTAGCATTAGTTGTAATAGGTGCTTGTACAGCAACTCATTTAACAAATAAAAATGAACCTAAAATTGATGAGAATAATATCGGTGAAGTTTATTATGCTCAGATAGATCCTGACCATGTTTCAGAAACAGATATTGGAACATTGTATGCAGATAATGAGCTTTTAATTGTTGCAAGCGAAAAAGCTGAGTATGATGATATAGAAAAAATCGTATCTGAATATAAAGGTGAAATAGTTGGATGGATAGAGCAGACAGGAGATTTTCAGATTAAGTTCCCAAATACTTATACAGTTTCCGAACTGAATCAAATATCTGATAAGATATCAAAGAACAAGCTGATAATATCCTCTAATCCTAATTATATTGTTGAATATGTTAATGATGATTTTTATGGCTTTGAATTTGGTAAAGAGTGGGAACAGGATTTACAAGCCTTTGATTACCTTGGCAAGAGTTGGGGTTGGGAAGTTATAAGAACCTTTGATGCATGGTGGTATATGGATAAAATAAAAGCAAATGGCGCTACAATTAATCCTATAAGGGTTGGTCTTATTGACTGTGGTTTTGATGAATCGCATGAAGATTTGGATTTTGCTGAAGTGAGTTATAATAAAACAGCTATAGATAGAGAGCATGGAACTCATGTTGCAGGAACTATGGCTGCAAGAGCAGATAATAATGTTGGAATTTGTGGAGTATATCCTTATGGAAAGAATAATTTATACGGTGTTGCAGACGGAGGAAGTCCTAATTATGGAGGCGTTAGCAAATATGCGGAAAATGGTACTTTTTGGTCTTCAGCTATGGGACAAAAAATAGCATTTTCAGAATTGATATTAAGAGATGTTAAAGTAATAAATCAAAGTATGGGATTCAATTTATACCAATCGGATTTTTTTAAAAATAAGTCCGGTAGCATTGATTATAAGGCATTAAAGAAATTCTGGAATGATTCGTCTAATTTTAATGATGATATCGAAAACGCAAAAATTTTGGGAGATTTTTTGCACAGATTGATTGAAAGAGGGCATGAATTTGTTATTATTTCTGCTGCAGGCAATGATTCAGACAAGTCAATAGGTCATTTAGAGGCAAAATACTCTTCGTGGAATAACATGATAAGGTACGAGGATTATCCAGATGTATATAACAGGATTATTGTGGTTGGAGCGGTCGATAAAAGATATAACATGAGCAGCTTTTCCAATGCAGGAAGCAGAGTCGATGTATTTGCTCCCGGTGAAACAATATTTAGTACTGTGCCTAATGATAAATATGACAATAAGAATGGTACCTCTATGGCTGCTCCCCACGTTTCAGGTGTTGCTGCTCTTATATGGACGGTTAATAATGATTTAACAGGTGCTGAAGTAAAAAGCATAATATGTGATGATTCTAACCGTAGTAATGTTGTAAAAACATGTAAAATGATTGATGCATATAATTGCGTCGTTGCCGCTTCAAATACAAAAAAGAATACCAAGCTTTATGATAAAAAGAATGGCGGAGTCTTAAATTTTGTTGTTGATAAGGATGATGAGTCAATCCGAATCGAAGGAGCTAAAGTAACCGCTTTAAAAGAGAGCAAAGTTATATCCACTGCTCAGACTGATCAGTATGGTCATTTTGAGTTGATTTTGCCTGCTGGTATATATGATATTATTATTGAAAAGGAACCTTATGAAACGTATAGATGGAATAATATTACTGTGGAAGCAGGAGAAGTTAACTATCTATCTGATTGGACGAAACTTGAGTTAGAAAAAATAGTAGTGGAATTACCTGATACTAAAGATATCTTCTATTGTTATATCAAATCAGACTTAATACCAGTTTATGGATTATCAGAATTGCGTGTTAATCAAATTAATTCTGCAGAAAAGCCAAATTATGATGGAGTTAACGGTATTATAAGTGCTTACATAAATGAGGTCGATTCACAAGCATATCTGATTACTATTAGATTTGATAATCAAGCAGAAAAACCGCATCTTATCTTTGAAATGTATCAATATATAAATAACGAAGTTGTTAAAATAGATACATTTGATAATGAATTGGATGAATATACTTTAGGTTTCAATGCTGGTTTAAGCAATAATTACTTGTGCTTTTATGACTATCGGCACTTTAATTATGCATCGTCAAGTTACGGATTACATTATTACATTCTTAAAGTTACTAAAAGTGGTTTTGAGAAGTCGTTTAACTTATGCCATTCTCATGCAGCCGGTGGTGTCAATTGGATTTATAATTTATTTATGGATGACAAAAGCTATTTTGAGACATCGGATGGATCAGGAGATGGATTATCAGAAGCAGTTGAGGCTATAAAGGATGATCTTGAAAATATAGGATTTAATAATTATGAAATAAAATGTGATACAGATCCTGAGTCATTTGTTTTCAATATTAAGTATGATGAAAATATAATGAGTTGTTCTCTTTATGAGCAAGATATTACCGACTATACCGACTTGCGCTCACATCTTAATTCTAATGATGAAATTGATTTTGATATTATCAAAGAGGGACGATATGAAAAT
>Ga0129306_1001192_pt1 | contig 31667 bp, 23 predicted proteins | sample P827metagenome_FD_94438 | JGI IMG/M metagenome (GOLD analysis project Ga0129306, IMG submission 94438) | Capybara group fecal microbial communities from Wisconsin, USA - P827 metagenome | ecosystem: Host-associated > Mammals > Digestive system > Large intestine > Fecal | place: USA: Wisconsin...
AATATCGTTTATACGGTTCTCAAAAATAATATAGATTACGTTCCTGTATTTCCTCCTGATGTTGATGTTTCAGAACTTGTTGATAAATGCCTTAACTAGTATTGACATTTAATAGCAGGTCTCATGATGTTGTTCAGCTTATTGCTACAATGATTGAGCCTTTTGATGGTACTCTTTATGACCCATGCTGTGGTTCGGGTGGTATGTTTATTCAGAGTGCGGAACTTATTAAATCAAAGCAAGGAAGCATTGATAAAGTAAATGTTTATGGTCAGGAAAAAGAGCCTGCAACATATCGACTTGCAAAGATGAATCTTGCACTTAGAGGAATAAGCCACAACCTTGGTGACATTGCAGATTCTTCATTCCTTAATGACCAGCACAAGGGATTGTATTTTAATTACATAATGGCTAATCCGCCATTTAATCTTAAGAGCTGGTATGATGATAATTTGAAAAATGATGCCCGCTGGGCTGATTATGTTACTCCACCAGAAAGCAATGCAAACTATGCATGGATTTTGCACATGCTTTATCACCTTCATAAAAACAATGGTGTTGCAGGATTCCTTCTTGCAAACGGTGCTTTGAATGATAGTGATACTTTGGAAATAAGAAAAAAGCTTATTCAAAATGATAAGGTTGAGGCTATAGTAGTTCTTCCTCGTGAGCTTTTTATTACAACTGATATTTCTGTAACACTCTGGATTTTGAATCAGAATAAGAAAGGTGGCGAATATCATAACAGAAAACTTAGAAACCGTGAACATGAAATTTTGTTTATGGACTTAAGACAGTGGACTGAAAATGCTGTAAAGAATGAAAACAAAAAGAAAGTCCGCCTTATTCCAGAACAGATTGAAAAGGCTGCAGAAATATATCACACTTGGCAGACAGAAGGAACTGACGGAACTAAATACGAAGTTCCTGAACTTTACCGCAGTGTTGGTATTAATGAGATTGAAGAAAAAGGCTGGACTCTTGCTCCAAGTAAATACATTGAGTTTGTGGACCACGATTTACAGATTGATTATAAGAAAGAAATGTCTCGCATTCAGAATGAAATGAAAGACCTTCTTAAGAATGAACGCGAATCTCAGAAGAAGCTTGCCGCTGCCTTTAAGGGAATTGGCTTTGATATTGAATAGGTGAAAGTAAATGGCTAGTAAAACTTATAAACTTGGTGAGCTGATTGAAATTACAGATGAAAGAAATTCTAATGGACAATATGGAATAGATGATGTACGTGGAATTTCAAACATGAAAACAATTATGCCTACGAAAGCTGATGTAGATGAAAATGTCATTACAAAGTTCTATGTAGTTCAGCCAAATGATTTTATTTATAATCCTCGCACTACACGAATGGGAGACAAAGTCGGCTTAGGATTTAACGATACAGGTAAACCACTTCTCTTTAGTTTTAATAATATCGCATTTCGTATCAAACCTTCTGCAAAAAATATTATTTTACCTAGATATCTTTATATTTATTATAATCGAAGTGAATTTGACCGGTATGCAATAAATAATTCTTGGGGAAGCGCAACTGAATTGTTTACATTTGAGGAAATGTGTGATATCGATATTACTCTTCCTGATTTGAAGACACAGGAAAAGTATGTCGAGATTTATGAAACTCTTGTAGAAAACCAGAACAGTTATGAACGCGGACTTGATGATTTGAAGCTTACTTGTGATGCTTACATTGAAGAGTTGCGACGTAAGATGCCTTATGAGAAAATTGGTAAATATATAACAAATGTTGATGAAAGAAATACTGATTGTAAAATTACAAATGTAAAAGGATTAACTGTTTATAAACAATTCATTGAGACAAAAGCCGACATGACAGGAGTTCCATTATCTAATTATAAAATTGTAAGAGTTGGTGAGATTGCTTATGTATCTACTACAAATCGAAACGGGGATAGACTTGCATGTGGATTATGTGAGGAAGAATGTATTATATCTACAATCTATGATGTTATAAAATGCAAAGAAGAATTATTACCTGAATACCTTTTTATGTGGTTTAAAAGAGATGAATTTGATAGATGGTGTAGATACAATTCTTGGGGCTCAGCAAGAGAAACAATTGCATGGGAAGAATTGATTGAGTACACAATACCTATACCAAAAATCGAAATTCAAAAAGCAATTATTGAAATTTTTAATACATACAATAAACGAAAAAAAATTAATGAAACACTAAAATCTCAAATAAAAGACATCTGTCCTATCCTTATAAAAGGGTCTCTGGAAGAAACAAAGGAGGCATAAATTGGCAAAGTTAAAAGACTTTTGGGGAAGATTCTGTGAGTCTGATTATGAATATGCTTTTCTTGCCTGCCTTGAAAAGGAAGGCTGGCTTTATGCTCTTGGTACTCAAATTGGGCGTGAAACCAAAAGAGATGTTTTAATCGAGAATGATTTTAAAACATTTGTTAATGACATAAATCCTGGACTTGATAAAGATGATATTAATCAGCTTTTTGATAATGTTCGCCTCATTGGTACTTCTTCTGAATTTTCAACTTTGCACAAATTTTATGGCTGGCTTGTAAATGAATATCAATTTACTACAAAAGATGGTAGTGCCAGAATGATAAAGTTTATTGATTTTGAGCATCCTGAAAAGAATTTATTCAGGGCTGTAAATCAGTTTACTATTGAATATACAAACAATGGTAAAAAAGAAAATCGCCGTCCAGATATTCTGCTTTTTGTAAATGGAATGCCGCTTTGTATCATGGAACTTAAAAATCCGGGTGATGCAAATGCTACTATATTAAATGCCTGGGAACAAATAAATATCCGTTACTGGCGAGATATTCCACATCTTTTACATTACTGTCCTTTGGCTTGTATCAGTGATGGTGTAAAAACTAGACTGGGTACTGTAAGAACTCCATATGAACATTTTTATGCATGGCGTCGAGTTAATGATGGAGACCCGATTTCTACTTTACCGTTTGAAGAAACTGAAGCTCTTGTAAAAGGTGTTTATTCACCAGCACGTTTTTTGGAAGTATTCCGGGACTATATATATTTTCAGGATGAAATTTATGATAGAGAGGAAAGAGAAATTGTATGTCGCTATCCTCAATTCTTTGCATCACGTCTTTTGAAAAATAGTATTGTAAAATCTGTTCAGGAAGGTACTGGAAAAGGTGGCACATACTTTGGTGCAACTGGCTGTGGTAAAACTTATACTATGGCTTTTCTTGCTCGCCAGCTTGCGCTTCGTTGTACTGATATTCCCAAAATTGGTTCACCTACAATCATTCTTATTGTAGACCGTGATGACTTACAGAAACAGGGTGCAAAGCTTTTTACAAAGAGTTCTGAGTTTTTGAATCTGGGTGAAGTTTCGGTAGTAAAGAATCGTAAGACTTTAAGGCAGGAACTTGGAGCTCGTGAGAGCGGCGGTTTTTATATTTGTACTATTCAGAAATTCTGTGACAGAAAAGATGATCCAATTGGATTGATAAATGAAAGACAAAATATTATCTGCTTTTCGGATGAAGCTCATAGAACACAGCTGGAACATTCTAAGAAGATTCAGTTTAGTAAAGACAGCGATGAAAACATGAAGGCTCTTGTTTCTAAGCCTTATGCAAAAGTCTTGAAAGAAGCTTTCCCTCATGCAACTTTTGTAGGATTTACTGGAACTCCTATTGCAGAAACTTACCAGACATTTGGTGATGAAATTGACCGTTACACAATGGACCAGGCTGTAGCTGATGGACTTACTGTTTCTATTAAATATCATCCACGTATTTCTAAAGTTCTTCTTGATGCTAACAAAGCTAAAGAAATTGAAGCATATTATAAGAAATGTGCTGACGATGGTTCGACAGCAGAAGATATAGAAGCAAGCAAGAATGCAATGAGTTCTATGGAGGTTATTCTTGGAGAACCTGAACGACTTGAACGCCTTGCAAAAGATATTCACGACCATTATGTAGCAGCTTGTAGCGGAGACCCTGACAGAGTTCAGAAAGCAATGGTTGTATGTTCTACAAGAAAAATTGCTTATGATTTATTAATGAAGTTTAAGGCGGCTTACCCTGAATGGTTTGTAGAAAAAAAAGTTTCTGATGGTGTTACGGCAAGTGAACAGGAGTTAGCGGAACTTAAAGAAATGCCATTTATTGGAATGGTTTCCAGTGTTGGAAGTAATGACCCAGAAGATATGTATAATTATCTTGGCGGAGTAAAGAATGATAAGCGTTCTGATGATTTTGATGCTGCCTTTAAGAATGAAAAATCTAACTTCCATATTGTAATTGTTGTAGATATGTGGATTACAGGATTTGATGTTCCTTCTCTTACTTATCTTTACAACGATAAGCCATTACAGAAGCATACTCTTATTCAGACAATCAGCCGAGTAAACAGAATTTATCCTGGTAAACATTTTGGTATGATTGTGGATTATATTGGAATCCGAGATAACATGCGTGAAGCTGTAAAGCTTTATGGTGGTACTGAAACTGTTGCACCTAGTACTGATGATGTTGAGCAGGCTACTTCAATATTCAGAACTGAACTTGCAATCTTAAAAGATTTGTTTGCGAATTATGATATTACTCCATTCTTGAATCCAAACAGTGACCCATATGATCGTTACAGACTTTTGGCAAAAGCTGCTGAATATGTATTTACTTCTACTCAGGTTTTGAAAACTGGTAAGTATGGAAAGAAAGAAGTTTCATTTAAAACATATTTCTTACAGACTGTAAAAAGACTTCGTACTGCTTATGATATTTGTCAGCCTTCTGGAAATCTGGAAGAAGAAGAATCGGCTTTGGCTCAGTGTTTTATGGCAATTGCCGGATTTGTTCGTAAGATGAATGGAACTGATGCACCTGATGCAGATACAATGAATAGACAAGTTTCAAAGATGGTTGAAGAGGCTTTGAAGTACAACAAGGTTGAAAATGTTTTTGAAACTGGTGTTGAAGAAGAACTTTTTACTCCTGAATATTTTGATAGACTTGTCGATGTAAAACTTCCTGCTACTAAGCTTGAACTTTTGATTAAGATGCTTAAAAAGCAGATTAAAGAATACGGAAAAACAAATGGTATTGCTGCAAAGACATTCCAGGAAATGCTTGAAAAAACTATTGAGGAATACCATGAACGACGTAAGCTTGTAAGCACAGCAGAAGCTGGTGCTATTGGTAATGCTGCAACTGATCAGCTTATTCAAAACGCTACTGAACAGGCTTTGGACATTCTTAAGAAGATGAATGAGAGCCGTGAAAGCTTTAGAAAGATGGGACTTACTTTTGAGGAAAAAGCTTTCTATGACATTCTTATTGCAATGAGAGATCAGCACAACTTTGAATATGGAGAAGATAAAGAAGTTGATGGCGTTGTTGTTAATGAGAAATGTAAGGATTTGGCAATAAAAGTAAAAGCGCTTATTGATGAAAAATCATCTTATGCGGACTGGTTGAATAACAGTAATGTAAGAGCAAGACTTGAACAGGATATTAAGATTTGCCTCATTAAGAATGGATATCCGCCAACTTATTCGAAAGATGTGTTTGATAAGGTGATGGACCAGGTGGAGAATTTTGAGGAGAATTTGTAATGGCAGATTTTATTGAAAAACAAGAAAATCTTACAAAAGATACAAAGACTTATGAACAATATTCATTTATTGATTCAGAAAGACATATAAACCAAGTTTCAAGTAAAGTTTTTAAGAATGAAGATAAAACTATTGTCTATCCATTTGGATACAATGGTGGACCAAAATATGAAAATATTTCTTCAATAACTTATATTGGATTTAACGGAAAATGGCCTGTTGGTACAATCAAATCTGTCAATTATGGCTGGGGTTTTACAAAACCTCTAAATGCTTTTACATACTACATAGATAGAGAACTTAAAATTGAAACAATCATAATTGAAAAAAAAGGAAAAATTGAATTAGATTTAGAACATAAAGAATTACGTATTAATGAAGTTTTTCTTAGAAAAATAACAACTATATTAACAACTACAATTCAAAATTGTAGAGAAGAAATACGAAATACAGTTTTAATTGAATTAAATAAATATTTTCCTGATATTGTACAGCGTCCAGAGAAAGAATATAAAAAAGATGATTTATCAAAAGTATTAAGTACTTGGGGAAACGATATATCTGAATTTTCCGATTCAGATAAAACTGAAATTATTAATTTATACAATAAATTATCAATGACATCTTTTATAGACTCTGCAAATCTACAAAAAACAAAATTGGTAATTGATAAAAAATATATTGAAAATACAATAAATGAATTTGAAAAACTTATATCGCTAATAACTGATTCAGATAATTTAGAAAAGAATTGGCAGAAGTTTTTACAGGAACACAATTGGATTTTTGGAACAATTTTTGCACAGCCAATTATTTTATTTCAACGAGAAGCATACGTTGGTGGCAAAACAATTGATAATTCTGATGGTAAGTTTACAGATTTCTTATTAAAAAATAAATTAACAAATAATGTTTCTATTTTTGAAATAAAAACACATCTTACTAAAATAATGGAAGAACATCCTTATCGTGGATCAGATGTATTCCCTGCATCAAAAGATTTATCTGGTTGTATTAGTCAAGTTATAAATCAGCGTGATAATTTTCAAAAAGAGTTTTACACATTGAAAGGAAAATCAAAAGAACATTTTGAAGCTTTTAATTGTAAATGCTTTGTTCTTATAGGAAGTTATAATAAATTAACAGATGAACAAAAAAAATCTTTTGAATTATATAGACAAACAATTACAGATGTAACTATCCTAACTTTTGATGAGGTTTTAGAAAAATTAAAGGTTTTTTCTTCTTTAATTGGAGAATAATTTAAAAAGAAAATAAAAAAATTGATTATGGAGACTAATATGGCAAACTTATTTTATCTTACTATGAATGATGAAGAACAATTTGAAGAAAGAATATATCGTGGTGAGAAAGGTGTACAATCTAAATACAATAATATTAAAACTGGCGACTTATGTTTTATTGGACATAACAGTTATTTAAGAGGATTATGGGAAATTGACAATGTTGATATTAAGAATGGTGAAGTTACCTTTAATGATAAAATCAATTTCGATCAAATCCTAAAATCTAGAGTTTTGGCTTCTCTTAACTTGCTAAAAGTAGACAAACAAAATATTGCAAGTATAGGAATCCCAAGAAAAGATGCATATTTTCAAGAAATTCATCTATATAATTTTTCTGTAGATGATTTACTTAATCAAAATAAAATAAATATAAAAGACTATATTTTAGATCCTAATAATTTTAGAAAAATAAATTTCTCTCATTCAAATAATTTTACTTCAAATAATGATATTAATCTTAAGTATGAAAATAACTCATTCATTTTAATTAATGCACCATTTATTGATAATGAATTATATGAGAAATATACGGACAATACGAATGATGTTATTATTAACCAGAAGAGACAGTGGAAAAAAATATTAGCAATTAATGATAACAATGTTACATTCACTCCAGAACAATTATATTTATATGATTTTTATTCATTATATATGTGTTCTGTAAAAGAAGAGCAATTAAATGAAGGTTTATTTGCTGATTTCGATGATGAAAACGACGAAAATTATGAAGATACATCCATTTCTATTTTTGATACATACTTAGAATCAGAAACTGTTGATTATTACTTTATAACTGCTAAACCTAAAAATTTCTCTTTTGAAAAATTAAAGGTAAATGATACTATATCTTATTCAAAACAGAATTCCAAAGGTAATGACAGGAAAATACCAAAGAATTATAAATCAATAAAAAAGAATGATGTATTAATTTGTTATGAAGCTACACCAAAATTAAGCATTGTCGCTCTTGGAATTGTGTCTGAAGAGCCTACTGAAAAAAATGTTGTAATTAAAAAGATTGAAGCTTTAAGTTCACCAATTCCTTATATAGATTTTTGTAATGCTCCTGAATTAAAAGAATTTGAGTTTATTAAAAATAAAAATGGTTCTTTATTTCATTTAACAAAAGATGAATTTAATTATCTTTATAAATTAATAAGAAATAAGAATATTGTTGATACATATGACGAAGATGATGAAATAATTGAGGAAAAGAGTCCATATACAAAAGATAACTTTTTGTCTGATGTTTTTATGACAGAATATGATTATGAAGATTTAAAGGAATTATTACTTCTAAAGAAAAATGTAATTCTACAAGGACCACCAGGAGTAGGAAAAACATTTGCTGCAGAAAGACTTGCGTATTCAATTATTGGTTACAAGGATAATAAATATATTGAACAAATTCAATTTCATCAAACTTATAGTTATGAAGATTTTGTTTATGGATATAAACCGAAAAAAACTGGTGATGGATTTGAGCCAAAAGCAGGTATTTTTTATAATTTTTGTAAGATAGCAGAAAATGATCCAACAAAAAAATATTTTTTTATTATTGATGAAATAAACCGAGGAAATTTAAGTAAAATCTTTGGTGAATTACTTATGTTACTAGAGAATTCTTATCGTGGGAAAAAATATGTAAAGCTTTCCATAAACGATATAGAATTTACGGTACCTGACAATGTATATATTATTGGAATGATGAATACTTCAGATAGAAGTTTGTCAATGATTGATTATGCTTTAAGAAGGAGATTTAGTTTTTATACAATGATTCCGGGTTTTGAAACCAAAGGTTTCAAGACATTACAAAATAGTTATCATAGTCAAGTTTTTGATCAAATAATAGAAAAGATTCAAGCAATAAATATTGATATCAATAAAAATATTGGAAAGGGGTGTGAAATAGGACATAGTTATTTTTGTACAAATAATTATTCTGATAAATGGCTATTCAAAGTAATCAAATATGATATTGCACCATTATTAGAAGAATACTGGTTTGATAACGAATCAAAAGCTAAGAACTATATTACAGAATTAAATCAAATATTTGAAAATGAGAATTAATAAAACAATATTCATAAAAAATATTTATTATATGTTATCTTATGCTTTCTCATATCTAAAAAACAATAGTTTTGAATCTATTGAAGGTGAGGAATTTGATAACATATATGAATTACTTGGTGAAATATTAATTATAGGAACTACACAACAACTTAAAAAGGGATTATACAAAGAATATATTAATTTTGCGGATAATCTTAATACAATTAAAGGACATATAAATCTTTCTGAAACAATAAAAAATAGAACAAGATTTAATTATCAAATAAATTGTGAATACGATGAGTATTCCGTAAACAATATATATAACCAAATAATAAAATCAACTTTACAAACAATACAAAAAAAATTGAAAAAACAACAACAAAAAAAAGTAAATGAACTATTAATTTATTTTTCTAATATAGATTATATAAATCTAAATAATATGAGTTGGAAATATCTGCATTTTGATAAAAATAGTCAGAATTATCAACTTTTATTAAATATTTGTAAATTACTGTATGATAGTCTTTTATTAACCGAGACTCATGGAAATACAAAAGTAAATTCTTTTCTTGATAATCAAAAAGATTATCATTTATATGAAAAATTTATTTTGAATTATTACATTAAGCATTATCCATCATTGCAACCTAATGCAGAAGTTATCAATTGGGACCTCAAAGGAAATACTGGAGATACAACATACCTTCCGGAAATGGATTCTGATATACTATTAGAATACAATGATCAAATTTTAATCATTGATGCAAAATTTTATAGACATATTTTACAAAAATCTCAATATAAAGAAACTATAAGAAATGGTCATATTTATCAAATAAATAATTATATATTTAATAAAAGAGCTACTTCTAATAAAAAGGTTTCAGGCTGTTTATTATATGCTTTGACAAATGACATAAATATTCCTGAAACAAAATTAACTATTTGTAATAATACTTTGCGAATTACAACCTTAAATTTAAACGAAGATTTTAATTCTATTTCAAAACAATTAGATGATTTAGTAATATCATTTTTTGGAAATATTAAAAAAGAGAATATTGATTAGTAAATTTCTAAATAAAAATCGATTCCCCATTTGTTCCATCTTTAAGATCCCGGTCGCGGAGTTTTTTTAGTTTTTCAAGAATTGGCTCAAGAATTTCTACCGTAATATAATTGCCAGCTTCCATTCTTCTTTGTAAATCAAACTCGACACAAAAGCGGATAATGTTTCTTTCCTGTTCAGTAAACTCGATTAACTCTTTGTTTTTTGCCATGTGATTCCTCCTGAAAATCATTATAAATCTGAATTTCAGAATCTGAAACATTAACCTTTTGTTTAAGATTCTTAACGTAAAATTCAAGATTATTAACGTAATATCAAAGATTATTAACCTCGTGATGGCAGTTTGTGGGCTTACACTGTAATTATGAAAGTTCAAGGTAGAGATTGCACACTGACTGTTGCAAAAGACAATGAATATTATCCGTTACCATACAGCGAGGAAACTGTAAGACAAACGTCGAAAGGCTACTCTCTGCCTGGCTGCATAGGCACGAGGAACAGAGAAAAGCTCGTAGAAACCGGTAAGATAATCTAGGGCTGCGTAGTTACAAGAATTGAGGATTCTAACCGGCTTTTTGAAGTATTGAAGAGATTTTGTGAGGCTAATACAGAGGTCTCAAAGATTTTTTTATTTCTTTATTATATGATATACTATTCTTATGGGCCAAACTCACTGGGATTCCAAATCCAATAATATTCCATTCGTCTCACTTTCTGAAGCAGATGTAATTGCCCTTGTAAATAAGGCCCTATCTGGAAACGCTGCCAGAACATCAACATATAAATTCGCTTTCTTCAAGGCAATTCTGGATAACGTGTTTAATGTTGATTTGGATTCAATGTTTTTGAGTTACGATAGTATTGCTGTGCGCTTTACGGAAATATACTGGAATCTGGTTTTAAAATTTCATCTTAAACAGATGATAGCTGTTACTTCTGGAAAGATTACTGCAGTTGAACATGAACTCTATTCTTTTTGTGATAAATATGGTTTTAATTATTCCGAGAGAAGTTTGATTTTTCCATTCGAAAGCTTAAAGTCTGATTTACAATTAGAAATTTCCAAAAAAGTAAAAGTACAAATGATGAGATACGTTGTCGGTGCTTTTTGTGGAGACACCGATGATCAATTTTATCATTTCAATAAAACAGATAAGAGCGAAGGAATTACTCTTAATCATGACGTCTTCGAGGCCCTAGTAAAATACAAATCAGTATTCGAAAAACAAAATTATTATGAATGGATAAAGTATCTGGAAAAAGCAAATCTTGAAGAGGATTCGTATGCACTTGCAAATAAACTGGATGCCTCTACAGAACGGCAGAATCTTTCTGGTTATAGAGATGTCTTAATCGAATTTAATCAGACTAAATGTTTTTATTGTGGACGATCACTTAGTGAATCTTCAGAGAATGCAAGTCCTGTTGATCATTTTATTCCATGGAGTTTTGTAAAGGATGATAAACTCTGGAATTTTGTTTTGGCATGTCCTCGTTGTAATAGTTCAAAGAGTAATATTCTTCCAGACAAAGGATATTTTACTGCTATAAAAGAACGTAATAACCGGCTATGTAATATGGAGCTTCCGATAGTAAAGCAAGACTTCAAGAGCTATTCATATTTCAAATTAGAAGAAATGTACCACTCTGCTGTGTTTAACGGTTTTGAATGTGGCTGGAGAGTGTAACATGGATGAATTTCACGACATTATTTTCGTCACTGATAAATACGGTAGAAGAAATAAAACTGATGATATAGCAAAATTGCATCACGATCGAAATAAAGATGTGTACTTCATTACATACAAAGATGGTAAAACTTATCCTTGTAAAAGTTCAGATATTCAGATTATTAAAAATACGCTTCGAGATAAACAATCAGCAACTGTCTTTGATTATCTCATACAAATGGCTCAGTTTAGTGATATAAAAAATGATGAGGGCCAGAACCTTCTTGTTAAGAATCTTGTAAAATCTCGTTTTATAAATAAAAATTCTGTTTTAGCAAAGTATCTAAATCCAAGTAAAGGAAGAACAGAAAAAGAAAGAATAAAATCTTTAATCTTTCCTTTTGGTTGTAATAATAGTCAGTTCAAAGCAGTTTCAACTGCAATGAAAAATCAGGTGAGTATTATTCAAGGTCCCCCTGGAACAGGTAAAACACAAACAATCCTTAACATTATTGCAAACTTATTGATAAACAATAAAACGGTTCTAATTGTTTCAAATAATAATGATGCAACAGCAAATGTTTATGAAAAGCTTTCTTCTGAAAAATATGGATTTGGATTTATATGTGCAACACACGGGAAACGAGAGAATATCGAAAAGTTCTTACAGAATCAGCAGCAGTTTTATCCAGAGTATTTAACCAAATGGAGAAATCAACTTCCAACAATGTCTATTTTGTTGGATGAGGAAATTAAACATCTTGGAAGATATTTTGAAGCAAACGAAAAGATTTCTTCAATTCATACAGAATTAGATTCATTGCAAACAGAAACTAGATATTTTGGAAAAGACTTACATGAGATCTATCCCAATAGAAGATTAAGAAATTATCGTTCTTCTGTTTTGATGGATTTGTTACAAAATATACAGTTCATTTATTCTGAAAAAGAAAAACTTGGCTTTTTTACAAAACTTAAATTAAGAACTAACTATGGCCTTGGGCCTGCAAAATTCTGGCAGACAGAGCCTGAAAAAGTTATTGAAACGATTAAAGCAACATATTATCCACGTAAAAGAGAAGAATTAGAGAACGAATTATCTGACAATGAAAAAATAGTAAAGGATTTTAATCCACAAGAAGTATATGATAAATGTCTGGTAACTTTACGTTCTGAGATTGCAAATAGATATTCCAAGAAAGTAGAAAGACCTCAATTCAAAGATGGGAAAGAAATCTATTTTAATCCGGCTGCATTTGCAAATGAATATCCAGTAATTCTGAGTACAACTTTTTCTTCAAGAGGAACAATAGGACAGGGAACAGATTTTTTATTTGATTATGTAATTATGGATGAAGCCTCTCAGGTTGATGTTGTAACTGGAGCTCTAGCTTTATCTTGTGCAAAGAATGCTGTTATTGTTGGCGATAAAATGCAGCTTCCTAATGTAATAGAGGAAAGCAAGAAGAAAACAGTAAAAGAATTGTTTGAGAAAACTGGATTGCCAGAAGGATATAATTATATAAACAGTTTTTTGGCTTCTTTAGAACAAGTTCTTCCTGAGACTCCACAGACTTTACTTCGTGAGCATTACCGTTGTCATCCAAAGATTATCAATTTCTGTAATCAGCAGTTTTATGGTGGTAAGCTTTTGATAATGACAGAAGATAAAGGGGAGTTAGATGTTCTGGAGGCAATTAAGACTATTCCAGGTAATTTCTGTAAAGACCATTACAACCAAAGACAGATAGATGTAATCAAAGATGAAATTCTTCCAAAGTACTCTGAAGCAGAAAAAGCAAGCCTTGGTATTATTGCACCATACAATAATCAAACAGATGCAATTAAAGCTCAATTGCCTGGTATAGATGCTGCTACAGTTCATAAATATCAAGGCCGTGAAAAAGATAATATTATTATTTCCACTGTTGATAACGAAATTACAAGTTTTGCAGATGATGCAAATATGCTGAATGTTGCAATTTCGCGAGCAAAGAAAAAGCTTGCGATTGTTATTTCTGGAAATGAGCAGCCAGAAAACTCAAATCTCATGGCTTTGCTGAAATATATCCAGTATAACAATTTTACTGTTGAAGAAAGTAAAGTCAGTTCAATCTTTGATTTCTTTTATACAAAACAGACTGAAGCAAAATTCAAGTTTTTGAATGAATCAAAGAAGATTTCAAAGTATGATTCTGAAAATGCAATGAATGAATTGCTTACTCAAATATTTGACGAGCCAAAATATTCACGATTCAGTTTTGTTTTTGAAATGCCTTTGAAAGACGTATTAAATAAACATTTCATAGGACAGTTACCTCAAGAGTTATCTGAATATGCAAATAGAAGCTGGTCACATGTGGACTTTACAATATTCAATAGAGTTACTAAGGAAATCCTGTTTGGGATTGAAGTTGATGGTTATAACTATCATAAAAAAGGAACAAAACAGGCAAAACGCGATGAAAAGAAAAATCAGATATTTGAATTAATTGGAATATCTCTTCTTCGGTTGAGTACGAAAGGTTCTGGGGAAGAGGCTAAGATTAAAGAACAATTAGAAAAATTCTTATAACTACAAAAAGAGTTTTATAGATTTCAGGTTAAACTAAATTATTAAGATCACAAATATTCCAAACCTGTGATATAATTAATAATAAAAATGAAACTTTTTTTTAATAATCAAGATACGATATTTAAAGAAGCCCTTTTGGAAGATGGTAAAGATACAGAATTATTTATAGCCTCTGCCTTTTTTTCAAATTCAAAGCTTATTACTCAATTCATTGATAATCGTTGCAAAATTAAAATGATTATCCGATTAAACAAGGGTACCTCGGCGACAGAACTTGAAAAACTTATTCCTTATATAGATTCAAAGAAAATCAGCATTCGCTTCTTTAGTGATGAACATTTTCATCCAAAGTTTTATATTTTTGGAGATAAATCTGCATTTATAGGCTCATCTAATCTTACAAATAATGGTGTTGAATTGAATCAAGAGATGAATATTCAGATTGATGATTTAGAGACCATTAACAACTTGAAAGAAGTTTTCAGTTCTTATTGGGGTCAAGCGAAAGAACTGACGCAAGTAGAACTTACTAGATTCAAAGAAATCACTAATGAATATATAGATTTTGAGAATGAAAACAAGATTTCAACAGGAATTAAAAATCAAATTGGTAATGTGAAATATCGACTAATCTCAGATTCTTATAATACTGACGAAATAATGTACTATTGCGATGGAGAAGGGCCGTGTAGGAATTTTGATGATTATATAACGTATTCATTTATTTCAGCTGGACAAAAAAGGGAAAAGACAAATTTTTTATTTAGTGATGAAATAAGACGCCTAAAGAAAGGTATGTATTTTTTTGCATACCATCGATTAGAAAAAACTGCAAATGGAAAGCAGATAGGGGGATATATAGGTTTTGGGAAGGTTCTAGAGGATCCAGTTCCTATTGAGCAATTTTTCATTGATGGTAAAAAAATTTATGAACTTCCTTTAATACAACCTGGTATTAAGAACAACTATGATAATGAAGCTTGTGAATGGATAGCGAAAGTTGAGTGGATAAAGACTGTAACTAGAGAAAATGCATACTTTTATTCTGGAATTTTTGTACCAAGAAATACTGTTTGCAAGCTCGATAGAAAGAAGCATAAAGAAACAATCGATTTTTTGTTTGAGAAATTTGGATTATTGTAAATAGGAGTGCAGAAATATTCATGTTTTCAAAAGGTGATAAAGTTCAAAAAATTACAGACGGTTCTGTAGGCGAAATTATTAGCTCTATGAATACTCCGGCTGGGATTAAATATCAAGTAAAGAAAGCTGATGGTGAAATAGTATATATTTCCGAAGAAAATCTAACATCATATAAAGAAATAACTACACCAATAGAAGCCTTTCAAAACTTTCAGTTTAATGGAATTGATGATTACAGACGTGTTATGTCTTTTCAGCGTTTAAATGGCGGATTGACGAATATGTTTTATTCTATGAGTAATACATTAACTGAATATCTTCCACACCAGTTCTTGCCTGTAACAAAATTCTTGCAATCGCCTGAAGAACGAATTCTTATTGCTGATGAAGTCGGTCTCGGTAAAACTGTTGAAGCAATGTATATCTGGAAAGAACTTGAAGCACGTCGAAATGCTAAAAGACTTTTAGTAGTTTGTCCTGCTGCACTTCGTGAAAAGTGGAAGCGTGATATGGCTAATCTTTTTGGTATTAATGCTGAAATTGTAAAAGCAGATAAACTTCTTGAAACATTCAAACTAATTGAACAAAATACAAATAGAGAACAATTTGCATATATTTGTAGTATGGAATCTATACGTTCTAAGAAAACAGATCAGAATGAGATAGGTGTTCATGATAAACTTGGAAAACTGAATATTGCTTTTGAAGAATTTGCCAGCAATTACACTGATTATGCTTTTGATTTAACTATTATTGATGAAGCTCATTATATGCGTAATAGAGAAACTGCAAACTTTAAAACAGGTGCTAGACTTAGAGATATTTCTGAAGCGCTTATTTTACTTTCTGCAACTCCAATTCAAACCGGATCAGATAATTTATTTTCAATCTTAAATCTTCTTTCACCAGAACGTTTTGACAACCAATGGGCATTTGAACACATGCTTCAAAAAGATGGAATTTATGTAAAACTTGCAAACTGTCTTCAAAGACCATCAAGTACTTCTGAAGAATTTGAAGCAATAGTAGAAAGTGAAATGCTCTTTTGTGATGATGAGCTGATTCAAGAAATAAGAAATGATGAAGAAGAGATTTTTGCTTCTACCGAAAAAAGAATGCAATATGCACAGGAATTGCGAGAACAAGTTTTCTATAATAATTTATTTAACAGGACAAGACGACGATTTGTTTTTACAAATACAGCAAAAAGAAAACCTTTTCCAGTTCCTTTTAAATTAACTAGTAATGAAAATTATATTTATGAAAGAGTAACACAATTAGTAAAAGAAATGGCAAACGGAAGACCTGAAATTATTACTTTTGCCTTGATTGCTAGACAGAGACAGATGGCCAGCTGTATGCCAGCTGCTTTTAAAGACTGGAATAATAAATATAAAGAACAAGGTGGAACTTATATTGATGAAGATGATGATGATACTGTTGAAATAGAAAATGAGAATGAAGAAGAAAACATTTCTAAGAAAAAAGTTTATGAAGATTTAAAACCATTCTTTGAAAAAATTGCATTGGAATGTCAGGACATCCGTTATGAAGATTTAAAATTACATGATTCTAAGTTTGCAAAATTCTTAGCAAGTATTAAAGAAATTTTAAAACAGAATCCTAAAGAAAAAATTATTGTATTCTCTTTCTTTAGAAGTACTAATGAATATTTAAAAGAGCGTTTGGAAGAAGAAGGTATTTCAGCTGTTGCCATAAAAGGTGGAATGGGACAATTAAAAGATGACTTATTAGAAGAATTTAGAACAAATGATTCTATCAATATTTTAATTTCGTCTGAAGTTGGTTCTGAAGGTTTGGACTTACAATTTGCTAGTGTTGAGTATAATTACGATTTACCTTGGAACCCTATGAGACTTGAACAAAGAATTGGTCGTATTGACCGAATTGGACAGAAAGCAGACGTATTGCGTATTTATAATCTTTATTGTACAGATACAATCGAAGATGACATCTTGCAAAAACTATACAATAGAGTCAAGATTTTTGAAAACTCTATTGGCGATATGGAAGATATAGTTGGCCAACCAATACAGGAACTTACATTAGATATTTTAAATCCAAATCTTTCTGAACAAGATATAAGAGAGAAAGCAGAATTAAAAATCCAAGCACTCGAAAATCAACGATTGATGAACAACAGGCTCGAAGAAGAATCAGGTGTTCTTGATGAATACAGGGATATGGTTCTTAGTTCTATTGATATTGCAAAGACCAATAAGCGTTGTATTGATGATACTGAACGTATCTTTGTAATAAAAGACTTCCTATTAAATTATTTCCCTGGATCAAGTTTTTACCAGGATAAATCTAATCCATCATATTATTATCTGACCCTTTCTTCTGATGCAATAATGTCATTTAGAGATTTTAGACATTTTGAACATTTACAGAAATTAACTTCAATTGATTCTTCTGGAAGAGAAAGTGTTCTATTGTTCTCGCAAGATAAGAGTGAGAAAAAAAGATGGAATGTTGAAATCGTAGATTTAGACCATCCTATTTTTGACTGGATAAAATGGGTAATAAAGAAAAATCCTATTAGAGCTTCAGGCTGTTCTGCAATCACGATGCAACCAAATGAATCAATTCAAAAAGGGAAATATATTTATTATATACAGAAATGGGTAAAGAAAGGAATTGAAAAATCTACAGAGTTAAAATATTTCTTGGTAAATGTTGATACTGGAGTAATTTTGCCTAAAGATATAAGTGAAAACATAATGAACTCTGCAATTTCAGATGGAAAAAGTCTGGTTGATCCAATGATTCGACTGAAAGACTTTGAACCTTACTATAAATCAGCTGAACAGGTTGTTTATTATGCTTTTGATGAATTTGAAAAGTATAAAGAAAATTATAAACGAAAGAGTAATACTGTTTATAAGAAGCAAGTAGAATTTGTTAATTTTACAGCTGAAAGAAAAATTAAAACTCTGGAAGAAACAATTGAAAAATTACGACTAGAAAATAGAAAGCCTGGTGTAATTCACATGAATGAAAAACATATTTATAAAGTAAAAAGTGAACGTGATATAAAACTTAAGCAACTTGAAAAAGATCAATATATTGAACCTGATTTATCTGAAGTGGCAATTGGGGTTCTTATTGTGGAGTGACTATGGCATTACAAAGACCTGTTTTTCAACCATTTAAGAGACCGAATGATATTACTCATATATTTTTGGGAATTGATTTTGGAACTTCTTTTACTAAGATATCTTATAGTACCGCACCATCAAATAACGTTCAGATTAAAACGTTAAAATGGGAAGGTTCAGACTATGAAGATGGATTTGTTATTCCCACTATTCTGTATGTAAAAGATAATAAATTGTACTTTGAAAAACCCGATGGTGACTCTTTGGAAATAAAATATTTTAAGTATTCTATGCTTGCTGAAAGCCTTATTAATAATCATCAGAATACAAAAAATGTTTTTGAAGAGATGTGTTGTGTTTATTTTCTTGCACAAGTAATAAAACGTTCACTAAAAAAAATCCAACAGGAAATAGATGTGGCATCTTTGAATGGTATAAAAATTTCTGTAAACATGGGAGCTCCTCTTGAGAACTTTTATGAAGAGAAAGGTAAGCAAAATACGGATTTATATAAAGAAATTTTAGAGAATGCCATAACATTAGCAGGTGGGAGCAAGGTACATTCAGAATTATCGGACAATTGTGTTTTATTAGACAATTTAGATTCTGTTTATACAGAAATCCTTCACAAAAAAGCTTTTCTTAATTGGAACGCAGAAGTTGTTCCTGAGTTAGCTGCAGAATTGTTCCTATATCAGCAATCCAAAAATATTCCTGAAGGCTTATATGCAATTATAGATGTCGGTGGTGGTACCGTCGATATGGCGATATTTGAGAAATATAAGTTGAATACAATGGGCATGTACTGCTTAGATGAAACTGTTCTGCCTTATGGGGTTGAAATTCTTGATAAGATTAAAAGTGATGATATCAGGCAGACATTTATGCAAGCATTTACAGAAATGATAATGAATGCAAAAAAAGAAACTGATTTAATACTTGCTGATATTCCAAAGGTTGATGTGTTCTTTTTAGGCGGTGGTGCTACTAATGAATGGTATAAGAAATGCATAGTAGATACGCAAGCATGGCTTCAAAATTCTTTTAAACCTAAACTTAATTTTAAATTAGAAATAAATGATTTTATAGAAAATGAAGATTATTTAATTATAAAGAATCAACGTTTACTTATTTCACAGATGATTGCAAGAAGTAAAGATGACTTCCCAAGTGTACTTGGATTCCCAATTTCAGAAGAACAAGCACGAAAAGGTCGACTAATATCCCACGAAGCAATAACTTCATTGGAAGATGATTTATACGAACGAAGTCAAAAATATAGGGATTAAGGTAAAAAGAATGTCTGAAATAATTACAATCAACTTTCTTCCTAGTGAAGAAGGAATTACTTGGAAAAGAAGAAAGCCTCATTCTATTCATACAAAAAAGGAAGTAGTTAAGAAAAGTACAGCAAAAAGAGAACCAGAGATGGCTACACCTCAAGATTATGATAATGGCATTATGGTTTTTCAAGAAGTACCAGAAATAAAAAAGCCAAAACCGAATGAACTACTGTATATAAAAGAAGTTACAGAGAAAGTAAGGCTGCTTGTTAGAAAAGCAATAGTCAATAACAAAAATCCAGATGAAAAAAATACTATAACTCATGAAATAAATGCCCTTGAGTCAGATCTTAAAGAACATAGAGATTATTTTTGTAACCTTGAATTAAGTACTCAGTATATAAAAATGATTAACGATTTGATTCATCTTAAATATAAATTTGTCTATAACACAAAAATTAATCATCAAACAACTACAAAGACAAACAATAAAACAAAATCTATACTTATCCAAACCAATAGTGAAAAAGGCGACCAAGTAGGCAAAAGATTATCTGCACTAAAAAAGCAAGTAAAGAAAAAAAATCTTTCAGATGAAGAAAAAAGAACTTTTCTAAAAGAATTGGCAGATATCATAACTTTCATTGAAAACAATAAAAATGATTTTACAAAAACTGATAATATTCCCGGAAGATTAAAACAAATTGAACAATATAAAAACATATTGAATGGTATTCCAAATATACCTAAAAAAAACAAAACAACAACAGAATCTATAATTACTTCTATAGAAACTCAACAAAAAAAGAAATTTAAAGTTATTTTACGGAAACATTCCTTATAATATTTCTTATTATTGTTTCATAAGAAAAAAATAAACTGGAATAAATGTTTCAAGTAGAACTTCTTGGGGGCGTCGCGGGGGCCAGCCCCCGCTAGAAGGGGTAGCGGAAAACGGCGAAGCCGGTTGGAGCTAGGGGAAGACTTTCCCCTCCTTACGAAATTGAGGAACGAAAATGAAAATCCTGGTCAGTGCCTGTCTTGTGGGCGACAATTGTAAATATAACGGTGGGAACAATCTTAATGAGAGGCTGGTGGAATTTCTGTCGGGTCATGAGGTGGTTAAGGTTTGTCCGGAAGTTTTGGGCGGGCTGCCTACTCCGAGGGCTCCGGCGGAAATTCAAAAGGGGCAGGTTGTAAACACTGAAGGCAGGAATGTCACTCAGGAATTTGAGGCGGGGGCTTTGAGGGCTTTTGAGATTGTGGAAAAGGAAAAGCCTGATTTGATTATTCTTCAGAGCAGGAGCCCTTCGTGTGGGATTAAGCAGATTTATGACGGCACTTTTTCCGGGCGGAAGATTGAGGGGCAGGGGATCTTTGCGGCTCTTTGCATTAAGGCGGGATATAAGGTTCTGGATATTGAAGATTTTGGGATACAAGGGTAAATTATTGCAAACGGAGTACTAGGAAAATGATTGAAATACGAACTGCGAGGCCTGAAGATGCCGGACGGCTTTTGGAAATATATTCTTATTATGTAAAAAATACTGCCATCAGTTTTGAATATGAGGTTCCTTCGCTCGAGGAGTTTCGCGAGAGGATTGTAAATATATCGGAAAAGTATCCTTACATCTGCGCAATTTCTGATGGTGTGATTATCGGCTATGCATATGCGGGTGTCTTTCATGCGAGGGAGGCCTACAAGCATTCGGTTGAGCTTTCTATTTATGTTGATCTGGAAAGAAGGCGGTGTGGCTGCGGACGGGCTCTTTATGATGCCCTTGAAGAGCGGCTGAAGGCACAGGGAATCAGAAATCTTTATGCCTGCATTGCGGTTCCTCCAAAGAAGGCAGATGAGTATCTTACCTTTGACAGCATGAAGTTCCACAAAAAGATGGGCTTTAAACTGGCCGGCCACTTCCACGCCTGCGGCAAAAAGTTTGACCGCTGGTATGATATGGTTTATATGGAAAAAATCATTTAACAATCACCTTGATTTCCACGTCTTTGAACTCTGGCAGGAGGTCGCGGTCTTCGGTCAGGTCTAGGACTGGCTCGCCGTCTATGTCGAAGTGGACGCGGCGGATTCCGCTTGAACGTGGGGCGTCGGTACCAGGGCGGGCGTGATAGGTATTCCAGATTTCACCGTCCGGGTCGATTACGTAGGCGTTGTGGCCTGTTCCGAATTCGCCCGGCATGCTGCGTGAGGTCAAAAGTGGGTAGCCTGTCTTTTTCCAGTTTTTGCGGTCCAGAAGGTCGTGACCTTTTTCAATCTGAAGCAATCCGACAACATAAGAAGTATCAACTGCGGCGCTCGAGAAAGTGATGAAAAGTCTGTCTCCGCGAATCAGAGCGAATGGACCTTCGTCTACAAAAGTATGATTGTTTGCCCAGCCGTAGTCTGGTTTTGAAAGAACAACAGGATCGCTGGCAAGCTTCCAAGGCTCATCCGGATTCAGCTTTGCAATGTAAAGCCAGGCGCCCAGATCCTTTGGCAGGAACTGTCTCTGCGACCAGATTACGTAATATTCTCCCTGCCATTCAAAACAGGTCATATCCAGTGTGATTTCTTTTCCGGCTTCGCAGATATCGCTTCCGTCTTTGCGGCAGACGCGTTTGGGTGCAGACCAGTCTTCGCGATTCATCGGATTTCCGCCTTCGCGCAGGCTCATGATGTGGCTTTCTTCCCAGAAGAATTCTCCCGGAGTTGCCGCATGGAAAATATAAAGGCGGCCGTTGATTTCGTGGAATTCTGGTGCCCACAAAAGTCCGCCAATTCCTTCGAAGCTTGTAGAATCCAGGAGGAGGGTTTCGGGCGCATTTACGAGGCCCTGCAGACTGTCTGCCTCGCGGATATAAAGTGTGTGATTCTGATCCGCATCGTTTGTGGCGATGAAATAGTATTTGCCATTCCAGAGGCAAACGTCAGGGTCGGCACGGTCGCGGGCAATAGGGAAGTCAAAATGTTCCTGATGAACTTTTCCGCGCAAAAGCTGTTCGCCTTTTTTTGAGAAGTCTACGGAAGTGAGGTCCCAGTCAATTTTTTTGATTGCGGCTGTTCCGTCGTTGAAGTGGGCCAGGGCTTTGATATCAGAAAGATCAGATGGGGAGATGAGTTCGATGATGTCGCCGTCGCGTGGCTGACCTTCTCCGCTGGTTATGATTTCGGTTCCGCAATTAACACGCTCGCCAAGCTTCTTCACAAGGCGATCGTAAACTTCGTCCGGGATCTCGATTATGTTCTGAGGGTGAGCACCTTCGATTCCGCGGGCAGCCTGCTCGAGGGCGGCGGCTGGAGTAGCGTTCTGGCTCTTTATTCTATTATATTCATCAATTGTGATTTCTTCGGCATCGGTATATTCAAGAAAATCAGTTGTCTTAAATAAGTAAGCTTTTCCTGCACTTTCAGGATCATCTTCTCCATCGCCACCGAAACGGAGGGCCGCAACGGCAAAAACACCGTCCGCTCCGCCGTCAGCTGGCTTGAAAATTACAGGCTCTTTTATTGTTTTCGGGTTCAGACTTCCATCAGCATTTTCAGTTGCCTTTGCAAAAAGAACTCCCGAATTATGATTGAGGGCAGTGAAGGCAGCATCTCCATCAGCTCCAACAGCAAGATGCAGGCTATAAGCCAGGCGTGCATCATAATAAACATTATCAATTGGTTCTCGTGTGTATCCTAAAAGTTTTTTCATATTTTCACTATAATGCATTTGTGTGGTTTAGTAAAACGTTTAACTGTAAATTACAATAATTAGAGAGATTTTTACATTTTTCTATTTCGAAGTGACTTGTATAATTTATAATTGAAAAACTATAAGTAGAAAGTGGAGTTCTAAAATGAAGTTTTCTGTTCGGGCAGTTGATGTAGCACGCCATCTTGAGATTGTAAAAGAGCATTCCTGCGATTATGACGAGGCCGGAGTTTACGGGCTTTCGGTGGAGCAGAAGGTAGTCGAAGGGGATGGTTCGTTGGCTTCTCCTTACAAAGTTCAGGTTTCCGTGAAAAATGAAAGTGGGCATGATTTTGAAGGTATCGTGCTGCTTGCGCTTGAGAGTGATGGGGCTGCGGGGGCGGAATGTCCGGCCGGTTCAGACTCGCGCTTTTATCTTCCGGGCTTTATGTATGGAAGTAACCGCGGGGACCAGCCTTGGAAGGTTGATTGCAAATTTCCTCGGCTTCGTGTGAGCGTAAAAAATCCTGCAGATTCTGATTGTCCGCTTTCTTCTTTTTATATGGTCCGCAGCGACAGACTTTCTCATCCGTGTGCGGTCATGCTTAATGGCGGAAGTGCCAGTGGTTCTCGCCTCCTTGCCTTTCATACTTCTCCATATATTTTTGAAGGAAAAGATTTTGCCCAGTACGGTGGTTTTTACTGTAATGCAGACCGTGGAGAAATCGGCTTTACTCTTGGTTACGAAAACGCTCCCTGGCTTTTTATTCAGTCTCATACAATTAAGCCACGTCAGACAGAAGGAAATTATATAAAGCTTGCAGCAGGGCAGGAAATCAAAAAGGATTTTTATCTTTATGATTTTGAAGCTTCGTCGCCGCTTGCAGTTCACGACGTAATCCGCAAGGTTTATGATTTTTATCACGAGGTTCCGCGTGATGCCGCATCTGTAGAAGAAGCAGTCAAAGATCTTTCTCTTGCAGTTTGTGATTATGCCTGGCTTAGTGATGAGAAAATCTATTCGGGCTTTGTGCGCGAAACTGACAAGGCCGGCGTCTTTTCTTACAACAAGATTCCTTCCATCTCCTGGACAAACGGAATTGTTGTTGCCTATCCTCAGCTTGTCGCAGCCCAGCGTCTTAAAAATCAGAAAATGCGGGAACAGGCTCTGGAGTGCATAAATCATATTGTGCAGAACAGCCTGAATCAAAAATCAAAGCTTCCCTACGAAACTTATGATGAGGCCCGCGGCTGGAGCTGTCATGGCTGGTGGTATGACGGAATGCATTCGGGCGGTCACTCGGCTTATCTCGACGGACAGTTTGTTTACTATCTTTTGAAGGCTTATCTTTTTGAAAAAGAAAACGGCACAGAGCACAAGGACTGGTTAGATTTTGCCGCTGGAGTAGTGCAGGCTTTTGAAAGAGAGAGAAATCGGGCTGGCGAGTATCCTTTTATTTTCTCTGAAGTTGATGGCACTGGAATTGAATATGATTCTTTGGGAAGCTGCTGGTGTCTTGCGGCAAGTACGCTTTATGCGATTGTTTCTGGGGATACGGAGGGGCTGCCTGAACTCGAAAAATCTGCAGATCACTACTACAAGCATTTTATAGAAAGGCTGGAGTGTTACGGTTCTCCGCTCGACACAGACAAGGCTCCAGATAACGAAGGTGTTCTGGCCTTTATCCGTGCAGCCCGCTGTCTCCATCAAATCACCAAAAAAGAAGTCTATCTGGAATATATGAAGAATGCTCTGTACCAGGAGTTCTCTTACAAGTTCTGTTACAATGGCCGAATTACTGTTCCGCCTCTGAGCGAGATCGGCTGGTCTGCCTGTGGTGGAAGCATCACTTCTGTCTGCAATCCGCATATCCATCCTATGTCTTCTTCGATTGTTGGGGAGATGAAATATTTTGTGGAGCACTGCCCAGATAACGCCAGCAATGCCGAAGCCCGCCGCTACATTCAAAGCCGCCTGGATGACACCGTAAAATGGGGTTGCCAGACTTATAATCTGTTCGACGGCCAGTACGGCTACGGCAAGAAAGGCTGGATGTCTGAACGCTTCTGTTACAGCCAGGGCCTTGTTGTAGAAAAATATCCGGATGGAAGGCTTGCCTCTACCTGGTTTGCACTTATGCCTTGGGCCTCATCGAGTGTACTTGAAGGGCTGTTAGAAGTGAAATAATCAGATGAATTTGTTGCAATTCTTCTGTACAATATAATTCATATAGGAGATTGCGCACATGGATAATTTTGCCGACGAAAGAGATTTTAAAATTCTAGAAGCAGATAAATACACTTTTTTTGTACTCGCACGTATTATGAAAAGAGACTGTGAGCTGCTTTTGACTGATCACAACCGCATGATTATCTGTTATTCGCAAAGTCCTTTTCCTTTATGGATCTGGACTGCTGATGATGCAAGACCGGAAGAAATGGAAAACGCTTACAAGCTTTCTGATGAGCACGGTTTTTTAGACGGGAACCATGGCATAGTCATGAAGTACGAGCTTGCAGAATATTTTATGAAGCGTGCTGCCGGTGAAGGAAAGAAACTTTCTATTCTTAAAAATATGTTTGCTTATGATTGTCCTAAACTCGTGGATGAAAACGCTATCACAAAAGTTGATGGCGAACTTCATCATTGTACAATGGACGACTTAGAGGAGCTTACAAACTTCAAAGAGAATTTCCATACAGAACTCCAGATTGATGTACAGGACCGCGATACATATAGAAAAGATTCCCAGACTATTATTGAAGACGGTCATATGTACCTTTGGAAAAATGCAGAAGGAAAGTTTGTTGCCAGCTGCAATTTCAGAGTTTCAAACAATCTGGCAAGCCTTAGTCTTGTCTTTACACTTAAAGACTACCGCCGCCGCCACTACGCAGAAAATCTTGTTTATCAGGTTTCAAAAGAAGCAGTAAAACAGGGCTTGCTTCCAACCCTCTACACTGATGCCGATTATGCTGCGTCAAATGCCTGTTATACAAAATTAGGATATATTCTTCGCGGTAAGGTTTGTACGATAGGGTAAGACCTAAAGGGAGGTGTTCATGGGACTTGAAGATTTTATTTCAAGCAAGAATATCCGTTTAGACCAGCAGCTTAAGTTCACTGCTGAAATTGATAAGATGACGGGTATTTTGAGACGAACTATGCTTATTGACGGTTCGCGTCGTGAGAATGATGCGGAGCATTCCTGGCATATTGCAGTGATGGCTTTGTTATTTTCAGAATATGCTATAGAACCTGTTGATGTAGCCCGTGCCATAAAAATGTGTGTGGTTCATGATTTAATTGAAATCTATGCGGGTGACACATTCGCCTATGATCCTGTTGGAAATAAAGATAAGGAACAGAGAGAGCAAGCTGCCGCTGACAAGTTGTTTGCAATGTTGCCCCAGGAACAGGGACAGGAAATCCGTAGTCTTTGGGAAGAATTTGACGAAATGAAAACTCCTGATGCAAAATATGCTGCCTGTATGGATAGACTTCAACCGTTTTTACATAATACTCTTACACAAGGACATACATGGATAGGAAGCGGAACAAAGCGTTCTAATGTCGAAAACCGAATGAACATCGTAAAAGAATTTATGCCGCAGGTATATACCTGGGTAGAAACTAATATTGAAAATGCAATAGAAAAAAAATGGTTAAAAGTTTGATCTCTGGTACGACATGGTTTATATGGGAAAAAATATATAAGGAAATAAGTTAAAAAAATGGATTCAAAAGGCAACTCTAAAATAGGCACAGCCCTCATCATTCTTGCAGGATGTTTCTGGGGAAGCATGGGCATCTTTGTAAGAAAACTCGGTACGTACGGCTTCAGTGCCATTCAAATTGTTTCAATCCGCATTACTCTGGCGGCTCTGATTTTTTCTCTGGTTCTGCTGGTAAAAGACCGCAGGGGCTTTAAGATTTCGCCAAAGGATATTCCTCTTTTTCTCGGCCTCGGTTTTGGAAGCATTCTCTTTTTTACCATCTGCTATTTTACAGCCATCACAATGATGCCGCTTTCAACTGCTGCGATTTTGCTTTATACCTCGCCGGTATGGATTATGCTCATGTCCATTTTCTTCTTTCATGAAAAGCTGGACAAAAGAAAGTTGATTGCGCTGGGCCTTGCCTTTGCAGGCTGTGTTCTGGTTTCGGGAATCTCTGGAGAAGGGATGACTGTAACCGGTCTGCTTATTGGCCTTGGTTCTGGAATCGGCTACGGCTTGTACAGCATTCTGGGCAAGGTGGCTTTGAGAAAATATTCTTCGTACACCGTTACAACTTACACCTTTATTTTTGCGGCTGTCGGCTCATGGATTATCAGCCGCCCTGCAGATATGATGGGGAAGTTTTCGAGCGCACCGGATTTGGGCTTTCTGATTTTCTTCTGTTTCCTGACTGCCTTAATTACTGCAGTGATTCCTTTCTTGTCATACACTCTCGGCCTCGAAAGTGTAGAAGCAAGCAAAGCCGGAATCATCGCCACTATAGAACCAATGGTAGCCACTCTGATCGGAATCCTCGTGTTTGCGGAAAAGCTGACTATTATGTCTGGCGCCGGCATTCTTTTGATCCTGGCATCGGTTGTAATTTTGACAAAATCGAGCAAATAAGGCTTGTGTTTTTGACAAAATACGCTAATTTTTTTCTTGTGTTTTTGACAAAATTGGCTAAATATTGCTTGTGTTTTTGACATTTTTGGTTTTAATCTTAAGGAAATGAAAAAGATTTTTATATTATTAACATTTCTGTTTTCTATTGCTAATGCATTTGCAACCGATCCAATTGAACATGGAGAGATTTTTGTAAATGATAAAAATCTAAGTGATTTTCCAATCGGTGCAGATATTTCGTCTTATAACATTGATTTGAGCACCGCGAATACAATTCTAATAAGTCCTTCATGCTTTGTTCCATATTTTAATATTTATGAGAACTCATATTGGTATAGAATTGCAGTTGCTGATAATAAAGTAGATACAATTTTTGTCAGCGATGCTTATTTTGGTAAAAGGTTTAAAACTGAAGAAGGTGTATTTCTGGGAATGACAAAAAATGAGCTTCTAAAGATTTATCCTTATCTATCATTAACAAAAATTAATGGATGGGGAACAGAAGCTCAGTTAAAATCAGGCTGGAAAATTCTTCTTTCAAATAAAGATGGAACAGATATTGTTTCTTCAATTTATAAGAATGGAAAAACAGATATGGTAATAAAGATTAAGATTCTCAGAGATAGTATAGATTTTATAATGACAGCAGTAATTGAAGATAATTCTTCTGCAGCTGCTTTTTACGAACTTTTACAGAAAGGTGACGTTACTGTCAAAATGCATGATTACGGAAACTTTGAAAAAGTCGGCACGCTCCCAAAATCACTTCCAAGAAATGACAAGCAGATTACGACAGAACCTGGGGATATAATTTTATATCAGGGGAATCAAATTACTATATACTATGATGTAAACAGCTGGAACTTTACCAAGCTTGGAAAGGTTGAAGGCCAAACCCAGGAAGATCTCAAAAAGATTCTTGGCAAAGGAGATGTTACTGCGGTATTCTCAGTGATGGAGTAATTTATGAAAATCGAACACGTTGCTTTATATATAAATGATTTGGAAAAAGCCAGGGATTTTTTCATCAAATATTTTGGCGGAAAATCTAACGATGGCTATCATAATAAGACAACTGATTTTCGTTCATACTTCATTTCTTTTGATGATGGTAGCCGGCTTGAAATCATGACAAGACCTGAACTTGCTGATACTCCAAAAGAATTGAACCATACAGGTTTCATCCATCTTGCCTTCAGCGTGGGCAGCAAAGAAAAAGTTGATGAACTCACTGCCCGTCTGAAAAACGACGGCTACGAAGTTCTCAGCGGCCCAAGAACCACCGGCGACGGCTACTACGAAAGCTGCATCCTCGGCATCGAAAATAATCAGATTGAGATTACGGTTTAATATAGACAATACTAGAATATATCATTCGGAAATTCATTCGGAAGGAAATCAAAATATTCGGAAGGATATCAATTTTTGTTGACATCCTTCCGAAAGTATTTATACTGTAGGAAACAATAGATGTGATGGAGGCGTATTCACATGAAATCCTGCAAAGAAATATCAGCGTTATGGGGAATATCAGAGCGTAGGGTTACACAGTTCTGTAAGGACGGAAAGATTCCCGGTGCTGTGAGAGCCGGTAAGCAGTGGCAGATACCAGATGATGCAAAACGTCCTTCAGACAGTCGTATCGTTACCGGTCAATATGTAAAGACAGAAACTGAGGAAGGGAAAAAGCCACTTCCTGTTGGAATATCGGATTATATCCGTGCCCAGTCTGAATACTATTATGTTGATAAGACTTTACTGATTAAAGAGTTTCTGGATCGTAAATCCTTTGTTTCATTATTTACCAGACCTAGACGTTTTGGAAAGACATTAAACATGGATATGCTTCGAGTATTCTTTGAGATTTCAGATGAGGATACAAGCAAATATTTCACTGACAAGGCTATCTGGAAGTGTGGGGATGAGTACAGAAAACATCAGGGAAAGTATCCTGTAATCTATCTGACTTTTAAAGATGTTAAATATGATTCCTGGGAAGCAACGTTTACAAAGATTGCAGGACTTTTGCAGGAAGAATTCGGAAGACACTCAGAACTTAGGACTAGTGATAAACTTGAAAAATACGAAAAAGATTATTTTGAAAAAGTTCTAGATGGACGGGCAGATGTGGTAGAACTCTCTACCTCTCTTCAACGACTATCCAAAATGCTTGCTGAACATTACAGAAAAGCTCCTGTCATCATAATTGACGAATATGATACTCCGATACAGGAAGGATATTCAAAAGAATTTTATGATGAAATCATTGGCTTTATGAGGAATTTCTTTTCCGGCGCATTTAAGGATAACAGTAACTTATCCTATGGCTTTTTGACCGGAATACTGAGAATTGCACAAGAAAGCATTTTCAGTGGTTTAAACAATCTTACCGTTAATTCCATTATGGATGAAGAATATGATGGATTCTTCGGATTTACTGAAGATGAAGTGAATAAGATGCTTGCATATTATGGTGCATCGGATAAGGAAGAAGAACTCAGAAACTGGTATGACGGATATTACTTTGGAAATAAGGAAATTTATAATCCATGGTCTGTAATCAGTTATCTTTCTAGGGGATGTTTACCACAGGCGTATTGGGTCAATACCGGAAAAAATGAAATTTTGGAAGATGTACTGAAAACTGCTACAGATGATATACAAGAAAAATTGTTCTCTCTCCTGCAGGGTGAACGTGTTATAGCTAGAATAGATCAAAATGTAGTATACAAATCCCTCACTGAAGACCCTGCGAATATCTACAGTCTCCTTTTGGTAGCGGGATATCTTAAAACACCAAAAAAGGAACTTCAAGGAGATGGAGCATGGTTGTGCGAGGTTTCAATACCGAATCGTGAAATAGCTGCTGTTTATAAAAGTGAGATTCTCTCGCATCTGATGCAGATTGGAGCAATGGGAAGGGGCACAGCAAATAAGATTGCTGAGAGCCTGTATGCACATGATACTAAGAAACTTCAGGATGGAATTGAAGAATACATGATGAAAAGTATCAGCTTCTATGATGCCGGAGCAGAAGGCTTTTATCATGGGTTGGTATTAGGACTCGTGGCATTGATGGATAATCAGTACAAAATCAGATCAAACAGAGAATCCGGTGATGGAAGATATGATATCAGTATGTTACCTCGCGAAAACAAATATCCTGGGATGATTATGGAACTAAAATGGGGTAAAGATTTAAGCGATGAAGAACTGGATACATTGTCAGCGGAGGCTCTTAATCAGATAAATGAGAATGCGTACGATACAGAAATGAAAGAAGAAAGAATACCAGACATCATAAAATTCGGAATTGCATTCTCCGGAAAAAAACTTAAAATACGAACGGAATAAAATAAGAGAAAAATGATTACAGAGATTACAGATTCAGCTGAAAAACAATCTATTGCAAGAAAAGTACTTGAGGCTCTTACCGAGTGGTTTGAAGTCGAAGAGAGCAGGGAAGGTTATATCCGCGATTGCGCAAACTGGACCTTCCTGGCCGCAAAGGAAGATGACAAGATTC
>Ga0129306_1001193_pt1 | contig 31652 bp, 35 predicted proteins | sample P827metagenome_FD_94438 | JGI IMG/M metagenome (GOLD analysis project Ga0129306, IMG submission 94438) | Capybara group fecal microbial communities from Wisconsin, USA - P827 metagenome | ecosystem: Host-associated > Mammals > Digestive system > Large intestine > Fecal | place: USA: Wisconsin...
GCCACTCAACGACTGTATATGTGCCAGGGTACGCATTTTGGGATGCGACTGCGTCGCATAAATCGGCCGAAGGCCGCTCTAATCACTACAAAACGGCGACACCTGATTGTGGTTGAAAAGCGCGAAGCAGTGAAGCGGTAGCGAGAACCCTAACCATCGAAGTTTTACTCATGCTCTTCCACTAAAAACTCCGAAGAGCCAATTCATTTCGCAGGGCCCTTCGCATCGGCTACGAGGCCGAGGGTCGTCTGCCACCAGTCCTTCACAAGACGGCGCAGGTTACCGAGGCGCGACGGATCAGGCAGAAGCTCGCGGTTCGCGAGGCTGATTACGCCGACCGCGCGCTGGTAGTCCCAGAGTTCTCGGATGTATTCGAGCCGCGCCTCGGACGGGACGACAATCGGAGGGAATCCTGCCGCGAGGACGGGCATGTTCGCAAGAAGTCGGGCGAGTCGTCCGTTTCCGTCAAAGAACGGATGCACCCTCACAAACGACACATGGGCAAAGACATAGGCGTCCAATGCCGCCTCTTGCGTTTTGACAACCTTGAGAGCCTTGTTGAATGCTTTAAGCCAATTGTCCATCAGACAAGGCGTATCGTCCGCCGTCGCGTATGGCATGTAAACGCTTTTGCCGTTCTCGGCGCCATATGTACCGTTGTCCTCGCGCTTCCATGCTCCAACGGGATGGTAGATGTCGCGCGACTCCTCTCCGACGACAATGCGGTGCAATGCAAATATATCGTCTGCGACTATCTTCTTCCTGCCAATCAGGGATTGGACAAAATCGACCCCTTTAGCATGCGAGACCACATCCTGGTGATCCTTGAGCGGCTTGCCCTTTACTGTAAGTCCGTATTCCAGCACGGCCATCGTGTCGCCGAGCGAGAGCGTATTGCCCTCAATCGAAGTCGAGTCATGCGTCCAGACGGCTTTCAGCTGCTTGAGGAGTTCTCGTTTGCGTGTTTCCGAAATGCCGTCGAGAAAACTCTTTCGTGACAAGCCATGAGTTTTCATGAACGACGCGACGGCATTGTGGGAAACTTCAAGACCATGCCGAGACGTCATTTCCGCGGCGATGGCCCGAATGCTCGCTCCGCTCGCCTTTAGGTCCCTTATCTCCGCCTCGTAAGGCGCAAGTTTTGACTGGAACGGCTTGCCGCGTGTAACAACTTTATCTCTCATAGCGGCAATATTGTACCAAACATTCACCACTCCTGCAATAGCACACTTGTTACATTTGTGAGCTGCCGCAGCAAATCGGCAATCTCTCTACCTCAACAGTTTCCCTGGCCTTTCATCACATTCATCGCCTTTCGTTCCTTTCTAAAACTGGATCGGGGGCGGTCGGCGAGCCGCCGAACACGCGCGCGGCCTCGCGGCAGCCGCCAAGGCACTTCGCGGCCTTGTCGCAGCCGTCGCACATCTTCGGCAGATAGTCGTGCCGCACGTAGTGCATCCACTCCTCGCATTCGGGCAACCGCTCCCACTCGTCCCATTTCACGAGTTCGACGGGACTGTGGTTGCAGACGCGGATGCGTCCATTCGGCCCGACAGTGAAGAAGTCCGTCGCCGCCGAGCATCCCGTGGTGACGTTGAGGTATTCGTATTTCTCCGCGTCGATCATGCACGACGGAAGTTCCGTGCCGAAATGTCCACGCCGCTTCGCCCGCGAAAGCACCTCCTCCGCGACATCGGCAGCATGGCGCACGTCGTCCGCCGTCAGCATAAGCTCGGGATGCGAAAGCCCGCGTCCTCCCGGGAGGAAGCGGTTCAGGAGAAGCGAGTCCGCGCCAGCGACGAGCGCAGCGGAAATCGTCTCGTATAGTTCCTGCAAATTGAGCTTCGTGACGGCGATGCCGACGGTCGTCGCACAGCCGAGTTCGTGCGCCTTGCCGAACATGGAGAGGATGTGCTCTACAGGCGTGTCGCTGTCGGTGTTCGCCGCGAACGACCGCAATCCCGGCATGCTCATGAGCACGTGAATACCGCGCTCGGCGCAAAACCGCAGGACATCTTCCGTCATGGCGCGCCCGTTGGAGAGAAGCCCCACCTGCGCCCGCTTCGACGCAAAGTCCATCAGCTCAAGGCACCCATCCTTCAAGAGCGCCTCGCCGCCGGTAAATGAAAACTGCGAAACGCCAGCCGACGAATACGCCTCGATAAGCCGCTTCCACTCGTCGACTTCCATCTCCGGCCCGGGCTTCAGCATTCCCGCGAACCACGGACACGAGCAGAACCTGCACGCGTGGTTGCAGCGGTACGTCATCTCCAGGACGGCGACAGATGGAAGGAGCGTCGTCATATATCGACCTCGACCTTTACATCTTCAACTGCATCAAAAGGCCCAATAAGAGGATCAGACTCGCCGGGTCCCAGCAATTTGCGCAAACGTCTCAATTCACCTTTCAAGGAGGTCTTCCCGCCGAATCTGTCTTCGATCGTTTTCTCGCCTGTCAAGAAGGCCTTCAATATCTTGGCATCATCGTCATTTACCACAACGCGTTTCCCGTTGATGATCCACGCCAGCTTGTCGATGCGGCATGGTGAGACAAAATCCTTTTCGTCATACGACAAATCCCCGAGGAATCTTGACCTCACGCGATGACCCCAGCAAAGGCGTCCCTCAGGCGGCCATTCTACGCAAACCCAGCCCTCAGGATCGTCCGGCCGCGCGGGGAGCAGCTTCAGCGGCGGATGCGCCTTGTACAACGAACCCAGCACTGTTGCGTCCAAACTCGGTGCCAGTCGAATTCTCACGCCGTCCCCAAGGATATTCCCCTTCTCTGAGATATACCCTGCGCTGACCCATGCATTGCTTGAAGCTGGCAAGACGCGACACCAGCCGGAGTCATATGCCTCGATTATCCGGACTTTGTCGCCAATGTGCCACGCAAATTTCTCTACCTCGGAACCTTTATCCGGCCTTTTGACAATTGTGCCCGCGGTCGGCAAGCCAAGCTCCTCTGCCGACTTGCACTTCTGGCAGAGAACCGTCTCGTCAAGCGCGATGTCGAGCCCGAGCGCCCTAAGGCTCGCCGCCTCGTCGCGACGACGGGCAAGCACGTTCGCCATCTGCCTCGTGTTTTCAAGATAGACCGTGTGATTCCCGCACTTCTTGCAGACATATTCGAATCCAGCAGGGCGTGGCATCGCCCTCACATAGCAAGTCGCCATCATCAATGTCGCAGACTTCGGCTCGGGCGATGCGGCGAGCTTGTCTAGCATCGCGTTCAGCTCCTCGCGGTCGAAGTCCTTTCCCTCCGCCGCGAGCGCCGACAAAACGGCAACCCCAACTCCTATCTTCATTTTCATACCGACATTATACCAAAAACCACGCCGTCCTATTTGAATGGATTGACCACGGCCATGCCGCAGTAGACCTGTCCGTCGTTCAGGTCTTCCGTGACAATTTCATGGCAACCAAGCTTCTTCGCCGCTGCAATCATCACGGCGTCGTGATACTGTATTCCGTATTGGCGCCGAATGTGGATCGCCTCGCGCAGCATGTCCGACGTCACCTCGCTCCCGACGAGACGGTAGTAATACGAGTAGTAGCCCTCGATCTGCTCGTCCGTCGCAAGGGACCTTTTCAGCATGACGTTGGTGAACTCCTGGAGTATCTGAAGCGAAATCACTCCGTCGTGGTTCACCTCAAGCGCATGCCGCAGCAGACCGAGCGCGATTTCCCTTTTACGCGGATCCTGCCTGCTTGCGGCATAGACAAGGACATTCGTGTCAAAGAACCTCATTTGTCGCACTCCAACGACCGCTCGGCGGCATCAACGCGGCTATACTTGTATCCAGGCTCCATCTCGATAGAGTTTGCCATCGCAAAAGAATAGAACTCGTCAGCAAGGGACTTGCGCTCAAGACGAATCTCGCGATCCTTCGCAATCAGCAAATCGCGAATATACTGGTTGAGACTTGTCCCCTGCTCTTCAGCCCAACACCGAACATTCTGGATGACATTGGGCGGCGCTGCCAAAGTTATATTCATTCTTCCTCCTTATGTGCGCACTTATTTTAGCATATATGCGCACAAACACTCAACATAAAATTATAACTTAATAAAATTATCAAGATTTCAAGGTTTTCTTTCACATTCCACATTTCAAGGTGGTGCGTGTATTATAGCGAAACTGCCGCTTGCCTTTCAACAAAGTCGACGCGGCCGGTCGGGGTCAGGAAATAGGTGTCGGGGCCGGGCTTTGGTATGCCGTCATTGAATATCAAACTTGGACGCACAACATGACATATATCCAGCCCAGAGTCTCGACGATCTTGACCGGCAATGGCTTTTTCAAATCATTCATAGCACTGGCACTCATAGACACACTACGGCGCACTTTCCGCAGAACCGCGCCGCGACACATAAAACTGGCGACTTCTGTACTCTCGCCGCGTTATACTTACCTCGTCACCGGTGCCGCAATGCGTTTCAGAACTCCCCGCGTAACTCGCAATAACAAAGTCGAACGCATCAGATTTTCCCTCCACAATCAGACCTGTCGCGGTCTCATCAGTGTCATCCCAGCAGAATGTGGCCCCATAGACTCTTTCCATTTCAGCCGCAAGCTCCATCGCCCATTTCTTCTCTGACGAAAGGTCAAACATAGCCCCTTCATCCTCCTGTTCGAATTCCAGACTGTCAACCCGCCCGTCGTACGCCTCGTCACCGATTATCTCAACCTCACGGCCGACGAGCTTTACGGTAGTAAATCCATGGAAAGGCCGCCCAAGTCCAATGACGCTTTCATATCGTGTGTCCAACACGCAATTCGACATGCCGAAAACTTCGCAAAGAGAAGACACTTCGTCGCCATAGACAATTGAACTATCCATGTCAAACCCCATGAAGGACAACCCCTTCGCCTTGTCGCCACCTGCAGCAAAGACAATGTTTGTCGGGCCAAAGCAGACAACTTCATTGCACCTGTCTCCGTCACAAAAGCCCTCAATCACATCTCCATAGAGCAGCGACCAAATGCGCGGGAAATGCCGAAGCACGGCATCGCGATCCGCGGACCTTATGCCTGTACGCCGAAGCTCGACGATGCGGACGTTCGGGAAAAGGCCGAAGTCGTCAAGCGAAGCAATCGGGCAAAAGTCGATGCTTATCTTCTTCAACGGGCACTTCTCAAGCCCCTTTACCTCATGCACAAGGCACGATTTGAGTTTCAGTTCCTTGAGCGGAAGTCCGTTGAGAACCGACAAGTCAAGCGGACGAAAGTCGCAAAAGGCGATCTCAATGTTTTCAAGCGACCTGCACTCGCGGAGCGCTCCAAGATCGCCCAATTCGTACCCGCCATTAAGGACAAGGCGTTTCAGCTTCTTCATGGCGCGAATGTCACCCTCGTCGATATATTGACGCCTTCGAAATATGGTGTCCATCTCCAGCTCTTCGAGATTGACTAGATTCGTAAAGCATCCGCAGTAATCGCCTTCCGGAGAAGCCGACATGTCAAGCGAAACGAGACTGGACGGAAGTTTTTCTATTGCCCGAAAGTCTTTCCACGCACTGAAAGATTTTAGCGATTTCAGCAAGGCGAGACTGTCCTCGTCAGCGAGCGAGACGCTCGACTCAAAGTAGTAGCGGCCGTCCAACCGCTCCAGCGGCAGGTGCGCAATCTTGCGGAAAGAGCCAATAAGCAAATTGCCGCCGAGACAGAGTTCCGTCATGTTTGTCTGAGACGAAAGGAAGGACAAATCGAGCGGGACTTTGCTTTCTGCGTGAACCCCGAGCGAGAGATCCTTGAGCCGCGTCATTTTCGAGATGCGCTCCAGGACATTCGTAAACTCGGCGCGCGAGACTTTCTCCCAATATGGGTTTGCATTGGTTGGGAACGCTCCCGCCGCATCAGGAAGCACCAGATCCAGCGAAAGGCGCTCCTGATCCAACGCAAACGCGGTGTCATCAGCCATAGTCGGCATCACCACCACAGCGGCAACAAGACAGGGCGCAATCTTAAACAATCTCTCGTGCAGTTTCCTCATGCACCATATTATATCAAATCCCGATAACACGACGCTTAGCAAATCGGCGGTGCCAGTTGACCAGTGGTACGGGAAATGGTACAATACCGACATAAACTATTGCAAGGAGAATGACATGCCGACACTTACGGTTACAGACGCACGCAAGAACCTGTTCGGGCTCATTGACGACGTTGCCGAGGAGCACAGGGGCTACTGCATCGTCGGAAAGCGCAACCAGGCGGTTCTCATCTCCATGGAAGACTGGAACGCGATTCAGGAATCGCTCTACCTCAACAGCTTCCCCGGGCTTGCGGACTCGATTGTCGACGGCATGAAAACTCCGGTTTCAGAGTGCTCCACGGAGCTCAAGTGGTGAACTGGACGCTCGTATACACGAAGCAGGCGCAGAAGGACGCAAAGAAAATCGCGTTTTCCGGCCTTCGGCCCAACGCCGAGCGGCTCCTGGGCATTCTCGCCGTCGACCCCTTCCGAACTCCGCCGCCCTACGAAACACCGGTCGGGATCCTCAAAGGCGCCATATCCCGCAGAATCAACATCCAGCATCGCCTCGTCTACCAGGTTCTACAGGAAGAACACGTGGTCAAGGTTCTTCGCATGTGGACCCATCACGAGTAACGCCGCAACGTACAGCGGCTGCGGCTAAAGCGCTCGGCGGACATAGTCAATCTCTCGTGAAATATCATCGCATCCATCCCTCGATCTTGCAGACGCGCTCCATCAGCTTGCGCTCCGTCCGACCGGAATCTGGACAGAACCAGACTTCGATCCTCGCAGCATACGGCTTGCCCCAGTCGCCTTCATAGATCGTGAACTCGTTTTCGTAGAGGAACTTCTCTTCTGGATCATTAGACCATCCAATCCGCTCGTTGGAAGCTCCCTTCAGCCTTCCTTTGGAGAGACGCGTCCCCTTCGTCGCCTCAAATGCCTTGAGATAGACTAGCCCAGGCTCGCCGGGATTGATCCGCAGCGTGAGATTGTATATGCCAGGCTGCATGCCATTGCGAAGCGTGAATTCGTCTGATCCGCGAACGATGGTGTCGGGCGGCAGATTCGTCAGCGACTGGAACTCGTCCTTCAGGAACGCAAGCGCGGCATTGGTGATCCGCCGCTCGCGCGTCGGTGACTCCTCGATCACCTCGACGCAGAAATCCTTGTCGCCAAAGCATACGCCACTCCCGAACGAATCGAGATTTCCCTTTGCGACATCGGCGCTTGCAGTAGAAATCGGACCACTTTCCGCCCCCCTGTCGCGTCCAAAGGGCGAGAACGGAAACCCGATGGTCGTCCTAGTCTGAAAATACGTTGTCTTCTGCCAGACATCGAAATCCTGCGCAAAATCATGCTTAGTCGTGTTACCGGAATAATTCCCATGAAGCGGATGGTTCCAGACGCCCTTGTTCCGCCAGCGACGCGTCGCACACAGACGCCCGCAATCCTCGTGCAGCCACCATCCGGGATGTCTGGCGAGATAGGCCATTAAGTCATCACGTCGGCTATGGACAAGTTCGGACAGCGCCGACAAATCGCATGTGACAGTTGGATCATCGCCGCCTTCCTTTTTCAACGCCGCAAAGACCGCCCTTGCGAAATCGTCGTCATAGACATCGGCTGAATCGAACGGGCTTCCAGCTTGATCACCTGGCACCACAATATCCGCCTCAAGTTCAGCCGGAACCGCCAGCTCGTCGGCGAAATGATCCTCGCTGGGTCCGAAGAACGTTCCAAGGACGCATGCCATCGCAACCGCAAAAAAGGACCCGACCAGCAGCATGCCCCCCAACAACGCCTGCAGCAAAGCCCTCAGCCAACGACGCCTGCCGAGCGAAACGCCAATGGTCACAAATAATGTCAAGCCCGCGGCAATCCACGCAAAAAACGCGGAAGCGGACAGGACATTCCATACTATGTTGTTGCGCACACCAAGAACGCCGTCGACGACCGTAAAGCCCAGCAGTATTGCCGAAGCGACGGCCAATACCACCAGAGCGCCATACCATGTGTCAAACAAAAACTTCTTCACCACATTTCCTCCTCTATTGAATTTCACACATCAAGTTCTTCATTGCCTTACCCCTCCCGAAGAAAGCTGTTTACTACCCCTTTCTTTGTTTCAACATTATACCAAATCCAAGGTAGATGCTTGCGTTCACACTCAATACGGCGCCTGCGCTAACGAGAAGAACGCCGTTTTATGCCGCTCATTCACTCTCCTATCAGCATCTACGCCTTGATGTACTTCGTCCCTCGACCGCCGCCAAGACGGCGGATTTGGCCGACACGCACCATTGCGCCCAAGACCGCCTCGACCGTCGTGGGGCTGACGTCCGGCAGTATCGCGCAAATGTCGGACTTCGAGAGCGGCGTAAACGAGTTCAACACCGTCGCTTCTATGCGCTTCTTTTTCGACACCTTCTCCGCCGCGACGGACGCAAACCTCTTGTCGAGCTCGCTGTAGCACTCGTAGAGCGTCGAAAGGAAGTTCACCATGAACGGAAAATACCTCGGACGAGATTCTTCCCATCCAACGGACGACTCCTTGAGCGCTTCGTAGTATTCCGCCTTGTGCGCATTCACCGCCGCCTCGAACGAAATGTACTTGCCCGCGTCGAATCCGTTGCGATAAAGAAGCAGCAGCGTCAGAAGACGGCTCAAGCGACCGTTTCCGTCCCTGAACGGGTGAACGCAGAGGAAGTCAAGAACGACGCATGGTATCAGCAGCAGCTTGTTGACCGCTGCATCGTCCCTCGCCTCCACATACGCAAGCACGAGTTGCCGCATGGTCTCCGGCGTATCCGCCGCGCTCGTCGGCTGAAAGCGGACAACGCGCCTTCCGTCGGGCATCCGCTCGGCTATCACGTTGTCGTCCGTCTTGTACGCGCCGTCCGCACTCGGCTCGGCAAGGCGCATCATCTGCGCGTGAAGATTCCGTATGTCGCTCTCCTTGAAATCATGTGCGGCGTAGTTGACATGTATCTCGTTCAGCGCATCGCGGTATCCGGCGATCTCGGCTTCCGTGTGGTTGAGCGGTGCGCTACTGCCGCCAACAAGCGCACGGATTCGTTCATCCGTCGTGACGATTCCCTCAATTGCGTTGGACGCCTTCACCGATTCGATTTTCGCGATTGATTCCAGTCGCCGAAACGCCAATTCATTATCCTTCTGCCGCATGGAGGTCATCACCCTCAGCGCGGAAATGTTGGCGGCAAGCGTCACCAACTGCGCAGGTAGCAGGTCGTCTTTAAGGAACGAGTAGTTAAAGATATGCATATAAAGGCCTTTCTTCGCCAATCATCTGCATATAGGATACCATTTTATGTGCAGATTCGCAACCACAATCTGCATATAGTGCCGCAAACTATATGCAGTTTCAGCCGATATCTGTTAGCGTCGGCCGGATGCTTCCGATTGTCTTTCCACGCCGTGGCGGACGAGGCGTTTCTCCTCTGTCGATCATTTTGATAAACTGTGCGGCGCATTCCTGGTCGTCAGGAGTTCCCCTGTTCCTACGAATGACGAGTCCGAACAACCGACGGGCCTCCTTGGAGTTCTTGATAGTTCCGTAGCCAATAAGGTGACACAGTGCAAGGTAATTGGCGCTTCCACTTGGATCGGCGACATACGCGCGCTTAAGCCACTTGAAGCAAAGATCCGCACGCCCCATCGCCGAATACGTCATGGCGATGTTGTTTGCCGCTTCCTTCACCCCCATCCGCCACGCCTTGCGCTCCAACCGCAGAGCTTCGCCCTTATCCTTCAGCACTGCCGCAAGGCCGAGAATGACATCGCGCTCTTTTGTCTTGGCAACAAAGCGATACAGTCGCTCCGCAAGCGGTCTATTCTTCCTTACGGAAAACCATGCACCGTCCTCTCTCTGCACAAATCCTTCGGCGTATGCGAACGCAAGCGTCCATGCAGCAAGCACACCGCCCTTTGCCGCTTCATTCTTGAGCGCCGAAAAGTATTCCCCGTCCGTCATTCCCCTATCTCCACTTTCCCATTTACCACCTCAAACTTGCAGCAGACAGAATGACAGACATTTGTCAGGAATAAATGGGGAGACACCCCTTTGGCGTTGCTCTTTTTATCGCCCATTCCGATGCCGTCTCACGTCAAGCTGGTATTCCACGCCGCTTTCCGTTTCCACTTGATCACCACAAAAGCTGGAAAGGCTGTACGCTCCGGCACAGACCCATATGCGAAGTGCATCTGTCTCACCTTTTAACATGACCCAACTGTCAGACACGCTCTCCACGACGAGATCGATGCCACAGCTTTCGGCAAAATCGCGCCGAACCTCGTCTGTCCAGCGTTGAGCGCCGCATATGTCAAACTCGCAAACAACCATGCGGTCGAAAACCATGGCATAGGCTTTTCTGCTATCGATGTCACCGCGCACTTCCACTGTCTCAAACCCATGAAAAGGCTGTTTCAATTCAAGTTCCCGCGAGAGGAATAATCCGTCTTCACAAGAATCCATGATGCAATTCGTCCTTGAATTCCAGTCGATCTTGGAGTCGAAGTCAAAGCCCATGAATGCAGCGCCAGTGGAATTCGTGCATGGTGTAAGCGCAAGAATAGGCATATCACGTGCCTCGTCCTTTATTGTCGCTATATAAACGCAGCCTGCCCCCGCGAGCGCGAGGAACGAGACGAGAATCAGCCTTCCTCTTCCCATAATCCCGTTAATCTTGTTAATCCTGTCCAAAACTCCAATATCCTTTATAGCGAATCGGCGCACTGATTGCCTTGCTTTGCATCTTCAATTCGGTCATCCCAGTCGAAATAGTAGCGCTCGACAAGATTTGAAGTGTTTGGAGCAGTCTTGCAGTCAAGGTTGAGCAAGATGCAGGCGTTGTCCAGAAAGTTCGTGACATAATCCCTGCGCAGATTCTCGTCGCCCATTTTGTCAATCCGTCCGTACTGGTCGGAAAGCCACGTGACGTTCCAACGAATATGCATGCTTTGATTGCTCTTCCACATTTCCGCGTTTAAGTCTCGAACAAACCAGGCGACAGACGCAGCGCAAGCAGACAGGATCAGCGCCCAAACCAGCGATTTCCACCGTGTGCGGGCAAGCATAGCCACCGACAGCGGAATCAGAATAAGAACTGCGGCAAACGCACATGCAACCACAAACACCGACATGACGTCTCCTTGCCTATACGTCACGGATGAATCCAGGCGAGGTCGTCCTCAAGCGCCTGGCGGCGGTCGGCGGCAAGGCGCTCCCAGACGTCGGGCGTAAGCTCGAGTCCGGCGGCCTTGAACTGCGCGATGAGGTTGTTGCGGCGCCATTCGCCGACATCCTTCTTGCGCATCTCGTAGTCGGGGCGCGTGCGAAGCGCCTCGTCGACGGTGTATAGGTAGAGCTTGCCGTCCTTCATGCCCGGCACCATCTCGCCCGTGTCGCGGTATCCCTCCACCGCGTCCCACGACGCCTCGTCGAAAGCGGCCTGCGCGTTGCGCGCATCCTCAGGCCAGTCCTTGCGGTCGATCATATCCCGAGCTCCTTTCTCATCGGCTCCGCCAGGGCGGGGTCCAGCACAAGCGAATCGCCGTTGCGCCTGTAGATGAGGCGCTGAATGGCGGGCACGGCGTAGAAGACGAGCGTAGAGTCGGCGAGCGCTGCGTAATCCTTGACGTTCGCACTCGAACGCGCATAGCGGCGCATGACGTCCGCCGTCGGGACGTCGTGCCCTCCCGCTAGCACGCGGTGGCTGATGCGGAGCGGCAACGCCGCCGGCTCGGGCATCCAGAGATAGTAGAGCACGACCCTGTATCCGCGATTCTTCGCGTCGGCGAGGAGCTTCAAATGCCCGCGGCCGGAAAGCGTCGTCTCGAAGGCGAACGACGTGCGCGCCTCGATGAGCTCGGCGATGCGCTCAAGCGTGAGCTTGCCTGCCTTGATCGCGGAGAGCCGGATGTCCGTCGGCGACATGCCCTGCGCCATGAGGTCGGGGTTTACGTACTCCACCGCGCCCGCGTACTCGGGCAGGTACCGGAGCGCAAACGTCGACTTCCCGGAACCGTTCGGCCCCGCGACTACATGGCATATAGGTCTCTCGGACATTTCTTCCATCTGCCGATATTATACCACATTCCGCGGCGGATGCGCCGCGTTCGATGACGCTGCACGACTTCAGCGAATGAAGTAGGCCGCGCGGCGAGCGAGAGCGCCGACGCGGTCGAACCCAATCAGGCGTCCGAGCCGCTCCGATGCCGCGCCCCACTTGCGGTAGAACAGGTTGAACAGGAGATACGGCATCAGCTGGCTTCGCGCGTGCGGCAGACGCCGCCAGATGTTGCCGAGGGTGTACACCTCACGGTACACGCGCAGATACCCCTCGTAGAGTTCCTCCGGCGTCATGTTCTTCGGGCGAATCACGACATGCGCCGTGTCGTAGTGCGAGAGGTCGTCGTCGATTATTCGCCCCTCCCTGCGCATCCTGTCGTAGAAAGGCGTGCCCGGATATGGCGTCGCGATGTGGGAAGTGACGGTCTCGATTCTGTTGGCGACCACCCATTCTACAGTCCGGTCAAATGTCGACGGATCGTCCGCGTCCAGCCCGAACACGAAACTCGCGTTGACCATGATCCCCCTCGAATGCAGGGCCTCGGCGAGCGCCTCGAACCGAGACACCTTGTTCTGCTCCTTCCCAACGCCGGAAAGAGAATCGGGGTTGACGCTCTCGAAGCCGATGAAAAGGCTCTGACACCCCGTCTCCGCCATCAAATCTAGAAGGTCCGGCATATCCAGGATGTTCGCCGACACAGCAGCGCTCCATTTGAGGCGCATCGGACGGAGCGCGGCGAGTAGTTCGCGCGTGAACGCGGGGCTGCCGATGAAATTGTCGTCGATGAACATTATGTGGCGCGTCGCCTTCGAACGCACCTCGGACGCGACCGACTCGACCGTGCGGTGGACATATCCGCCGCCGTGCCGCCGGACCGCCGCGTTGTAGCAGAAGTCACATGCGAACGGACACCCCCTGCTCGCCGCGATGACGTTGTCGTACAGGCATCCGCGCGTGTCCACCGACCGGAAGGACGGCGCGAGAAGCCGCTCACCGGGAAACGACATCGGCGTCTCGTACCGCCGGCGAAGCCTTCCCGCGGCGGCATCCCCCAGCACGTCGCGCCAGTGGCCCTCGGTAGGTCCAATGCAGATCGTCTCGAACATCTCCGATGCAAGGTTGGGATTGGACGTAACTCCGATTCCGCCAACCACGACTGGAACGCCGAGTCGGCGGTATTCGCCGTACAGAACGCGGGCTCGGTCAAGGACATCGATACTCGCGGATATTCCAACGAGATCGAACCCTGCCGACGGAATGTCAGGGGCGGAGTTCTCGTTTACGACGACGACTTCATGTCCGCAGTCCTCGACTATGCGAGCTATCGTAAGAAGCCCGAGATGCGGAGCCATCCTCGCCTTTAGCGAGGTGTCCATCGGCCTCGTCGCCGCAAGCGGCTGTATCAGCTTCACGCGCATGTCAGTACATCATTCCCTCCGCCCGCGGCGGATGCGCCGCGCTATGGATGGCGCTTATTTCGAAGGGAGCGTCTTGCCGGGCGTGATCATCGGCGACTGCAGGATCGTGAGGACGACTGCGCCGCGACGGACGAGCCGGTAGTCTTCGCCGCGTCTCTCGTAGCGCGGCAGGGCGTATGAGATGTCGATGGCGAGATCGCCGAGCTTGCCGACGAACGTCTGCACCTTGTCCAGCCCGAGAAGCGCGCGCGAGTCCCCGAACGTCGGAACGCCCGCGCCCAACACCTCTGCGAGCTGCGCACGGCCCTCAGCCGTGTCCGCGACGGGTATCCGCTCGCCATACGCCGTCTCAAGGTAGCCGAGCACATCCTTTGCCAGGCGCTGAAGTTCCGCTTCCTCGACATCGCCAGGATACGCGCGACGTGCGACGAAGTTCACGATCGGCACCTGGAAGAAGCTCGTCGTGCCGCTGTTCGGCTTGCATTCGACAAGCCCCGCAACGGGATGTTCCATAGGCGTCCATTCGTTCTTCGGCGGCCATTCAGGCGAATCGCCCTTTTGCTCTTTCTTGTCCTCGGTTGCGTCGAAGTCTATTCCGAAAAGTTTTCCAAGAGCTTCCCTCAGGCGCTTGGCCTCCGCATGCGCCTTCACCTGCTCCTCCTGCGAGACAAGCCCCGCAATTGACGAAGAAGCGACCGACACTGGCTCCTTTGCGCGTGGGATAAACGAGGTGTAGACATTTACATGCACGCTGCATCTACGCTTCCTGTCAACCATTCCGGATACAGTATATCCGACACCTACGCCTTCCCTTTCTCCGAAGCCATTGATGTGGCTGAAACTGGTAGAGACAGTCTGGTGGTTTCTCGAATCGCGCTTTGTCATCTGCTCGATGCGCTCGTCGATCTCTTTGTCGGAAAGTTCCCCGCCGTCGTGCTTGCTCGCCTCCATCTTCACGCCGAACCGCTTGGAGATGTCGTCCGCGATCTCCTTCATGACATTTCGGCATTCTTCGACCGACAGCGTGCCGCCACTAGCATGCTTTTTCTCCCCAATGTTGAAACCGTAGGAATCAAGTCGGCGCTCCTCGCCCCTGAAACCGAGATGCACTGATTTCACTCCATGGTAAGGCGTGGACAAACTGACGAATCCGTACGCGCTCCAGTTAGTCGTCGTCACCTTTGTCTCAGGATCGTACACCGCGCTTGAATTGGATCGCACGGACTTGCCGAGCCTCACCGCGTAGTTCGTGGACCCAAGCGTCAGGTCAAACGGAGAGTCGACGGTGAAGGCAGGTTCATCCGCGGCGGATGCATAAACTCCGGCGCAAAGCGATATGCCGAGCGAAACTGCGCAAATCAACATCATGCTGTTCTTCATTTTCAACGATCTCCCTTCCGTCCGGACTTGTCGCTGCGCTTCTTCGTCTGCGCCAGTATCGGAGACTGGACTATTTCCACCACTACCGCGCCGCGCAGAGCGACTTCGTACTTTCCGTTCCGCTTCACGTATGACGGTTGCGCGTACTTGATCCCGATGCTGATGTCGCCGACTCCGCCCTTGAAGAAATCGCCGGTGCGTCCGAGCCGAAGCATCGCCCTGAGGTCGCCGAACGCAGGCGGTTCCGCATCCTGCGGATCGTCCTTCTCCGCTATTTTAGCGTCGACCTCGTATTCCGGAATCTTATCGCCAAATTCACTTTCGAGCGCATCAAGTACCTTCTGCGACTCAGCCTTCAGCTCCTCCTCTCCGACATAGTCGTCGAATGCGTGGCGGATCGCGAACGTCGCCATCGGGATGAACAGCATGCAGACTCCCATGTCATCCCTGCGCTCGGTGCATCCGGCAAAGGGCCTCTCGAGCGGGAACCATTCGGCCTTCGCCGGAGTGTTTGTAAGCGTGAGCAGAGCGGCGGACATGTCGTTTGTGGAGGACGGCGCGTCGAGGTCTACGCCGAACACGCGCTTGATCGTCGCGCGCAATGCATCCGCCTCCCTGTGCGCCTTCTCCTGCTCGGGCGTGCGCAGCGAAAGGTCGACGGCGTGGGGCTTGTTCGTGTAGACCGGGATATGCCCGTCGTCGCGGGATGGCGACGCAGAAGAATAGAAGTCACGCCAGTTGTTAACGCCTAAACTTACCGAATACGTCTTGTCATTGTATATCATCGCCGCCAAGCTGTACTGTACGGTGCCGTATTCGTTCGTCGCAAATGAGTTCGCATGCCTGAAGCTGTACGCAACTACATCCACGTTCTTGCCTGATTCATTCCGGCTTAGCGCGTCTTCCCCAATCCTCCCAAGCGCGACATCCTCAGTAACATCGTCGTCAGTATCAACCTCCTCGCCGAGTCGCCTGGAGATGTCTGCGGCGATTTCTTCGTACAACTTGCAACACTCGCTGAATGTCAGCGAGCCACCGAAGCTGGTTTTGCGATCGCCGACCGAGAAATGCACGCTCGAGAGCGCCTTGTCGTCACCAGCGAACGAGAGCCACGCCTTATTGGCGCCGAAGTACGGCTGGGCAAAATGCGCTTCGCCGGAATGGTACCAGTTCGTGACCGTCTCGCCAGACTTGTCGTCCTTGCGGACGTCCTTATGCGACTTGACGGCGCTTCCGAGCGCCTTCGCATACTCGGGCGATCCGATCTCAAGGTCAAACGGCGAATCGACGACCACCTTGCCGTCCTCTATGCGAAATCCATCGCCTTTCGCCGCGCATGCGCACAGCGCGCCGACGATGCACGCGGACAGAATCTCTCTGCTGATTTTTTTCATGCGCAACATTATACCAAATCCGCGGCAGATGCGCCGCGTGGCTGTCAATCCAATCCTGCGCCAAGTGGCTCTATTTCGTCTTCTTCGTGCCGTGTATAGTCGAAATCGTTCTTGATGTCGATGCCGCAGTGATCCTTGAACCAGGTCGAAAGCGCGAGACGCGAGAAAGGCGACAGAAGCAAGTCGCCGGACGCCCCATCCTCTCGAAGCGTGATCCCGTGATGAATCGCCGACAACACAAGCCTTTTGTCGCCCTTCCACCAGTCGACGCCAGGATAACCGCAGCAGGCACACATCATGCCTCCACCCGAGAAGCGGAACATCTTCCCGAATTCCGCAATCTCCGTCTTGTTGGTAATGACATACAGAACATCGTCCTTGTCAGGGTCGCCATGACATCCACCGCCGCCCTTTCGAATCACGACGCGGTCGGCATCCGCTATCTTCGCCTGAAAGGCCGAAGTCCGCAACTGGCCACCGACGAGCGAACCGCGCCGCAACGCCGTAAATCCTATGACCACCTGAAGGATCGCAAGCGGCGCAAAGATCGAGACAACCCAGATGCGCCACCGGCCAAGCGATCCATCCACGCGGCGTGGGCGCAGCAGTCCAAACGCTATCGCGACGGCGGTAAGCGACAATGTCATGCCGGCATACACGTCTGCCGACCACAAGGGAACGGCAATAATGCCGAGCACAAACGTGGCGGGGAACGCCCATTCGAGATTCCGCACCACCGAATACAACCGCCTTGGACTCTTGCTTACTTCTGCCATGCCTGACATTATACCAAATCCGCGGCGGATGCGCCGCGCATGCATCAAGTCGAGTCGCGGCCACCAATGACTCCGGCGTTATTCGGAAATCCTCTCCCATTCCTGAATTTGAGCGCCACCTCTACTTGAACATTTTCGATTCCCCGAAGCGCCTCACGCAGCTTGTCATACTCAGCCACAGCTGCATCACCACCCAAATGGCCACACAATCGCCTCCTTTACCCTTTACTCATACGGCATTTCAAGGTGCGCTATTGCAACAACCCATGGTGATGGTCGCGGCGACGGACCCGGGATTGCGGAGAATCGCCGCAAGATACGGCTTCACGTCATTGGGCCAGCTCGCGCATACTTTCACCGGCTGATCGCCCGGACGCGAGAGGACGATCTCGCGCATGCGCTCGTGGTTGACCCACATATTGCTATCGGCTAGGCGAATGTCGAACGAGCTACCGTATTCAAAACGCCTGCGAAATCCTATGCCGCCAACGCCAATGAACGTCTCGCCGCTGCCGTGATCCAGCGTCATCGTCCGTTTCCCAAAGAGCGCATAGACAAGTTGCACAACCGGGAAGAGCGAACAGAACCCAAAGGCGACGAAGACCGGCAACGGAATCTCCGCGCGCTTCCACCAGAGAACTGCGGACAAACCCGCCAGAACAAGAACAAGCACGAACGCGAGTCCCCAGGCGATACGGCGATAAACGACGACAATTCGCCCCTCGTAGTCGCGCATCACGGCGATGCCCTTCGGCGGTCTTGCGGAGAACAACCCGTTGTCGCCAAGATCCTGCGCTGCATCTTCTTCCGCACAACCGTCCATCGCGGCATTCAGTTCCGCCGGCGTCGCCGCGCGGCAATCGGCGACCTCCTTCGCAAGGTCGTACAAGGTTCGTATCCGGGCCGCATCCGTGGAGGAATATATCTCCATCGGTTCGCCGGCAGCAGGAGACGCCTTGACGAAAAGGCGATAGTGGGTCGTGCAGCCATGCTTGCCGTGCGTGACATACTCATCCGTGCCAATTTCGCAATTCGCCGTGAAGGCAAACTTTTTTGTCAGTCCAAGTCTTCCGATTCCGGTAAATCTTGTGCAGACAGAGCGCGAGAACCTGATAGTCGTGCGCCCGAAAATCATCATGATGACAATGCAAGAGACAATAATCTCACCCGCGAAGAACGGGAGCGAAAACAGAAGCTCATCGACACAGAATGGCCCATTAACCAGGTTCACTGCGAGCTTGTAGCAACCCAATGACCACCCAGTCAGCCACAGCGCAAGAAAGATGCAAACAGGATGCCAAAGCCTGAACCTCGCGACCACAACCTTTTCGCCGTCGGCCTCAACACGCTCGATTCTCATTTTCTGCATTACCTCCTTTCTTGGTTAAGTTTCAACGCCGCTACGCGAGCGGAAGCCCAGATTCGCACATCGTCTTTTCGTCGTGCAGGGCGACTGCGGGGCTGTCGATGCGGATACCCTTCGCGCAAATGAACCTGCAGACGGCATAGTCCTGTCGGCGGCTGTCATATTCCTCGATCCACGAAGGAGTGTCGTCGTAGCGCGCCATCTTCATGCGCGACGGCTTCGGCGTCAGCCGCGCACGGTAGCACTTCTGGCTGACGCAGAGGTTCGCGTACAGGTGGTCGGCGTTGAAGATGCGCATCAGCGCGTTCGCCCGCTTCCCGCCCGGCTCAAGGCGACGCCCTTCGACAGCCAGGCGGAAGCCGGCCGCAGTCTTGTACAGTCGGAAGCCCAGGTCGGAGTTCTCGGACTGCGACAACAACGCCTCAATGCGCGCAGTCAAGACGTCCTCCGGCGTACGCGCGCCGCCGAATAGACCGCGCAATGATTCGCCGAAGGTGCGCCGGACGTGGTCGACGTCGATGAAGCACGTCTCCTCGCTGTTCAGGACCTCCGCCCCGTATCGGTTGCGCGTCACGACGTTTGCGGAATCGAGTTCGCTGACGACCGGCTCGCAGATCGGCCGCGCATACTCGCCGTCCTCGAACCACCCGTGCAGTTCGCGCAGCCGGCGACGATGCTCCTCTACGTCCTCTTCGCTGTACCGTTCGCCCCTGCCGTACCATTCGACAAGTTCGGCGAAGACCGCCTCAAGTCGCTCCCTCGCATCTGACTCCGAAACGTTCGAGCCGACTGTCACTCGGTAATTGCACACGCACGGTTCGTATGACACACTCTCGCAGCGCAGAGGGCGCGTCTCCGTCAGCCAATATCGCCATATCTTCATTCACTTCTCCTTTGCGATGTTCTTTGCATCTGCTCATGGCTCCGACGCCCATCTATCGTGTCCATACCAAATCCTAGTCTTTCACTCGGCAAGGCTAAAAATCATCGCGACGGCGTTGTAAAGGCCGTGGATGACCATCGCCACGACGAGATACGGCGTGACAGTCGGGGTGGAGAAGGCGGAAAGCCCCTTCTTGGCCTCGCGCCATGCACGGGCTAGGCCGCAAGTTGAGATCATCGTGCAGGCGACGTGCATCAGTGTACAGACGGTCAGACGATACTGGATGATTCCCGCGGTGAGCTTGTCTTTCGGTATGTAGACGTGGAAGTAGAGGAGGTTCTCGATCGTCGCAAAGACGAGCGCGGAGCAAAGGCAGGTGAGCGCAATCGAAGAGACGCCCCTGAACCGCCACGGCTCCTTCTCAAGACACATCAGGGGGAGGACGACCTTCGCCGTCTCCTCTACGACCGGCGCGCCAACAGCGACCGCAAGAAGTCCGAAACCAAGCGCACCCTTCGCAAACGCGCAGAGAATGGCAAAAAGGCCAGACGCGGCGCAAAGCCCGAAAAACCGAAGCACCGCGCCATCGCGCGGCGGCGATTCCCACATTCCGCGCAGCACCTCGTCGCCGCGCAGCTTGTCGCAGACCGCTTCCGGCGCATCGGCAAGAGCAGCCTCTCCGCCGATGGCATCCGCCCCGGCGTCGCCCGCACGCGCCGAGTCAAAGAGCGCGGGCTCGTCCTCGATTCCCGCAGACATGCTACGCGCCATGCCTCCTCCAGGCAGTGCCGGAAACGAGCGCAACTGCCATGTTAGAGCCCTTTTTCTTCGCGCCGGCCGCATTGCCGCCGATGTCCGCGCTGTCGAAGCGCACATTGCAGACTGCATTGCAGCCAAGCTCGCGGGCGCGTTCCTTCATGCGCAGCAGCGCCTCGCGCCGCGCCCTGTCGAAGAGGCGCGTGAACGTCTTCGACTCGCCGCCCACGATGTTCTTGAAACCGAACACCCACGTCTTGAACGTGTCGCTCGCCACCACCGCCTCGCCGCTCACGAGCGCACACGGGCCTTCCGCGCCGGCAAAACCCGGCGGATTGCGCAGGTCTGTCGTCTCGATGTCCTTCAACGCCTCCTCGCGCGCCGCAAGCGACCGCTCGTGCTTCGTCTCGGACAGATGGCCGACAAACCATCCGACGAAGAGTACAGCCGCAGGAAGGCCGACATAAAGCGCCAGCGTGACGGCCAGAGATGCATTTTCTCCGTCCATTGTCATCCTCCGGCGACGCTATTCCGCGACGACTGCGGTTCCGTAGGCCATCATCTCGGAGGCGCCCGAGGTGATCGCGCTCGTGGAGAAGCGGACGTTGACCACGGCGTTCGCGCCAAGCGCCTCCGCCTGCGCGATCATGCGGGTCATCGCCTCGCGACGCGACTCGGTGAGAAGCTCTGTGTAGCCCTTCAGTTCTCCGCCGACCATGTTCTTGAAGCCGGCCGCGATGTCGCGTCCGATGTTCTTGGCGCGGACTGTGTTGCCCTGGACGAGGCCCTTGACCGCGACTACGGTCTTGCCGGGAATTGTCTCAGTATTGACGATTGTCATTGTCGCTCCTTTCGCTGTGTTGCTGTTATTATATCATTAATTTCCCTTTGCGGATTTTACAAACTCCGCGAAGGCTTGTCTGATTAGATGTCAACCGAAACGCCCGCATCGTTGTTCGTCAGCGACGAATGGTCGGGAGGGCGAAAGCCGGACGGCATGGTCGTCGGCAGGTTTCTCATACCCCCACCACCAATCATAAGCTCCATAACGCCCAGCGCGGAATCTGCCGAAATGCCAAATCCGCTGGGCTTCGCGTCGATGCTCCCGGAAAGGAATCCCTTGCTGTGCAAAATCCCTTTCGTGTCCGCGATCTTCTCTTGGTCTTCTTTGAGCGCTTTGACGAAAGCCTCCTTCTTGCCTATCATCCAATCACGATACTCCTCGCAATCCTTTTTCGTGGCGTCGACGCGCATCATCGCCCAATATCTTCTCATGCCGCCGCAATAGCCATTGTCGTTAAGTCTAGACGTCAATTCAAATACCTTTGCACAAAGCTCATTCTGACAGCTCTTTTCTTCCTCCGACAATGCTCCCACCTTGCTCATGCTCCATTTCGCAGCCAACAACGCTTCTGCTGTCCAGAGGAGAAGCTCGTCCTTCCCCTGCCATTCGCCAGACGCAAGCCCGCTATGCGCGCGGCTGACGAGATGCCGCAGACAGAGTACCGCGTTTTCCTTTGCGTAGGGATTGAGCGTTATGCCATATAACTCGCACAGCGCCATTGTCACGATCGGCAAAGCTCGCTCGTCATCCTCTCCGCCGCGAATACGCAAAACGCCATTCGTCTCGGAAACACACCCCATCACATACTCGCTTGCTGCAATGACAGTGCCCGTGAAATCCTTTGCATACGAGCTGGGGCTGTATGGGAACTCCCCATGCGCAAGAAACGCGCAGATCCCCAGCGCCGTCGCCGCGACTGGACACGGCCCGTCGTTCCAGCTCCCGTCCTCCTGCTGCGTCGCCTTCAGCCACCACAGGACCTTGCCAACAGCCCCATCGTTCGCGACCATGCCCGGCTTGACTTCGCCATCATCTGGCGGCAATTCAGCATCATCCGCATCTTGTTCAGCGACGCATGCCTGCGCATTGCTCGCCTGCGCGACAGCCGACTTGATGCGGCACGACATATCCGAAGACAATAGAGCAAGCAAGACAATCCAGAGCAATGTCAACGCCGAAATCAGGCAACCACCACCTCCCGGATCCTTGCCATTGGAGACATGACGACACCAAAGCGACGACTCAGGACGGAGGAGCAATACAATGGGAACAACAAGGAGTACAAATGCCGTTCCCGCAAAAATCCACGCCTTTGGGAACATGACAACCGCAATGAAAATCGCTATACAGAGGAACAAACCCACAGCAGCCCAGTGCGAACAAAGGAACCACACCCGCCTTCCATTCCGCAGCGACAATACCATGCCCAAGGGCAAGGCAAGAAGAACCAGCAAATAGAAGACGCTTTCCACCACAGCCGATGCGCCACATCCAAAGCGCACAACCTCATAGACCATCGCCATCCCAGCAAGCGCCGCAAAGGCGACATACGCCCACCCAAGCGCCTCGACGATCTTGACTGCTGTCGGTTTCTTCATCGCATTTCCTCCTTCTTTTCAGGCAGCGGCTCGCGGGGGCCGAGGAACTTGGGGCTGCGGCGGAGAATCACATCGAGGACGGCGGCGATCTTGGCGAGCTGCTCGCGGATGGTCGTCTTTATGGAGTAGCGTCCGTTCACGTCCTGCGCCGCGTAGCCGTAGGCATCGCATCCGAAGCCACGCGCGGTGAACACGGCGCGGCGGACATGGTCCGGCTGCGAGACGATGACGAACGAGTCGAGCCCGAACACCTTCTTCGCCCGCACGACCGTGTCGAGCGTGCGGAAGCCCGCGTAGTCGCAGACGATCTGCGCCTCGGGAACGCCCGCCTCCACGAGCGACGACTTCATGTCGGACGCCTCGTCGTATGTTTTGACGTGGTTGTCGCCGCTCACGATAAAGCAGTCGACCTTACCCGCCTTGTAGAGCTCCGCCGCCGCCGCGATCCGCCGCGTGAAGTAGAGGTTGGAAAGCCCGTTGGGCAATGTCTTGCGGCAGCCGAGCACCACGCCCGCGCGCAGACGTGGAAGCGCGGCAATCGACTCGGAATCGAACACGCGGCCGCTCGACGCGAGGCGTATGGCAAGCGCTGCGCCACCCCACGCCAAGAGCGCGGCGACGATTCCCCACAGCCCAAGCCGTACCAGCTTTCTTCTATTGAATCTCATAGGCACATTATATCAAATATTAGCAACGCTGGAACACGACCGACGAGGCTACCAAGGATTCCAAATGATGCGCCCGTCACGGCTTAGCCGCGCCGCTTCGCCCGCGAAAGCACCTCCTCCGCGACGTCGGCAGCATGGCGCACGTCGTCCGCTTTCCTCAAGTTGGATTTGGCTACAAGCACGCCGCAGTGCGCCGCAGCGGCTTGATGTCGACGACGACTATCTCCGGATGGTTGAAGAAACGAGGCAGCGGCGTCGATTCGCGCGCGAGGCCGCGGGAGACGACCATGGTCGTCGTGTCGTTGAGGCGATAGGCGCCTCCTGCTCGCCGCGGGAACAGCAGCCTTTCGCTGGGAGCCGGACCGCCTGACGACGGACCGCAGACGCCGAGTCCAAGGCCCGGGATTCCCCACTGCCCGCCGTGAAGATGTCCGGAACAGATGAGGTCGAAGTCGTAGTCCGCGTATGCACCCGAGTATTCCGGACGGTGCGAGAGGAGAACCCTGAGCCGTGAGGGATTCGCTGCGGCGGCGACAGAGGCGAGCTGTCCGAGCCATTCTTCGTCCGCCATGTACGTCGGATCGTCTATTCCGCAGAAATCGATTTCCACGCCCTTGATCACCGTGGTCCTGACCGTTCCCTCCAGAACCGTCACGCCCGCGGACTCGAGAATGCCCCGCATTTCGGGGACTCGCTCGCTCCAGTGCTCGTGGTTTCCGAAGGCATAGAAGCACGGACGCTCCTTCGCCACCGCAGCGAGAAAGGCCTTCGCGTTGTCGTCCGGCAGCCTGTCGTCGAAGATGTCGCCCGAAAGCAGTATTGCGTCGGGATTAAGCGAAAGTATACTTTCGGACAGCACGCGCTGTCCGGCTCCGTAGCGGCACGAGTGCAGATCTGTCACCAATGCGAACCTGAGCCCTTCCGTGGGGACCTTGCCGCCTTCCACCGAGACATCGTAGCGCGTGACGCACGGTATTTCGTACCATGCCCCGGCAATCGACACGAACGCAAGCGCAGCGACGGCAGACTTCCTCGCGCGCTCGCCGAAACGTCCCATCCGCCGCCACAGCGAGGTGCGCTTGGACAGGACAGACAGAAACGCGATGTGCAGCGCGCAGAACGGAACCATCGCCGCGACGCCCAAGAAGGAGCCGAAATCAGGCAGGAACCCCGTCGTGCATCCGACGGCCAGGAGGTACGGCCCGCAGAAGAGCATGAGCACCGCCGCCGCGATCGCAGGAGCCACGACATCGGACTGCGCCGACTCAGGCGGCACCATGGCGAAAGTGACCGCAAGCATCACCCCAAAGCCAAGGCCGAGCAAAGCCAGCCGTGGAATGCGTTTCATCATTGTCGCTATCGTTGCCAATTTCATTTACGGTCATTATACCAAATCCGCGGCAGATGCGCCGCGGCGATATGGTATAATATCATCAACCAAAGGAGAGATGTTCAATGACCTTCGTATGTCCATACTGCCAGGCACAGACCAAGACGAACATTGCGTCTGTATCGTTTCGCGGCTACGGATTCGGAAAGGCAAAATGCTCGACTTGCGGACGGCATTTCCTCTTCATGCCTATGTCGATGAGGATGGAGGACGAATCGGCATGGAAGCACTTCCGCTCCGAGGCTTACACCGACCATGAGTTGGTTCTGATCGTTACAGTCATCGTAGGCATCATCATCGGCGCCATATTGGGATTTTCAATCATCCCATAAGTACATCAGCGAAACCGTTTTCTGCTCCGCTGGCCGAGGAATGCGCCAAGCGCGACGCAGGCGACAATAGGGCCAAGGCCAAAAGAATAATAGTCGCAGGCGGCGCTTCTCAGAAATGTCAGGGCCAGCATCGCCAGGCTGCAGATCCCCGTGTAGATGCTCATAAGACCGACTTTGTCCCTGACACGCAAGTCGGGCCACGCAAAGGAAGAGTACGCCATGTAGCCAAGTGCAATCGGGACAATGCCGACAAGCCGCCCCGACGAGAGCCCCAGCCCCGCGAAAACCACCTGCGCGGCGACTGAAGCCGACATAAACGAGAGGAAGAGCACGATGAACCTGCGATGCCCGGCCCGTCGCTCAATCGTGGCGAGCGGAAGGAAAAGCAGGAAGGCGAAAAGCAAGGCCGCCCGTCCGGACATCTGGACAAACGGGAACGAGAGGGCCGTCAACGGAGAAGAGACGTCGAAGCCGCACTTTTCGGCCATGGTCTCCGTCAGTATCCATGCGCTGCGATAGTACACCCTCCCTTTGACGCCAAACTCCTCTATGCTTGTCGTAATGTCGTGGAAGCTGTAGAACACGCAGACATGGAAAACCGGCAAGGCGAGCGCCAGCGCGATGGTGAAGATCGGCGACAGCGGCTTGACCGTCCGCCAGAGAGTCGGCGCGCCGACGACGATGCGCGCGACGTCGCGCAGAATGTCTCCGATGTCGTAGTCGCCCGGCGAGGCTTCTTCCGGCAGCGAGTCAAGCATCGAGGCGGCGTAGCGCTCGCGCGCCTCGGGGGTCGCGCGCTCGAGTATCTGGCGCATCGTCGCCTCGCCCGGCCTAGGTGGAGCCGACGGCGCAAGCGTCTCGTATTCGCCCTTGTCGCACCAGACAGAAAGGCAGCGTCCGCAGACGTCGATCTCCAGCTTGTCCTTCCCGTCACCGACCTTCAGCAGCGTCATCCGTCCGGCGCATCCGGGGCACAGGCATCCGACGTGCTCCGCGGCGCGGGCGGAGCGCGTCAGCGCGGCGATGCTTCTGGCGTCCAGGGATTCGCGGAGGACGGGAAGCGTCACGGCCATGCCGCCGCATGACGGACAGCGAAAGCACACCTTGCCCGTCGGCGTCACGCCGCGCACAAGTTCGCGCCCGCACCGCGGGCAGAAGCCTATGTCCTTTTCGTCCATGCAGCGACAATTCCCTTTTCGCAAACATTATACCAAATCCGCGGCAAATGCGCCGCGGCGTTGAAAGCTTCAGGCGGACTCACCGTCCGCCTACGACACCCGCCCTGGCTCGCCGCTCCGCGGACTTGCGGATGAAGCGCGGGAGGTTGCCCCAGACGGAATGGTAGCCGAATCCGCCGTTCTTCATCTCGTCTATCGCATCGTCCGCCGTCCAGCCCTCGCGCAGGATGCGGTACATCGCGCACATCGTGCCCGTGCGGTCCGCCCCGTGCTGGCAGTGCACAAGAATCGGCACGGCGTTCGTGTCGTCGACGATGGAAAGGAACTCGTCGATGTATTTGTCCTTCATGTTGGCGGTGAATATCTCGATTCGACGCGCCTTGAGCGGGAGGTCGCCGATCTCGTCCGAATCAGAATGGTTGTCGCGAAGATTCACGACAGTCTTTATCCCGAGCGCAACGAGGTTTGTCATTCCCTCTGCGGTCGGCTGTGCGCTGCGGTAGAGTCCGTCTGCGACCTTGTGCAGATTCGGAACGCCCGCAAGCGTCATCGGTTCGGCCCACGTCCCCTGCCGCACCACAGACTTCGTGCTGGATGCGGCAATCGTCGGCGTCGTTATCCAGACAGCCGTCGGACCGTCATCTCCGCCAATGATGCCGATAGACTGGGCCGTGCCATTGCCATCGCCACACCCCGCCAGGCAAAGCGCCATCGTCATGCCTACAACATAGGGTGCAAACAATATTTTCATATCAATTTCGCCTTTCCCTTTCAGTCTTTGTCTTAGACACCGGAGCTTCCAGACTCAAACACCAAGCAAGGAGGCAAAGTCGCGGCGCTTGTAGAGGATTCTATAGAACAGATGCTCAGTCATGGACGCGTTCCGCGAAGTGCTTTTTCATGTTCCGATGAGAAATCCATCCCTGTGTTTCACCGGATTTCTTGCCACGTTGCAGTTCATACGAAAGGCGCAGCATGCTTTCGATCCTGCCGTAGTCGCCGATATCCATCAAGACATACCGCCCCGTGCCGTTCTTCGTCAGATAGACCGGCGTACCCTCCCCCACGCTCTTGAGAACCTCGGGGTAATTCCTAAGGTCTGACACTGGTTTTATAATTGGCATGCAAAATCCTTTCGTAAAATTTTACGAATGATATGCTACCATATTTGCCGCCGCATCACAAGGCCCAAGGATTCCAAATGATGCGCTGTGCTACACGCGGCATTTCACCGATGATATTTGATATAATATCTTCCACAAAGGAGAACTCGATGAAGCATGACATTTTCTGCATTGTAGTCGGCATTCTTATTGCGCTCACAGGTGGTGGCGGATATCTGCTTGGACGGAACTGCGCAGTGCAATCCGCCGAACAGGCGAAGTCTCAAGCAGAGGAAGAATTCAGGCTACGATACGGTTTTGGGGACGTACTGCTTGTAATGCAGGATACGCCAGCTGGCACCGTCCTCACGAAAAACATGCTCGGGTACAAGACCGTTCCGATGACAGGCCTTTCCGGTCGCGGTTTTCACAAGGAAGATCTAGACGAGGTCTTGGGGCGCACGCTGGCGTTCGATCTAAAGCACGGCGATGCCATCCTGAAGACTGACCTGCTGCCGAAGCAGTAGACTTCGACTTGCGCCTCGCGAGGTGGGCATTGGGTACCTCGCGAGGTGAATCCAATCATTTCCAACAGAGATGACTTGGTTAATTTGACCTATCTGACTGCACCAATCGGACGACCGTCAAAAGTCCAGGTTCCGTCATTCTCGAGCTGCATTCCTTGCCGATTCACACCACGAAATTCCGACAAAGCGTTGGACCTGGAAAAGGCATCAATGGAGATGTGTGCATCTATGAGGTTCATTGTCATTTTGAGATCTCTCGAACAGCATGAAAACGCATGCCATCCGATGCGCTTCACGCTCGAGGGGAGAGTCACGGATTCAAGATTCTCGCAATTGGCGAAGGCGTAACTGCAGATTTCGACAACCCCTTCAGGGATAGTAACCTGCTTAAGATTCTTGCAGCCTTCGAAAGCATAATCCTCGATGTTCGTCACTCCCGGCGGGAAATCCACATGTTCAAGCGAAATACAGCCCTCGAATGTGAATGCATCTATGTTAGTCACTCCCGACGGGATTGATATTGACTTTAGCTCATTGCATCTGGCGAAAGCGCCCATACCAATGCGGACAACTCCTCGAGGAATCACTACCGACTTCAGATTGCTGCCGCTAAACGCCCAGGAAGGTATGTTCGTCACACCTTCTGGGATTGTCACGTCTCCGCCGATGCAGCGGACAAGGCTTTTCCCGCCCTTCGTGCAGACGAGTCCGTTGGTCTCACAATAGCTCTGATTGTCTGGACTGACAATGTACTTTCGGACATTCATGCATTGCAGCGCATTCTGCCCAATGTTTGTAACTGTCGAAGGAATCGAAACAGAATCCAGCCCGACGCCGTTGAACGCACTCCAACCAATTTCTTTCACTCCCTCAGGGATCACTATCGACCGAACAGGGTCGTTCCGCTTGAAGATGCTCCCCCACACTCCCGTAACAGGATATCCATCCAGCTCTGCCGGAATCACGACATGACTGGAGAAAGGCTTGGATCCCCGTCTTATCGCCTTAACTATATGCGCCTCACCATCAATAACCGCGTAATGCCATTTTATTCCGCCAACCGTGGCAGTCCGCTCCGGCACCGAATTGAACCGCACGCGAGAACCATATTCCTCATCTGGCTCTCGGTTGTTCCAGTACCCCAAAGCGCCGACAGCCGTCGCCAATATAATAGCGACACAATAGATGAGTTTTGTTTTCCTGCTCTTCGTCATGTATCCTACCTTCCTTTCCGCGGCAGATGCGCCGCGCGGCACAGTGTTTCTTTGCGGCCTTTGCGCTCTTTCTACGGACGCAGCGCGGATATCGGGCAGACGACGATTCCGTCTGTACGTCGGTAGGCGCAGTCGCCTGTCGCGGTAACCACCATTTTGAACGCTACGGGCTCCTGCCGCGAAGTGTCGACCAGCCCTGAAAGCGCGTTCAGCGTCGCGGCGCCTTCTTCAATCAGCGCAGAGCCGCCAAGCTTGATCTCCACAAGTCCGCTCGTGCCGTTGCGCAAGTGGACAACGGCATCGCACTCCAGTCCGTTCCTGTCAAGGTAATGGCTCACCTGTCCATTCAGGGCATCCGCATACACGCGCAGATCCCGCACGGCCATCGTCTCGAAAAACGATCCGAATGACCTTATGTCGTTCATGAGATCTTCCGGACCGAGACCGAGCGATGCCGTCGCGATCGAAGGGTCGGCGAAATACCTGGTGTCCGTCGTCCGTATCGCCGCCTTCGATCTCAGCGCCGGACACCACGCTTCGGAATCTTCCACGACGAAAATCTTGCGCAGCGCGTTCAGATATCCTGACACCGTGTCGTCGTCCGGGCCATGCCCATCGCCCATCGCCATATCCCTGCGTATGTTCGGAATCGACGACTGCGTGCCCTGCAGCCTGGCATAAGACCGCATCAGCCGACGTGCCCTTACCGGATCTCGTGATACGCCGTCAACTCTCGAAATGTCGGAATTCGCTACCGCCTTTACATAGTCGAAAGCCTGGTCAAGCGCAACGTCTCCGTCCAAATTCACAGCCTGCGGCCATCCTCCGCGGCATATCAGATAGGCGACATCCGAAAGGGACCGCTCGATAGCCTTCCCAGGGCCGAGCGGTCTGCCGGCGAAAAGGTCGCCGAGAGAAACCGTCCCCGCTGACTCGCCGGATTCCCAAAGCGACATCGGAAGCATCCTGATCCTTGAAATTCTTCCCGTGCCCGAATGCACAATGTCCCTTTTGCCACTCCGTTCATTTCGGTCGTCTGGTGGAACGGCGGATCCCGTCAGAATGTAATGCCCGAACCCCACGGAGTGATCGACATCGTAGCGAATCGCATCCCAGAACTTTGGTGCATCCTGCCATTCGTCAATAAGCCGAGGCTGTTCTCCCTTCATAAGTTCAGTTATATCCACGGCAGCCTGTGTGAGATAACGGTCACGTCTAACTGGGTCCGCCATATACAGAACACTCTTGGCCTGCTGTTCACAGGTGGTCGTTTTGCCGCACCATTTAGGCCCCTCGACAAGAACAGCACCTGATCCTGCAAGTTTGCGTCGCAACACATCGTCTATTATGCGTTTTTTATACACTTCTCCAGTTTTCATGCAATATATTCTATCATTTCCTATAGGTGCAAGTCAATCGCATTCGGTGATTTGACGCGGTTTCGTTCGGTGATTTGACGCGGTTTCGTTCGGTGATTTGACGCAGTTTCGCTCGGCCTAACGGAGTGGCAGCCATAGCCGGCGATCTTCATCGCAATTCCCTGCGGATGAATGTCACGGCAAAATACCATATCCTTGGCGGATGCGCCGCGCGGTCAGTCTGCCGCGAAGCGGCGGGAGGCGGCAGACCAGTCGAGATGCTTTTCGACAACGGCCTTGGCGTACGCCGCGCGCTGGTTCTGCCAGTCGAGGTAGTACGCGTGCTCCCAGACGTCGACGACGAGAAGCGGCTTGACGCCGGCGGTTCCAAACGGCGTGTCGGCGTTCGCCGTCGATTCGACGGAGAGCTTTCCGTCCTTCGCGACGAGCCATGCCCAGCCGCTGCCGAAGCGCTTGACCGCGGCGTCCGCAAGCGCGGCCCTGCACGCGTCGAGAGATCCGAACGCCGCGTCGACCGCGGCCTTGAGAGCAACCGACGGTTCGCCGCCCTTCCCCTCCGGCGCGAGCGAGTTCCAGTAGAAGTCGTGGTTCCACGCCTGCGCCGCGTTGTTGAAGACGGCGGTGTCTCCCGCCGCGCGAGAGGCGACGACGATCTCGCCGAGCGAAAGCCCCTCGTACTTCGTCCCGGCGACAAGTCCTTTGAGCGTGTTGACGTAGCCAGCGTGGTGCTTGCCGTAGTGGAACGAAACCGTCCTGGACGAAATCGTCGGCTCCAGGGCGTTGTCAGCATAGGGCAGGGGCGAAAGCGTAATCTCGTTCATCGTTCGTGTTCCTTTCGGTAGTGCGTTGCCGAACGCGGACAGGGCCGCGCACGCCGCCCCTCCGCAAAACAGCCGTCTCGTTGTCGTTGTCATGCTGCTATTATACCAAATCCGCGGCGGATGCGCCGCGTGATGGCAGAGGATTCGATTCACGTTCCGTCGGCAGACGGAGGTTTGCGCGCCTCCTTGGGTCTTCCTGTGTGGACTGACTTACGGATGCTGTAGTCGAGATAGAGACAAGGATAGCGGCAAGTATGTCTACCGGTTCAGGCTCATCCATGGCGCAAAAGAACACAAGCATTCCGATCAGCAACGCCGTTATTATTATGGTTCTTCGAAGAATTTAGTGGAACAGCTTGCCTCTAAGTGATAGAAACTCCGAGCGTTGGGGCTCCCGCTACCGCTCCGCAGCTTCGCGCCACTCAACGACTTTGCATATGTCGATAGAAGTATTTGGGGATGCGACTGCGTCGCATAAATCGGCCGAAGGCCGCTCTAAACACTATGAATGGAGCCAATTGATCGTGGTTGAAAAGCGCGAAGCAGTGAAGC
>Ga0129306_1001194_pt1 | contig 31622 bp, 19 predicted proteins | sample P827metagenome_FD_94438 | JGI IMG/M metagenome (GOLD analysis project Ga0129306, IMG submission 94438) | Capybara group fecal microbial communities from Wisconsin, USA - P827 metagenome | ecosystem: Host-associated > Mammals > Digestive system > Large intestine > Fecal | place: USA: Wisconsin...
ACGGCTATCCGACTGATGCGCTACCGCAAGGGCGACAACCTGAATCGTGACGGCTACCATCTGTCCTACACCCTCGGACGCTATACGGCAGCCTGCACGTGGTGTGAGAAACTGACGGGTCGCATCATCGACGGCAACAAATACTGGCCATCGACCATCAAGATGGACGATGCCAAGCTCTGCCAGCAGGAAGCCCACGAGGCCGTCTTCATGCAGAGCGTGAGTCAATACATCTTCTAAATCAAGGTTCGCAAAGGGCGTTGCACACGCGGTCCTGGAAAGCTTTCCCGCTGGCGTTGCGCATCACACCTTGGTTAATGATCGAGAAACACAGCTGATGACCGTTGGCTGCCGTGCAGTAGCCTGAAAGACTGGAGATACCCGTGAGAGTGCCCGTCTTGGCACGCACATTTCCTTGGGCTGGCGTATTCTTCATGCGCTTCTCCAACGTACCATCCACACCTGCAATAGGCAGTGCCTCTATCAGCGTCTGATACATATCAGGAGAGCGCCATACGTAGCGCAGCAAGGCACACAGCAGTTCGGCTGACACGTAATTATAGAGTGAAAGTCCAGACCCGTCGGCTATACGGTAAGGATTCTTCCCCAAGCCCAGACGCGCTATCAGCTGTTTAGTAATGGTACGTGCATCGCTGGCCCTTGCCAGTCCCTTACGGGCTGAAGCTGCCGTCTGGTAGAACATCGACTCAGCATAGAAATTATCACTCACCTTCATCATGCGCTCCATGACCTGCGTGATAGGACGCTTGAAACTACCTATCAGGCGGGCATTGGCAGGCACGCGCCCTTCTGCCAGCTGGACATTCTCCAGATTGACGCCCAGACGGGCCACCTCCTCGGCAAACGTCTGCAGGAAGATATTCTTACGACCAACGGAAAGGGCCGTGAGCAGCGGGTTCTCATCGTCCCAACACCAACCCTCGCCATAGTCCTGCGACTCCTTCATCGTACGGTCGGCCACCAGTTTGCCACAGATGCTGTCGATGCCCAACTGGCGCACATACTGGGCCATCACAGCCACATCGTCGATGGTCAGCGCTGGGTCGAAGCCTCCCACACAATAGATATTACCCACAAGCGTAGTACCCTTGACGGAACCCGTATAGTAGACGCGAGTCTGGTATTCATAACTGCTACCCAGCTGGTCGAGCGCCGTAATGGCCGTCACCAGTTTCATGCACGAGGCAGGGCGCATCATCTGGCGCTCATTCCACTTATAGAGAGCAGAGTCGGCAGTCAGGTCGTAGACCATCAACCCCACTTGCGAGGTCTGGAACATAGGGGCTCTTAACAGCGAATCGAGCTTATAGCGCAGGGTATCCTGAGCCATTACAGCCACAAAAGAGCAGCAAAAGAGCCATAAAATTGCATATTTCTTCATAATCGTTTGCAAAGTTACAATTTTTATTTGTACTTTTGCAACGTTCAACGTAGAAAAAACATGGTTTACAAGTACGATTTTCTCATCATTGGCGCTGGCGTGGCTGGTATGAGCTACGCCTTGAAGGTGGCTCGCGCCCACAAAGGCAAGATTTGCATGATATGCAAAACATCACTCGACGAGGCCAATACCTCATTCGCACAGGGAGGAGTTGCCTCCGTGACAAATCTGGCTGTCGACAACTTCGACAAGCATATCGAAGACACCATGATAGCCGGCGACTACATCTCCGACCGTCAGGCCGTAGAACAGGTGGTGCGCATGGCTCCTGAGCAGATTAAGGAACTGGTGCAGTGGGGCGTCAACTTCGACCGCAAGGAGAATGGCGACTTCGACCTGCATCGCGAGGGAGGACACTCCGAGTTCCGTATCCTGCACCATGCTGACGACACGGGTGCTGAGATACAACGCGGACTGATGGAGGCCGTGAGGGCTTGTCCTGACATCGACGTCAAGGAGCACCACTTTGCCGTTGAGATTATCACCCAGCACCATCTGGGCGTACGCGTCACTCGCCGTTCGCCCAATATCCAGTGTTACGGTGCCTACGTGTTGAACCCAGAAGAGAAGGTGGATACCTATCTGGCCAAGGTGACCGTCATCTGCACGGGAGGCTGCGGAGCCGTCTATATCACCACGTCGAACCCCGTCATTGCTACGGGCGACGGCATCGCAATGGTGTATCGCGCCAAGGGAACGGTGGCTGATATGGAGTTCGTACAGTTCCATCCCACCGTACTGCATAACCCCAACGAGACACATCCCGCCTACCTCATCACGGAGGCGATGCGCGGCTATGGCGGTATTCTGAAGCTGCCCAATGGCGAAACGTTCATGGAGAAATACGACGAGCGTCTGTCACTGGCTCCACGCGACATCGTGGCTCGCGCCATCGACAAGGAGATGAAGATTCACGGACTGGATCATGTCTGTCTGGACGTGACGCATAAGAACGCTGAGGAGACGCGCCACCACTTCCCCAATATCTACCAGAAATGCCTGTCGATGGGTATCGACATCACTACCGACTACATCCCCGTGCGCCCTGCGGCTCACTATATGTGCGGAGGTATCAAGGTCGACCTGAACGGCCAGTCGTCTATCGAACGGCTGTATGCGCTGGGCGAATGTTCGTGCACAGGACTGCATGGTGGCAACCGACTCGCCTCCAATTCACTCATCGAAGCCGTTGTCTATGCAGAGACGGCTGCCCGTAACTCCTTAGAGCACGTTGACCTCTATGAGTTTAACGAGCAGGTGCCTGAGTGGAATGACGAAGGAACGATGACCAACGAAGAGAAGGTGCTCATCACACAGAGCGTGAAGGAGGTCAATCAGATTATGTCGAACTATGTGGGAATCGTGCGTTCTGACTTGCGACTGCATCGTGCGTGGGATCGCCTCGACATGCTCTACGAAGAGACAGAGCGTCTGTTTAAGCGCGTGAAGGCCAGTCGCGACATCTGCGAACTGCGTAACATGATCAATGTGGGCTATCTCATCACTCGTTGGGCATTGGAGCGCAAAGAGTGTCGTGGGCTTCACTTCACTACCGACTATCCCCAGCACGCGTACGATAAGGAGAGGTAAGAAGTAAGAGGTGAGAGGTAAGAGATTACCTGGTTAACGAGAATTTCAGCGAGAGACCAAAGTCGTGAGTAGTGGTTGGATAACTGCTGCTCGACAAGAGCGGCGTGTTGGTCTGGCGCTCATAGTAGGCTGACAGCGTCATCAGGCGCGACAACGTATAATCGGCCATGAACGACATCTTAAAGGCAGAATTACCACTGCTGGCTGCTGAGGTGCGCGAGGCAATATCGCGCGTAATGGCTGCCTGGTCGCGCAGCGAGATATCGAGGCGCAAGTTGAGGTCGTGGTTGATGCCGCTCTTTTTGTTATTAGAACTAGTATTACTAGTCTGACTAGTACTACTAGATTTTTTAGAACCACCCTGGGCCTTCTTAATCTTACGCGTGGCCCCACTGCCGAAGAGACGGAAATCAGAAATCTTATAGCCGAAGCCCACCACGATATCGTTCGATCGGCTCTCATTAATTTGCACACTCGTCATCGAGAGGTTCAGCACGCGGGTGCGACGATACTCAGCCTTCACCGTCATATTGTTGAGGAAGGTGACGTCGATACCAATCAGGGGCGAGAACGACTCGTTGATGCTCACCGTTGGCACGTTCCATCCCAAGAGCGAGGCCGTCTCCGTACTGCTGCTATAGCTGCCCAAGGAGAAGATGCTCTTATAGGAGTGGTTCAGATTGACCGACTTGAAATGCTCGCTGAACCAATGGAGCTTGGAGAGTCCTGAATAACGGATGGTCCAGTTGGGCAGGAGTTTCCAGAACGAGGGCATAAAGTCGAGCGAACCACGTCCGCTGCCTGTATAGGTGTCGAGGAAAGCGGGTATCATGACGGCAGCACTATACTGCTTGACATCCTGCACACCATAATGGGCCGCTGCCATCTGCTGGAAACGGGGCAGTGCATCGCAGAAGCGCTCGAAGGCTGCTGATGGATAGCCGCTGTTGGCATCGCCCATACGCTCGAAAGCCGACGAGATGGAGATGGTGGTCATATTGAACGAACCCGACTGGTTGGTGGGCATACCACTATACATATACTGGATGCTGCGCGAACGGCTCTCCATGCGCGATGCGTTCAGGTCTATCTTCAGGTCGCGGACAGGCTCCAGCGTGGCTCTCAGCTGGAAGTCTGTCGTCTGGTTGGTAGAGGCTGGTGTGGCAAAATTGTCGGCCATTACAAGCCAGTCGTTCTCTACCGCTTTGTCGATGAAGGAATCGCCCGTCAGTCCGAAGGCAAAGCCCAGACCGGGTGCCATCACATCGCCCGTACGCTGGCCCAGCATATCGCCGATATTGGGCTTGAAGCCTGGCAGCGACATCGCATACTGGTTGCGATAGGTGATACCAATGGAGCGCACCATCATCAGCAGGCGGGCAGCACTCTGAGCCGGCTTATACCACCACTCGTTCTCCACAGGTGGTTTGGTGGTCACTGTCAGCTTGATGACTGCCGTATCCTGATTCTTAATCAGAATCTTGTTCTGGTCTATCACCTTATATTTAATAGGATAAAGGCGTCCGTCACGGGTATGGGCCGTCACGATGAGTCGCTTCGACTTCTTATTGTGGCTGACGGTGATGGTGGTATCCTTGCACAGGGTCAGCTCCTTCTGGAAAGCGTTCTTGTTCTTGGGCAGGGCTTTTTCTTCTTTGCTGGTCTTACTAGTATCATTAGTCTTACTTGATTTACTTGGCTTCTTGGTGGCCTTGGCAATGGGCTTGCGGAAGCGCTCGTTCACCTTCTTCAGGAAGGGGAAATGGTTGTAGAGCGTCTCCATATTGAAGTTGCCGTTGATGTTCAGCTGACGATTGTTCGAGATGGTATTACCCAGATTGGTACCATCGTTCAGGTCGGTTCCTCGTACCCAGCTATAGGTAGCGTTATAGGAAGCATCGGAGGTCACCCAGTCGAAGATGGGCAACTTGTTGAGCGGCAACTGGTAGGACGCCGTGAAGGTCTGGCGATAGTCCAGCGGACGTCCAAAGTGCTTGATGCTCTGCCATACAGAGTCTTTCCACGCTGAATAATGGTCAGGATAGAGGTCTTTGTTGATAGGCAGATTGCTCAAGGGCTGTTCGATTTCAGCCTGCGTGCCCGACTGGAAGTTCATGTGCAGATTGCGCGTCAGGTCCCAGCGCAGCGAGAAGCTGCGGTTCCAGAGGAATTGCGAGTTGAAGGTGACGGGCAGTTTGGAACCTCCCAAGTCTTCCATGTTCCGCTCCTGCAGCTCGTAGTAGTTGCGCGACATCTCAGAATTGAACGTCACACTCTGCGGCAACCAGTTGAGGGCGAATGCCTTGGGCAGCGCCATCCACTTCGACTTGCTCTTCGTCTTCTTGAAAGGTTCCCACGGCTTATAGACGGGAGAGTAAGCGTAATTCAGCGAGCCTCGCCACTGGTCCTCGCGCTCATAGACCGTTGTCTCGCCTGAGGAATAGCGATGCGAATGACTGTAGGAGAACGAGAAGTTGGCTGGATCGTAAGGCATGGGGTGACGCTTGGTCTTGATGCCAAAGCGCACGTTGGAGAGCGAGAAGTTGGTGTTCGTCGTACGAGTGACAGCAATGCTCTCGATGGAGTCGCGCTCATGCTGGTTCATCGACTCCAGCGCGTCGTCCAGCTCCATATCGGTATCCAGCGGGTTATACTTCGGGCGCGTCTCCTCCTTGGTCACAGAATAGTAGAGCGGAGCCGATACCTTCATCTTGTCAGGGAAGAACTTACCCAGCTCGACATTGGTGGTCAGCGAGTAGGTCTTATAGTCGTCCTTCGAGCGGGCAGCCACTCCGTCTTCCAGTCCACCAAAGCCCTCCGTCACGATTTTTCCCGTCAGATTAACCGTCGCTACGTCGGAGAGTTGCATGTTCAGGGCTCCTGAGGCTGCCCAGCCGCCCTTGTTGACCACATCCTGCAGACGCAGCTCATTGACCCATACCTCACCTGATTTCACTGTTCCCGTGAGGTTGCGCACGCCAATCATCATCGTCTTCACCTCGCCCAGCGACGGATTACCCAGCACGCTGATCTTATTGCCTGGATGATTTGGGTCGTAGTCGGAGAATATCCTCGAGTAGCTGCCCGTTCCTGCGGCGCGTGCCTTGTTGCGGGCTTTCTTCAGACGGGTGAAGATGCTGAGGTCTACGTCGAGCATATTATCGGCAGGCCATACTGCCTGACAGTCTGCCACATTATATTTATTATAGTCGCTGCGATCGGGCGTCAGCTTCAGGGGTATCACGTATTCGTAGTAGTTGTTGGTATAGTCGCTACCCATGCGCACGAAGACTGCCAGCTGGTCGTCGCTCAGATTATTGTCGTTGACGAGGTGGTTGGCATGCACGAACATCTGCATGTGCTGATAGAGACGCAGGTCGAGCGTCGTGTTGCGATAGACAGCCTTCGACTCTCCTGGCGACAGGTTCTTCACCACCATGTTCAGAGCCTGCTCGTTGGCCTCCGTCAGCTGTGGCTGCGAAGGGTCGGTGACGCGCGAGATGCCTGGAGGCAGCACGTAGTTGACGGGCTGCTTGTTGTTGTTCTCCTCAATGTTGACAGCACTCACCTCCATCGTTCCGCTGTTGCTGCCCGTGGTCAGAGGCTGTTCGTAGATGCGCCATTCGCCACGCACCAGGTCGAGTGAACCGAATCGGAGCACGATAGGCTTCTTGAAGTGGGTCAGGAACATGCGCATGAAGCGGATGCTGGTCAGGTCGACGTTGCCTTCCTTGCTGTCATACTGCGAAAGCGGGATGCGGAACTGATACCACTTGACGTTCTCCCTGTTGCCATTGCGCAGGGTGACGGAGGCCTCGCGGATGTCCGTAATGAAGTTATAGCCCAGACGCAAATCCTCAGGACGGATGCTGACGTGGTATTGAAGGTAGCGCTCATATTCGTTCAGCGTGTAGTCCTGGTTGATGTCTTCCACATCTGGATAGGTCTTATAAGAAGTATCGTAACCCTCAGGCTGCTGGTCGCTGTCAGGCGAGTTGCCCTGTGGCATGTTGATGCGCTTGTATCGCTCCAGAATGCTGGCCCTGCGCTCGTCCAGATCAGAACCGCGGAAGTAGTGGTAGTTATCGTTGGCTGGGTCGTTGGTCCATTCGTTGCGCACGCTGTCGTTGACGGTGACTCCGTTCAGGAAGTTGGCATAGGCGGGATAGCTGCGCTCCTCATCGTCCGTCAGTCCGTTCAGTCCCACATCCTGCTTGGCTCGCGCCCCACTGGTGGTGGCGAAGGCGTAGGTCTGTGTAGGCTGTATGGGCACCTTACCCCATGCTGTCCGAGTAAACGAGCCTGTACCATCGACGGGCATACCACTCTCGTAGAATTTCTTGCCGTCGCGCAGGATATCCTCGCTCACCTCACCCAGATTGATGTAGAGGTCGCCACCATAGTCGGAAGCGTCGCCCTGCTGACTGCTATAGATAAAGGGGTCGAGCATCCAGAACTCGATGTATTCGATGTTGGCAGCCTCGAAATCGTTGGTGTCCAGCTTGCGCATCATACCTCCCCATCGCTGGTAGGGGTTGCGCAGTCGTCCGTTCAGTGTGACATCCGTCGTCAGGTTGTAGGGGCCGCGCTCCTCTGGATAGTAGGCTAGGTCGAGCACTGACAGCGTGTTGGTAGCGCCGTTGTAGGTCGACTGGTTGCGGTTGGGATACAACTCGTTCACGTAGACGGCTCTCACATAGTGGTTCGACAGTTGGTCCAGATCGCTCTTGATGTGGCTGGGTGTAAGGCTCGACGAGCGATAGGTGAACAGCGGGTCTACATTATACCAAGCCAGCAGGGCACGATTGAAACCACTCGTCACGGAGTCGTTGTCGGCATACTCGCCAAAGGTCTTGGGCACGCTGGAGATGACCCACGACTTGGGTTCTGAGACGCTGATGCCATTCTTGGCGTTCTCAAAGTCGTCGATATACGAGGCATTGTCCTGCGTACCACTGGCTGTTCCTGCTATCAGCTGGGCAAACTCGCCCGTAAAGGATATCTGCGAGGGTTGGGTGCAGTGCAACAGCGGCAACTGGTTGAGCATACGCGTGAGCCACTGGCTCTCCGTCTTCCAGTTGATGTTCACGCCCCACAGCGTGTTCTTCAGCGGCTCTTCACCCATCGTCACCTTCGAGGTGAGTGCCTGCTCGCTCAGGTGTTGCAGCGTACCACCTATCTGCAAGCTCTTCGAGAAGTCATACTCCCAGTTGAATCCGAACATGCGCTTGCGCTGCATGCCGTACTCGGTATTGCTCTCCAACGACACGTTGACAGCCGTACCTGCGTCGATGATGCTCTGGTTAAGGATGGTCACCTCACCAGCCGAATAGTCTACCGTATAGTCAGAACCCTCCGTCAGGATGACACCACCTGCCGTCACGACCACAGAACCCTGCGGCACGTTATAGGCGCCCAGCGAGATGACGTTGGCTGAGGTGCCCTTGAACTGACCCACCAACTTGAATTTGTTCTTGTTGGTCATCTGGCGCGCAGCCGTTCGCGTGGTGTCGTACAGTTCCTCGAAGGTGTATTTGGCAATGCTGTCCTCAGGCAGTCCGCATTTCTGCAGAAATTCTCTCAGCGTCTTGCCAAAGGGCTCTGCCGAGGGGAAGAACACGCGACCGTTCGACACCGTATAGCCCTCCACGTAGTCGAAGTAGCCATTAGGCGTCACGCGGTTGTTGTCGTCCAGTCGGTCGCATCCCAGTCCTCTGAGCAGGGTGATGTTCTTGGCCCTCACGTCTGGGATATAGCTCAGGTAGACACCTGCCGTATCGCTCTGATACTTGATGTCCAGACGGAAGCGGGTTCGTTCCACTGTCGAGGCCAGATAGTAGACGTTCTTCATCATCAGGTCCCAGTTGTGCTGATGCGGACTGTTGCTGGTGTTCTTCAGGGCTTTGACGTAGAGTGCCTGACTGGCATTGTCGCTCTGGTCGGCAGCAAACTCACCCACGCGGAAGGTTTGTCCACCGTAGGTAAACTCATAGGCCACCGCCAGCACCTGGTCTGTCTGCAGCGTCGTCTTCAGCGAGATGTAACCCAAAGCGGCGTTCAGCGTATATTCCGACGAGGTGAGCAGTCTGGCCGAAGCCAGTTTCTCATAGTCCTCACCTCCTTCAAAGAGGGGAGCAGTCAGCACGGCCGACGTCTGGTCGATGTTACGGGCATCTGCGTAGGTGGTGGTCAGCTGCTGGTATTCGCTATTGGCATTGTTATCAGGCACTGCCGACGTCGTTCCTCCCCCACTCCATTTGCTCGAGGTGCTCTCGGCCAGTTCTGAGAAGGCCACTATGTTGCGGGTGTTCGATGTGGTACCTGTCTTGTTGGTCACCCACACCTCTATGCGTGTCACGTTGATACCTGTCGTCAGGTTGGGCAACTGCTGCATGGCGGCATCGTAGCGCTCACGGAAGTAGCGCGACAGGAAGAAGTGGCGGTTCTCCTCGTAGTTGGCCACGTTCAGGTCGAAGGGCGTCAACTGCGTGCCACCTCTCGACGATACGCTCTTGGTGGTCGAGTTCTTCTGCGACAGCACGGTCTGCAGCTTCAGCTTACCAAACTGCATGTCCGTTCGGATACCAAACAGGCTGCTGGCTCCTTTCACCAGCGAGTTGTTCGATGGGAACGTGACGTTACCGGCCTCCACCAATTTGATGATCTCGTCTTCCTTGCCCTCATAGCGCAACTTCAGGTTCTTGGTATCAAAGTCGAAGGTGGCATCGGTGTTGTAGTTCAGGTTCATGTTCACCTTATCGCCCACCTTACCGTTCACGTTCAGGTTGATTTTCTCGTCGAAGTCCACAGCCTTGGTATTACGGTTGCGCTCAGGCAGCGAGGGGTTGTCGATACTCTTGAAGGTTGCTCCCAACTTCAGCTCTGCCGTTCCCTGCGTCTTGATGCGCACGCCTCCAGGGCCGAATATCTTCTCAGCGGGTCCCAGGTCGAAGTGCATATCGGCAAACGAGAATTTCTCCTTGCCCTTAGCAGCCACGTTCTCTGCGTCCTTCTTGCGGAAGAAGCTGCGCAGTTCGCGCTTCTCGCTCCATTGCTGATACTCCTCTGGCGTCATCAGGATGGGCGCGTTCAGATACGAGTCGCCTATCTTCGAGCCTATCACATACATGCCCGTCGAGTCGTTATACTCTACCTTCTGACGGATGTTCTCAGGGAAGCGCAGGTCGAGAGCCGACGAGTCGAGGTCTGCCACCTCAACGGGTGCCGTTTTCTGGACACGCCAACGAGGCTTGTCCAGCGTGTCCGCTGGAAGTGAAAAGTTAAAAGATAAAAGTGAAAAATTTGCTGCCGCCATCATTAATGGCAACATAAACGGTACAACGACAAGCAGTACAACGACTATCCTGCGCAACAACCGTATGGTGGTTAATTTTTCACTTTTCACTTATCACTTTTCACTTAATCTGCTTCAAAGCCAGCTTCACCACCTGTTCTACGGACAGTTCGGGCTGTTCGGCCAGAATGGCCACCACCACTTTCTGCGTAGGAGCAGGAGCAAAGCCCAGCATGGTGAGTGCTGCCACAGCCTCGTCGCGAACGGCATTGTTCACAGGGGCTGATACGGAGCCACCGGCTGGTATCTCGTCGGCTATTCCCAAGGCCACAATCTTGTCTCTTAGGTCTACGATGATGCGCTGGGCCGTCATCTTGCCGATGCCCTTGATGCCCTTCACCACACGTTCGTTACCCGTCGAAATGGCGTTGCACAGCTCTGCCACACTCATCGACGAAAGCATCATGCGGGCCGTGTTAGGACCTACGCCGCTGACCGTAATCAGCAGCTCAAACATCTCACGCTCCTTCTTCGACACGAAGCCGTAGAGCACGTGGGCATCCTCGCGAATAGCCTCATACACATACAGTTTTACCTCTTTCTTGCCCTGAATGGCACTGTAGGTAGTCAGCGAAATGTTGAGCCCGTAACCCACTCCAGCGGCTTCAACCGTAGCCAAGGCTGGGGAAAGCTCTGTCAGCTCACCCTTAATGTATTCTATCATAGTCTTCAAATTGTATTAATACAACTATTTTAACGACTTTTCCTGTCATTTTATTGTATATTTCATATAAAAAGTGTACTTTTGCAACCGAAAACAGCGTGAAACGTTCACAAAACGAAAACAAAAACGATTAGACAATGAAAAAGATCAGAGCCGCCGTCGTAGGTTACGGCAACATTGGAAAGTACACCGTTCAAGCTCTTGAAGCCGCTCCCGACTTCGAGATTGCAGGTATTGTACGCAGAAACGGATCAGAAAACAAACCCCTCGAACTCGTATCTTATGAGGTAGTGAAGGACATCAAGGAGCTGAAGGATGTCGATGTAGCCATCCTGGCCACCCCTACCCGTTCGTGCGAGGAATACGCTAAGCAGATACTGCCCTTGGGCATCAATACCGTCGACTCTTTCGACATCCATACCAACATCCGTGGCTATCGTGAGCGCCTCATGGAGCTCAACAAGCAGACCGGCACCGTCAGCGTCATTGCTGCTGGCTGGGATCCGGGCAGCGACTCTATCGTTCGCACCCTCATGCAGAGTCTGGCTCCCAAGGGTCTCTCCTACACCAACTTCGGCCCTGGCATGTCGATGGGCCACAGCGTCTGCGTGCGCTCTAAGGCTGGTGTCAAGAACGCCCTCTCGATGACTATCCCCTTGGGCGAGGGCATCCATCGCCGCATGGTCTATGTCGAGCTGGAGGAAGGCTATAAGCTCGAGGATGTCGCCAAGGACATCAAGGCCGACCCCTACTTCGCTTCCGACGAGACCCACGTCTTCCAGGTAGAGAGCGTCGACGACGTTCGCGATATGGGACATGGTGTCAACCTCGTTCGCAAGGGTGTCAGCGGTCAGACGCAGAACCAGCGCCTCGAGTTCAACATGCAGATCAACAACCCCGCCCTCACGGGTCAGGTACTGGTCAACGTGGCTCGCGCCTCCATGCGCCTGCAGCCCGGCTGCTACACGATGATTGAGATTCCCGTCATCGACATGCTCCCCGGCGAACGTGCCGACCTGATTGAGCATCTGGTATAAGCATCCTCTGAATACTTCATCATAAAAGGCCCGCATCTCTGCGAGCCTTTTTTATGTGTAACTTTGCCATCAAGATGGCGAAGATACTTAACACTCGAAAATGAAAAGAAAAGAGCTTTCCTTTTGCATTTCTCTCGTTTTTTCGTATCTTTGCACCCAAAACCGGAAAAACTATGAGAAAGAAGCTATTATTACTCGGTATGATGCTGGTGGCCATGATGAACATGACGGCCCAGACAGCTCGTGAAGAAATCTACGCCAACAAGTATCTGTCGGCAAGTAATTATCTGGACTATGACAACTACCCTGCCACAAAGGCGCTGACACCGGCGCCAAAGGGTTATGAGCCTTATCTGATGAACCACTACGGACGGCACGGATCGCGCTGGCTCATCAACGAGACACAGTATACGAACCCGCTGAAAACGCTGCGCAAGGCTAAGGAGCAGGGCAAACTGACGGCAACGGGTGAGGACGTGCTGCGACAGGTGGAGACCATCTACGCTTCGTCAAAAGACCGACTGGGCGACCTGTCGAGCGTGGGTGAGCGACAGCATCACGGCATAGGACGACGCATGGCTCAGAACTTCCCAGAGATTTTCAGAAAGCCCAATGTGCCCATCGACGCGCGCTCTACGGTGGTGATACGCTGCATCCTGTCGATGGTGGCTGAGTGTGAGGAGCTGGCTGCCGCCAACCCCACGGCACGTATGCACAACGACGTGAGCCAGGCGCTGCAATACTATCTGAACCAGCCGCGTTCGCCGTTTATCAAGAGCGTGCGCAAGAAGACACGCGACTACCGCCACGAGCTGCAGCGCGAATTCATCAAGGGCTGTCAGCCGGACCACTTTACAAGTCAGATTTTCAACGATGCACAGTGGGTGAAGGACAGCGTGAAAGCTAACAACCTAATGTACGACATCTTCGATATTGCGAGCAATATGCAGAGTCACGAACTGGGACTGGACCTCTACTACCTCTATACCCCCGAGGAGACCTACCAGCAGTGGCGCATCCGCAACATCGGGTGGTATCTGGACTATGCCGCAGCGCCTCAGGGTGGTGGCGTGCAGCCTTTCTGCCAGAAGAACCTGCTGAAAGACATCATCGAGGTGGCTGACACCACAAAGCAGACCAGTGCCGTGCTGAGATTCGGCCACGAGGTGTGCGTGATGCCGCTGGCCTGTCTGCTGGAACTGGGCAACAGCGGACTGGTGATTGACGACCCGCAGAAGATAGACGAGCAGTGGCGCAACTACAACATCTTCCCCATGGCCTGCAACATACAGCTGGTGTTCTACCGTCCCACGAAGGGCAAGGGCGATATCCTGGTGAAGGCGCTGCTGAACGAGCGTGAAGTGACGCTGCCCGTGAAGACCAAGCAGTATCCTTATTATAAGTGGAAAGACTTGCGCGAATACTATCAGGGCAAGCTGAAATGGTTTGAGGCGCAGGAAAGCAACTTCAAGGAAGAAGAATAAACCCCTACTCTACTCTGCAGCCGACTTCTCCTGACGTTTATGGCGGAGGAAGTCGAGACGCTCCTTGGCGTGCCGGCGAGTCTGGAATATCTGGAAGCGATAGACGGCACACGCCAGGGCGAAGTAGGCGCCGACCTGTATCCAGAGGATGCGATACTCGGTCAGTATGTCGCCCAACGAGGCTCCCATCGAGTTAAGACGCACAAAGGCACGAGCCCCAAAGGTGCAGGGGAAGAGCCAGGACACACCCTGCCAATAGCCAGGGATGTTGGACTGTGGCCAGGAGACACCCGTCATGAACAGCAGGGGTACGCTGACGAAGACCATGAGCAACATCACATTCTCGCGATATTTCACCATACACGACACCACCATACCAAAGAAGATGCAGGCCAGCGTGTAGGGCAGCATCATGGTGAGCAGCGACTGCCACGTGGCGAGTTGCGGGAAATGGAACAGGCGTGGGACGACAGCAACGAGCCAAGTGCCCATGACGGCAAAGACCATGAAATAGCAGAGAGCCTTGCCCAGCACGATGGGAAGGGTGGCCTCATAGCGGGAGTCGCCAATGGGTATCAGGTTGCGATAGGGATTCTCATCGCGCGCCGTACCAGCAGAGAGTCCGATGCCCAGCACCAGCGTCTGCTGCAGGATGAGAATAAGCACGGCAGGGAGTACGGACGAGCCGTAGCCGCCCTGTGGATTGAAAAGGGCCACATCGTCATAATCGAGCGGACGGGTGGCAATAGCCTCCTCACGAGTGGTATAATAACGGCCCAACTTCTTCTTGATCTGAGTGCCCATATCCATCGTCACCATCTGAGCCGTCTGGTAGATAGCCTTGTAGGTGAGCATGAGGCTCATGTCGCAATAGACGCTGACGACGGCCTGCTCCATGCGGTTCACCTTATCGCTGAAATCGCTGGGGATGAGGTAGATGCCCTTCACCAGCTGTCGGCTGACCAGCGACTTGGCTTCGTCCAGATCCTGTGCGTAATAGGCTATATGCACATCGGGCGAGGCATCGCACTGGCGCAAGAACTGACGCGAGAGGAACGAGTGCGACTGGTCGACCACACACACGGGCACCTCATGGATGCTCTCGTTGTTGTAAATCCACGAATAGAGCAACGGATAGGCCAAGGGCACGACAAAGAAGAAGATCAGTACGCCTTCATCCTTCACGATGCGCTTCATCTCATGATACCAGATGTAGCAGGTGTTCTCTATACCTTTATATATACTATGGAATATAGACATAGGTGAGCATTGCGTTTTTAATTTTCTTCGCTACCATCCAAGGCAACAACATGAAGCCCAGAAGGGCGGCAAAGTGGAACCACGCCTCGACGAGCGGGAAGCCATTGAAGATGCAGGTCTGATAGACCATGTAATAATGGCGCAGGGGGAAGAGCCACGACAACGACTGCAAGGCGCCGTCCATACCCATGACGGGGAATGCGGAGCCTGCCATCGAGATGCTGAGCACGGCCCATAGCGAGCTGATACTCATCGACATGCGGAGCGAGGGCATCAGTCCGAAGGCAAAGATGCCGAAGCCCTGGGAGGCCAATACCTGCATCACGCCCAAGAGCACCAACATCCAGGGACTGCCCAAGTGGGGGAAGCCCAGATGATAGAACACGTAGAGCTGGTAGCCAAAGACAATGGCAAGCCAGATGAGCGTCTGAGGCAGGAACTTCCCGATGAGGGCAACGGTGATGTTCTGACCGGACATCTCCAGCCAGCGTTTCGAGGTGGAGAACTTCAGCTCCGTACCCAACGAATAGGTGGAGATGAGGAAGATGAAGAGCATGATGATACCAGGCACCATAACTGTGGAGAGATAAACGTTATAACTGCTCCAGGGATTGGCAATCTGGTGCAAATCGACGGTAATGGGTTGCAGGAGTGTCTGTATCTGACGATCGGTAAGTCCCCTGGCACGCATAGTGGCCTGCCCTACTGCCGCAGAACCCAGCGTGGAGATGGTCTTCATGTCCTTCATCACCATAGAGCCTGCAGCCAGCGTGGTGTAGGTGTAATAATAGGATATCTTGGGCTGACGCGAAGCCAACAGCTTCTCCGTCGTACCCTTGGGGATATACAGGAAGCCGTAGATCTCGTTGCGCTGGATGGCCTGACGCGCCTCAGCCATACTGGGATAACGGGCCACGACGTGCGACATCTGGAAACCGTTCAGTCTACGCTCCAAAGCACGCGTGGTCGACGTATTGTCCAAATCGACAATACCCACAGGCATGCTGGTAGGCAGGCCGTCGTCCAGCAGGGAGGTGAAGAAGAAGATCACCGCCACGGGGAACAGCACCATACAGAAGCGATAGATGTGATTCTGACGCAGAATCAGCAACTCGCGCAACATGACATCATATATCAGCCTAAGCGTCTTCACAATGCGGTAGCAAATTTTTCACTTTTCACTCTTCATTTTTCACTTAATGATGAGTGACATTCCTGGGCGCAAACCCTCGAACTTTTCTACGGGACGAGCCTTCACCTCAAAGGTCTTCAGGTCGTACTGACCATTGGCCTTGGTGGCCTTCCAGACGGCATACGAGCCCTGATCCTTCATGTAGTAGATCTTCAGCTGCATCTCCTTGTTGAAGGCTGGAACGAAAGCCGTGATGGTCTTGCCGATCTCCATACCGTTGAGCTGGTCTTCGCGAACGTTGAACGTGCCCCAGAGGTCTTTCATCACAGCGACACTCATAATGGGAGAACCCGTGCCAACGAGCTCGCCCACCTTGGGATAGATATCGATGACCTCGCCCTCCATCTGGGCAATCTGTACCGTCTCGTTGATATAGGAGTTGACCTCCTGAACGGCACCACGTGCACGACCGACCAAAGCGGCAGCGGCCTTCTTGTCCTCATAGCGGGCACCATTGCGAGCCATCTCATACTGGCTCTCAGCGGCCTTGAACTGGGCTTCCATCGCCTTGTAGTTGGCATAGACCTCATCGCGCTTCTGGGCACTCATCACACCCTCGTCGTAGAGACGCTGGATGCGCTGATAAGACTTCTCGGCAATCTCCAAGCCGGCCTTAGCCTGCTGCATCAACTGGTAGGCACCCTGAATCTGCTCCTGACGGGCACCGTTGCGGGCCATCTCCTCCTGAGCCGAAGCGGCATTCTCGGCACTCTGGGCCTGCTCCATCTTGGCGCGCACCTCAGGGGCATCGAGGATGGCCAGCGTGTCGCCGACCTTCACATAGTCGCCCTCCTGGACACGAATCTCCAAGATGCGACCTGGCACCTTGCTCGACACGCGATACTCACTCACTTCCACCTGACCTTGAATCACCTCGGGGTCGCGCCCTAAGGCGAAGAATCCTATCAAGGCTACGATGATAACGACTGCGGCAAATCCGACGATTGCCAACAGAATGTTGTTATGTTGTGTTTTAGCTGACATCTTGTAATTTACTATTTGACAATTTACAATTTACAATTTACATTTCTCTTATTCTCCCAAGACACCCAGGGCTTTCTGCAGGTTGACCTGACTGAGCTTGAGGTCGATTTCGGCATCAATCTTCTGCGACTGGGCCTGAAGCCAGGCTGTCTGAGCCTCCATCACGGTAGTGGACGAGATGACACCCTCGGTAAAGCCCAGATTGGCTATGCGCAGGTTCTCGTCGGCACGCTCCGTACTGGCCTTGGCCATTTCGAGTTTCTTCACTGCCTCGTTCACCTGGAAGGTGCTCTGGTTTACCTGCAGCTCTATCTTCTCGCGAGCCTCGTCCTTCTGAAGTGTGGCAATGGCGGTAGCACCCTTGGCGGCACGCACCTTATAGGCTACGTCGCCCCAATTCCAAATAGGAACGCGCACGAGGACACCTACGTTCCACACGCCGTCGAACTTCTTCTGGAAACCATTATAGAGGTTGGGGTTGCTCATCATATAGCCGCCCGTCAGCAGCACCTGGGGCAGATTGCCTGCCTTCAGGATGTTGGTGGCCTGACGACTCATGTCTACCACGTTCTGCAGCATTTTCAGCTCAGGACGGTTCTCAGTAGCCATCTCAGGGTTGGCTGACAAGACAGCTGCCTCGCCTGTTGTCGAGAGGTCGGCAGCCTCTTCGTCGGCCAGCATGATCTGCTCGTCTACAGGGAGTCCGCAGAGCTGGCAGAGCAGCATCTTCGAGAGCGTCAGTCCGTCGTCGACCTTCATAAGGGTCATCTCGGCCTCGTTCACCTTCACGGAAACACTCAGTCCCTCGCTACGGGTTGCCACACCCTCACGGATCATCTTCTGCACGTCGCCATCGAGCTTCTTCACCAAATCCAGATAGCCTTTGGCCAACTTCTGCTTATGGCGCAGGGAAACCACCTGCCAGTAGGTCTGGTCGATGCTATACAACGTGGCCTGACGCTTGGCCTCAGCCGAGTTGGCAGCCAGCTGCTCGCCAATACCCGCCATCTTGTTCATCGCCACAATAGCACCACCCATGAAGACGGGCTGCGTCACCATGACGGAACCTAAAAACATGTTGCGCGTGTCAGAACGGAAAGCATCCGTAATGCCCCCACCAAACTGGTTGAGCGCTCCTGCCACCTGTTGCAGATCGGCACCCAACTTCTGTTGCAGGGCAGCAGGCAGAATCTGGGTGTAAGGGGCAAGACTGGTCTGAAGGCCTGTAGCAAAGTTAGTACCCAAACCGTTCAGAGCATCCTTCTGATCGTCGTTGAGCAGCAATATCTCCTTACTGGTGTACACGTAGCCGCCCAATGCCGAGACGTGCGGCAGGTACTTGGTACGAGCCGACTTACGCACATTGGCAGCCACCTCTTGTTTGACACGTGAAATGCTGAGCTGCTTGTTATTGCGGAGCGCCAAAGCCCGACAGCTGTCAAGGCTGAGCAGTCGCTGAGCATCGGCAGGCATCACCATCGTTGTCAACAAGACGAATCCTAAGAGTCTTCTCATTTATTTCTTACTCAAAATGTTAATGATATACATAAAAATCGTTGCAAAGATAAACTTTTTCGCTGAAACATGCAAAAAAAAGTTGCAGATTAAAATATATTTACTATATTTGCAACATTATTAACGCCTAAAACGAGAATTGCATGCAGAAGAAGGGGCTTTTATACCGCATTTTCGACCTCTACTATGACGGTTTCCGTCATATGCGGCTAGGGAAGACGCTATGGGCTGTCATCCTCATCAAGCTCTTCATCATCTTTGCCATCCTCAAGGTGTTCTTCTTCCCCAACTTCATCAAGCAGCACGCTGAGAAGGGCGAGGAGGCAGAATTCGTAGCGACCCAAATCCTAAAACAATAACGATATGAACAACCTATTTCTGAACATCGACGCTGGTTCCATAGACTGGGCAAGAGCGCAATTCGCACTGACGGCCATCTACCATTGGCTGTTCGTTCCGCTCACACTGGGACTGGCTGTCATCATGGGCATCTGTGAGACATGCTGGTATCGCACCCGTAATACCTTCTGGCGCGACACGGCACAATTCTGGCAGAAGCTCTTCGGCATCAATTTTGCGATGGGTGTAGCCACTGGCATCATCCTGGAGTTTGAGTTCGGCACCAACTGGTCGAACTATTCATGGTTCGTAGGCGACATCTTCGGAGCGCCGCTGGCCGTCGAGGGTATCTTGGCTTTCTTCATGGAGTCGACCTTCGTGGCTGTCATGTTCTTCGGATGGAAGAAGGTTTCGCCCGGCTTCCACCTCGCCTCCACCTGGCTCACGGGCTTGGGAGCTACCATCTCAGCCTGGTGGATTCTGGTGGCCAACGCGTGGATGCAGTATCCCGTAGGCTGCGAGTTCAACCCTGATACGATGCGCAACGAGATGGTGTCGTTCCTCGACGTAGCCCTCTCGCCCTTCGCCATCGACAAGTTCTGCCACACGGTGATTTCTGCCTGGATCATCGGAGCCATCTTCGTGGTAGCCGTCTCTTGCTGGTATCTGATGAAGAACCGCGAGGTCAAGCTGGCCAAGGCGAGCATCAGGATTGCCGCCATCGTAGGACTCATCGCTTCGCTGGGTGCTGCTATGACGGGGCATAAGTCGGGGCAGAGCGTGGCTGAGGTACAGCCCATGAAACTGGCTGCGATGGAGGCACTGTATAACGGTGGAACGGACGTCGGACTGACGGCAAGCGCATGGGTGAACCCCTTCTGTCAGCCCGACTATGAGAAGCAGCACGCTGCTCCCTTCCGCATGGAGATGCCTTACGGACTCTCTATCATGGCTACCAACGATCCTCATGGCTACGTGCCGGGCATCAACGACATCCTGAATGGCTATACCAAGCCCGACGGCACTCGTGAGCCCTCAGTGGACGAGAAGATAGCACGCGGAAAGATAGCCATCGAGGCCTTGGCCGCCTATCGTGCTGCTAAGAAGACTGGCGACAAGGCTGCTGCTGACCAATGCATGCAGGAGCTGAAGGAGAACATGCAGTACTTCGGCTATGGTTACGTGAAGAATAAGAAGGACGTGGTGCCCTACATCCCCGTCAACTTCTGGGCCTTCCGCATCATGGTGGGACTGGGGTGCATCTTCATTCTCTTCTTTGCCGTCATGAGCATCATGGCGTTCGAGATTCCCTATCTCTCTGTCATCACCCGTCGACTGCTGGCTGCCTTTGGCATTCTGCCTGAGACCAAGGCCGACACGCACGACATTGCCGGACTGCCCGCTTGGCACTACTGGGCCGCTATCGCCCTCGTACCACTGGCCTACATCGCCTCAGAGAGCGGATGGCTCGTGGCTGAGTTCGGACGCCAGCCCTGGACCATTCAAGACATGCTGCCCACATGGGTGGCCGTCAGCGATATCAACGGCATGAGTGTTGCCCTCACCTTCGTACTCTTCCTGGTGCTCTTCACGCTGATGCTGGCTGTGGAGATCAGTATCCTGCTGAAGCAAATCAAGAAAGGCCCTGAGTATACTGACATTGAACATTGAACTTTGAACTTTGAACTTTGAACTTTATGATTACCTATAGTTTTTTACAGCATTACTGGTGTTTCCTGGTATCACTGCTGGGCGCATTGTTAGTTTTCCTGTTGTTCGTACAAGGTGCCAATTCGATGGTGCGCTCGCTGGGCTATACCGACGAGGGTCGTCGACTCATCATCAACTCAACAGGACGCAAGTGGGAGTTCACCTTCACCACGCTGGTTACCTTCGGAGGAGCGTTCTTCGCCTCCTTCCCCCTGTTCTATAGCACCTCGTTTGGCGGAGCCTACTGGTTGTGGATGATTATCCTGTTCACCTTCGTCCTGCAGGCCGTCAGCTACGAGTTCCAGAACAAGCTCGGCAATTTCCTGGGTCCCAAGACGTTCCAGATGTTTCTGGTCATCAACGGGCTCTTAGGTCCCCTGCTCTTGGGCGGCGCTGTAGCCACCTTCTTCGAGGGCAGCAATTTCATCATTGCGAAGGACAACATGATAGACGCCCAGTCGTTCACACCCATCATCTCGCGCTGGGCCAACGGCTCTCACGGACTCGACGCCCTGCTCAATCCCTGGGTGCTCGTCTTCGGTCTGGCCGTCATGTTCCTGGCACGCGTATTGGGCACGCTCTATATTATGAATAATGTAGACGACGAAGACATCCGCTCGCGAGCCAGCGTCCGACTCCTTGGAGCTGCCGTACCGTTTGTGGTGCTCTTCGTGGCCTATCTCGTCCACCTGCTGCTGAAGGACGGCTATGCCTACGACGAGGCAGGCGTCATCAGCATCGAGCCCTACAAGTATCTCCACAACTTCATCGACATGTGGTATCTCACCATCATCCTCCTGATTGGTGTCGTACTGGTACTGTGGGGTATCGCTACAGAAGTGCTGCGCGGTAGCAAATTCTTCACTCTTCACTCTTCACTTTTCCCTCTCAGTGGCATCTGGCCCGCAGGCATCGGCGTCGTATTGGTCGTACTGCCCCTGTTGCTCATGTCAGCATGGAACGGCACAGCCTACTACCCCTCCACTGCCGACCTGCAGTCGTCGCTGACCATTGTCAACTCATGCTCCAGCGAGTTCACGCTGCGCACCATGTTCTACGTCAGCCTTATCATCCCCTTCGTGTTGGCCTACATCGTCTATGCCTGGTGGGCTATCGATAAGAAGAAAATCACACAAGAAGATATTCACGACGAGCACGCCTATTAACATCGTCTGAAAACTTTTTCAATATGGGTTCTTTTGATTACGAAATGTAACATAAGAGCCCATATTTACTTTTCGCAAACTTTATGTTACATGAGATAAAGTGAGATACCTGAAAAACACACTATATTTGCAGCACGTAAACCTAAATCCGCGCTGATTAGTCAGCCAACAACATATTATCAACATTGCTTAATTAATTACTTTCAATAACCAAATTTTAACTATTAATTTTACATTTATGTCTAATTTCAAACAGTTACAGAGAACATTGACCGTTCTGTTTCTGCTGTGCATGATTTCCATCGGAATGAGCGCCCAGACAGTCAAGGGAACCGTTAATGACGAGACTGGTGAACCGATTATCGGAGCCACCGTCAAAGTGCAGGGCAGTAATGACGCTACGATTACCGATTTAGACGGTAACTTCAGCATCAAGGCTGCCTCAAACGCCACATTAACCATCACCTACGTGGGTTACGTTTCCCAGCAGGTGCAGGTAGGTGGCAGAAACAACATCACCATTACCTTAAAAGAAGACAACACCACGCTGAACGACGTCGTAGTCATTGGTTACGGTACGATGAAGAAAAAGCTGGTTACTGGTGCTACGGTGCAGGTGAAGGGTGAGGACATTGCCAAACTCTCTACCACATCAGCGCTCACCGCTATGCAGAGTCAGACTCCCGGTGTGATGATCATGCAGAACAACGGTCAGGCTGGTGAAAGCTTTAAGGTTAACATTCGCGGTATCGGTACTACTGGTAATTCAGACCCGCTGGTCGTTATCGACGGTGTTGCCGGAGGTAACCTGAACGACCTCAACCCCTCAGACATCGAGTCAATCGACGTATTGAAGGACGCTGCCTCTGCAGCCATCTACGGTGCCCGTGCTGCCAATGGTGTCATCCTCGTGACCACCAAGCAGGGTAAGTCCGGCAAGGTTCAGATCAGCTACGATGGTTACTTCGGATTCCAATATCTTGCCAAGGCTGCCGACAACCTCAACGCCCAGGAATACGTGTATAGCCGCAAGCTTCGCGAGTTCAACGGTGGTGCTGCTGTTCCCGACTGGCAAGCCAAACTCCCCGCTGACATCTACGAGAAGCTGCAGAACGGCTGGGAAGGTACCGATTGGTTCGACGCCTCTTATCATAAAGGTGCCAAGACCCAGAACCACTCTATCACTTTAGCTGGCGGTAGCGACATTTCGAAGTTCAACTTCGGTTTCTCATACACCCAGCAGGATGGTATCCTTGGTGGCGAGAGTCAGTCAAAGTACGATCGTTACAACATCCGTCTGAACTCTTCGCATGTTCTTCTGCGTTCAAAGGAAAATTTCGACATCATCACCATTGGCGAGAATGTAAGCATCAACCGCAGCTCACGTCGTGGTATCTCACAGAGCAGCATGTACTGGAACAACGTTCACGACCTGATGAACGCCAACCCATTGCTCCCCGTATATGATAAGGATGGCAACTACTACACCAACAAAGAAATGGCAGCTGACGGCTGGACACTCGGTTCTGCCGTTAACCCCTTGGCCCTCGCTGCTACCACCAATCAGGGTTTGAACGAAAGCAACAGCTGGAATGGCCATTTAAGCGCCTATTTAGAGATTCAGCCTATCAAGAAACTGATTTTCAAGTCACAGTTCGGCTATCGTTTTGGATTCAGCTCTTATCGTTCCATGATCAGAGTTCATGCATCGGGTACCAATGTAGCCGACCAGGACAATGCATCTCAGGAACTCAACCTGTGGTCAAACATCTCATTTGAGAACACATTATCATATACTTTGGATCTCGACAAGCACAACATCAATATTGTAGCTGGTCAGTCTATCGAAAAGAACACCTACGGCGAGAACCTCAAGGCTTCTGGCAACAACCTCCTCTTCGGCGACAGCTGGGATCACGCTTTTGTCAGCAACTCACAAATCAAGAAGCTGGCTGACGTGGAAGTCAGTGGTGCTCCTACTAGCGACAGTTCACTCGCTTCGTTCTTCGGTCGTGTCAGCTACAACTACGACGAGAAATACATGGTACAGGCCACGCTGCGTGCCGATGGTTCTTCCAACTTCGCTTCTGGCCACCGCTGGGGTGTATTCCCATCAGCATCTGTAGGTTGGGTCATCACCAACGAGCCCTTCATGGAGAAGACCAAGAGCTGGCTCGACTTCTTCAAGCTCCGTGCTTCTTGGGGCCAGAACGGTAACTGTAACATTCCTAACTTCCAGTACCTGACTCAGGTAGGTTTCGCTACCGCCAACAGCTACTTCTTCGGTGTTGAGAACCACGAAGAGCCTACCACTGGTGGTTCATTCAATGTTCTTGGAAACTCAGACCTCACATGGGAGACTTCAGAGCAGATCGACCTCGGTATCGACGCCCGTTTCCTGGGTGGCCGCCTCGGCTTTTCTTTCGACTGGTATAAGAAGTCAACAAAAGACTGGCTCGTTCGTGCTCCAATTCTGGGTGTTTACGGTATCGGCGCTCCCTATATCAATGGTGGTGACGTAGAGAACAAGGGTATTGAGGTTGCACTGAACTGGAACGACCAGCTTCACAACGGTTTCCGTTATGGTGCCTCTGTCAACCTGACCTACAACAAGAACGAAGTTACCAAGCTGGCCAACGCCGAGGGCATCATCCACGGTCCTGGTGCAGTATGGCATCAGCTCGAAGGCGAGGTTTATCGCGCACAGGTGGGTCAGCCCATCGGCTTCTTCTATGGCTATGAGACTGCTGGCGTGTTCCAGAACGGTGCTCAGATTGAAGATTTCTCAAGACATTATCAGGACAAGGTACATGGCGGCAACGACAAGTTGCGTCCTGGCGACCTGATTTTCGTTGATACCAATGGTGACGGTGCTATTGACGACAACGACCGTACCTACATCGGCAATCCTCATCCAGACGTAACCATGGGTGTTAACATCAACGCTGCATGGAAGGGATTCGACTTCTCAGCAACCGGTAATGGTGCATTCGGACACGAGATCCTGCGCACTTGGGCTAATCAGGACTTCCTGGAGCAGAACCTCACCAAGAAGATTGTCTACGGTTCTTGGAAGGGTGAAGGCACCAGCAACAAGCTCCCTATCTTCGATGGTTTCGATACAGCCAACTGGAAGTACATGTCTTCAGCTATGCTCGAGAACGGCAGCTACTTCCGCATTGCCAACATCACGCTCGGTTACGACTTCAAGCAGATCTGGAAGTCTTGCCCATTGCAGCAGCTCCACTTCTACGTTGCAGTTAACAACTTGTACACATTCACCAAGTACACGGGTATGGATCCTGAGGTAGGCTCCGACGGTGGTTCTGGTAGCACTTGGGCTGCTGGCATCGACACGGGTGTATATCCTGCTCCACGTACCTACTTGTTGGGTGTAAACATTAAGTTCTAAGATTACATATTAGCAAAACATCAGAAATTATGAAAAAGATATTTATAATTGCAGCTGCAGCGCTTCTTGCCTTTACCTCTTGCGAGGATTTCCTCGATTCACAAGACTATACTGGCAAGAACAACACAAACTTCCCCTCTACCAACGAGGACGTCGACAAGATGGTTGCAGCCGTTTACAAGTCATGTTTCTACGGTCCGTTCCAGGGCAACAACCTCGAACAGTATTTCTCCGTAGCCAATATTATGTCCGACGATATGTTCGGAGGCGCTGGCCTTGGCGACCCCTGGTGGCAGGCTCTCGACAAACTCATGTATGCCCAGACCAACCAAATGCAGGACCTTTGGACCTATGCTTACGAGACCATCGCTCGTGCCAACGCTGCTTTGAACGTCATTGACAACATCGCTGACGAAGAGACTCGCAACCAGACTAAGGGTGAGCTCCTTTTCATGCGTGCATACAGCTACTACAACCTCGTGCTCATGTTCAACAGGGTGCCTTACATCGAGAAGGCTCCCGAGACCGTTGCCGAGGCTCAGGTTGCTCCCACGCAGGTAGAGGGCAAGGAGATTTTCAAGCACATTGCCGACGATCTCTACGAGGCCACCTCTATCATGCCTTCCTACAAGTATGACGGCTGGCAGAAGCTCGCTTTCGGCAAGATTACCCGTTGGGCTGCTGAGGCATTCCTGGGTCGCGCGTTCCTTTTCTACACTGGTTTCTATGGTGAGGCCAGCTGGCCCAAGACCGAGGGCAGCATCGACAAGAGCTACGTGGTAGCTGCTTTGAAGGATTGTATCGACAATTCTGGTCACGACCTGCTCCCCGACTATCGCTCACTGTGGTCTTACTCCAACCAATACACTGCCAAGGATTACGACTACGTAAAGGACATGGTGGAAGCTGGCACTTGCTACAAGGAGGGCAACCAGGAGGTTCTCCTCGCCATCAACTTTCAGTACCAGTCAAAATGGACCACAGAGCTCCACCTCACCAACCAGTACGGACTGTTCTTTGGCATCCGTTGTGATAACAACAATCAGGACGACGATCGCTACCACGTGGGCACACCTACTTCGGTTTATCCGTTCGGCACTGGATGGGGTTGCGGCACGGTAGCCACCAACCTGGTGAACGACTGGAAGCAGATCGAGCCTAACGATCCTCGTTTCGAGGCTTCTATCCTTGACATGAGCCAGACGGCTCTCGACCCCGGTTCTTTCTCTGACGGTGTTGAGCTCACCATGTATCATCAGAAGAAGATTACCTCCGTACGTTCATCAGGTGGTACCAAGTACTCTTGGACCATCGACCAGATGGGTGGTAGCGGCAATGGTAACTACCAGGCTTCTAACTGTACGCCTCTCACCGTCTACCGTTTTGCTGACGTGCTTCTGATGTACTCTGAGCTGGAGAAGGATGCTACTACGCTGAACCGCGTCCGTGCACGTGTCGGACTGCCTGAGGTAGCTTATTCCGAGCAGGCTCTTCGCAACGAGCGCCGCTGGGAGCTGGCCTTCGAGGGCAGCCGTTGGGACGACCTTCGCCGTTGGGGCATTGCAGCCGACGCACTTTCCAAGCAGACGGGTTCTGTGATGTACAATCAGGGCAAGAAGGTTACCATGACTTTCAGCAACTATGCTGACCGCTATAACAAGACCAAGGGCTTCTATCGTATTCCAAAGTCACAGATCGACCTTTCTGGTGGCGAGTACAAGCAGAATGCTGGCTGGGAAGACGATGCAGCTAATCAGTTCGGAGGTTATTAATTCTTAATAGGTATATTCGTATGAAAAAAATATTATTATCATTAGCTGTCGTTTGCTCGTTCGCACTCGTTGCCTGTAACCCTGTTGAGGAGTTTACTGAGAACACAGCTTCCAATTTCGCTGGCGACCAGATTGACGCCACACTTGTTCAGGAGGATGGCGACAACCTCGTAAAGGTTACCGTTCACTCTTCCGGTACTGCACAGATCTCTAACGGCAAGCAGACCATCAAGGCCAACTATGCCGACCTGATTATGCGTGAAATGGGTGCCAACACCGTTTACATCCGCGTGATGACGGCCGATGGCAACATCGTTGAAAAGCAATATCCCGTTACTGTCACCAAGATGACCCACGAGCTTCCTGTTCTCGAGACCATCATCTGGTCGGGCGAGGCTACCGGCGGCAGCTGGAGCGGTACGCTGCGTTTCTGCCAGCCTAAGACCAACGAGGGTGTTCTTCCCTGGCTCGACGACGACACTTACGACTGGATGGTTGGCAAGAAGATGAGTCTTGACATCAAGGAAGCCGACCCAGGCGCCACCCTGCGTATCACTACCGGTTGGTGGTCAATCAACCTCACTGACGATATTCCCATCGTCGATGCTCCTTGTAAGATCCAGTTCACGGTGACTCAGGAGTTTGCCGACCGTTGTAAGGAGCAGCACCTGCTCTTCACCGGTAATGGCAACTACACTATCACGAAGTTCTACTACGAGTTATAGAACATTTTTAGATTCATCATTTTGTTTTATTAGCAGAATTGTGATTCTGACCGGGGGATGCCACGTAGTGTTTACGCGACATCCTCCACTTTTTTGTTAATTTTCAATTTTTAATTTTTAATTTTTAATTTATTTCGTACCTTTGCACCTCGTATGATAGTATGTATCGCAGAGAAACCCAGTGTGGCACGCGACATCGCCCGCATCATCGGGGCCACCAGTTCACACGATGGGTATATGGAAGGTAACGGTTTTCAGGTGACCTGGACGTTCGGTCATCTGTGCACCCTGAAGGAGCCCCACGACTACACCCCCATGTGGAAGTCGTGGAGCCTCACGTCGCTGCCTATGATTCCTGAGCGCTTCGGCATCAAGCTCATCGACGACCAAGGCATCAAGAAGCAGTTTGCCATCATCGAAGGGCTCATGCAGAAAGCCGAGCGCATCGTCAATTGCGGCGACGCCGGGCAGGAGGGTGAGCTCATCCAGCGATGGGTCATGCAGAAGGCGGGCGCCAAGTGTCCCGTCAGCCGGCTGTGGATATCCTCCATGACCGACGAGGCCATCCGCGAGGGATTCCAGAACCTGAAAGACCAGTCCGACTATCAGCCGCTCTATCTGGCCGGCTTGAGTCGTGCCATCGGCGACTGGCTGCTGGGCATGAACGCCACGCGCCTCTATACGCTGAAGTACGGTCAGAACCGCCAGGTGCTCTCCATCGGACGTGTGCAGACCCCTACCCTCGCCCTCATCGTCAACCGCCAGAAGGAGATCGACAATTTCAAGCCCGAGCCCTATTGGGTGCTGGCCACCGTCTATCGCGACACCACCTTCACCGCCACTTCCGGCAAGTTCACCTCGAAGGAAGAGGGTGAGCGGGCCTTTGCCACCATCGAGGGCAAGCCCTTCACCGTCACCAAGGTCGAGAAGAAGGAAGGCAAGGAACAGCCGCCCCAGCTCTACGACCTCACCTCGCTGCAGGTAGACTGCAACCGCAAGTTCGGCTACTCTGCCGAGATGACGCTCAACCTCATCCAGGCGCTCTACGAGAAGAAATACACCACCTACCCCCGTGTAGACACGCAATACCTCTCCAACGACATCTACCCCAAATGTCCGCAGACGCTCAACGGCCTCTATCAGACCAAGTTCTTCGGCCATCCCGTCTATGCTGAGTTCATCAAGCCCATTGGCGGCAAGGCGCTGAAGAAGTCGAAGCGCGTGTTCGACACGTCGAAGGTCACCGACCACCACGCCATCATCCCCACCGGCGTCATTCCCCAGAACCTCAGCGATGCCGAGCGCAACGTGTTCGACCTCGTTGCCCGCCGCTTCATCGGTGTCTTCCTGCCCGACTGTAAGTTCTCCACCACCACCGTCCTCGGTGAGGTCGATGGCATCGAGTTCAAAGTCACTGGTAAGGAGATTCTCGAGCCCGGCTGGCGCGTAGTCAGAGAGAAGACGCAGAAGCAAGAAGATGCTGACGACGAGAAGAAGCAGCAGGATGATGAGGAGCGCACCCTGCCAACGTTCGTCAAGGGCGAGTCGGGCAGTCATCAGCCCACGCTGACCGAGAAGATGACCACTCCCCCACCTTATTATAATGAGGCCTCGCTGCTGCGTGCGATGGAGACCGCTGGTAAGTTCGTCGAGGACGAGACCCTGCGCGCCGCCATGAAGGAAAACGGCATCGGGCGCCCATCTTCGCGCGCCGGCATCATCGAGACCCTCTTCAAGCGCCGCTACATCCGTCGTGAGCGCAAGCGCCTCGTAGCCACACCCACCGGTATCGAGCTCATCGACCTCATCCGCGAGGAGCTGCTCAAGAGCTGCGAGCTCACCGGCATCTGGGAGAAGAAGCTGCGCGACATCGAGGCCCGCAAGTACGACCCTCAGCAGTTCATCAACGAGCTGAAGCAGCAAGTCACCGCCATCGTCCACGACGTCATGACCGACCCCTCCAACCGCCGCATCACCGTCATGCCTGCCGAAGAGGCGAAGAAGGGGAAAAAGAGCAAAAAATAACAAAAGTGCACTTAACCCAGAAAAGGGCCGCCCGCCTTTTTCTGCGTCGTAACACAAAAGGGACGGTTTTTCGACCAAGGTCGAAGTGTGGCTTCGCAATCTCTTTGTGTACTTTTAATCCCTTATCGAACTGGGGGTGCCGAGTAAAAGCTTGGCACCCTCAGTCGTTTTTGTTGTTTTTCTCCCAAAAGTTTGGAAGATTCGAAATAATTGTCTAAATTTGCACTTGGTTATGGATGTTGCAAATATAAACCGAGAAATCGATGTGTGGATCGATGATTTCACGCCTTGCCTGAAGGATAACCTGACGGGTGAGGTGGTGAACACCGAGGTGATTCGTATCCGACGCAAGAGCTTTCTCAGTAAGTTCAACCGGAAAAGTGGTTGGTATGTGAACTGGGGAAAGATTGTCGAGGAGTATGAGGTATATGCCTTGGTGCTGGAGGGTACGGTGGACATTCAGGGACTTGTGGCGCTCAAACGTAACGACGATTTGAAGGCTATGTATATCGCTTGGATGTGTACGGCTCCGCAGAACAATCCTCAACTGAACGATTCACCAAAGTACGCCGGAGTGGGCGGTCATCTGTTTGCTATTGCCGGTAGCGAATCGATGAAGGCAGGATTCGGTGGCGCCATCTACGGTTATGCTGCCAATCAGAAGGTGCTGGAGCACTATATGGAGAAATTGAAGGCCACGCATGTGGGCATTCTCCATCCCTATCAGTTCTGTGTGTTTGAAGACGAGATGCAAGAAATCATAAAAACTTATACTTATGCTTATTCAGGAGAAGAAATATAAGGATTATCTGTCGCAGGAGTATGAGCCTGTTGACGAGTCAGCGATGCCTTATCTGGTTGACATGCGGGCTATCAAGGCATATGCCGACAGCAAGGGAGTTACGATTGTTTCTCTATCTGAGGAAGAGAAACAACAGTTTATGGTTCCTAATCCCAACTATCGCAAGAAGCGCAGGCACGGAATAGCTGCGGTGTTTTAAGTTGCTAGTACACAGCGGATTAACACAAAAGGGACGGTCGAGCGCTCTTTGTGTACTTTTAATCCCTTATCGAACTGGGGGTGCCGAGTAAAAGCTTGGCACCCTCAGTCGTTTCTTATTCTTTTTCTCCCAAAAGTTTGGAAGATTCGAAATGTTTGTTTATCTTTGCAGTCGGATAAAAGTTCAAGAGATGATAGAAAGTCAAAATATGAGTAAGGCAAGAAAGCGGAAATTTTATTTAAAGTTAAGTGATTTCTTGTTGGATTTGGCCAAATTGATTTTTGGCGGAATTATCTTGACGGGTATTCTTGATATGGATTTTAATAAGCCTCTTTTATTCTTGACGGGTTCTATTGTCGTTGCAATTTTGGCAATTTGGGGGTTTGTATTATTTAATCGTGGAACTAAAACGAACTGATTATGGAATTAATAGTTTTCTTGATATGTATAGGCGTTGTCGCTCTAGTAGGGTTGGCGTGGACACTTGTGGATATGAAGCATGAGGCGAATGTCGAGATGAAGCAATGATCACAGGGGGTGTACTTTTTAATCTCCCTGTGTCATAGAAGAGATTCCAATACAAATTAAGAGAGGGCGCTTCGAATGTGAAGCGTCCTCTCTTCTTACCTCTTACTTCTTACCTCTTACCTCATGCAAGAGGTCACTCCCAACGATGTAGCCAGTGCCGTCAAGATGCTGATGATGATCTGAATGACGGTCTTCCAAGTCTCTTTCTTCATGGTAGTACGTTATGAAGGTTTAGTGCTCGACCTTTGGTCGCTTTGTACCTTTAGGTTAAAGAATGTTAATAATTTTCCTTGCCCGATGATCAATGTACAAAGTTCAATGTTCAATGTTCAATGTTCAATGTTTCTTCGCTCTGGGCAGGCCGTAAATTTTGTCAGGCCTGAAAACAAATTTTGGCTGCCC
>Ga0129306_1001195_pt1 | contig 31583 bp, 31 predicted proteins | sample P827metagenome_FD_94438 | JGI IMG/M metagenome (GOLD analysis project Ga0129306, IMG submission 94438) | Capybara group fecal microbial communities from Wisconsin, USA - P827 metagenome | ecosystem: Host-associated > Mammals > Digestive system > Large intestine > Fecal | place: USA: Wisconsin...
CCCAAGGGGCCGCCCTACGGGCGGGGCGTCCAGAGGCCGCCCCCTACGAAGCCATATTGTAAACCGTGCGTAGGGGGCGGCGTCCCCGACGCCCCATAATACATCCATAAACTAAAATTTACCTGCCGATTCTCTGGCGCACCGCCTCATACAGCAGCACGGCCGCGGCGGCGGAGGCGTTGAGGGAATTGATCTTCCCAAACATGGGGATGGACACGGTAAAGTCGCAGTTCTCCGCCACCAGGCGGCTCATGCCGTCCCCCTCGCTGCCGATGACGATGGCGGCGGGGCCCTTCAGGTCAGCCTGGTACAGGGAGGTGGTCCCCCCGGCGGCGGTGCCGAAGACCCAGACGCCCTCCTCCTTCAGTTCCTTCAGCAGGGCGGTGATGTTGGGCACCCGGGCCACGGGGACGTGGGCCACCGCCCCGGCGGAGGTCTTGGCTACCACGGCGGTCAGTCCAGCGGAGCGGCGCTTGGGGATGATGACCCCGTGGGCTCCGGCGGCGTCGGCGGTACGGATGACCGCTCCCAGGTTATGGGGATCGCTGAGCTCGTCGCACACCACGATGAGGGGATTTTCCCCCTTTTCCCGGGCGGCGTTGAGAATATCGTCAACGGTGGCGTACTCCCGGACGGCGGCCTGGGCGATGACGCCCTGGTGGGAGTGGGTGCGGCTCATGCCGTCCAGCTTCCGCCGGTCGGCGTCCACCACCACGATGCCCTGCTCCCGGGCGGTGGAGGCGATGTGGCCCAGGGTGGCGTCGGTCTCCCCCTTCATGATGAAGATCTTATCAATGGTCACGCCGGCCCGCAGGGCCTCGATCACCGCGTTGCGGCCCTCGATGATCCCGTCGTTTTCCGACTCCACAGGGGCGGAATGGCGCAGGGGCGGTCTTTTGTTCATGGAATCTTTCCTCCGATCCAAAGGTGTTTGACAGATAAAAATTAGTATATCATATTTCAGCCGGGGGTGGAAGTGGCAAATCGTTTCGCCGGCAATTTTTGTTCCCGGACGTTTTCCCGCCTTCACAGAAAGTTTACACCGGCATTTCTTGTTTTTGATGCGGCATTGTGGTATGATACTGTCCAGCATATCCTGCCCAGCAGACAAAAAGAAAGCATATGGAGGTATTCTCCTTTGAAACCTGATAAAGGAAACAACAAAAAGAATGCGTTTGGTCTGGTCACCATCATTCTCTGGGCTCTGGTAGGCACCATGTTGCTGAAGAGCTGCACCTCTTCCTATGCCAGCGCCAACGAGGTCCAGGTGGACTACTCCGTTTTCCACAAATGGGTCGCTGCCGATCTTGTGGAATCGGTCGAGCTGGAAAACAGCAAATACATCATTGAACTGAAGGAAGGGATGGAGGCCGAGGCCGAGGCCTATCTGCCCGAGCCCGAGGAGGGCGCCGGCAACGCCCTCCTGACGCCCATCCAGAATAACAAGGAGACAAAATACGTCACCACCCCGCCTCCCGTGGAGGATGACGGCCTGATCCAGCTGATGAAGGACCACGATGTGGACTTCTACACCGAACCGGTGGACAGCTCCTCCTATTACCTCTCCCTGCTCATCTCCACCCTCCTGCCCATGCTCATCATGGTGGGTCTGATGCTGTTCCTGTTCCGTGGCATCGGCGGCAAGGGCGGCATGGGAGGCATCGGCGGCGTGGGCAAGGCCAACGCCAAGGTCTATGTGGAAAAAAAGACCGGGGTCACCTTCCGGGACGTGGCCGGCCAGGACGAGGCCAAGGAGTCCCTTCAGGAGATCATCGACATCCTCCACACCCCCCAGAAGTACACCGAGATCGGCGCCAAGCTGCCTAAGGGCGCCCTGCTGGTGGGCCCTCCGGGCACCGGCAAGACCCTTCTGGCCAAGGCCGTGGCCGGCGAGGCCGGAGTCCCCTTCTTCTCCATCAGCGGCTCCGACTTTGTGGAGATGTTCGTGGGCGTGGGCGCCAGCCGTGTCCGCGACCTGTTTAAGGAGGCCAGCAAGATGGCCCCCTGCATCATCTTCATCGACGAGATCGACACCATCGGCAAATCCCGTGACAACCGTATGGGCGGCAACGACGAGCGGGAGCAGACCCTGAACCAGCTGCTGGCCGAGCTGGACGGCTTCGACCCCGGCAAGGGCGTCATTGTTCTGGGCGCCACCAACCGGCCCGAGGTCCTGGATAAGGCCCTGCTCCGTCCCGGCCGCTTCGACCGGCGCATCACCATTGACCGGCCCAACCTGGCCGGCCGTCTGGCCACCCTCCAGGTCCACACCCGGAAGATCAAGCTGGCCGAGGACGTGGATCTGAAAAAGATCGCCCTGGCCACCGCCGGCTGCGTGGGTGCCGACCTGGCCAACCTGGTCAACGAGGCCGCCCTCCGGGCCGTCCGCAAGGGCCGCCGGGCAGTGAACCAGGAGGACCTGCTGGCCTCCTTCGAGTTCGTCATTGCCGGCAGCGAAAAGAAGAATTCCGTTCTCACCGAGTTCGAGCGCAAGCTGGTGGCCTACCACGAGGTGGGTCACGCCATGGTGGCCTACAAGCAGAAAAACGCCGAGCCGGTACAGAAGATCACCATCGTCCCCCACACCGAGGGCTCTCTGGGCTACACCCTGCTGATGCCCGAGGAGGATAAGACCAACCTGCGGACCAAGGAAGAGCTGATGGCCAAGATCGCTGTCTCCATGGGCGGCCGCGCCGCCGAGCAGGTGGTGCTGAACACCATGACCAACGGCGCCTCCCAGGACATCCAGGAGGCCACCAACATCGCCCGGAACATGGTGGCCATGTTCGGCATGAGCGAGGAGTTCGGCATGATGGCCCTGGGCTCTGTCCGCAGCCAGTATCTGGACGGCGGTTATGGTCTGGATTGCGCCCAGGACACCGCCGCCGTCATGGATAAGGCGGTGAAGGCCATTCTGGACGTGTGCTACGCCGACGCGGAGCAGGTCATCCGGGATAATCTGGAGGATATGCACAAGGTGGTGGCCTACCTGCTGGACAAGGAGACCATCACCGGCGGCGAGATGGTGGCCATCATCGAGGGCCGGGATCCCGCCCTGGTGGAGGACGCTTACGCCTCCACCAGACAGCGCGGCCAGAATTCCTTCCGGCCCTCCCAGCCCGAGGGCATCGAGGCCCCCGCCAAGCACATCCACATCGTCAGCGAGGAGATCAAGGCTCCCGCGCCGGAGGACCCGGAGGCGGATGAGTCCTCCCCCGAGTCCCCGGACGCTCCCACCGGTGAGCCCGAGCAGCCCGCTGGTTCCCAAGATCCCGCCCAATCCCCAGACTCTACTGAGCCTCCAGAGAAATCCTGATTCAAAACGGCACCGGAACCTGGCGTTCCGGTGCCGTTTTCTCTCCCATGAAAAAACAGGCGGCTTGCAGCCGCCTGTTTGTTTTCCATTACAGCTTGGATTCCAGCCAGGCCAGCAGGTCGGCCATGACCTCGTCCCGGTTGAGCTCATTGAACATCTCGTGCCGCCCCTCGGGGTACAGCTTCACAGACACGTCCCGGCAGCCCGCCTTCCGGAACATCCGGACCACCTTTTCCACGCCCTTGCCCATGGCCCCCACCGGGTCCCGGTCGCCGGACAGGAAGTAGACCGGAGTCTCTTTGTCCATCCGGGCCAGATTGCTCCGGTCCGCGATATATTGCAGGCCCCCCATCATGTCCCGGAACATGGCCACCGTGGGCATGAACGTACAAAGGGGGTCCTTCAGATAAGTATCCACCACCGCCTCGTCCCGGCTGATCCAGTCGGCGCCGGTGCGGTTGGGGGCAAACTTCTTGTTGTAGGCACCCAGGGACATGGCGTTGACCAGGGGACTGACAGAGTCTCCGCCCCGGAGGAGGCACAGGCCGCCAGCCAGAGCCTTGCCCAGCGCCACCAGAGGAGCCGGCTCCTGTCCCGTGCCCGACAGGACCGCCCCGTCCACCGTGCCCGGCCACCGGATCAGATAGGTCCGGGTGAGGAAGGAGCCCATGGAGTGGCCCAGCATCACATAGGGGACCCCGGGGTACTTCTCCCCCTGGAGTTCCCGCAAGCGGCGGATATCCCGGGCCACCAGATCCCAGCCTCCCCGGGGGCTGAAATAGCCGTATTTCCCGTCGTCCACGGTCTTTCCGTGGCCCAAGTGGTCCTCGCCGCAGACCAGAAAGCCCCGCTCCGTGAGGAACCGGGCCACATGGTCATAGCGGCCCACATACTCCGCCACCCCGTGGACGATCTGGACCACCGCCCTGGGCTGGCCCTGGGGCAGCCACTCCATGGCGTGTACGGTGTGGCTCCCATCGCTGGACGGATAAGAAAATTCCCGTGGCTCCCTCATGGCGCGACCTCGTTTCCGGCCCTTCCCGGAGGAGGGCCTTTTTTCTTAGTTTACTCCAGGGCAGCGGTCCCCGTCAACTCTCTTCCCTTACATCTGCTCCAGCACGGCCCGGATCCCCCGCTGATGGAGTCCTGCGTCCTGAGCCAGCTCCCGGCACAGTTCTTCCAGCGCCGGGTCCTCCGCCTCCTTCGCCGCCTCCAGACAGGCCGCGGCCCACCGCTGCTCCCACAAAAACTGCTCTCGAAGGGCCAGGCTCAGGTCTCCGCCTCTGGACGGGGCCTCTCCCCGGGGACGGTGACGCCGGCCGGTAGCCAGAAAATAGGCCGCGGCCAGCTGCCGCAGAGCCCGGCGGTGGTCCGCCGCCAGTCCGGTCAGCCGCTGGTCCCGGTTTCCCATCCTGCGGGCCAGTGCGCTTCCCGCTCCCACGCCCGCCCAGGCCATATCCATCAGGCGCCGCAGCTGCTCCTCCGTCCCGGGCTTCTCCCTTTCCGTTTTCTCCGGAGCGCGCTCTTCCGCCTCCCGGCGGGGGGGCTTTGTTTCCTCCCGGCGTGGCTGCTCCTGCCCGCCGATATCCAGGACTACGGGGCTGTTCTCCTGGTTGGGCATGACCCGCGCCCAGACCCGCCGAAACGTCTCCGGATCAATGTTCCGCCCGTCCAGAGCGGACAGGTCCATTTGCTGTTCCATACGCTCTCCTCCTTTATGGTTGAGTGGTCTTTCCCCCTATTCTATGCGTTTTATAAGGAAACGGGCAACAGACTTTTCCAGCGGATGGGCCCTTCTCCTTTATGGTTGGGTGGTATCTTCCCTGATTCTATACTTTTTATAAGGAAACAGGCAAAGGGCCTTGCTTTTGAAGCATAATTGTGCTAGAATCCCCGTCCGAAAGTAAATCCTTGCTGAAATCATAAAGGAGAGAGTCAAATGGCCCCCGAACAGCATAATGTTTCGATCATCCGCGCCACCAACACCCCCCACCAGTTCTCCTATGAAAACGGCATCCTGCTCACCGATGTGGAGCCGGGCCGCGCCCGGGGCGAGCTGACCGTGGGCCCCAACAGCATCAACCCCCACGGCAATGTCCATGGCGGTGCGCTGACCACCCTGGCAGACACGGTGGCCGGCTGCTGTGCCTGCTCCGAGGGAGGCAGCTGCGTTACCTCCAGCTTCAGCATGGAGTTTCTCCGTCCCGCCACCGGCTCCAAGATCGTCTGCGAGGCCACGCCCAAGAAGCTGGGCCGCAACCTGTCTGTGATCCAGGTGGTGCTGACCAACGACCAGAACAAATCCGTCGCCACGGGCACCTTTACGTTCTTCATGTTCAGTGAAGAAAGTGAAGAAAACTAAGGATATCGCGGTCTTTTTGCCGAAACGGCCTTGACATCCCTGAAAGTCCGTGATAGGATACTTGCAATTCCAAATTAATATTGGATAGAGGCGCGGTACTCATGCGTACCGGAGGACAAGGCCAGGCAGCCGTCCTTCGGGAGAGGGTGGACCGCCGAAGGTCTTTCGGCCTGCCTGGGCCGGGTGATCTGGGCCGTGGGAGAACATCCCGCGGACTGTCACGAAACAGTGGAGCGCTATCCTGACGTCCCCGGATGTGTGCGGGGATATCGGCTTTGCCATGGGCGCTTCGGGCCCATGGCTTTTTGTTTCGTGAGACCGGGGGAATACCCCAAAAATATATGGAGGGAATCAAAATGAGAGCGAGAAGATCCTGGCCCGTCCGCGCCATCCTGGTTCTGATGATGGTGCTGGCCCTGGCTACCACTGCCTTTGCCGCCGATCCCACCGAGGAATCGGGCACCAAGATGATCGAGTGTCCCGACTGCGGCGCGGTGGGCATTGTCCTGTCTGAGGAGTGCGAGGCCGTCCTCTGCGATACCTGCGGCGGCGAGGGCTACGTCCGGTCCCCCAGCAATTTCTACAACACTGCCATGTCCCTGCTGCCCCCCATCATCGCCATCGCCCTGGCGCTGATCACCAAGGAGGTCTACTCCTCCCTGTTCATCGGTATTCTGGTGGGTGGTCTGCTGTACTCCAACTTCAGCTTTGAGGGCACCATACTCCATGTGTTCAGCGACGGCGTCGTCTCCGTCCTGTCCGACAGCTACAACGTGGGCATTCTGATCTTCCTGGTCATCCTGGGCACCATGGTGTGCCTGATGAACAAGGCCGGCGGCTCCGCCGCCTTCGGCCGCTGGGCCAAGGAGAACATCAAGTCCCGGGTGGGCGCGCAGCTGGCCTCCATCCTGCTGGGCTGCCTGATCTTCATTGACGACTACTTCAACTGCCTCACCGTGGGCTCCGTCATGCGTCCCATCACCGACAAGCACAACGTCTCCCGTGCCAAGCTGGCTTACGTCATCGACGCTACCGCCGCCCCCATCTGCATCATCGCCCCCATCTCCTCCTGGGCCGCCGCCGTGTCCGGCTTTGCCGAGGACGGTCAGGGCTTCAGCCTGTTCATCCGCGCCATCCCCTACAACTTCTATGCCCTGCTGACCATCGTGATGATGCTGGGCCTGGTCATCATGGATGTGGACTTCGGCTCCATGGCCAAGTTCGAGCACAACGCCAAGGTCAACGGCGACCTGTTCTCCGGCTCCAATCCCTACGCCATGCTGGACGAGGACATCGACGAGAGCAAAGGCAAGGTCATGGACCTGGTCCTGCCCATCGTGGTGCTGGTGGTATGCTGCGTGATCGGCATGATCTACTCCGGCGGCTTCTTCTCCGGCGCCGGCTTCATCGAGGCTTTCTCCAACTCCGACGCCTCCGTGGGTCTGATGCTGGGCTCCGCCTTCGGTCTGGTCTTTGCTTTCCTGTACTACTTCCTGCGTAAGTCCATGTCCTTCAAGGAAATGATGGGCTGCATCCCCGAGGGCTTCAAGGCCATGGTCCCCGCCATTCTGATCCTCACCTTTGCCTGGTCCCTGAAGGCCATGACCGACTCTCTGGGCGCCAAGTACTTTGTCCGTGACTTCGTCCGCACCTCCGCCACCGGCGTCCAGATGCTGCTGCCTGTCATCGTCTTCGTCATCGGCTGCCTGCTGGCCTTCGCCACCGGCACCAGCTGGGGCACCTTCGGCATCCTGATCCCCATCGTCCAGAACGTGTTCTCCATGGACAACCCCCTGGCCATCATCTGCATCTCCGCCTGTATGGCCGGCGCGGTCTGCGGCGACCACTGCTCCCCCATTTCCGACACCACCATCATGGCCTCTGCCGGCGCTCAGTGCGACCACGTCAACCACGTGTCCACCCAGCTGCCCTACGCCATCTCCTGCGCGGTGATCTCCGGCGTCTCCTACATCCTGGCCGGCCTGCTGGCCAGCAACGGTCTGCCCGGTCTGATTGCCCTGCCGGTGGGCATTGTGCTGATGCTGTGCTTCCTGGTGTTCATGAAGAAGCGTCAGGCCAATTGAGTCCTGTCCCTTGCGGCAGCCCAAAACGGGCTGCCGCTTTTTATATTGACTTTCTTCCCCCTCCGGCGGCATAATCATCTTGACTGTTTTGATAAGGAGAGAACGCAGCTATGGATTTCTATGGCACACTGGGCGTCTCCTGTTGGAGCCGCGACAAACTGTCCGGGCTGTTCCGCGCCGGGATGACGGGGGCCCGCCTGAATCTGTCCCACACCAGTCTGTCCGACTGCGCCTCCATGCTGGAGCAGGTCTACCGCCCCGCCGCCCGGGCGGCGGGAGTGGACGCCCACCTCATCATCGACCTTGAGGGGCCGGAGCTGCGGGTGGGGCGGCTGCCCCGTCCCATTCATCTAGAAGATGGGATGGAACTGCTTTTGGGGGACGGAGGGGTCCCGGTGCCCGGTGCGGTCCTCCGGTGCGCCCGGAGGGGAGAACAGATCTCTCTGGACGACAGCGCCCTGCTGCTGGCGGTGGAGCATACGGATGGCCGCGCCCTTACTTGCCGGGTGCTCCGGGGCGGCGTCCTGAACAGCCGGAAAAGTCTGGCCATTCTGGGGGTACAGCCCGACGTTCCGCCCCTGACCCCCTCGGATCTGGAAAATCTGGATCTGGCCGGCCGGCTCGGAGTCAGCCATATCCTCCAGCCCTTTGTCCGGGGGCAGGAGGACCTGCTGGCCCTGCGCTCCGCGCTGGACCAGCGGGGACTGGGACATGTTCAGATCATGGCAAAGATCGAGAACCGTCAGGGCCTGGACCACCTGGACGAGATCATCGCCGCCGCCGATCAGATCTGCATCGCCCGGGGGGATCTGGGCAATTCCATGCCCTTGTGGGAGCTGCCCGCCGTCCAGAAGGACATTGCCCGCCGTTGCCGGGAGGCGGGGAGGCCCTTCTGTCTGGTGACCCAGTTGCTGTGGTCCATGGAGCAGCGGCCTGTCCCCACCCGGGCCGAGGTGCTGGACATCTACAACGGGGTGCTGGACGGGGCCTCCTCCCTCATGCTCACCGGGGAGACTGCCGTGGGCAAATACCCCGTGGAGGCCATGGAATATCTGGTGAAAACAGCGGGCCGGGCCCTGGCCCACAGAGGAGGAACCTGACATGGAGCAGATTTTATTTATCGACGCCTGTATGCGGGGACCGGAGCTGTCCCGGACCTACCGGCTGTGCCGGCGCTTTCTGGAGGAATACACCGCCCGCCGCCCGGACACGGAGGTGGTCCACCGGGACCTGAGCCGGTGTGACCTGCCCCTTCTGACCGGGGAGCTGGCCCAACAGCGGGGGAATTGGGGCGCAGACCACCCTCTGCTGGCCCCGGCCCGGGAGGTGGCCGCCGCCGATCTGATCCTGGTGGGCGCGCCCTACTGGGACCTGGCCTTCCCCGCAGCGCTGAAAGTCTATCTGGAGTGGGCCAGCACCCTGGGGATCACCTTCCGCTATGAGGAGGACGGCAGACAGGTGGGGCTGAGCCGGGCCCGGGCTCTGGTCTACTGCACCACCGCCGGCGGGCCGCTGGAGGGACAGAATTTCGGTTTCGACTATGTCAAGGCTCTGGGAGCCATGCTGGGCATGCCGGAGGCCCACTGTTTGGCGGCCCAGGGGCTGGATATCTGGGGCGCCGATCCGGAGGCCATTTTGTCGCAGGCGGAACAGGAAGCGGCGGCGCTGGCCCAGCGGCTGTAACCAGCGGCGCGCAGCTATTCTGTTTACCGGGGGACCGGGGCCGGTCCCCCGTTTTTTCTTGCCCTGGAGTGGAAAGACTGTTATACTGAACCTGAACTTTTACCCGGCCCCGGGCCGGAGAACGGGGGACTCCCACATGAAAAAACTGATGGTCCTGGACGGCAACTCCATTGTCAACCGGGCCTTTTACGGGGTGAGTCAGAATCTGACCACCCGGGCGGGTCAGCCCACCAACGCCATTTTCGGCTTCTTGAACATTTTGAACAAACTGCTGGAGGAGGAGAAGCCCGACGCTTTGTGCGTCACCTTCGACCGGAAGGCGCCCACCTTCCGCCACTTGGCCTACGAGGGCTACAAGGCCACCCGAAAGGGGATGCCTGACGAGCTGGCCAGCCAGATGCCCATTCTGAAGGATGCACTGGGGGCCATGAACATCCCCATGTACGAGCTGGACGGCTGGGAGGCCGACGACCTGCTGGGCACCATCTCGGCGAAGGACGCCGCCGCCGGGTGGGACACGGTGGTGGTCACGGGGGACAAGGACTCCCTCCAGCTGGTCACCGACCGCACCACCGTCAAGCTGGTGTCCACCCGCATGGGCCGGACCACCACCCGTGACATGACGCCCGAAGCCTTTCAAGAGGAGTACGGCTTCGCCCCCATCCACATCATTGACCTGAAAGCCCTCATGGGGGACTCCTCCGACAACATCCCCGGCGTCAAGGGAGTGGGCGAAAAGACGGCCATGGCTCTGATCCGGCGTTACGGCTCCATCGACGCCCTCTACGCCGCTATGCCCACCCCCGAGATGGCGCCCGGCGAGCCCGCCAAGCCCGGCGTGGTCAAAAAGCTGGCCGAGGGGGAGGGGGACGCCCGGATGTCTTACGACCTGGCCACCATCCGCACCGACGCCCCCATTGACTTCGCTCCGGAGGACAACCTGCGCCGGGAAGCCGACAACGGAAGGCTGTACCAGCTGTTTCTGGATTTGGAGTTTGCCAAGCTCATCGACAAGTACCATCTGACCGCTCCCCAGGGGGAGGTGCAGGCGGAGGCGGAGCCCTCCTCGGAGGTGACCTGCTCCAGCGAGGTGGTCACCGACCGGACCCGGGCGGAGGAGCTGCTGGAGCTGTGGCGGAAGAAGGACTGCGTGGACGTGCTGGCCCTGCCCTCCTTGGATGTGGTATGCGTGGAGTGCTGGCTGTCGGAGTCGGAGAGCCACGCCGCCCTGTTTTTCTCCGATAAGCTGGAGGGCTACAACGACTTTTTGAAGGCGCTGTTCGCCCCCGACGTCAAAAAAGCGGCCCACGGGGTGAAATCCCTGTGCCGCGCCCTGCTGGATGAGGGGATCACCCCCGGCGGTTTCGTCTTTGACACCGAAGTAGCGGCCTACCTGCTGGCCCCCACCGACGGCAGCTACGATCTGGAAAAGCTGGGGATGACTTACTACAACCACCAGTTTGCCAAAGCGGCCGACTATCTGGCCGAGGGGGCCTTCGGACCCCTGGCCGATCCGATGGCTCCCACCGCCGCGCTCCTGTCCCACTGCGCCCTGATTGGCTCCCTCCGGGAGACTCTGGCCGCCCGTCTGGAGGAGCTGGGGATGATGAAGCTCTACCAGGAGATCGAGCTGCCCCTGTGCTCCGTCCTGGCCGAGATGGAGACGGCGGGCTTTCTCATCGACCGGGGGGCCCTGGTCTCCTTCGGGGAAATGCTCTCCGGGCGCATCGACGCCGCCCAGGCCCGCATCTATGAGCTGGCGGGGGAGACCTTCAACATCAACTCCACCCAGCAGCTGGGCCACATCCTCTTTGACAAGTTGGGCCTGCCTCCGGTGAAAAAGACCAAGACGGGCTACTCCACCAACGCCGAGGTATTGGACAAGCTCCGGGGCAAGCATCCCATCATTGAAGAGATCCTGGACTACCGCCAGCTGACCAAGCTGAAATCCACCTATGTGGACGGCCTGTCCAAGGTCATCCCCCCCGACGGCCGCATCCACACCTCCTTCCAGAACACGGTCACCGCCACCGGGCGGCTGTCTTCCACCGAGCCCAACCTGCAGAACATCCCCGTCCGCACCGAGCTGGGGGCCGAGCTGCGAAAGATGTTCGTGGCCCCGGCAGGCAAGGTGCTGGTGGACGCGGACTACTCCCAGATCGAGCTGCGGCTGCTGGCCTGCATGGCCGGGGACCGGGCCATGATCGACGGCTTCAACTCCGGGGCGGACATCCACACCATCACCGCCTCCCAGGTCTTTGGGGTATCCCCAGACGAGGTCACCCCCCTCATGCGCCGGTCCGCCAAGGCGGTGAACTTCGGCATCGTCTACGGCATCTCTCCCTTCTCCCTGTCCCAGGACATCGGCGTGACGGTGGCCCAGGCAAAGGAGTATATGGACAAGTACTTCCAGCACTACTCCGGGGTCCGGGCCTATATGGACGCGGTGGTAGAGCAGGCCAAGGCGGACGGCTATGTGTCCACCCTCTTCGGCCGCCGCCGCTGGGTGCCGGAGCTGAAGTCCTCCAACTTCAACACCCGGTCCTTCGGGGAGCGGGTGGCCCTCAACGCCCCCATCCAGGGCACCGCCGCCGACATCATCAAGCTGGCCATGATCCGGGTCCGGGACCGTCTGCGGGCCGAGGGGCTGGAGGGCAAGCTGGTCCTCCAGGTCCATGACGAGCTCATCGTGGAGTGCCCGGAGTCCGAGGCCGAGACCGTCTGTCAGCTGGTGGAGGAGGAGATGGAGGCCGTGGCCGCACTCCCCGTGACCCTGGTGGCCGACACCGCCGCCGGCCCGACCTGGGCCGAGGCCCACTGACCTGCTTTTCTTACAAGAAAAGCAGGCAAAAGAACTTTGCGCGAAACTTCGTTTCGCTCCGCGTCCGCGAGAAGAGTGTTGTTTCCAATCAGCAAGTCCCCCGAAAGACAGTTTTTCCCATGACCGTTAATAGGAAAGGAGATCATCCCCATGTGTCTGTTCCAAGTTTTGATGAAACGGGCGGACCGCTACGCCGCCCAATCCACCTGGAAGGACTTTGCCCTGGTCAAGATCTGCCTGGGGGCTCTGGGCGTTCTGATCGGGCTGAGCGTCCCGGCGCGGCACCGCAAGGGTGCGGGCCTGTTGGCCGTTCTGGCCTTCCTGCCCACTTATGCCCTGCTGCTGAAGCGTTTTCTCCCCTTCCTGACCAGCCCGGAGGACTGAGCGGTTTACCACTTATCCCTCAAAAATGACCGTCCGTCCCGTTCCGGTTGCATCTGTGCCTCCCCTCTGCTACACTGAGAATGACCGAACGTCGTTCCGCTGTATTGGAAGGGAGGCGTCTTTTATGCCCGTTTGGAAAAACCGGACCAATCAGATCCTGCTGGCGGTCTTTCTGCTCTCTCTGGTCCTGTGCGTGGGGTTCTGGTTCTGGAACATCGCCTGGCTGCTGTTCCTGCCCGCTCTGCCCGCGTTCTGCCTCCAGCTGCTGCTGTGTCGGGTGGGTCGGTGGAAACTTCTGAGGGCGTTCCCTCTCGTTCTGGCAGCGGCCATGGCCGGTCTGGGCTTCTATTACGCCCAGCAGCCCGGCTTCGGCGTGGGCCTGTTCGGTGTGATCCTGCTGCTGGGGGCCATCTCCCCGGCGGTGGGCGCGGTCCTGGCCTGGGCCGTGTGGGGCTTCCATCCATTACACAAGCGGGGTGACATCCGTGGATAACGCCGTTTACATCGTCTTTTCCGCCACGCCCACAGGGATGGGCCAGCTCATCCGTCTGGCCACCCGAAACCAGTACAACCACGTCTCCCTGTCCTTTGAAGCGGACGTCCACAAGCTGTACTCCTTCGCCCGGTACCACCGGACCGTTCCCCTGTACGGCGGTCTGGTGGTGGAGTCCAGCCTCCGCTACCGCTCCTTTGCCGGGCAGTCCCGGGTGAAGATCTGCCGCCTGCCGGTGGAGGAGCCCTACCTCACCTACCTGCACAACTATTTGGAACGCCTGTGGCGGGAGCGGGAGGAGTACATCTACAACACGCCCGCCGCCCTGGCCTCTCTGGTCCGTCTGCACGCCGACATCCCCCGGACCTACACCTGTGTCTCCTTTATCCAGGAGATTCTGTGCCGCTGCCGGCTGCCCGGTATTGACCCCCATTGCTGTCCCACTATCCGCCGGCTGGAACAGCTGCTGGAGCCCTGGGTGGTGTATGAGGGCCCCCTCCCCGCCTCCTCCGTCCGGGAGGAGTGGGGGGAGGACGACTTCCCCCGGGAGGTCACCACCGGCTACGCCGTCTATACCACCGCCCGCCACTTTGGCCGGCTGGCCAAACGGGTCCTGCGGGGGGCGGCCTGATATGGATGGAGGCGCAAGAAGAGCCGCCTGCGTTTGCTCCCTGGTCCTTTTGGGCTGTGCCGTGATGACCTGGGTAGAGGCGGGCCTTCGTCCCGTCTATCCCATCAAATCCGCACTAAAAGTCCTGATTTTTCTGGGCTGCGTCGGGCTGTACGTCCTGCTCTGTGGGGATCAGACCCCTCTCCGCGCCCTGCGTCCGCCCCGCCGTCGGGCCCTGCGCACCGCCCTGGCACTGGCTGCCGCTGTCTTTGCCGTCATCCTGGGGGGCTACGCTCTGCTGGCCCCCTGGCTAGACCTGTCCGCCGTCACCGGGAACCTCGGGGCCAAAGAGGGCGTCACGGCAGCCACCTTTCCCTTTGTGGCTTTGTACATCTCTCTGGGCAACTCCTTTCTGGAGGAATTTTTCTTCCGGGGCTTTGCTTTCCTGACGCTGAGGGCGGCTGGACGCCCACAGCTGGCCTGGATCTTCTCCGCCTTGGCCTTTGCGCTGTACCATGTGGCCATTATGGACGGCTGGTTCCACCCCGCCCTGTTTCTCCTGCTCACCGCCGCCCTGGCGGCGGCGGGGCTGCTGTTCAACTGACTGGACCGGGAGGGCAGCCTTTGGCCTGCCTGGCTGGTCCACATGGGGGCTAATCTGGCCATCAACACCATCGGACTGCGGCTGTTTGGGATCATATAGCGTCAGCCATTGGCATACTCTTGTCTCTGGCAGGCGCCTGGACGGCACGAAATTCCAAATAGCCGCTTTTTCTCCCCCTTTGTCTTTACGAAGGGGGAGTTTTGGTGTATGATAGTGTGAAATGTTGTGTTTACCTTCCGGAAGGAGTGTCTTTATGTATTACGAGATCGTCCCCATGGACCGCAGCCACGTTCCCCAGATCGCCGCCCTGGAACGGGAGTGCTTCTCCACCCCCTGGACGGAGACCATGCTGAACGACGCCCTGTTCGACCCCCAGGCCAGCTTTATCGTGGCCGAGGATGAGGAGGGCAACATTCTGGGCTACGCCGGCCTCCACGTTATCGTGGACGAGGGCTACATCGACAACATCGCGGTGGAGCCTGACGCCCGGCGCCACGGGGTGGCCTCCGCCCTGCTGGACGTGTACTGCCGCTTCGGGGCGGTCAATCTGGCCTTCCTCACCCTGGAGGTCCGCAAGTCCAACGCCCCGGCCATCGCCCTGTACGAGAAATACGGCTTCCAGCAGGCGGGCCTGCGGCCGGGCTACTACCAGAACCCCCGGGAGGACGCGGTGATCATGACGAGGGAGTTTTCTCATGAAGCTGAATGAACTGACTCCAGCACAGCTGTCCCAGCTGTACGAGGCCGAGCTGAAGCACGACTTTCCCCCGGAGGAGCTGAAGCCCCTGAAGGCCATGCTGTCCCTGATGGAGCAGGGCCGCTATCAGGCCCTGGGACTGTATGACGGGGAGGAGCTGCTGGGCTACGCCCTGCTGTGGCTGGAGCCCGATGTTCCCTTCGCCCTGCTGGACTATCTGGGCACCATCGAGGGCAAGCGCAGCCGGGGGCTGGGGGCCGTCATGCTGGACCTGCTGGCCAACTACTACAAGGACTACCGGGGCGTCTTTGGCGAGGCGGAGGCCCCGGAGAACGGCGCCCCCGCCGGGGAAGCGCTGCGCCGCCGCCGGCTGGGCTTTTATCTCCGCAACGGCTTCCGGTACGGGGGCTACGACTGCGCCCTCTTCGGCGTCCACTACCAGACCCTGATCCGGGGACGGGAGGACGTCACCCCCGAAGAGCTGCTGGCCGTCCATCAGAGGATCTACCGCAGCCACATGCCGCCCCATGTCTATCAGCGTTTTATTCAGATCCCTCTTGCCCCGGGTGAAACGCCCAATCCGCCGGGGGACTGGATCGAGGAGTAAGCTTTTTCCTGCCGCCGCGGGCGGTCTGGCAAAACATTGTGCTGTTACGGAAAGCAGGTGCCTTTCTTATGAACATTCTTGCTATTGAATCTTCCTGTGACGAGACCGCCGCCGCTGTGGTGCGGGACGGCCGGACCGTGCTGTCCAACTGTGTCGCCTCCCAGATTGAGATGCACACCATCTACGGCGGCGTGGTCCCCGAGATCGCCTCCCGGAAGCATGTGGAGGCGGTGACGGGCCTGGCCGACCAAGCTCTGGTCCAGGCCGGTGTGACCCGTGCCGATCTGGATGCCGTGGCGGTGACCTACGCCCCCGGCCTCATCGGCGCGGTGCTGGTGGGGGTCAACTTTGCCAAGGGCGCGGCTATGGCCCTGAACCTGCCCCTGATCCCCGTCCACCACGTCCGGGGCCACATCGCCGCCAATTACCTGACCCATCCCGATCTGGAGCCCCCCTTCGTCTGCCTGTGCGTCTCCGGCGGTACCACCGCCATCGTGGACGTGCGGTCCTACACTGAGATGGAAGTGCTGGGGAGCACCCGGGACGACGCCGCGGGCGAGTGCTTTGACAAGGTGGCCCGGGTACTGGGCATCGGCTACCCCGGCGGCGGACCCATGGACCGGCTGGCCGACGGCGGAGACGACGCCAAATACGAGCTGCCCCGGGCCCATGTGGCGGGCCACGAGCTGGACATGTCCTTCTCCGGCCTGAAAACCGCCAGTCTGAACCTGATCCACAACAGCCAGCAGAAGGGGGAGGCGCTGGACCTCCCCTCCTTCGCCGCCTCTTTCGGCCGGGCGGTCAGCGAGTCCCTGGTCCCCCGGGCCATGGCCGCCGCCCGCCGGCTGGGCTACGGAAAGGTGGCGGTGGCAGGCGGCGTGGCCGCCAACCGCCGCATCCGCGCCGACCTCCAGGCCGCCTGCGCCGCGAGCGGGGACAAGCTGTTCCTCCCCGAGCTGAAATACTGCGGCGACAACGGGGCCATGATCGGCTGCCAGGGGTATTACGAGTACCTGGCCGGCCATCTGGCCGGCTATGACCTGAATGCCTACGCCACCCGGGACATCTCGCTGGGGTAAGGCCCCGTTGTCGCCGGGGCCCCATCGCAGATGGGGCGGCGCTTCGCGCCGTCCATTCGAGGTCTGCCAGACCGAGAATTGCTGCCGGGCGGATTCACTTCGCCCGGCAGTTTTGAAATCAAAGGGGTCCCCAGGGAGGGACTAAACAAGTTTAGTCCCTCCCTGGGGAAAACAACGGGGCCATGATCGGCTGCCAGGCGTATTACGAGTACCTGGCCGGCCATCTGGCCGGCTATGACCTGAATGCCTACGCCACCCGGGACATCTCGCTGGGGTAAGGCCCCGCATCCCTCCGGCTATCCCCGGAATCATTTGGTTTTGACGGAAGCCTCCGGGTAATCGCTTCGCCCTTTTATGCGTTATGTCTCCTTTATTTTACGTTTATTTTACGTTCTTTTTATACATCCTGGCGGTCAGAAGGGCTTTTAAAGGCGTTTTGCTCCGTTTTCCACCAACATTGTGGAAAACCATGTGGAAATTGTGAATAACTCCGTGTATAGTTTTATTTCGCTTATTTTTTATGTAAATTAAAGTCCGTCCATGACGTCTTTTTCTTTTGACGCAGCTGCCCCGCCCGAAAACTGTTCAAGAGCTTTTCTTGGGAAAAAGGAGCCGGATTTTTCCCAAAAAGCAGTCTAAAGACGATATTTTCCCCTTGACAACCCGCTTGCGGCGTGGTAGAATGCTCCGGTACAAGAAAGCAGGTACGGTTCCCCGTCCTCACCCCAGGCCAGAGCCAAAGGGTCAACATGGAATGACAGTCGCCGGTTTTTCGGCATTGTTTTGCTGTGATACGGGGGCCCTGCCGGCCACCCGTATTTATTTTTGTCAGGAGGTGCTTTCCCATCGCTAACACAGGTCATCAAACCAATGAAGAAATCCGGGACAAGGAGGTCCGCCTGATCTCTGCGACCGGCGAACAGCTGGGCATCATGTCTTCTCAGGAGGCGCTGCGTCTGGCCGAGGAACAGAGTCTGGATCTGGTCAAGATCTCCCCCAATGCCGTACCCCCCGTGTGCAAGCTCATGGACTACGGCAAGTATCGGTTCGAGCAGACCAAGCGCGAGAAGGAAGCCCGCAAGAATCAGCGCGTAGTGGAGATCAAAGAGGTCCGGATGTCCCCCAGCATCGACGTCAACGACTTTAATGTGAAGCTGCGCAACGCTCAAAAGTTTTTGTCCGAGGGCAACCGCTGCAAGGTCACCGTCCGCTTCCGCGGGCGTGAGATGGCCCACACCAACATCGGCCAGGAGCTGCTGCTGAAGTTTGCCGAGGAGTGCGGCGAGGTCGCCGTTATGGACAAAAGCCCCAAGCTGGAGGGACGGCATATGTCCATCTTCCTGTCCCCCAAGCCCGCGAAGGACGCGAAAAAGTAAGTAAAGGAGTTCTCTGTTATGCCGAAGATCAAGATCAAGACTCACAGCGGCGCCAAGAAGCGTTTCTCCCTCACCAAGACCGGCAAGGTCAAGCGCGCCATGACCAAGAAGCGTCACCTGCTGAACGGCCACGGCAAGACCACCAAGCTGAAGCGGGCTCTGCGCGGCACCACTTACGCCGACAAGACCAACGAGGCCGCCATCAAGCGCATGATCCTGTACAAGTAAGAAGAGGGAGGGAATAAACAATGGCACGTGTGAAAGGCGCGATGATGACGCGCAAGAGAAGAAACAAGATCCTCAAGCTGGCCAAGGGCTATTGGGGTTCCAAGTCCAAGCACTACAAGATGGCCAACCAGGCCGTCATGAAGTCCGGCGTTTACGCCTATACCGGCCGCAAGCTGAAGAAGCGCGACTTCCGTCAGCTGTGGATCACCCGGATCAATGCCGCCTGCAAGCTCAACGGCATGAACTACTCCACCTTCATGAACGGTCTGAAGAAGTCCGGCATCGTCATCAACCGCAAGATGCTGGCTGAGCTGGCTGTCAACGACAAGGCCGCTTTCACCCAGCTGACCGAGACCGCCAAGAAGGCCCTGGCCTAATTCCGGTCCGTCTGTTTTGCAAGCCAATGCGCCGCAGGTTCACCGCCTGCGGCGCTTTTTTATAGAACAAGATTGTAATTTCCCCCATTTTCCTGTATCATAGGTTAGAAAGGACGTGAAGCCCATGCGGATCATGGCGATTGATTACGGAGACGCCCACACGGGAGTGGCGCTTTCCGACCCCACCGGCTTTCTGGCCGGCAGCGCCACCACCATACACAGCCGGAAGGCGGAGGTGGTCCTGGCGGAACTGGCCCGGATGGTCCGAGAAAACCAGGTGGACGAGCTGGTCATGGGCTTTCCCCGGAACATGGACGGCACCGAGGGGCCCCGGGCGGAGCTGTACCGGGCCTTTGCCGCCCAGGTGGAGGAGGCCACCGGACTGAAGGTGGTCCTGTGGGATGAGCGCCGGACCACGGTGGACGCCCACCGTATCCTCTTTGAGGCGGGCAAAAACGCCAAAAAACGGAAAAAGACCGTGGACGCTGTGGCCGCCTCATTGATCCTGGAGGGATATCTGGATTTCAAGCGGATGCGGGGCTGAAGCGCCGCGTCCCAGCTTGAGGAAGGAGGAATTACGATGTTAGGGATCCATGTCATATACACCATGAAGCCGGGGAAGCGGGACGCATTCCTGGCTGAAATCGCCGCCTGCGGCGCCCGGGAGGCTGTGCTCGAAGAAGCCGGGTGTATCCAGTACGACTATTTCCTGTCCGCCCAGGACCCGGATCAGCTGCTTCTGGTGGAGAAGTGGACCGACCGCGAGGCTCAAAAGGTCCACATGACCCAGCCCCACATGGCCCAGGTGGCCGACATTAAGGCCCGCTTCGCCGTTGATACCAAGCTGGAATTTTATGATTGTTGATTGATCCATATACAAAAAGAAATTTTAGGAGGAAACTATACTTATGGAAATCAAAACTGTGTGGGCTGTCTATTTCAGCGCCACCGGCACCACCCAAAAAGTGGTCACCACCCTGGCCCAGTCGGTGTCCAAGTCTCTGAACGCGGACTATCGGGAATTCTCCTTTAACGCGCCTGACGTCCGAAAGGCGGAGCTGAGCTTCACGCCCCAAGACCTGGTGGTGCTGGGCGTCCCGGTCTATGCCGGCCGGGTCCCCAATTTGATCCTGCCCTACATCCGGGACATGATCCGCGGCGGCGGTGCCCTGGCCGTCCCCGTGGTCCTCTACGGCAACCGGAATTTTGACGACGGCCTGATTGAGCTGCGCAACGTAATGCGGGACAACGGGTTCTCCCCCATCGCCGCCGGCGCTTTTGTGGGCGAGCACTCCTTCTCCCGGATCCTGGGCGCCGGACGGCCAGACGCTGACGACATGGCTCTGGTCCAGCAGTTGGCGGACGGGACCGCAGACAAGGTGAAGGACCTGACAGAGGCTCCCGCCCAGGCGGTTGAGGTGGAGGGCTGCGATCCCATCCGCCCCTATTACACCCCCCGGGACCGCCACGGCGAGCCCATCAAGGACTTCCTGAAGGCCAAACCCGTCACCGACCCGGACAAGTGCGTCAAGTGCGGACTGTGCGCCCGGCTGTGCCCCATGGGCTCCATTGATCCCGACGACGTGTCCAATGTGGTGGGCAAGTGCATCAAGTGCTGCGCCTGCGTGAAGAAGTGTCCCAAGGGCGCCAAGTATTTCGACCACGAGGGCTACCTGTACCACCAGCACGAGCTGGAGGACCAGTACGCCGGACGGCGGGCGGAGAGCAAGATCTTCCTCTGATCCAAACGCATCTGTAAAGCAAAGGAAGAGCCGGTTCATTTGTCACGGCACGGTGACAAATGAACCGGTCTTTTTCTCCCTGCTCCCTCCAGCGGGCGAACCGCCGACCAAAGGCGCCGCATACCGTTTTCTCCCCCCGCGGTCACGTTTTTCTGGCCTTTTTCCCGGGGGCGTGGTATACTTTTTTCATCTCAGAATCTGCTGTATACGGAGGTATTTATGTCCTGCAAAGAGGAATTTATTGAGATCTTCAAGACCTATATCACCCGGGACGGCGCGGACAAGCTGCTGGACTATCTGGAACACAAGAGCGACTTTTTCACCGCTCCCGCCTCCGCCCGGTACCACGGCTCCTACGAGGGGGGCCTGTGCGAGCATAGCCTAAACGTGTACCACTGTCTGGTGGACTATCTCCAGCGGGAACGGGTCCAGGAGCTCTACGGTCTGGAGTACAGCGACGAGTCCGTCGCCATCGTAGCCCTGCTCCATGATCTCTGCAAGATCGGCTGCTACAAGCGGGGTACCCGGAACGTGAAGGACGAGAACGGCAAGTGGCAGGCCGTGCCCACCTACACCTTTGACGACCCCCTGCCCTACGGCCACGGGGAGAAGAGCGTGTACATCACCAACGGCTTCATTCGCCTGACCCGGGAGGAGGCCATGGCCATCCGCTGGCACATGGGTTTCTCGGGTCCCGAGGACAGCCGCACCGTTGGTCAGGCTTTTCAGAAGTACCCCCTGGCCTTCGCTCTGGCCACCGCCGACATGGAGGCCTCCTACTTTCTGGAAAACGAGGACAGATTGTGACCCACTGCGTCAAAAAACTCCGGCCCGCATAGCGGGCCGGAGTTTTTTATCACACTTCAGCGGGTACGCTCCAGCGTGTCCCGCATAGACTTCAGCGCTCCGCTTCTGTCCAGGGCGGCCACCAGGACGCCGGCCAGGATGGAACCGGCCACGGTGGAGATGAGGAAGGGGACGATGTAGGCGTAGAAGGCCACGGCGGCGGCGTCCACATTCATGAACAGGACGGCCACGGGATAGGCGGCCAGACCGCCGATGACGCCGGTACCCACCACCTCGGCCGCCAAGGTGGCGGCGAGGTTCCGGCTCTTCCAGAACACCAGGCCGCACAGCAGCGCGCCGCACATACTGCCCGGGAAGGCCATCAGGCTGCCCACGCCCAGGATGTTCCGGATCAGGCTGGCCACGAAGGCCACACCCACCCCGTACCAGGGGCCCAGAAAGACGGCACACAGCACGTTCACCATGTGCTGCACCGGGGCGCACTTGCTGCCAAAGACGGGGAACACGATAAACATGCTGCCCACCACGGCCACGGCGCACAGGACGCCGGCGACGGCCAGCTTTTTGGTCTGACTCTGATTCATATTCAAGCAACTCCTTTTCAAACGGATGGGGAAACCGCGTCCAAAGGCAGCGTCTCCCCCACTTCCGGCCCTTTGGGCCACAAACAGGGTCCGGAGAGCCCCGGAACGGGCCTCTCTCGGTTCGGTCGAGGCTTACTGGCCTCCTCTCACGCCGGAACACGGCTTCCCATCGCTGCTTTGGACTCATGGCACAGGGCGCTCCCCCTCTGCCCGCTCCCGGATGCGCTCCGGGTCGTCCGCGGTTCTCTCCCTCCCTTCGAAAAAAGAGCGGTATCGCATCAAAAAACAGGGCCGCCCATAGAGGGCGGCCCCGCGTCATCATACAAGCACAGCTATGACTACCTACGGTGGCATTACCCACATCAGGTCGAAGGGTCGAAGCGCTCAGCTTCCTCTCAGCCCGCTGCCGCGAGCTCCCCTGTTTTTCGCTGTGTATGATACTCCTTTTTTTCCGGGCTGTCAAGAGCGGCTCACGCCGTCTCGCTCTGATCCAGGATGGTCATAAATTCCTGTCCGGTGATGGTCTCATGGTCATAGAGGTACTGGGCCAGCCGGTGGAGCTTGTTCTGATTCTCCTCCAGAATGGTCATGGCCTTCTGCCGCTGGCTCTCCACGATCTCCATCACCTTCTGGTCCAGCTTAGTCTGGGTCTCGGGGGAGCAGGTCAGGGAGGAATCGCCCCCCAGGTACTGGTTGGACACTGTCTCAAAGGCCACCATGCCGAACTCGTCGGTCATGCCGAACTGGGACACCATGGCCCGGGCCAGTTTGGTGGCCTGCTCGATGTCGTTGGAGGCCCCCGTGGTGACGGAATGGAAGATCAGCTCCTCGGCGGCCCGGCCGCCGGTATAGGTGCAGATCTTGTTCATCAGCTCCTCTTTGGACATGAGGAAGTGGTCCCCGTCGTCCACCTGGAGGGTATAGCCCAGAGCGCCGGAGGTCCGGGGGATGATGGTGATCTTCTGCACAGGGGCGGAGTGGCTCTGCATGGCGGCCACCAGGGCGTGGCCGATCTCGTGGTAGGCCACGATCTTCTTTTCGTGGTCGGACAGCACCCGGCTCTTCTTCTGGTAGCCGGCGATGACCACCTCCACGCTCTCCTGGAGGTCCTCCTGGGTGGCGAACCGCCGGCCGTCCCGGACGGCCCGGAGGGCGGCCTCGTTGACGATGTTGGCCAGCTCCGCGCCGGAGGCCCCGGCGGCGGTCTTGGCGATGGGCTCAAAGTCCACGTCCTCCGCCAGCCGAATTTTCTTGGCATGGACCTTCAGGATCTGGATGCGGCCCTGGAGGTCGGGCAGCTCCACGGGGATGCGCCGGTCAAAGCGGCCGGGCCGCAGCAGGGCGGGGTCCAGGGAGTCGGGCCGGTTGGTGGCGGCCAGCACCACTACGCCCTTGGAGCCGTCAAAGCCGTCCATCTCGGTGAGCAGCTGGTTCAGGGTCTGCTCCCGCTCATCGTTGCCGCCGATCTGGCCGTCCCGCTTCTTGCCGATGGTGTCGATCTCGTCGATAAACACGATGCAGGGGGCCTTCTCGTTGGCCTGCTTGAACAGGTCCCGGACCTTGGCGGCGCCCCGGCCCACGAACATCTCCACAAATTCGGAGCCGGCGATGGAGAAGAAGGGCACGTTGGCCTCGCCGGCCACCGCCTTGGCCAGCAGAGTCTTGCCGGTGCCCGGAGGGCCCACCAGCAGAGCGCCCTTGGGCAGCTTGGCGCCGATCTCCCGGTACTTCTCCGGGTCGTGGAGGAAGTCCACGATCTCGCTGAGCAGTTCCTTTGCCTCGTCCTCACCGGCCACATCGGCAAAGCGGATGCCCGTGGAGGAGGGGACGTACACCTTGGCTCCGGAGCCGCCGCCCATGCCGAACATCATACCTTCGCCGCCGCCCATGGCCTTCTGCATCCGCTTATTGATGAAATAGCCGATGAGCAGGAAGGGCAGCAGGGGCAGGACCCACCCCACCAGGATGGAGGTGAGCAGGCCGGGCTGGGTGTCGATCTCCTGGAACTGGGCGCCGCTCTCATACAGGCGGTCCACCAGGCCCTGGTCGCTGCTGACGGCCACGGTCTTATAGATGTTTTCCTCCGCCTTGTCGGTGAAGGTGATCTCGTCTCCTTCGATCTGGACCTGTCCCACATTCTGGTCATAGGTCATGGACATGAACACGTCGTAGCTCACGTCCTGGACCTGCTTTTTCATCACGGAGGGAAACAGGGTGGCGTTGAGGAGCATCAAAATCAGCAGGGTCATCACATAGTAGTAGATCAGCGGTTTCTTCGAGGGTTTTTTCACTTCTTGCATACAAATCATCCTCTTGTCCGCCCTCCGTCTCCGGAGCGCGGAAATTAATTAACGGGTTAAGTATATCATAGCCATTTGATTGGAGATTTCTATATGAGAATGTGAATATTTTGTGTCGATTTTATGAATAAGGGGATAAAAAACGCGCCGGACGTCCACCCGTCCGGCGCGTTTCATAGTCAAGTCAGTTCACAGATTGGGCTGGGCTTTGTATCCCAGACGGTCCAGCCGGTCCGCCGGGATCAGCTCCCGGACCATGGGGATCCGGGGCAGAAGGGTCAGCAGCAAAGTGCCCAGAACATAACAGGCCACCAGTTCTCCCAGCGCCACCGTCACGCCGTAGAAAGCGAAAGCGGTCCAGAAGCCGGAGCCGAAGCCCACCTCGTACCAGGCGATCATGGCGCCGATGATAACGCCGTTGCAGACCACCGGCGGCAGGGGGGCCAAAAGACGGTTGGGGGTCCTGGCCGTCCAGAGGGCAGCCAGCAGCGTAGCCAGGGAGCCGAACACAATATCCAGAGCCCCCACCGTGCTCATCAGATTGGTGAGCAGGCAGCCCACGAACAGGCCGGGCACCGTGGCCGGGAACAGGAAGGGCAGGACGCACAGCGCCTCGGCAAAACGGCACTGGATGGGACCGTAAGTCAGTCCGAAAATGTTGCCGAAATAGCTCAGCACTGTGTACAGGGCGGCCACCAGCGCGGCCAGGGTCAGGTCCTTTGTGGTAAATTTGCGCATAAAAAAACCTCCATTTTCTTGTTTAGAGAACGGCGGAGCAAGCTTGCTCCCCGAACGAACGCAGAAATAGTCCATTTTGGGCTCGTGGTGGTGCGCCGCTCCAAGCTCCCCTGCTTGGGAAGTCGGCGCTTCTTTCTGCGCTTGGACGAGGTGTGGAAACTCGTCAGGCGGTATCTTACCACATGGGAGCCCACTTGTCCAGAGGGAATGGGATGACTCCCGCTCCGATTTCAAAAGCCCGGGCAGCGGGTTTTCATTTGCAGTTTCCTCACCGGCAAGCGGAGCAGGACAAAACCAAGCGAAATTCCGCTTCCTTTTCCCGAGACGCTGTGATAAAATAAAGCGATCAATCATGTATACAACGGGAGGAACGGGCTATGAGCTACGCCGATCAGGTATTCATTCAAAACTGCAGGGACATCCTGTCCAAGGGCGTGTGGGACACCGACCGTCCTGTCCGTCCCAAATGGGAGGACGGCACCCCCGCCCACACCATCAAGCTCTTCGGGGTGGTCAACCGCTACGATCTGCGGAAGGAGTTCCCCATCCTCACCGTCCGGAAGCAGTTTTTGAAGTCGGCGGTGGACGAGCTGCTGTGGATCTGGCAGAAGAAGTCCAACAACGTCCACGACCTGAACAGCCATGTGTGGGACGCCTGGGCCGACGAGAACGGCACCATCGGCAAGGCCTACGGCTACCAGCTGGGGGTACGCCACCACTACCCCCAGGGGGATATGGACCAGGTGGACAAGGTGCTGTGGGACTTGACCCATGACCCGGCCTCCCGCCGGATCATCGCCCACATGTACAACCACCACGACCTGAGTGAGATGGCCCTGTACCCCTGCGCCTACTCCATGACCTTCAACGTCAGTGGGAACACCCTGAACGCCATTTTGAACCAGCGCTCCCAGGACATGCTTACCGCCAACGGCTGGAACGTGATGCAGTACGCCACTCTGCTCCACATGATCGCTCAGGTCACCGGCTTTGAGGCCGGCGAGCTGGTCCACGTCATCGCCGACTGCCACATCTATGACCGCCACATCCCCATGGTGGAGGAGATGCTGGACAAGACTCCCTACGACGCCCCCAGGTTCATCCTGGACCCCTCGGTAAATAATTTCTATGACTTCACTCCCGACAGCGTGCGCCTGGAGGGCTACCAGGCCCACCCCGTTCCCGGCAAGATCCCGGTGGCGGTATAAGGGAGCGGAACATCAGGAGTTGTGGGGACGGCCAAGGCCGTCCCGGAAGGAGAAGCGGATATGAACGTAATCGTGGCGGTGGACCGGAACTGGGCCATCGGTAAGGGCGGGGACCAGCTGGTCTACATCCCCGCCGATCTGAAGCGCTTTAAGGCTCTGACCACCGGACACCCGGTGATTCTGGGCCGCAAGACCATGGCCACCTTTCCCGGCGGGAGACCCCTGAAGGGGCGGCCAAACCTGATTCTGTCCCGGAACCCGGACTTTGCCCCCGAGGGGGCGGAGGTGTACCCGGATCTGGAGGCCCTGCTGGACCGGGTCCCGGAGGATTCCTTCGTCATCGGCGGAGCCTCGGTGTACAGCGCCCTGCTGCCCCGGTGCGGCACCGCCTATGTGACCAAGATCGATGCGGAATACCCCGCCGACTGCTGGTTCCCGGACCTGGATCAGGACCCGGCCTGGGAGATCGCCGAGGAGTCGGAAACCATGGAGCATGAGGGGCTGTCCTTCCGCTATGTGACCTACCGGCGCGTCAAATAAAAAATATCCCGGATGCCGCGGCATCCGGGATATTTGGTTTCATAGGCGTTACAGCCCCAGAGTCATACCCTGGCCGGAGGACAGGCCGTCCTTGGCCAACATCCGCTCCAGCACCTCCACGTCGGTGGTGATGTCCATGGCGTCTCCCTGGAACAGCTGGTCAAGCTGCTTTTCGAAGCCCTCCACCACCTTGTCCATCATGCCCTCGATGCGCGCCATGGCGGCGGTGATATTCTCGCCGGAGACCTCCTGGGATTCCAGCTGGCCGTAGGCCCGGAGGATCTTCAGGGTGGTGGGCAGGTAGTAGCTCAAGAAGCTGTGAAGCTGGGGGGATTTCTCCGGGTGAGATTTCTGATAGTCCAGGATCTTGGCGGTGATGACCCCGATGCGGTCGATCTGGGCAGACAGCTTCTCGTTGGCAATGGCGTCGTTGACCTCCCGGATCTCGGAGAGGATGGCGTTCTCCCGGTCCTGCTCCGCCTTGGGCTGGACGGGAGCCTCCGCCTTGGGCGACTCGTCCCGGAGGCCGTCGGCGGACAGCACCAGCATGTCGCCGCCATAGTCCAAAAAGCCGGCGGGGAACAGGCCTTCACCCAGCATATCTTCCAGATCCTCCCGCACCTTGGCGGGGGACAGGCCGGTGGCGGAGGCCAGAGAGGAGACGGAGACGGACTGCCGGCGGCCGATCATGGCCAGGTAATTGCGGTAGCGCTGGGCCTGCTTCCGCTTGCGGACGCCGGCCCACAGGCAGCCCAAACCGGCGGCGGTGAAGCAGAGCGTGGGGATCACTTCCTGAAGGAACCACGCCACATTGCCGGGCAGTACCCCCAGGTATTCCGTGGCGGTCATCACCGTGGCAAAGGCGAAGACGGCGGCGATGACGCTGCCGATCACCGTCAGCTTTTTACCCTTGGAGGCCAGCGCGGCGATCCGGTCGCCGCCGGTCTTTTTCCGGCGGGACTTGGCCGTCTCGGTCCGGGGGGCGGCGCTCCCGGCTTTGGTTCCGGCCGTGGTCCGGGCCCCAAGCCCCCCCTGGGCATCTTGCTGCGTATAATAAGGATGGCGGCTCCGGGCAGCGGCCCGCTTACTGCCGTCCAGCACCTTCAGCACCACCAGCAGGACGCCCAGCGGCGGAAAGCACATCAGCATGATCACGGGGAAGATCCAGGAAGAAAGATCGCTCTGGTTTTTGTTATTTCGATCGTCAGACATAGTTGGACCTCCAGCGGCGTTCAGTTGATAATATCATAACAGGGAACCCCAAAAAGAACATTGATTTTTTCTTAAATTTTGGAAAAATCCGCTCCTGTCCGGGAACTGCCCGGACCTCTTTATCATAACGCGCGGGGGCAAAAAAGTAAATGGTTCCGGAATGTGAATTTTGCCCGGGCTGGAAATATCCGGTTGTAACTGTTCTGTAATTGTATATAGATTGTTTGGGTGATATAATGTAACGGTCTGAGTCTAAAAGGCTGATAGAAGAAACATTTTGGCCGGTCCGTCCGGCCTGGAGGTAAGAATATGCAAGGACGACGCGTAGAAAAAAAGCCCGCGGCAAAAAAACCGGAAGGATCCAAAAAGGGGCCGATCATCGCCGCCGCGGTGGTCGGTGTGGTACTGGCCGCCTACCTGGGCCTGTGCGCCTGGGTGGGCGCTTCGGACAAGATCATGCCCAACGTGTATGTGCTGGGCGTAGATGTGTCCGGCATGACGGAGCAGGAGGCCCAGGCTGCCGTGGACCAGAATCTGGATGCTTACGGCGACCAGGTGTCGGCCACCCTATGCTATGGCGGCTGGAAGGGCAGCATCACCGCCGCTCAGATGAAGGAGCAGTGGGCTGACGTGGCCGGGCCTGCCACACATGTGGGCCGGGGGAACTTTTTCACCCAGGGTGCCCAATACCTGTCCCACTTGATGGGGGCGACCCATATGGTTCAGCTCCCCCGCAGCCCGGAAAATCCCGCTCTGGAGCAGCTGCTGGACCAGGTGGAGTCGGAAGTGGGCGGCAACGTGACCGACGCCAGCTACTCCGTGGACGGTGACCAGCTGGTCATGACCAAGGGGCGCACCGGCGTGGCCGTTGACCGGGACGAGGCCCGAAAGGCGGCGCTGGACGCTATGGACGAGGCCCTTTCCCTGAAATTCCACGAGGGGAAAGAGGGCACCGTGGAAGTGACCCGGGATCTGACCCCCGAGGAGACCCCGCCCCGTGAGCCCGACTTCGACGCCATCCACCAGGAGCTGTACACCGAGGCCAAGAGCGCCCAAATGGACCCGGAGACCCACAAGATCACCGACCATGTGGTGGGCGTGGATCTCGACGTGAACGTTCTGAAAGCCGCTTATGAATCTGCCGGTGAAGGAGAGACCTTCTCCGTTCCTCTGACCATCACCCAGCCCCAGGACACCAAGGCCAGTCTGGAGAGCAAGTTGTTCCGGGACCTGTTGGGGGAGGGCACCACCAAAGTAGGCGGCTCCGCCAACCGAAAGACCAACGTGAAGCTGTCCGCCGCCGCCTGCAACGGGGTCATCCTGCTCCCCGGCGAGGAGTTCTCCTATAACAACACCACCGGCAGCCGCACCGCCGACAAGGGCTACCTCCCCGCCCCCATCTATGTGGGCGATAAATCCCAGGACGACGTGGGCGGCGGCATCTGCCAGACCTCCTCCACCATCTATTACGCCGTTCTCCACACCACTCTGGAGGTAACGGAACGCCACGACCACAAGTTTAATACCGGCTACGTCACCCAGGGCATGGACGCTACCGTGTTCTATGGTTCTTTGGACTTCCGCTTCAAGAACAACACCGAGTATCCGGTAAAAATCGTCACCAACAGCTATGATAAGAACGGCACCCGCTACCTCAACGTAAAGATCTACGGCACCAACACCGACGGGCGCTACGCCGTCCCCAAGAGCGACGTCTACGACAAGGTGGAGCCCTCCACGGTGTATAAGGCCCGGGAGGATGTGCCCCGGGGCACCTTGGTGCTGGACCGGGAGCAGTACGCCTACACCGGTTACTCCGCCCATACTTACCGCTATATCTATGAGAAGGACGGAACTCTGGTGGAAAAGCAGGACATGGGGACCAGCAAGTACGCCACCCGGCCCCATATCTATTACTACAACCCCTTGGACGGCGATCCCTCCACCTGGCCCAACGGCCAGCCGCCCAAGCCCGCCACCGATCCCGGTACCTCCACCGATCCCGTCACCCCCGAGCCTGACCCCGGGACCGGAACTGACCCCGTGACTTCGGCCCCAGACCCCGGCGCGGAGAGCGGTGAGCCGGCTGATTCCGCTCCGGTAGACCCGTCTGACCCGGCAGTTTCCCCGGAGCCCACGGAGACGCCCGCCGTATAAGATGACCGTTCAGAAAGAGGACACAAGAATGTTTCAAGGTTTTTCCCAGGGGGCGGTAGACTTTCTCTGGGGCATTCGATTCAACAACGAACGCAGCTGGTTTCTGGCGCACAAGGAGGAGTACCTGACCTTAGTGGATGCTCCTCTGCGCCAGCTGGCCGCCCAGGTGAGCCAGGTCATGGAGGAGGAATTCCCAAGGCTTGGCCTGGAGCTGAAGATGAGCCGCATCTATCGGGACGCCCGGCGGCTTTATGGCCGCGGCCCCTACAAGGACCACATGTGGTTCAGCCTCCGCCGGCCCGGCGAGCACGAGGGTGCAATCCCCTGCTTTTACTTTGAGATCGCGCCGGAGTATTACAGCTACGGCATGGGGTGCTACGACCCCACTCCCCTGACCATGGCCAAGCTTCGGGCCCGGATCGACCGGGATCCCAAGCCTCTGGAGAAACTGGCCCGCAGGCTGGAAAAACAGGAGGAATTCGTACTGGAGGGCACGGAGTACAAGCGGCCCAAGGGCGACCCCGGCCCCCTGCTCTACCCCTGGTACAACCGCCGCCAGATCAGCCTGTCCAGCGACCACAACTGCGAGGGGCTGCTGTTTCAGCCCGAACTGGCCGGCCAGGTAACCGAGGGCTTCCGGTTCCTGGCCCCCTACTACCAGTATCTGAACGCTCTGGCCGCAGATCCCCCGCCTCCCCAGTCCTGAGCATGCGCCTCCGGCAGCCGCCGGAGGCGCTTTTGTGTAAATCGCCCACTTATATTCCTGTTCGAAAATAATTTTTAAAAAACATCCAAAAAGTTCTTGACATTAGCGTACTAATTTGGTACATTATGGTCAGAAAGGATGAGTCCAATGTACTAAGAAAAAACCCCAGCACCTGATGTCAAGCCGCAAGGTCAAAGGCGAAAGAGCCCAATTATTTAATATATATAAATAGTGGTAAATCTACGCAAGATGGAATATGGCACAGAACTTTACCCAAACAAGGGACCCGAGCAAACGCGAGGAATTCCAAATGAGGTAAAAGAATTTGGGCCACCTCCAATCCAGACCAGGCAGGCTGACACAGGAAAGCACATATCATCCGCAGCAGGCAAAGAAGGAACGATTCCAACATCCAGCACCTCACTTATGGGGAGAGAACTGCAATAGCGGTCCAAAAGAGAAATGGTTGAGAAAAGGTTCTGGAACAGTTCAGCGGCAGGATATGGTATGTAGCTATTCTATAGAAAGTGAGGTAACCAAAATGATGTTAGATAACAAGAACGAACAGAAATGACCCTTGACTGCAACGGATGAAAACAGGCAGTCAAGGGTCATTTCTTTTTTACAGAGAATCCTCCCCGCAATCATGCAAAGAGCTCTTTCGCGGGTATGAAAAGCCAGCTCAGAGAGATCTGACGTTGAAAATCATTTGGCGGAGCAGCACAGTCGGACCCGGACCATGAAAAGAGACCGCCGAAAATTCTGTGTAATCGACGAACCTCGACAGTATGAAAATCTTCGACTAAGTCAAGAATGAGAACAAACATTCAAGACGAAGGAGACGAAGATTATGCAGCCAGTACCACAG
>Ga0129306_1001197_pt1 | contig 31553 bp, 25 predicted proteins | sample P827metagenome_FD_94438 | JGI IMG/M metagenome (GOLD analysis project Ga0129306, IMG submission 94438) | Capybara group fecal microbial communities from Wisconsin, USA - P827 metagenome | ecosystem: Host-associated > Mammals > Digestive system > Large intestine > Fecal | place: USA: Wisconsin...
AAGGGACCAACTCCGGTCGTTGTACAATATATGTACAATACTTGTACAATATTTGTACGTTTACCAATTGTACATATATTGTACAAGTATTGTACATATATTGTACAACGACCAGTGTTGGTAGGGCGAAAATCGGGTCCAAAAGTGGTCGGAAATGCAAAAATGTCTCTCGGCGAATTGGAGAAGTGGAACACGGATGTCAGTTTTTTGCCCTTGATGCCGCACCTCGTGACGATGCAAGTGGATATGTGTGCGATACGGATTGTCGATAACTTTTTTTGTTAAAAATTTTGACAATCCGGAATTGTTTAGTATCTTTGAACTTTGAAGTGTGTTTGCGTTGTCTGCGTAAACCAAAGAGTTTTAAGCATATAAAGTTAAAAATATAATTCTGAGCAATGAAAATATTAGTTCTTAATTGCGGCAGTTCGTCTATCAAGTATCAACTGGTAGATATGGCCAACAATGCCGCTGTAATGGCAAAGGGCCTGCTGGAGCGCATCGGCCTCGAAATGGGCGAGTTCACTCACAAGTTCAACGGCGAGAAGCACTATGAGCAGCTGCCTATCCCCAACCACACAGAAGGTATCAAGATTGTCCTCAAGGCTTTGACCGACCCGAAGATCGGCGTCATCAAGGACCTGAAGGAAATCGGTGCTGTAGGCAACCGCGTTGCCCACGGCGGCGAGATTTTCAAGGACAGTGCCTTAGTGACCGACAAGGTGATAGAGCAGATCAAGAGCCTCGAGCATTTGGCTCCTCTCCACACCCCCGGCAATCTGGCCGGCATCTACGCTATGCGCGAGGTGCTGCCCGGCGTGCCTCAGGCAGTGGTCTTCGACACGGCATTTCACAGCACCCTGCCGCCTAAGTCGTACCTCTACGGCCTGCCCTACGAGTATTACGAGAAATACGGCATCCGTCGCTACGGTTTCCACGGCACCAGCCACAAGTTTGTCGCTGAGAAGGCCGCCAAGATGATCGGCCGCGACTGGAACGACCTCAAGATTATCAGCTGTCACCTCGGCAGCGGTGCCTCCATTGCCGCCATCGACCACGGCAAGAGCTTTGACACCACTATGGGTATGACCGCACTGGAAGGCCTGATTATGGGCAGCCGCTGCGGTGATGTGGACCCGGGCGTGCTCCTCTATCTGATGGATCAGGGTATGGACAGCAAGGCGCTGACCAAGCTGCTCTACAAGCAGAGCGGTCTGATAGGTATCAGCGGCGACAAGCAGGATATGCGCGACATCCGCGCTGGCCGCGACGCCGGCGACGAGCGTGCCACCTACGCTTTCGATATGTTTGCCCAGCGCGTTAAACGCTACATCGGCGGCTATATGGCCGAGATGGGCGGCTGCGACCTGCTGCTCTTCACGGGCGGCATCGGCGAGAACGCCTGGTTTATGCGTCACCCCATCCTCGAAGGTCTGGAGTGCCTCGGCATAAGAGTGAATATGGAGCTGAACGACAAGACGATGGGCGAGGATGTCATTATCTCGACCCCCGACTCGAAGGTGGCCACCGTTGTCGTCACCACCGACGAGGAGTATGTCATCGCCAGCGACACTTTCCGCCTGGTGAACGGCAAGTAAGACTTGACATCGATTCAACGAGGGTGCTCTGCCAATCGCAGGGCGCCCTCTTTTTTTGCACAATAAATGCCGGCATCGGCCGTTATAGAGGGTATGAATATAAGGAAACATATATTGATAGTGCTCTGCCTGTTCGTCGCCGTGGTGCAGGGACAGAACTACTCGACCGACAACAAGAAGGCTGTCAAGCTGTATGAGCGTGCTATGGAGATGCTGTATCAGGGCAAGAACGATGCTGCGATGAACGGCTTTGAGCAGGCGTTGAAGGAGGACGACGGCTTTCTGGAGGCCCATCTGATTCTGGCCGATATGATGTCGGACATCGACCGCATATCGATGGAGGAGCAAGGCCTGGCGGTACGCAACTATCGCGACGGGGCGAAACACCACTACCGCGCTGTGGTGGAGAGGAACAGGGAATTCTTTGCTCCGGCCTGGGTTAGTCTGGGCAAACTGGAACTATATGATGGAAACTTCGACGAGGCCATAATGTGCTTCGAGACATACCTGGAATTGGACAAGAGGCAGAACGAGACCTTGCTGGATGCGCAGAATTGTCTGAAGAAGGCCCGTTTCCGCAAGGAGGCTTTGGCCAACCCCGTGCCCTTCAATCCTCAGAACCTCGGCGCAGCCGTCAACAGCAAGGACGACGAATACTTGCCGTCGCTTACGGTCGACGGGCAGACTCTTGTCTTCACGCGTCGCTTCCCGCGCAAGCCCACTACGGTTGCCGACACCAAAGAGGAGGAGGACCTGTATGCAAGCACTATGGCCGACGGCAAGTGGGGGCACGCCCAAAGGATGCCCGAGCCGGTGAACAGCAACGACAACGAGGGTGCGCAATGCATATCGCAGGACGGCCGCATTATGTTCTTCACCGCCTGCAACCGCAAGGACGGCGGTGGGCGCTGCGACCTTTATATGTGTGTGAACAAGGCTGGGAAATGGAGCAAGCCGCGCAATATGGGTTCGACGGTGAACAGCGGTGCCTGGGAGGGCCAGCCGACATTCTCTATCGACGGCAGGACGCTCTATTTTGTGAGCAACCGCAAGGGCGGCTATGGCGGTATGGACATCTGGAAGAGCACCTTCGAGAATGGTCGCTGGACGGAGCCGCAGAACCTTGGACCGACAATAAATACGCAATGGGACGAGATGTCGCCTTTCATCCATTTCGACGACCGGACGCTCTATTTCTCAAGCAATCGTCCTGAAGGGATGGGTGGCTTCGACCTCTTTGTCTCGAGCCGGCAAAGTGACGGCGGCACCTGGGGTACACCGGAGAACCTCGGCTATCCAATCAATACCGAAGGCGATGACAACAACCTTATTGTCAGCGCCGACGGCCGCACCGCCATCTATGCCTCCGACCGCAAGGGCGGCTACGGCAAGATGGACCTTTACAGCTTTGAACTGCCCGTGCAGGTGCGCCCGACGGTGGCAATATGCTTCAAGGGTACCGTGACCAACGCCAAGACGGGGCAGAAGGTGGCGGCAGACATTAAGGTTGTCGATATAAGGGAAGGACGTGTGGTGGCCAATACTTCGTGCGATGCCCAAAGCGGGCAGTACATTGTCAGCCTGCCTGCCGACGGCGTCTATGCCTTCCACGTCAGTGCCGACGGCTACCTGATGCACTCGCAGAGCGAGGTGTGGGAGCGAGAGGATGACAAATATGAAAACTGGAAGCCTGTTGTCGTGGACATAGCGCTGCATCCCATCGAGAGCGGCGAGCGCATAGTCTTGAACAACGTGTTCTTTGAAACTGGACGTTGGGAGATTCTCAAAGAGTCGGAATATGAGCTGAACAAGGTTGTGGAGTTGCTTGAAAAGAACCCTGCGCTCAAAATCGAGCTCGGAGGACATACAGACAACGTAGGCCGTCCGGAAGACAACCAGAGACTGTCGGAGCAGCGTGCCAAGGCTGTGTATGACTATATTGTCGGCAAAGGTGTCGCTGCCAATCGACTGACCTACAAAGGTTACGGCGAGACGCAGCCCGTTGCCACCAACGACACCGAAGAGGGCAGGGGCGAGAACCGAAGAACTGAAATTAAAGTATTATAATAATGAAAAAGATTGTTGTACTTACCGGTGCTGGCATCAGTGCCGAGAGCGGAATCAGCACCTTCCGCGACAGCGACGGCCTGTGGGAGCAGTACCGCGTTGAGGATGTGGCTACGCCTGAGGGCTACGCCAAGGACAAAGCCCTGGTGTTGGACTTCTACAACCAGCGCCGCCGCCAGCTGGCTACCGTCAAACCCAATGAGGGGCACCGGCAGCTGGTGAGGCTGGAAGAGTTTTATGACGTTCAAATTGTAACTCAGAATGTCGACAACCTGCACGAGCAGGCCGGCTCGAAGAATGTCCTGCACCTGCACGGCGAGCTGACAAAAGCACGCAGCGAGCGCGACAGCAACCTGATTGTGGATATCGGATACAGCGACATACATCTGGGCGATAAGGCTCCGGACGGGACCCAGCTGCGCCCGCATATCGTCTGGTTCGGCGAAGCTGTGCCTAATATCGAGCCCGCGGCGCAGCTGTGCGAAGTGTGCGACTATTTCATCGTCGTGGGTACATCGATGAATGTCTATCCGGCAGCGGGTCTGATTCACTATGTTCCGCGCACCAGTCCTTGTTATCTTGTCGACCCCAAAGCGGTGACGGTGTCGCGCAATATCACGGTGATACAGGAGAAAGCCGGCACCGGCGTAAAGAAAGTTGTTGACGAATTGATAGAACTGGCAAAGAAATAATTGCCAATTTTGAAAAAATGTCTATTTTTGCAGCGCGAAAATTTAATTATTAAAGATATGAAACGTATTCTATTATCCGCATTATTAATTGGTTGCGTAGTGTTCGCACAGGCGCAGGTCCTCACGGTTTCGTATAACGGAGTCGATTTGCAGAATGGTGACACTGTCAATTTGAAAGCAGGCGCCAATGATGAAATCCAGTTCACACCGGCATTCCACAACAACGACCAGGCTAACAGAGTGTGCCGTATCGTCACCGAAAAGCTGAACAACACAACTTCGGAGATATGGTCCATCTGCACGGGTATGCTGTGTATGTCGGGCACAACTTCGGCTCCGTTCACAATAGAGGGCAACGGTGTCTATGATGATGTACACATTGACTACACTGTGCCTGCCGATGCTCCCATAGGCCTGTTCAAAGTCAGCGTTTACGATACCAACGACGCAAACGTGCGCTTTGACTTTTACACAAGAGTCTATAACAAGAACAACACCGGTATTGCCGAGGCAGGCCAGGATTGCTTCGTAAACGCATTTCCTAATCCTGCCGTGTCGACGGTTAACGTCAGCTACAGCAACGCCGATGCCAACAGCGAGCTGGTGGTCTACAATATGACTGGCTCTTTGGTGCGTGAGGCCTCTCTCGATGGCTCCGAGGGCTGTATGCAGGTTGATGTCAGCAGCTTGCCTGCAGGTGTGTATATGTATGGCGTCAAGTCGCGTGCAAACGTATACGGCATCAAAAAGCTTGTCGTGAAGTAACCTTATCCTACAGAGAATTGTTAAGAGGATGCTCGATGAGGGCATCCTCTTTCTTTTTAGTCAGGCGCATAGACGTGTCGCTGATGACTGATAGTCAATGCTCTCTGGCGTTGTTAAAATGTATGTTGATAATTATATCGGCCCTGTGGCGACTTAAAGGAATCTTCTCTGTATTTTAGCATTCTGATTGACAAAGACCCAACAGGTTATAACATTTTGTATTTGTGCAACTAAAAATCTTTTCTGTATGAAAGGGAATGATTTAATTTTGGATTTTGGAGATTTCTCGGCTCCAGAGCCAAAGAAAGGCAAGACTACACCACGCGCTACCAAGTCGGATAAAAAGCAGTCCGACAATATGTTGCATAATGCTGAGGCTGTTGATGCCCAGGTCTCTGCCAATCAGTCTGCCGAAAATACATCATCAAAAAAAGTAAAAAAAGAGACTAAAGTCAGCACACCGAAAATGGACAAAACAGAGAAGAAAACGTACAAACAGTACACCCCGGATGAGATTATGAAATCGTCGGTGGATTATTTCCACGGTGACGAATTGGCTGCCAATGTATGGATGAACAAGTACGCGCTGCGTGACGGCGACAAAATCTACGAGCAGAACCCCGATATGATGCATCGCCGCATCGCATCTGAGTTTGCACGTATTGAGCGCAAGTACCCAAACCCGATGAGCGAGAAAGAGATCTACGGCCTGCTCAAGGATTTCCGCTACATCATCCCGCAGGGCAGTCCTATGTCTGGCATAGGCAACAACTTCCAGGTGGTGTCGCTTTCCAACTGTTTCGTCATCGGTAACAGCGGCAACAGCGACTCGTATGGCGGCATAATGAAGATAGACCAGGAACAGGTGCAGATTATGAAGCGTCGTGGCGGTGTGGGCCACGACCTCAGCCACATACGCCCGGGCGGTAGCCCCGTCAAGAACTGCGCCCTCACGTCGACAGGCATTGTGCCCTTTATGGAGCGCTATTCAAACACCACCCGCGAGGTGGCGCAAGGCGGACGCCGCGGTGCCTTGATGCTTTCGATATCGATAAAGCATCCCGACTCCGAGAAGTTCATTGACGCCAAACTCGAGCAGGGCAAGATTACCGGTGCCAACGTGTCGGTCAAAATCACCGACGAGTTTATGCGCTGCGCTATGGAAGGCAAGCCCTTCGTGCAGCAGTACCCTGTTGACTCGGACAACCCCATAGTCAAGAAGGAAATCGATGCCTCGGCCCTCTGGAACAAGATTATCGCCAATGCCTGGTCGAGCGCCGAGCCCGGCGTCCTGTTCTGGGACACCATCATCCGCGAGTCGGTGCCCGACTGCTATGCCGACTGCGGCTACCGCACCGTCAGTACCAACCCCTGCGGCGAGATACCGCTGTGCCCCTACGACAGCTGCCGCCTGCAGGCCATCAACCTTTTCAGCTATGTGGAAAACCCCTTCACGCCTCAAGCCAAGTTCAACTTCGAGCTCTTCAAAAAGCACGTGGCGATGGGCCAGCGCCTGATGGACGACCTTATCGACCTTGAACTTGAGAAGGTCGAAGCAATCATCGCCAAGGTGGAAGCCGACCCCGAAAGCGATGAGATAAAGTCTGTCGAGAAAAATCTGTGGCTCAACATAAAGATGAAGTGCCTCGAGGGTCGTCGCACGGGCTTCGGCATCACCGCCGAAGGCGATATGCTGGCCGCTCTCGGACTGCGTTACGGCACCGAAGAGGCCACCGACTTTGCGGTCAGCGTGCAGCGCGCACTGGCCTGCAGTGCCTACGGCTCGTCGGTCACGATGGCCAAAGAGCGCGGCTGCTTCCCCATCTACGATGCAAACCGTGAGAAGCTCAACCCCTTCATCCAGCGCTTGGCCGAGGCCGATCCTCAGCTCTACACCGATATGCTGACTTACGGCCGCCGCAACATCGCCCTGCTCACCATCGCCCCGACAGGCACCGTGAGCATCTGCACGCAGACCACCTCGGGTATCGAGCCCGTATTCCTTGTGTCGTACAAGCGCCGCAAGAAAATCAACCCCAACGACAAGGATACCTCCAAGCATAAGATTGTCCAGGACCAGAGCGGCGACTACTTCGAGGAATACAATGTGTTCCACTCCAAGTTCATCGATTGGCTGAAAGTCAACGGCTACAACGCAGAAGAGGTGATGTCGATGAAGGACGCCGACCTCAACAAGATAATAGAGAAGTCGCCCTACTACAAGGCAACCTCGGCCGACATCGACTGGGTGAACAAGGTCAAGATGCAGGGCGCCATCCAAAAGTGGGTCGACCACTCCATCAGCGTCACCGTCAACATTCCCAAGGAAACCTCGAAAGAGATTGTCCGTGAGATTTATGAGACCGCTTGGAAATCGGGCTGCAAAGGCTGTACAATCTACCGCGACGGCAGCCGCCACGGAGTGCTGGTAAGCAACGACGAGCAGAGCGGACAGCAGTTTGCCGAGACCAAGGCGCCCAAGCGCCCCAAAAAGCTCGAAGCCGAAATTATCCGTTTCAAGAACAATCGCGAAGACTGGATTGCCGTGGTCGGAATGTATGAGGGTCGCCCCTACGAAATCTTTACCGGCCGTGCCGCCAACTTCTACCTGCCCCCATCAGTGGAGAAAGGTTGGGTAATACGCGTTAAAGAACAAGGCTACGAGCACGCCCGCTACGACTTCCAGTTCCTCGACGCAGACGGCTACAAGGTGACGTTGGAGGGCCTCTCGCGCACCTTCAAGCAGGAATACTGGAACTACGCCAAGCTCATTTCGGGCATCCTGCGCCACGGTATGCCGATACCTAACGTGGTGGACCTCATCGAGAAACTGAACTTCGACGAGGACACCATCACCACTTGGAAGAACGGTGTGGCCCGCGCCTTGCGCCGCTACATCAAAGACGGTACCACCACCGACGAGGTGTGCCCCGACTGCGGCCAGAAAACCGTCGTCTACAGCGGTGGCTGCAAGCACTGCACCAGCTGTGGATGGTCGAAGTGCAGCTGATCTAAGCAGGCTCGCATTACAAATTCTTACAATAAAGGAGTGGCGGACAATCCGCCACTCCTTTATTGTAAATCTGCCTCGGCAAATACTATTTGTATGTCTTCTTTCCCCAAGAGTATTGCAGTAGACGTGATATCAGACGGTTGCATTTGCCGGAATAGTCTTTTTCGATTGTGATTGTGCAGCCTTCTGCGTCTGAATCTGAAGACAAGCTGTTAAACAACGTGTTTATTGTGCCTTCTGCTTTACCATTGAAAAGACGTTGTTTGGTTAAGTCGCTGGCGTCGTACAGGAACACCATATTTTTGTCTGGGCGTATGAACATATTTCTAACAATTCCGCCGTCGTTCCATACTATGATATGTTCAGTGCTTTTGATGACTATGTTGCATTGTGCTGGATAAATGACGTGCCTTTCCACCTCTCTCTCCGTACCGTCCCTGCGGTTGGCGGCAATGAGTATGATTCTAAAAAAACTGTTGTAAAACTCATATCGCATTATAAACTGGCCGCAGAAAAAGTACTTATTCTCCTTGTCAAGGGCAAACACATTCTTGCCCGTGACCCCGTCGTAGTAGTAGTTGAATATGAAATCAATGCTGCTCTCGCTTGAGGATGACGAAGAAACAGTCGATGTAGAGCTTGTGGATGGCGTGTAGGTGCTGGCCGTCGATGTACCGCTGGCTGTCGACGATGCACGCCCGTTGGCGTCGAGCGTGATGCCAAGATAGTGGTCGGTGCCGTAGGCGTCCTCATAGCTGAACCCTTTCGACAGGTAGTAAATTTTCTCGTGGATTGGCTCTATCACCAGGTTGCCGTGGATGTCGTAGGCCCCTTTCTTGCCGTTCCTGTACACACCGAAATAGCCTATGCAGTCGCTTTTATCGAAAAAAGCTATCATATCGTACCCCTTCGACAACGGAACGATTGTGCGGCCGTCGATGCTTTCCGCTCCGTAGTAACTGCCAGAATGGGTTTGATACCATCGAAAACCGTTGCTTTCCACTTTGAGAGTCTTGTTGCCGTTCTGTGAGCTATAGGAGCCCGAGCTGCTTGGCGTGTAGCCCGAGCTGCCACTCGCCGACGACGCGCGCCCGTTGGCGTCGAGCGTAATGCCCAAATAGTGGTCGTTGCCGTAGGCATCCTCATAGCTGAACCCCTTCGACAGGTAGTAAATTTTCTCGTGTATGGGCTCGATTACCAGGTTGCCGTGGATGTCGTAGGCCCCTTTCTTGCCGTTCCTATACACACCGAAATAGCCTATGCAGTCGCCATTATTGTGAAAGACTATCATATCGTACCCCTTCGACAACGGAACGATTGTGCGGCCGTCGATGCTTTCCGCTCCGTAGTAACTGCCAGAATGGGTTTGATACCATCGAAAACCGTTGTCCTCGGTTTTCAGCTGTCGGGTAATCTGCGCCGTGGCCGTCGACAAGGTGGTTACAGCCACAAGGAAAAAGAATAATAGACGCTTCATAATAAAGTGATTTTAAATGTTATAAAGTAAAAAAAACTATTGTTTGCCAAAACGGTTCAATGTGCAAAGATACACAAAAAAAGAATTCGGGCATATAGTAGGAAGAATTTTTTTCAGGCCGATGCCGGTCCATCGGTGCTTCACCTCCCTGCCCCGCTTGCACCAACGCCCGTTCCGGAAGGGACCAACACCGCTCGTTGTCCGCTCGTTGTCCGCTCGTTGTCCAGTCAATGACTGGACAACGACTGGACAACAACTGGACAACAACTGGACAACGAACGGAGTTGGTATGGCGAAAGCAGGGAGTCTTTATGATGCGTGGGCGAAAGTGCAGGGCAGAGAAAAATAAATTTTGCCAGTATGTTGATTTTATATATCTTTGCATTTTGCAAACGTGTACAAATGAAGGCCTTTTGTTGGTGTATCTTCTTTTGTATGAGTTTGTTATGAATGATTATCTTTAAAAGAAAACATAAAGAAAATGATAAATATAACGTTTCCTGACGGCTCGGTCCGCCAATATGAGGCTGGCGTAACGCCTCTCGACATTGCCAAAAGCATTAGCGAGGGACTGGCACGCAACGTGCTCTCGGCAAAGGTGAATGACAAGGTTATCGAACTCTATCGTCCTATCAACGAGGACGCTACGGTTCAGCTGCTCACTTGGAACGACGAGGAGGGCAAGCACACCTTCTGGCACACTTCGGCCCACCTTCTGGCTACGGCCCTTCAGGAACTCTATCCCGGTATCAAGTTCGGTATCGGTCCCGCCATCGAAAACGGTTTCTACTATGACATAGACTTTGGCAAATACGAGGTTTCGAGCGAGGATTTCCCGAAGATTGAGAAAAAGATGATGGAACTGGTGCAGGCCAAGACACCCATCACGCGCCGCGAGGTTTCGAAGGCCGAGGCCCTTAAGGTTTTCGGCGAGCGTGAGGAGGTCTATAAGGTCGAGCTTATCAACGACCTTGAGGACGGCACCATCTCGTTCTACGACAGCGGCTGCTTCACCGACCTCTGCCGCGGTCCGCATTTGGTCGACTTCAGCCCCATCAAGGCCGTCAAGCTCATCAACCTGGCGGGCGCCTACTGGCGCGGCGACGAGCACCGCCCGCAGCTGACGCGCGTCTATGCCATCAGCTTCCCCAAGAAGAAGGAGCTGGACGAGTATCTCGTTATGCTCGAAGAGGCTAAGAAGCGTGACCATCGCAAGCTGGGCAAGGAGTTGAACCTCTTTATGTTCAACGACATTGTGGGCAAGGGTCTCCCCATCTGGCTGCCGAAGGGCACTGAGTTGAGGATGAGACTTCAGGCTTTCCTGTCGAAGATTCAGAAACGTTATGGCTACAAGCAGGTTATTACCCCGCATATCGGCGGCAAGCAGCTTTATGTCACCAGCGGCCACTGGGACCACTACGGTGCCGACAGCTTTCGCCCCATCACCACTCCGGAGGAGGGCGAGGAGTACTTGCTTAAACCGATGAACTGCCCGCATCACTGTATGATATACAAGAACGAGCCGCGCTCGTACAAGGACCTGCCTTTGCGCTTGGCCGAGTTCGGCACCGTCTACCGCTATGAGCAGAGCGGCGAGCTGCACGGCTTGACCCGTGTGCGCTCGTTCACGCAGGACGACGCCCACATCTTCTGCCGTCCCGATCAGGTGAAAGACGAGTTTATCAAGGTGATGGAAATCATTGAGATAATCTTCAAGGCGCTGAGTTTCGAGAACTTTGAGGCACAGATCTCGCTGCGCGACCCCAACGACACCACCAAGTATGTGGGCAGCGACGAGAACTGGGCCAAGGCCGAGGCCGCCATTGTTGAGGCTTGCAAGGAGAAGAATCTGCCTGCCAAGGTTGAATATGGCGAGGCTGCTTTCTATGGTCCTAAGCTTGACTTTATGGTCAAGGATGCCCTGGGTCGCCGTTGGCAGCTTGGTACTATCCAGGTCGACTACAACCTGCCCGAGCGCTTTGAGCTTGAATATATTGGCAGCGACAACCAGAAGCACCGTCCGGTGATGATCCACCGTGCACCGTTCGGCTCGATGGAGCGCTTCTGCGCCGTGCTGATTGAGCACACCGGCGGCAAGTTCCCGCTGTGGCTCACCCCTGAGCAGTTCATCATTCTGCCCGTCAGCGAGAAGTATGTCGACGACGCTCGTGCAATGCTTGCCAAGCTTGAGGATATGGAGCTTCGCGGCATCATCGATGAGCGCAGTGAGAAGATTGGCCGCAAGATACGCGATGCCGAGCTGGACAAATACCCGTTTATGCTCATTATGGGTGAGAAGGAAGTGGGCGAGGGTACCGTATCGGTGCGCCGTCAGGGTGCCGGCGATATGGGAGCAATGACCCCCGAGGCCTTCGCGAAAATGATTAGTGAAGAAATAGAAAAAGTCTTATAAATAATTCATCAAATTGCGGATTCCGATGGCTTCAGAATTCGCAGAAAATAGGAGAAACAAGTTATAGCAGCACCATTAAAACCCCAGCCAAACAAGGGCCAACGCAGCCGCGGCCCTATGAAAAAGGAGCCCGACCACAATATCAATGATTATATTTCGGCTCCTGTAGTGCGTGTCGTCGGAGAAGGTATGGAACCTACCATTATGGACACTCGCGACGCACTGAAAATGGCTTACGACCAGGGCCTTGACCTCGTGGAGATATCGCCCAACGCCCAGCCGCCGGTATGTAAGATTATCGACTACCAGAAGTTCACCTACGAGCTGAAGAAGAAGCAAAAGGAGATGAAGGCCAAGTCGAGCAAGGTGGTTATCAAAGAGATCCGCCTCAGTCCGCAGACTGACGACCACGATTTTGAGTTCAAGCTGAACCACGCTATCCGCTTCCTCAAGGAGGGCAACAAGGTGAAGGTGGACATCTTTTTCAAGGGTCGTTCGATCCTCTACAAGGAACAGGGCGAGGCACAGCTGCTCAAGTTCGCCGAGGCACTGCTTGAATACGGCAAGCCGGAGCAGATGCCCAAACTGGAAGGCAAGCGTATGATGATGCTCATAGCACCCAAAAAGTAGTAGAGAAACACATATTTCTATCTTTATATAATCTTTTAAACCTTAAAAAACAGTAAAGTAATGCCAAGATTAAAAACTAAAGCAAGTGCCAAAAAGCGTTTCGCTTTCACCGGCACTGGTAAGATTAAAAGAAAGCACGCTTATCACAGCCACATTCTTACCAAGAAGGAGACAACGCAGAAGCGTAATCTCGACCACACCACTATGGTGAGCCGCGATGACGAGAAGCGAGTGAAAAGAATGCTTTTAGGTAGCGGTATGTAATTCATCCCGCTGAATTAACGGAGTAATTAACCATTATTTACAGCACCAAAGAGCGGAAAGAGATTGTCGGATAGTTGCAACAGACGTATCAGTGCAATGTCGGTTCCGCCGCTGAAATGAAAAAAAATTAGTATTTATGCCAAGATCAGTAAATGCAGTTGCTTCAAGAGCACGCAGAAAGAAAATCCTCAACCGTACCAAAGGTTACTGGGGTAGAGGTAAAAACGTTTGGACAGTAGCCAAGAATAAATGGGAAAAAGGTCAGACCTACGCTTATCGCGACAGGAAGAACAAAAAGAGAGAGTTCCGCGCACTGTGGATTAACCGTATCAATGCCGGTTGCCGCATCAACGGTATCTCTTATTCCGTATTTATGGGCGAATTGCACAAGAACAATATCGAGCTGAACCGTAAAGTTCTGGCCGACCTGGCTATGAACAATCCTGAGGCTTTCAGTGCAGTTGTCAAGATGGTAAAGAAATAATGTGTTGAACCTGTAAAAACTTTAATGAAATGGGAAAAACAGAAATTATGCAATATGTAGAGAATTTGGTGGAGCGCAAGTCGTTCCCCGAATTTAAGGCTGGAGATACCATCACTGTCCATTACAAGATTAAGGAAGGCAACAAAGAGCGTATCCAGAATTTCCAGGGTGTCGTTCTGCAGCGTTCCGGAAGTGGTTCTACTGAAACCTTTACTGTCCGTAAGATTACCAACGGCGTCGGAGTTGAAAGAATATTCCCCATCGCTTCGCCTTTCATCGAGCAGATCGATGTCAACAAGCGTGGTGCCGTTCGCAGAGCCAGAATCTTCTATCTCCGCGATCTTACAGGTAAGAAAGCTCGTATCAAGGAGAAAAGACGCTAAGACTGGAGCTCACGCTTCACCGGTGTGTAAAACTCCTGAAGATAGATATATGTGTAAAAAAGCGGCAATCTGTAAAGGTTGCCGCTCTTTTTATTGCCTGCCGTATCGGTTGACGCTGCCAAAGTCCATCCCGTCGACGAGTATCCGCCCTTTGGTGGCGCGGCCAAGGAAGCAGCAGTTGACACGTGCTTCGGTCAGCTTTTGAAGGAAGAAGTCTTCTTTGGGCTCGTCGGTGGTGGCTATGAAGCGCACTCCTTGCTCACCGAAGAGAAATGCATCGAGGCGTACCTCGCGGCAGGTGAGGATGTCGAATCCCAATGATGCAGGCCCTGTGATGTCGAGCAGAGTCCCGAACAGACCGCCCGACGTGATACGATGGAAGTCGAACAGCGTGCCGTTGTCTTTGAGGCTGCCGAGTATCAATGCCAGATAGTCGGCGGTTTCCTGCTCGTTGTCCATTGTTATGGGGTCGCTGACAAGATGCAGATACTTGCGCCCATATTCCGAGTCGACAAAGAATTCCGACACGTCGCCAATCATATATAAGGCGTCGCCGCGGTGCACACTTGCCTGTCGCTCTCCGTTTGTATGCGTAAAAATGTTGTTGGCTGCAGGCTCTTTGCCTCCGAACATAGACCTTGCAATGGCGATGCACTCTTTGACGCGCGGCTCTTTGATTTCTTTGCTCTGTGGCTCAAGGGTGTTCTCAAGATACTCGTGGCGTTCTGCGGCGTGCGGCTGACCTTTCAGCCAGGACAGAAGCCCCTGACGGTTGCCCTGCGACTGCCACATAGCAAGCAGTGTGCTCAGCTCGTCCACAGTGGGCAGACGGCCGATGATGGTTTGGACTTCCTCGTATGCTGGCCGGCTGATGCCCATTGCCTCAAGTATATCTTCGCTTACTATCTCGTTTTCGTTCAAGGTTTTTTGCTTGTTTTCTGGGTGGTTAATTATTGTGCAAATATACTAAAAAAGCAGCATCCTCAAGCGAATGACATAAAAAAGTTGCTATTTTTTGCCTGTAATGCAATAATTCAAGGATATTGACGTTTTTTATATTATTTTAACTAAAAATGGGACTGTTTCTATTAGGCATACTTGGAGGCGTTGCGCTGTCGCTGTTTTTCAGCTTCGGTCCTGCTTTCTTCTCTCAGATTCAGGCAAGTATACATTACGGCTTTCGTAATGCAGTCCCTTTCCCTTTTGGTGTGAGTACAAGTGATATACTTATCGTTACGATACTGCTGCTCATATCCAGAAACATACCAATGGAGGAGATGATCCTGCTGCTCAACAACCGATGGATTGTATATGTGGGTGCAGGAGTTGTGGCCAGTTTCGGTTTTTATACGATGTTCCTTAAAACCCGCCACGCTGCCGAGGCAAGCGAGACAGACAAGATAAACTTCCGCAATGTGCAGACTCCGTCGCGCCTGAGTGTCTACCTGCGTGGCCTGACACTCAACTTCTTCAATCCTGTCATCTGGCTCTATTGGGCGACCCTTGTGACAATTCTGATTTGTGGCGAAAGCGACATCTCTGTCGGCCAACGCTACCTGTTCTTTGGAGGTGTGTTGTCGGCCACCCTTTGTATGGACATCCTTAAGTGCAAACTTGCGTCGTTGCTGCAAAACATTATAACCTACAGATTTCTAAAGATATTCAACAAGAGTGTAGGACTGATTCTTGTCGGATTTGCCATCTTTATGGTTGTCTCCACAATGCCTCGTTTTGAACAGAACGGCAACCAGCGATCGGTCGAGATGATGCAGGAGATAATGAACGCCAAGCCACCGTTGAAGAAATAGTAGCCCTGCCATCTCCATTTCTCTTACAGAATAAAAAAAAGCCCCGTGCATCACTGCGCGGGGCTTCATTATGAAAAGATGATTCAATTTTGTTTGCGTGCGGCAAGCAGCAGCTCCATCATCTTGATGGCGCTGACGCTAATCACTGTGCCAGGGCCGAAGATGGCGGCGGCACCGGCCTTGAAGAGGAAGTCGTAGTCTTGCGGCGGGATAACGCCACCGACGGTGACCATAATGTCCTCGCGACCAAGTTTCTTGAGCTCTTCAATCACCTGGGGCACCAGTGTCTTGTGACCTGCAGCCAATGAACTGACGCCAAGGATATGGACGTCGTTCTCTACGGCCTGTTTTGCGGCCTCTGCGGGTGTCTGGAACAACGGTCCCATATCTACGTCGAATCCGAGGTCGGCATAGCCTGTGGCAACCACTTTGGCGCCACGGTCGTGACCGTCCTGGCCCATCTTGGCAACCATAATACGCGGGCGGCGACCCTCAAGTTTTGCGAATTCATCGGTGAGGGCCTGAGCTTTCTTGAAAAGCTCGCTATCTTTAGTCTGTGAACTGTACACGTTGGTAATCAGATTGATTTTTGCTTTATAACGGCCATATACTTTTTCGAGGGCATAGCTGATCTCACCCAGTGAAGCGCGCTTGCGTGCGGCATCGATAGAAAGTTCAAGCAGATTGCCTTTGCCGGTCTCGGCGCAGCGTGTCAGGGCGTCGAGGGCAGCCTGCACCTCTTCGTTGTTGCGCTCGGCGCGCAGCTTGGCCAGACGTTTCAGCTGTGCTTCGCGAACGGCGGTGTTGTCGACCTCGAGGGTATCGATAGGATCCTCGTGGTCGAGACGGTATTTGTTGATACCCACAATTGTGTCGACATTCGAGTCGATGCGGCTCTGTTTGCGTGCCGAAGCCTCCTCGATACGCATCTTGGGAATGCCGCTCTCGATAGCTTTGGCCATACCGCCGAGCTTCTCGACTTCCTGGATGTGAGCCCAGGCGCGGTGTGCCAGCTCGTGGGTCAGGGTCTCTACGTAGTAGCTGCCGGCCCACGGGTCAACCACGCGGCACACGTTGGTCTCTTCCTGAATGTAGAGCTGCGTGTTACGTGCAATGCGGGCACTGAAGTCGGTAGGCAGTGCTATGGCCTCGTCGAGGGCGTTGGTGTGCAGCGACTGGGTGTGTCCCAGGGCGGCACCCATAGCCTCGATGCAGGTACGGGCAACGTTGTTGAAAGGATCCTGCTCGGTCAGAGACCAGCCAGAAGTCTGGCAGTGGGTGCGCAGGGCCAGAGATTTGGGGTTCTGCGGGTTGAACTGCTTGACGATCTTGGCCCAAAGCATACGTGCGGCGCGCATCTTGGCAATCTCCATAAAGTGGTTCATACCCACGCCCCAGAAGAACGACAGACGGGGAGCGAAGTCGTCGACGCTCATACCGGCGTTGATACCGGCACGCAGGTACTCGAGGCCGTCGGCCAGCGTGTAGGCCAGCTCGATGTCGGCAGTGGCACCGGCTTCCTGCATATGGTAGCCCGAAATCGAAATGCTGTTGAACTTGGGCATATTCTTCGATGTGTATTCGAAGATGTCGGCGATAATCTTCATCGACGGAAGGGGAGGGTAGATGTAGGTGTTACGCACCATAAACTCCTTCAGAATGTCGTTCTGGATGGTGCCTTGCAGTTGCTCCTGCTTCACGCCCTGCTCCTCGGCAGCGATGATGTAGAAAGCCAGAACGGGCAACACAGCGCCGTTCATAGTCATCGACACACTCATTTTGTCGAGCGGAATCTGGTCGAACAGAATCTTCATATCAAGGATGCTGTCGACAGCCACGCCAGCTTTGCCGACGTCGCCTACAACGCGCTCGTGGTCAGAGTCATATCCACGGTGAGTGGCCAGGTCGAAAGCCACCGACAGACCTTTCTGACCAGCGGCAATGTTGCGGCGGTAGAAAGCGTTGCTCTCCTCGGCGGTTGAGAAACCGGCGTACTGGCGTACCGTCCACGGACGCATAACATACATTGTCGAGTAAGGACCGCGAAGGAACGGCGCTATACCGGCAGCATAGTTAAGATGCTCCATACCGGTCAGGTCTTCCTTGCCATAAACGGGCTTGACGTCAATCTGTTCGGGCGTAGTCCAGTTTTTCTCAATATGGTTCTCTTTTTCCCATTGCTCGAAGCTTTCACGTGAATCGCTACGGGCCTTGAAATCAACATTTGAAAACTTGGGTCTCATTATCAGTATATTAAATGTTTTTTCGGTGAGTAGAATAAAATGCAAATATACGCATTTTATTTGAATTCAAGTGACTTTGGTTCAAAAATAGTGTCTTTGTACCGTGTTGCAAAGATATAAAGCGTTGTCTAATATCTGTTTATATCTTTAAAAAATAACCGACTTTTCACATTATTCCCGAAATGTCCTTAGTCGGAGTGAAATGCCTCCAAATGTTAAATTTTAACTAAATCTTAACATTCGTTATTTGATAAACTTAACATTCTTTAACTTTTATTAACATTTATAACATACTGATTACCAATAGTAATATGGTTGCGTTGCCAAAATAGGCCCAGATTTTTGCCGAGTTTAATACTTGTAAAATACTGACTAACTTTCTATTAAAGTTCACAAAGATGGTCTTTGGTAAAACTTTGATAAGACTTTGAGTAAACTTTGGTAGGAATTTGGTATATGGAAATCACGTAGTTATCTCGACGGAATATTTGTTTCGGAATTGTTAAAATTTAACATTTGTTTATTGTCTGTCCAATTGCTTTTTGTTTCTCGCTGTTGTTTGGACTTTCTTGTTGGTATAGTTGGTGTTATGAGTGGACGATGGGTTTTTGTTAACATTTTTTTAGAAAACGTGACGCTGTTTGGAAAAATAATCGTATCTTTGCAATGATAGAACGAGGTGACAAATTAGTTGTAGAATCTATATAAAATACTAAAACATAATACTATGGCTTTACATATCATTAATCACCCACTTGTGCAGCACAAGCTAACACTTATGCGTAAGAAAGAGACTTCTACCCACGATTTCAGAGAGTTATTGAAGGAAATCGGTATGCTGATGGGCTATGAGGTGACGCGCGACTTTCCGCTTGAGGATGTGGAAATCGAGACTCCGATTACTAAGATGGTTGCCAAGGATATAGCAGGTCGCAAGGTCGTTGTAGTGCCCATTCTGCGTGCTGGTCTTGGAATGGTCGATGGACTGCTGACCATTATCCCCTCGGCGCGTGTCGGCCACATCGGTATGTACCGTGACGAGACGACGCACGAGCCTGTGTTTTACTACTATAGGATGCCTGCCGGCAAGGACCGTACGGTCATTCTGACCGACCCGATGCTGGCCACGGGTGGCAGCGCCTGTGACGCCGTGCGACGCCTTAAGGCCGACGGTTACAAGCAGATACGTATGATGTGCCTTGTGGCGGCACCTGAAGGAGTGAAACGGCTTCAGACCGAGCACCCTGATGTGGAAATATTCACCGCATCGCTCGATAACTGTTTGAATGAGAACGCTTATATCGTGCCTGGCTTAGGTGATGCCGGCGACCGTATTTTCGGCACCAAGATGTGAAATCAGAATAAGGTATTGTGAAGGTGACGGAATGTAGTTAAAATGAAATTTGAAGCGTGAGCTAAAATGGACAAAATGTATGCACGGCCCTCGCCGGCTTATGTTTTCAGTTCCACTTCTAATTCTGATTATCCCTTGGGTTGTTATAGCTGACTATTAACCACTTATAAATTCAATCATTATGAGTATTAACAAAAGTAATGAGGCCGTGTATGATGCCCGCGAGTTGGGCAAAGGCCGTATGTTGGTGCTGGGCTTCCAGCATATGTTCGCTATGTTCGGCGCAACGATTTTGGTGCCCACAATTACCGGTTTGTCGGTCTCGGCAACGCTACTGTTTGCCGGACTTGGCACACTGTTGTTCCATTGGTTTACAAAGATGAAAGTGCCGGCCTTTTTAGGCTCAAGCTTTGCTTTTCTGGGCGGCTATGCCACGGTGGTGGCTATGGGTGCCGAGCTGGGTATGAGTCAGGCCGAGGCTTTACCCTACGCTTGCGTCGGTGTGGCCGCCGCCGGACTGCTTTATTTTGTTCTGGCAGGCTGCATCAAAGCCTTTGGCCTCAAGCGTGTTATGAAGCTGTTTCCACCTGTCGTCACAGGCCCCATTGTTATCTCGATAGGTCTTATCCTTGCCGGCACTGCGGTTAAGAGCATTCTCAGTTGCTGGTGGGTGGCCCTGATTGCCATTGTCGTCGTCGTTGTCTGCAACATCTGGGGCAAGGGTATGATCAAGATTATTCCCATCTTGCTCGGTGTGCTGGTAAGCTACATTGTGGCAGCCTGCGCCGGTCAGGTGGACGGCACCGTCATCCGCGAGGCTGCTTGGGTTGGTCTTCCGTTCCAGTGGCAAGACACTGGTCTTGCGGCCTTTGGCGGTGGACATTTTGACTTTATGCTTACTGCCATCATTGCTATTATGCCCATTGCGCTGGCAACTATGATTGAGCACATTGGCGACATTTGCGCCATCGGCTCTACGACCAATCGCAACTACCTTGAGGACCCAGGTCTGCACCGCACTCTGATGGGTGACGGCGCTGCCACGATATTGGCTTCGCTCTTCGGTGCTCCGGCCAATACCACCTATGGTGAGAATACGGGTGTGCTCAACCTGACGCGCGTTTTCGACCCGCGCGTTATCCGTATCGCTGCCGTTATCGCAATGATATTCAGCTTCTCGCCTAAGTTTGCTGCGCTTATCTATGCTATGCCTGCGGCCACTATAGGCGGAGTTTCGTTGATATTGTACGGTATGATTTCGTCGGTTGGTATCCGCAGCTTGGTCGAGAACCAGATTGACTTGACCGACTCGCGCAATCTTATCATCACGGCCCTCACCATAACGTTGGCCGTCGGTATCAGCTACGGTTGCGAAGGCGGTGCGCTGCACTTCGGCAACATCGGCATTTCAGGCTTGGCCTGCGCCGCCATCGTCGGCATTCTGGCTGCTGTAATCATCCCTGACAGATTCTCGAAGGTAGATCTTCCTGAGGCCAACGAGAAGGATCTGGCGGATTGAACTGGAGTAATGAATAAAAGAAAAGCAGACCGTTGAGGTCTGCTTTTTTATTCTGTCATAAACCTTAATGACTGATTTAGATTTAGCGTTGTTCGGCGTGGAGCTTGCTTTTCTTCTTGTGCTTGTTCCAGAAACCATAGACCTCGCTGACGTTGCCTGCAGTAGTGAAAGCGCTGATTTCGTTCTTGTTGATGTATTCCATCAATTTCGAGAATTCGTCCTTGCTGAGCAGGGCCTCGAGTTCAATGCTCTTCTCGCCGCTGTAGCCGCCAATGACCTCATACATCGTGCAGCCGCGCTGCAGTTCGTCGATGATGAAGTGGCGCAGGCGGTCGTAGTCCTTCGATACAATGCAGACGCGCTTCTTGTTGTTGAGCGTTGCGGTGAAGTAGTCGACCACAAGTCCGTTGATCCAGGTGCCGATAAGACCGATGATAACCATACGGAACGGGTTGATGGCGAAGGCGGTGCAGCAAATAACGGCACCGGCCACCGATACCGAAGCGCCTATGTCGAAGTGGAGGTATTTGTTGACGATTTTGGCCAGGATGTCGAGGCCGCCCGTCGAGGCGTTGATGCTGAACATCAGTGCCTGTGCTGCGCTGAGCAACAGCACGAAGCAGCATAGGTCAAGCCACGGGTCGCCCATCACCGACGGTGTGCCGGTAACGGGGTTGGGGTTGGCTATGTTCTCCCAGGGGAAGACCTTGGCCCAGAAGTCGGTCAACGGGCCGAGAATCAGTGCTGTGTAGACTGTCTTGAAGCCAAACTCCTGACCTATAAGCAGGAAGGCGAGGATTAGAAGCACAATGTTGATGCACATAATCCAGATGCCTAAGCCTTGGCCGCCGGTAAAAATGTTGCTCAGCACGATCGAGAGACCCGATATTGTGCCGATAATCAGTTTGCTGGGGACCAGGAAGTAGTACACTGCAGCGGCGGTGACCATCATACCGAGCGTCATTATGATGAGCTCGATCCAGAATTTTTTGGTAGCGAGAATACTCAGTACTTTATTCATAAGGTTTTGTTTTTTAGATATTTTAGTTTTTGTTAATATTTTCAAAATCGGCTGCAAAAGTACGCATTTTATATGTGCCGACCAAGAAAAGCCCGAAAAATATTTTAGGCTCGATGACGGAAGTCGATTCGGTGTTGTATCCTCTAAAAATTCATTATTTTGAACACGAATTGAACGAATAACACGAATAAAAAACTCCGTAAATATTAACTGTGAAAGTAAACGATGCAGCCACACACGGGGCCACTCTACGCGCTCCACAGGAGCTTGTACCAAGCAAAACGTTAATTGAACGAATTTCAGAGGTGGCTTTGTATGTTTCCCTTTGTTTTACGAGATACTGTCGGCCATTAGGTCCTTGCGGCCGATGAGGCTGAAAATGGTTATGTTGTTGTCTTCGTTGAGAATGCGCAGCGTGCGTAAAATTTCTCCCAAGGTCGAGCCGCTGGTAGCTATGTCGTCAATAATCAGTATGTTTTGCTTGCGTATGGTGGCGCATAGTTCCTCGTCGGCTTTGCTGTTGAACTTCAGGAACTGCATCATATACGGTCGGAAACGACTTTTCTTGACATCCTTGGCAATGGTGAAATAATCTTTTTTGTGGATCAGTTCGAGCATTTGGGTGATCGACTGCTTTGCTTCCTCTTTTTGCTCCTTTGTGTAGCGCGGACGACCGTTTTCAAGCACATCGTTGAGGTATTGCTCTTCGTAAGCGTCCATATCAAATGAGATGTTGGCAGGCAGGTTTTTCACCAATTCCATCTTCCGCAGCATTGGTTGGGCAAAACGGTAGATATAGCGCAGCATATACTGGTTGACACGGCTTGATGATTCGGGCATTACAACCAGATTGTAGTCGTAAAGGTTGATTTGGTGGCTTAAGTTGTCTATGGCTTTTTTTATGAAGCTTGTCAGGTCAGGGTTGTCTTGCAGTGGCTCTGAGAATTTTACGTGCTTGATGAAGGCACTTCGTGTCGCGCCATCTATCTGGTCGGAGAATTCGTATCCGTAGTAGAAGCATTTCCCAAAAGCTTCAACTTGATAGCCACTTCCTGTCAGGCTGATGATGTCATCGTTTCCATCGTGCTCAAAGTCGAACACAAACTTTTGCAATATGCTGTCGTACGTTATGCCCATTTTTCTTTTTTTTCAGATAACGCAGTCTGAGCCCGATTATTGCATAGGAAGAGAAAAGATTTCGAATGGTCAGGTTTCTCCTGGCGTCAGGGATTGGCAGTCATCGCAGGCGTGGCATCTGCGTGCGGTCGCGAAAGTGCAACGGAAGCCGTCCTTTTTGGGGACGGCTTTTTGTTGCAAATGTAATTCGGATGTGTGCAAGTGTGTTGCGTATGTGTTTTAATTCTTGACAATTGTCTTCACGCCGTAGCCTTCTTTGGTGCGCACCACAAGGAGGTACTGTCCTGCAGCAAGCGCGCTGAGGTCGATTTCGGTCAGCTGATTTTCACTTTTTCTGGTCATTACGGCCTTGCCGTTTACGTCGTAGATTGTGATCTCATACGGTTCTTGCTGGTCTATCTGCACTGTCAGCCGTCCTGTTGTGGGGTTGGGCGATACGGAGAACTCCAGCGTGGCGGCCTGATTGATGCCTATTGTCGGGTCGGCAGCGAAAATGGCTTCGAACACCGTGTCCTGTGTTACGGTGACCGTGCGGGGCGATTCCTCATTGCCGTCCGACCAGCTTTCGAACACATAGGTTTCAGCGGGAACGGCAGTCAGGGTGGCCTGCTGGCCCTCATAGTACATCCCTTCGCCGGTGACGGTACCCCATTCGCTGTTGTTGCTTGCTGCCACCAAGTAATACTGCGGCAACTCGACGAAGTGGGCCACAAAAGCGGTGTCGCGGGTGAGGTATATGGTGAGGGGATTGTCGGTCAGGCTGTCGCCAGCGGCTGTGCTCCAATGCGTGAAGCCAAATCTATTCTCTGTGGGTACTGCGGTGATGGTGTGGTTAGTGCCGCCGGGGTAGCTGCCGCCACCGGTAACGGTGCCCATCGCGGCATTGGCAGACGAGACCTGAAGCGTGAACGTTTGTTCACTGACATCCTCAAAGACGGCGACAAAGGCGGTGTCGCTGATGAGGTGAACCGCAAGGGGATTGGTTGTAATAATTGTTGAGCCGTCGCCGCTGTTCCAGTAGTTAAATCTGTGACCAGGGTTGGGCGTGGCGGTAATGGTGACATCCGAGGCGTAGTAGGTGCCACCGCCTGTGACGGTGCCCATCGTTGCGTCATTTGCTGTGACCTGCAGGTTGAACTGCTGTGTGTTTTGGAAGATGGCGGTGAATGTTGTGTCGCTCATCAAGTGCACCACACGGGGGTTTTCGGTGCTGCCGTCGCTCCACGAAACGAAGGCAAAGCCTGGATTTGCAATGGCCGTGATGGTGTCGTCGCTTTCGTCGGGGAAGCGTCCACCGCCAAGCACATCGCCCCACCCGACCTCGTTGGGTTCGGCATTTAAGTCCCATTTGTCCACAATGACAAGGTAATATCCGAATGGACTTACAGGCCAGTCGCTAATCCAATAGTTGAACATAGGACCGATTTGCATATCCCAAAAGGCATAAGGCCGGCCCTCTCCCAAGCATTGGGGGCATTGGAGAATAGATAGGGCGTGTGGTGGGCAATATAAAATATCGTGATAGTCACTTGCGTCACAGCCATTTTTGTCGTTCAACATATAGTTTCCTCTTACGTCCATAATATCGACATAAAACGTGGATACCATCCCATTGCTGTTAGGGGTATTCATTGAACCGACGATGTAGAAATCGGTGTCGACCCACACGGGCTGCTCGAAATAGGCCTCGTAAATGTAGCAATACTGGATATACTCGTCGTTCCATCCCTGACGGAACTCCATAACACGCGCCGTGGCCGTGTCCCACCTCACCGAGTCGAGCAGCTGAAGCCTGACTTCGACATCAATTCCCTGAATATTCCGGCCAGTCTCCGTCATCTGGTATATGTACATATACTCGGGATTCTTCAGGTTACCTGGAGCGCCGTCTACCGTCGGCGGAGTGTAGGTATTCACCATTGCCGCCAAGCCTTTCACTTTCATACGCCCGTTGTGTGCATATTCCCATTTGGCAAGCTCGCCTGAAAAAATTCTGCCAAACTCATACTTGAAACAGAGGCAGCTGTCGTATACGCCTTTGGGATGCCAATAGGGGCAATCGTCAAACCACTTGGTGTAATAGTACTTGTCGCAACGGGGTTCGGCAGGGATGGTGTCGTCGACACCCGACGGTGTGTGACGCATTGCGAAAAGCGTGCCCGGCAACGCAAGAAAGGCCAGACCGATAACAATTCTTAAATGTAAAGGTGTTTTCATTTTGATGAATATTAAATTGATAATTATGATAAGTTTAAAATTGATATAATTTCCCCCTTTTGTATATATAGTCGAAGAAAATGGCCAAAACGCTGCAAAGAATTTTGCTTTTTTTTGTTTAGTGTTGATTTACAATATTTTGAAAAAGTGTTAAAATTTTATATTCACCTGTTGTGTAGGGTTTGCTATCCGAAACAACGGATGGGCTGGCGACGTTCTGGTACGCAGGCGCCCCGCCTGCTAAAATGGTTGCCAGTCATCGCAGGCGGGGCGTATGCGTACCAAGGGTTGCGATAGTGCAAAAAAAAACCGTCCTTTTTGGGGACGGCTTTTTGTTTCTGCAACTAACGAGGCGCTTAGGCTTCGACGTTTTTCTCGATGGCAAGTTTGCCGCGGTAGTAACCGCATTCGGGACAAACGTGATGCATCATAATCTGAGCACCACAGTTGCTGCACGTGGTCAGCTGAGGAGTCTCAAGGCTGTCGTGCGTTCTTCTCTTTCTTGTTCTCGTCTGTGAGAACCTGTGTTTTGGATGTGGCATAATTATTAATTTTTATTATTTATTTATTTTTATTTCAATTGTTTAAGTGCTTCCCAGCGAGGGTCTATTGCCTCCTCGTCAGTCGGCGTTGGCTCACCGTTGCTCTCCTCGCTTATGTATTTCAGCATCTCTGGGTCGCAGGTCGGGTTGCCGTCGGCGTCGTCGGGATGGACGCATTGTATTGGTATCGATACCGCTACATATTCGTACATCCATTGTGCGAGGTCTATCTTGTAGTCATTCTCGTGGAGGATGATTACATCCTCGTTGTCAGATTGCTCGGTGTCGCTAAACTTAACACACAATGTTTGTTCTCCCTCTATCGGCAACTGCATCTCACCAAGACATCTGTCGCACATCGTCGTCACCTCACCGGAGTAGGCGAAATAGAACATCATCATTCGCTCACTTTTCTCCAGTTTTACGTCAAAAACAACATTCGCATCCAGTATTTTTTCATTTTTATACTCTGAAAAAAAACTGTTGTCCAACGTGTAATCGTAGTGGTAAACACCTGATTTTAAGCCGCTGAACTGTATTGTCGTGTCGACGCTCTGTTCCATTTGCACACTCCTAATGAGTTTGCAAAAATACATACTTTTTTGAAACTGACCAAAAAAAAGTAAAAAATGATACTATTTTTTGTGAGTGGGCCGTGTAACAACTGTGGCAAAAAGGTCGTGCTCGACTGCCTGCTGGATGGTGACGTAGGCGAATTTTCCGATGTGTAACGAGCTGTGTGGGTGTATCAGCACTTCATCGTCGACCTCGGGCGAATCCTGCTCGGTGCGGCCAATAAAGTAGTCTCCCTCTCTGCGGTCGACGATAACTCTGAAGGTCTTGCCGACTTTCTGCTCGTTATACTGCAGCGCGATGGCATCTTGTATTGTCATCAGCTCATCGATACGGCGCTGTTTTTCCTCATCGCTGACGGGATCACCAAGCTTGTATGCCGGCGTGCCCTCCTCGGGCGAATAGGCAAAGACGCCCATCCTGTTGAATCTTGCGTCGCGTACAAACGTCTTAAGCTCCTCAAATTCAGCTTCTGTTTCGCCAGGATAGCCTACTATCAGTGTGGTGCGGATGGCGACATTGGGAATCTTTTCGCGGAACTTCTCAAGCAGGGACAGGGTAGCCTCGCGGTTTATGCCTCGCTGCATCGACGACAGCAGGCGGCTGTTGATGTGTTGCAGCGGTATATCGATGTATTTGCAGATATTGTCGTGTCGAGCGATGGCATCGATAGCGTCATCCGGGAACGACGAAGGATAGGTGTAGTGCAGTCTTATCCATTCTGCGCCGCTCTCGGTCGCCAGGCGGTCGAGCAGCTCGCCCAAACGCCGCTCACCGTAGAGGTCGAGGCCGTAATAGGTGGTGTCTTGCGCAATGACAATAATCTCTTTGACGCCATTTGCGACCATCTCTTTGGCTTCTGCCACAAGGTCTTCGATCGGGCGCGACTTGTGTTTGCCGCGAATCATAGGGATGGCACAGTATGAGCAGTTGCGGTTGCAGCCTTCGGCAATCTTGAGGTAGGCGTAATGGCCCGGAGTGCTTTGCAGCCTCTCCTTCTCCAACTGCTCGTGGAAGTCGGCTTTCAGCGACTTCACTATCTCATCCCACTGATGTACACCATAGAAACCGTCAATCTCGGGCAACTCGGCTCTCAGCTCCTCGCGATAGCGTTCGACAAGGCATCCTACGGCAAATATCTTGCGTTGTTTGCGACCGCGCTGCTTGATGTCAACCTGTTCCAGCAGAGTGTTCACCGACTCCTCTTTGGCATCGCCGATAAAGCCGCAGGTGTTTACGATGATTATGTCACAGTCTTTCTGTGCCCGGTCGAAATACACTTCAAAGCCAGCCTTCTTCAAATGGCCGGCAAGATGTTCCGAATCGGCTGTGTTCTTCGAGCAGCCAAGAGTTATGATGTTGATTTTCATTGAGCAAAAAGCGAGTCAACAAATTCTTCTGCGTTGAAGACCTGAAGGTCGGTCATCTGTTCGCCAAGTCCGATGTATCGCACCGGCACCTTGAATTGGTCGCTGATGCCGATTATCACGCCGCCTTTCGCAGTTCCGTCAAGCTTGGTGAGTGCAAGAGCATTGACTTCTGTTGCGGCGGTGAACTGACGAGCCTGTTCTATGGCATTCTGGCCAGTCGAGGCGTCGAGCACAAGCAGTACCTCGTGTGGCGCGTCGGGCACCAGTTTCTGCATAACCTTCTTGATCTTTGTCAATTCATTCATTAGGCCTACCTTGTTGTGGAGGCGTCCGGCGGTATCAATCAGCACGACGTCGGTGCCCTTCGACAATGCCGACTGCAGTGTGTCGTAGGCGACCGATGCGGGGTCGGCGTTCATACCTTGTGACACGATGGGCACACCCACGCGTTCCGACCAAATGGTCAACTGGTCGACGGCGGCGGCACGGAAAGTGTCGGATGCGCCAAGCATAACGCTCTTGCCGGCTTGTTTGAACTGATAGGCAAGCTTACCGATTGTGGTTGTCTTGCCAACGCCGTTAACACCTACAACGAGGATGACGTAGGGCTTCTTGGGCAGCGGCGACGCGAAGTCGGCAAACTCATCGTCGTGATGCTGGTTCAGCAACTCTGCTATTTCAGCCTTCAAAATGTTGTTGAGTTCGGAAATGCCTATATATTTGTCGCGTTTTACACGCTCCTGTATGTTGCCTATAATCTTCAATGTCGTGTCCACACCTACGTCCGACGAAATCAGAGTCTCCTCCAGGTTGTCCAGTACCTCGTCGTCGACGGTGGATTTGCCAAGTATTGATTTAGAGAGTCTTGACAAGAAACTCTGCTTCGTTTTGTTGAGTCCCTTGTCGAGTGTCTCTTTCTTTTCCCTGCTGAATATTGAAAACAGTCCCATAGTCTCGCTTTATTGTGAAATGCATTGGCAATTAGCCGATGAAATAATTTGCAAAGATAGTCCTTTTTTTTGGAATAACTGTTAAATCATCAAAAAAAAGTGATTCGCTGGTGCCTGAAGCACAAAAAAACCCCGCTTCTCAGCGAGGTAAAACAAAAGCGTATGAAAAAAATTTTATTATTACTTCTTTTTCAAATATTCCTGAACATTGTCAGAGGGGACAATCTCCTCCTGGAAGACGTAGGCGTTGGTCTTCGGTGAACGGACCATACGGATAACCTTAGCAAAACTTTTGCCAGTGCTGGTCTTAAGAGTAGCAACAACTTTCTTTGCCATATTCTATATCTCCTATTATTTGATTTCTTTATGAACGGTTACTTTCTTGAGGAAGGGGTTGTACTTCTTCAACTCCAAGCGCTCGGGGGTGTTCTTTTTGTTCTTAGTCGTGACGTAACGCGACATACCCGGCACACCACTGGTCTTTTGCTCAGTGCATTCAAGTATAACTTGTACTCTTGCGTCTTTATTCTTCTTTGCCATTTTCTTTTCGTTTTTGGAGTTGCAAAAGTACTACTATTTTTTGATTCCACAACTATTTTTTTCTAAAATAATTTTAAATATACCTCTTAATTGTTGTATATCAGTAAAATAATATTCTGCGTTTTGTACCTTTTTCTGTATAAAACTGCACCCTTTAGGCGGCATTATTAAGTACTGATAATAGAAAATCGCCCCTGTTTTTTGACGGAAAACACCTCTGTTTTGCTCTTTGTGTAGTTTATAACACTGACAATATGTCAGTTAAATATGGTTAAACTGGCTTTAAAACTGACATTTTGTCAGTCTCCGCATCAACGGCACTGCTTTTGATCCTATCGTAGGTGAACCGCAAGTCGAAAGGCACAGAAAGCCAGAGAAACAAGAGGTTCGAAACGATAAAACAACAATAAAAAGTCAAACAATTAAATATAGGAGATTAAAACAATGTTAGTAGCAAGAAGAAACAATGACCTGATGAGCACAATGTTCAACGAGCTTTTGGATTGGAACCGTTGGAACGGCCTGTGCAGCACTGAGGAGCACACCACTACTCCTAAGATGAACGTCAGCGAAAGCGACAAAGATTACCGCCTCGAAGTCTGCATCCCCGGTATGAAGAAGGAAGACCTCAACCTGAGCATCGACGCCGACAACAACCTTGTCATTGAGATGCAGCAGAAGGAAGAGAAAAACGAGAACGACGAGAAGCGCCACTTCTTGCGCAAGGAGTTCAGCTCAATGCAGTTCAAACAGATGCTGACGCTGCCCGAGAACGTCAAGAAAGACCAAATCGGCGCAAAAGTCGAACACGGCATCCTGACCGTTACGTTGCCCAAGTACACTGCCGAAGAGCAGAAGAAACTTGCCCAGACAATAGTTATCGAATAACACTTTCCAACAACAGTCACTCAAAACGACGGAGGGCGTCCCGCGAGGGATGCCCTCCTTTTTTTGTCTCCTTTTGTCGCCCCTTTGCCCTCTGCTGGTTGTAAACCGTTTGAACCCAGTGTTTTTACTGCGTACTGCGCCTCGTTTCAGCCCAGCACTACGGAGCGTAAAAGTTCGCATAATCCCCATACCAACTCCGGTCGTTGTACAATATATGTACAATAGTTGTACAATACTTGTACAATTGGTAAACGTACAAATATTGTACAAGTATTGTACATATATTGTACATATGACGGAGTTGGTCCCTTGAAGGCCTGGAAATGAGACGGTTATAAAACGGGGCTAAAATAGGGGCCTTTTTTAAGGTAAAGGATTGGGAATTACGTATTTATACAATAATAGCCCATTTTCAGGCCGAAAAATACACTTTTTTCCACCATTCTCTTGCATAATCCAATCTTTCTTTCTACTTTTGCAGTGTTGAATTGTGGCGTATATGTAGCGTCAAATGCTGCATATCAGCCTTAAAAACACCCCGTTATGAGAAAACTTGTTTCTTTTATAGCCCTCTGCCTCTGCTTCTGCGATATTTATGCTCAAGTGACTGAGGCGTACCCCACTTCACAGAGGTATCTTTTCAATCCGTACAACAGGGACAGCGTTTACATTGATAGCGCAAGGTTTTGTGATGTAAATTTTTTATATGGATATAATTACGCTTGGTTTGATGGTGTTTTTTACCCTTGTAATGAATATCAAATGTATCCTTTGTCCTATGATTCCACTGTTCAAGTATACGGTGTTGCTATACCCGTTTATATTAATATACCAATGCATCAGGGAAGCACGTATTATGAAGATTATTGGGGGGAGGACAATCTTGGTCCTTATGACGATTCAATTAGGAACCTATACTGGCAAACGTTTGTTGATTCTATGCACGTGCTCTGGTCTGCATTTCTGGCGCCTTTATCGCCCACAGGTGAAAGGAGAATATATGAGAGATACATTTATTTTGTCCAGAAGACCGATGACCCTCTGCATCCTATAATTATTACCGACTCGGTGAAGATTCAATACGGCATCAATGCCGTGGGATGGAACAGACTTCAGTTGCCTAAACTATACAACTGCACGCTGCAGTACTTTTATGGGTTTAGGGTTCCTACTCTTGAGGTCTATTTCGATCGCCCTCACAATGTAAATGACACATTCTTTGTTGGCAACACGGCATTTTTAATCGACTATGGCAGATATGCATCTAACCGTTTTTATAACGTGGTGCACGCGATGACTGTTTATATGCGTGATTTAGCATCGCGACTCAGTGGCCCGTTTCGTTCCGACAACGGTGATTTTCGTCCGTATCAAGGCTTTAATTTTGGTTGTGACGACCCTCGTGCGTGGCCACATATAAAATACCCGGGGTCGATAGACAACAGCTTTATGGATAACCTCTGGGGTGGGCCTATGGCGATAGTGGCACCGCCACCCTGTATGGTGCCTAACAATTTGCGGATGACGCAGGTGGGCTACGACTCGGCGACGGTGGAGTGGAATATCCCCGTGGGCGTGTCGCACTGCCGCTTGGAGTATGGACCT
>Ga0129306_1001198_pt1 | contig 31546 bp, 23 predicted proteins | sample P827metagenome_FD_94438 | JGI IMG/M metagenome (GOLD analysis project Ga0129306, IMG submission 94438) | Capybara group fecal microbial communities from Wisconsin, USA - P827 metagenome | ecosystem: Host-associated > Mammals > Digestive system > Large intestine > Fecal | place: USA: Wisconsin...
CTTTTGGAAAAAGGATTCGATATGTATGTGTCCGACGGTGTGGAACGCGGGCGCGCGAGTTGGGCCCGCTATCCCGAAATCAACCCGGGACCGCCGCTGTTCAAGACCTATCAGTTGATCTGGGAAGCGTTCCGTCTGGGCCGCAATTATGGGCAGGCATACCAGGATCAGCAGTTTCCCGTAGAGGCGCTTGACGATTTTATGAAGCAGAACGTGCCGCGTTGGGTAACTTCCGCGGAGTGGACACAGGCGGCATTCGACGAATATGTCGGCATGATGGAGCAGGGCTGCATTTTGATCGCTCATAGCACCGGATGTCTTTTTGCCGCTCAGTCGGCTCTGCGCCATCCCGAAAATGTCAAAGCCTGCGTCCTGCTTGAACCGGCAAATCTGCCAAATCCTCAGCTTCATGACTCAGTGACTCTTCGCTCCGTTCCTTTTTTAGCGTTGTGGGGTGATTACCTTGGAAAAGAGTATCCGCAGGTCTCGTGGTCAGAGTTTGCGTATAACACCGTCACGCCGGATTTTTTTAACGCTGTCAGAAAAGCCGGCGGCAGGGCCGATATTATTGATCTGCCTGAGCTTGGCTTTCGTGGCAATTCGCATATGCTGATGATGGACAAGAACAGCAAACAGGTGCTCGATGTGGTTTTGAAATGGTTGGAGCCGCTTCTGGCCTAATCGTATTGAAAAGTGTATAATCAGACCGGTAAGAAAAAGGTCGCGTGAGATTTTTCTTACGCGGCCTTTATTGTAATGTGAATTTTTATGACTGAGGAGAACTCATGATTTTGACGAAAGAAGCCAGCCGTCATATCGACGTTTTGCTGCGCAGTATGGATATATTAGAACTGTTTTTGGACAACGAAAAATTGCAGTTAAAAGACATTTTTGCTCTTACCGGACTGCCGAAAAACCGCATCACGCGTATTTGCGGTACGCTGGCGGCACGGGGCTTTCTGCTCTATGATGCCGACACCCTGATGTACTCCTTAGGACCGTTGCTCTCTTTTTTGGGCAAGCGCTATGATGAAGCGAATTCGTATATCGACGTCATCCAGCGCGCGCTGAACGAATTGTCGCGGCACACGGGAGAAACATCGCATTTTTGCGTGCGCTCAGGGTGCGACCGCTTGTGTCTGGCGATTGCCGACGGAACAAAGGCCATTCGCTTCACGATCAGCCCGGGGGCAAAGGCGCCTTTGAGCACGAGCGCTAGCGGTAAGGTGCTGTTGGCATTTCTTCCTGAACCTGAACGGGAGGAACTGCTTGTCCAACTCCCGATGACGGCTCGTACGGAAAACAGCGTGACGAATCTCGACGTTTTGCGCGAACAGCTGACACAGATCCGGCAGAAGGGCTACGCTGTCAGCCGCAGCGAAAATTATCACAGCGCCGGCGGCATTGCCGCGCCCGTGTTCAATCGCCGCCGCGATGTGCTTGGCAGCGTGAACCTTGGCGGACTTGCTGAAGATTTTGAAAACGGCAAGAGCGAAAATTTATTACCGGCATTACGGCAAACGGCCGATCAGCTTTCGACTCAACTGGGCTTTTTAAAACCCGGAAATTTGATTTAGTAGTACGGAGACATTGATATTTTCTCCAGCAATCTTTATAATGTACGAAATTTTAACAGAATAATCGATGCCACAATGCATTAAACGCACGAAAGGGGATCGTCTTATTGAAAATGTTGGATACCGCGTATGTTCATGGCAACGTCCTCACGGTTGATGAAAAATTCACCGTTGCGCAGGCGTTCGGCGTGTGCGGCGACCGGTTCGCCGTCGTCGGCAGCGACGAGCAGGTCATGGCCGCCTGCGGGCCGGACACCAAAGTCGTCGATCTGGGCGGCAAAACGGTCGTGCCCGGGTTGATCGACTCGCACCTGCACGTGCAGGGCACGGGCGCGCTGAAGATGGAAGTGTACGTCGTCGGCTGCTCCAAGGAAGAGTGCCTGGCCCGCGTGGCCGCCGCCGTGGCCAAGGCCAAGCCCGGCGAGTGGATCGTAGGCCGCGGCTGGATCAACGACGAATGGGCCGATCCCGCTTTCCCCACAAAGGAGGAGCTTGACTCGGTGTCGCCGGACAATCCCGTGTGCCTCAAGCGCAGCTGCGGACATGCCACCTGGGTCAACAGCAAGGCGTTTGAACTGGCCGGCATCACGGCCGACACGCCCGACCCCGTCGGCGGAGAATTTTTGCGCAAGGCCGACGGTTCGCTGCTGGGCGTGGTCACCGACCAGGCGCAGGACCCGTTCAACAAGGCCATCCCGCCCTACACGCGCGAACAGCTGCAGCGCATCGCCCTGCTGGCGCAGGAAGGATTTTTCGAGGTGGGCATCACCTCGGTGGAGGATGCCGGCAGCAGCGAAGAGTGGCTGGAGGCATGGGAAGACCTGTACAAAACCGGCGAGCTGAAGCTGCGCATGTACATTTCCTTGCGCGTGGTGGGACGGCCCAGCTATGAAGAGTTGATCAGCAAGACGGCCGAATACGTCAAATACGGTCTGCGTATCGGTCAGTACGGCCATCGCCTGACTGCCCGCGCTTACAAGATCTCGCTTGACGGCTCACTGGGCGCGCGCAGCGCCTGGATGCTTGACGACTACGACGACCGCCCCGGGCACAAGGGCAACGGCAAGTGGACCGATGAGCAGCTCTACAACATCCTCGTCGAGCCGTACAAGGCCGGATTCCAGTTGTGGGCGCACGGCATCGGCGACGCGGCGGTGCGTCAGGGGCTTGACGTGTTCGAGCGTCTGCAGAGGGAGTTCCCGCGGCCCGATCCGCGCAACCGTATCGAGCACTCGCAGACCATCGCGGCAAGCGACGTGGACCGCTACATGGAACTGGGCGTGATCCCCACGTATCAGACGGTGTTCATCCGCACCGACAAGCGCGTGGCCGACGCCCGCTGGGGCGAGCGCATGAAGCGCGCCTACATCTGGAGAACGATGATCGACAAGGGCAACAAGATCCCCAACGGCACCGATTCGCCGGTGGAGAGCTACGATCCGTTCCTCAGCATGTACTGCGCCGTGGCCCGCAAGGATGAGCACGGCCTGCCCGAGGGCGGCTGGCACAAAGAAGAAGCGATGACGCGCGAGGAAGCCCTGCGCAGCTACACGATCTGGGGCGCCTATGCGGCATTCGAGGAACACCTCAAGGGAAGCATCGAGCCGGGCAAACTGGCCGATTTTGCCGTTCTCGACCGCGATTACCTCACCTGCCCCGAGGACGAGATCAAAGACATCAGGGTGCTGGACACCGTCCTTGGCGGCGAAACGGTCTATTCCAGGCAGTAACGCGCCCGTGCGCGTCAAACGATATGTTTTAACAGGGAAGGAAGAGTGAAACATGGAAGTTCAGCAGGAACACAAAGGACTGTTCTACCGGTTCATCCGCGGCATCGAGGTGGCGGGCAACAACCTGCCGCACCCGTTCTATCTGTTCTCGATCCTGATCGTCGTGGCGTTCGCTCTGTCGGCCATCTTCGCCGGCGCCTCGGCCACCTACACCAAGGCGGCTACGTCGGCCGGCAAGGGCGCTGCGGAGATGACGGTGGTCATCAAGAATCTGTTCAACAAGGAGACGGTCACCTACGTCACGCAGAACATGTACCGCATTTATTACAGCTTCTCGCCGATGACGATGATGGGGCTGCTGATGCTGTCGATCGGTCTGTGCGAGCAGGTGGGCATGTTCGGCGCCTTCATCAAGAAGACCATAGCCGGCGCCAAGCCAGCAGTGGTGTTCGCCGTCGTGTCGTTCATCGCCATCAACGCCAACACGGCCTCCAACGCCGGCATCCTCGGCGCCACGGCCGTAGCGGGCGCGGTGTTCGGCTCGATGGGCTACAACCCCTGGCTGGGCATCATCCTGGCCTATGCGGCTGGCAACGCCGGCATGTCGGCCAACGTGTTCGTCGGCAACCTCGACGTGCTCATCAGCGGCATCAACGAATCGGTCTGCGCGCCACTTGGCATCCCCACCGAGACGGTGCACGTGCTTGAGCACTGGTACTTCATGGGCGCCTGCGCTCTTGTGCTCACCGTTGTGTTCACCTGGGTGACGACAAAGTTCGTGCGCGGCTTCCTGGGCGAGGCCAAAGACCTCAGCCTGATCAACGTGGACACCTCCAAGAAAGAGCTGACGCCCGAGGAGCGCCGCGGTCTGCGCGCCGCCGGCCTTGCCGCCCTTGTCTACATCGTCGCGCTCGTGGCGATGTGCTGGCCGGCCAACTCGTTCTTCCGCGCCGCCGACGGCTCCATCGTGCCCAACTCGCCGCTGCTCAAGAGCGTGCTGACGCTGCTGTTCTTGTTCTTCCTCGTCACCGGCGTGGCGTATGGCCGCGCGGCCGGTATCATTGCCAAGTGGAACGAGGTGCCTAAGTACCTGGCTAAGGGCATTGACTCGATGGTCAACTTCATGGTCATCGCGCTGCCGGCGTCGCTGTTCATCTATCTGTTCAATCAGTCGAACATCCCCACCTACCTTGGCGCTGCGGGCGCCAACTGGATCAAGGCCATGGGCATCAACGGCTTCGCGCTGATGGTGTTCATCGTGTTCTTCAGCACGTTCCTCAACCTGTTCATGACCTCCGGCTCGGCCAAGTGGATGATCCTCGCGCCCATCCTCATCCCCATGCTCTATGCCGTCGGTTTCAGTCCGGCGCTCTCCGCTGTGGCTTACCGTATCGGTGATTCGGCCACCAACGCCGTTGCACCCATCTCGTCGGACGTGGCGCTGATCGTCGGTCTGCTGCTCAAGTACAACACCGACAAGGACAAGACACCCGGCATGGGCACGGTGTTCGCCGGCTGCATGCCTTACGCCATCGCCACGTTGATCGTGGAGTTGATCCTGCTTGGCATCTGGTGGGCATTCAATATCCCGCTGGGCCCCGGCGTCACTCTGTTTGTCGGGCATTAAGCTGTTTGTCCTTCATGTAAACAAAAAGCTACACGAAAACGAGCCGGAACTCCTCTCCGCTGGGAGTTCCGGCTCTGTTTATTTTAGGCTGTTAGTTGATGGGGCGGGATTATTTTTGGCTTTTGAGCAGCTCATCGTAGGCAAGCACGTCCAGGGCTTTTTCATAGGCGGCGAAACAGATCGTTTTGCCGTCAAAGACGACGTTGCCGTCTTTATTGAACTCTGCTTCTTTGTAAGCGGCGACAGCGCCTTTGGCAAAAGCGATGTCAGCTTCGGAGGGGGCAAAGGCTTTGTTGGCATTTTCCGCTTCGGCATTGCCGTGGACGGAGCGTCCGGTAAAGCCCATTTGGCGAGAATCGGCGTTCTGCTTGAAGTTTTTTTCGGCATCAGCCACGAGCAGTCCGGAATCGATTGCCTGCACGCCGGCAGCCTTGGCGTCGAGCACCATTTTCTGGCGCGCGTAGACCAGATCGAGTTCGTTGTCCTCGTAGCGGCGGACGACGCCCATTTCGCGGGTCAGATCTTCCATGCCGATGTTGAGGGCGGTGACGCGCTCGCAGCAGCTGGCGATATCAAACGCGTTGCGGATGCCGATCGGCGATTCGATCATAGCGATGACTTCGATGCTGTTTGGAGCAAGGCCTTTGTTCTGCTCGATCTGGTTGAGCAGACCGTCGATCATCAGCATGTCCTTGACATATTCGCACTTTGGCACGCGGATCGCGTCCGGCGTTGCGACAGCGATCACTTCAGCGATGTCTTTGTAGAAATCTTCCGAGCCGATGGCGTTGACGCGCACGATGCGCTCCTTGCCGCGAAAATCAAGTGTGTTCAGCGCGTGTACTGTTGTAACGCGGGCCTCGGCCTTGCGCGCTGGAGGTACTCCGTCTTCCAGATCGATGCACACGGCGTCGGCTGCCGTGGCAATGGAATTTTTGACGGTTTCCTCGCTGAACCCTTTGGACCAATCGATAGATCTTCTGATGCGCATGATATTATCCTCCTGTTATTTGAACGTGAATGCCTCCCGGACGCCTGCCCGGGAGGCGCTTTTATTAAGGAAACGCTGATTAATTCACCCGCGCCCTGTCGGGGCTTTCGCCACCTGACTGCGTCAAAGCTCATTGTCATAGCCCAGCTATGCCTCTTCGCTTCTCCTTGTCAGACGACGAAATCCCTCGACAGGTCATCGGTCTCATTGAATCAGTGTTTCCTTAATCGATCAGCGATCCCTTATCGGCCCAGCGCGCGGATCGTCTTACGGAACAGGATCCAGCCCGCGCTGAAGCAGGCGATAAAACCGCACAGGCCAAGGGCGATCTCGCCCCACGGCATCGAAATCGCGAGGACTGGGAGCGCCGCCGGCAGCCATGAGAACGCCACGCCTGCCACACCGGATTGAACGGCGTGCGCTTCGCCGGGGCAGGCGACGGAATCGGGGTCGATGGCGCGAACGAGGGCAAGACCGGTCGGTGTGGCTCCGGTGCATTGACCGAAAACGAACACGCTCTTCTCGAACCATTCCTTCTCTGCGATACGCTTGTTGTACCACAGACAGAGCCAGCCAGTAAAGCAGGTCATCGCAACGAAATGAATGAGGATCGGGACCCAGAACGCCGAGAGGACTTTCAGGTTGATCGTGGCGATGGCGCTGACGATGAGGATCTCAAGGGCCCAGCCGGAAATCTGCGTGCAGGTGGGGCGGTCAACATAGTCCTGGAGCTTGAACAGGCTCATGAGCGGCCAGATGATGATTGCGCCAAGGATTCCATAGAGCATGTTGGGAACTTTGCTGAACACGGGCGATACGTAAATGCCGGCAAGTCGGAAAGTGTTTTTGCCCAGCCAGATAAGTGCCATGAGCATGGCGAACTGGAATGCCAGCGCGTTGATGGAACCGGCGGGGACTTTCGTCATGCCCAGCGGCTTGCGTGCCGAAACCGGCAGCAGGCGGCGCTCTTCGTATTTGCCCAGCTGATCGTTGATATGCACGTAGGTCGTCCACCCCTTGCGAACGCCGATATTGACGATGACCATACCGACGACGACGGCGCAGATCAGACCGAGCGTGGCCATGATCATGCCGATGGCGGCGTAATCCTTGCCCATGCCCAGCGATTCAAATGCACCCGCATAGCTGGCGACTGTTCCGTGGCCGCCAAAATACGCGGCCAGTCCCATTGTCCCCCAGCCTTTGGGCAGGCCTGTCCAGAACAGGCGAAGGGCGATGCCCATCACGGCGCCGACGAAGATCTGGCCGAAGCGCATAGCGTTCAGGAAACAGAAATAGTCAAGATAATTCTTGATACGGTCTTTGTTGATGCGCACGCCCCACACCAGACAGGTCATTACGAGAACGATCAACTGACCCGAGAATGAGCCGAATGATTTGGGCACCGTCCACCAGCCCAGCACCTGCTGACCGCCGATAAGGGCGATTACGCCGCCGATCACGGCTGACGGCAAAAAGATCTTTTGCAGCGGAGTCACGATCTCGCGGGTCAAATACCCGGCGATCAAGAACAGACACAGCACCTGCAGGTCGGCAAACAATGAAGCAAACGTCATGTTGAAACACTCCTTTTCTGTGAAATAGCGCCGCAGCGGCGCCTTAGAACTTTTTTTGCCTATTTCTGGGCAAGTTTTTCCGCGATCTCCCAAAACATCTTCTCGTCGATGACCAGACCCTTTTGGGTGTCGGACAACTCGTACAGCTCGTCCATGATCTTAGGGTAGAGCGCGCGGTCGATCGTTTTGCCGGCGCGTTCGCATACCATGTCGATCACTTTTTCGCTGGTGAGTTTGCCGAAAATCGTCTTGCGCGAGGCGCCGAACGCGGCGGGGAGAATGCCTTGATAGGCGAAGGGGTTGTCTCTCATGCACAGGTTGTGCAGTTCCGATTCGTCGGAGAACACATGTTCGCCCGTAAGCGGCTTGGCCGTGTGGACTTTTTTACCGGCGATCTGTTCTGCAAACTCCGACAATGCTTTCAGTTTCGACACGTCGATGCCGGTTTTGAAGCCGTAGAAGCCTTCCAGCAGCACGACCAGTTCGATCAGGTCAACATTGCCGGCACGGTCTCCCAGACCGTTGACTGTGGTATCGACAAGGTCAGCTCCGGCGCGGATGCCGGCAAGCGTGTTGGCCAGCGCCAGTCCGAAGTCGTTGTGCGTGTGGATGCCAACGAGCACCCCCTTGGGTTCGGCGATCTCTACAGCCAAAGATACAACTTTGTAATATCCGTCGGGATCGCATGTGCCCACCGTATCGGGCAGACGCACCCGGTTCGCTCCGGCGTCGACAGCCGTGCGGACTTGGGCTTTTAAAAACTCCACGTCGTCGGTCCGCGTGCTGTCTAATAGCGAGATATTGCAGATTTTACCTTTGCTCTTGATATGAGCAACGACTTTTTCGATACGATCGAGCATTGCCGTTTTTGATTTGGAGGTCCAATCGGCGTATTGATACGGCGAAGCGAGGAAGTATGAGTGGATGATGTCGGGGCAGCAGTAGTCGTCCAGTTTGTCGATCGCCTCAAAGGTGCGCTCCCACATGCCGTTGCTCATGATCTCGGTTTTAAAGTTTTTGCGCGGCATCGCGCAGACGGCCTTGCACACGTCGAGAGAACGCTGATTGAACTTTGGATGTGCGATCTGGATCTGGTTAATGCCGATCTTGTCGAGTTCGCGCGCTAACGCCAACTTCTCTTCAAGAGTAAAAGTGACGCCGGGCGTCTGCTCGCCTTCGCGCAGCGTCACGTCGCAGAACAGAAGCGGCTTTGTGCGTGAGAGCGGCTTGTTGAACGGGCTGACATGACTTTCCATTTCTTCTTAACACTCCTTTGATTTGATGTTCTGAATTTTTAGAGAAACTGGTTGAAAAACGGATAGACTGGCTGAAGCCGAATATCTGTGGGTCCCATGTGTTTGATGCCGTCGATGTAGCCGAAACAGGCGTCCAGTCCATGGCCTTTAAAATTGTCAAAAAGCGCGCGAGTGCGTGTCACGCGGTCGGCGCCGTAGGGGGAGTTTCCGATCGCGTCAGTATCGCCAGTGCTGACGGAAACATGAACTGGTACATGGCGCAGGGCTTCAATGTCGATCTTCTGTCCGAAAATATCTGCCCAGTCGCGCGTGCCCCACACGTAGTCCAGCGAATCGTCAAGATACGTGCTGCGTCCTGGAGCAGAGAGCGCCACGGCCTTTAGTTTGTCGGGGTGGAGATAGAAAAAGCGGTTACAGTACTGGCCGCCGCCCGAATAGCCGTAAAGCATAAACTTGTTTCCGTCGAGACCGGGGTAGCGCAGCGTCATCTCATGGATCATCGTCAGCAAAAGCCAGTCGTATCGGATGCCTTTGTAAGAGATCAGCTTGTAGTGATTGAAATCGTCTTCGTCGATCAGCCCGGAAGGGAAAAGAGGCGCAATCAGAGCGACATTCGGTTTGAGATTGGCGCGGAACAGATTCAGTTCGTCCTGTACGCGTCGGCTCGTTCCATGAACGATTGCCAGGATAGTCCCCTTTGCCTCAGTTTCGTGCTTGTACTGCTCCGGTACGTCGACGTAGTACGAAAAACGCGGATCAGCGACGCAGTGCCACAGCATCTTCACTTCTGAAGTGCCGAGCGTGCGTTTGCGTGACGCTTCGTCCATCCAATCATAGTTGTAGTACTTATTTGTGGTGTTATAGAGCTTGTTCACCAGCGTCCACCTCCTGGATTTATTCAAAACGGCTGTATTTAAGGTGATTCTAGCAGTTTATTTATAAATGAGAAAACAATAAAAAAACAGCCTTACCACAAATCGGTATTTGTGGTAAGGCCGCAGTCATGCGAATATTTGATTTTGGGCGCCCAAGATCATCCGGCAAAAGAGAAGAGGATGCGAATGGAGTCGATTGAATCAGCGCTCGCTAAACGCGGCTGATGAACGACGCCAGCAAAGAAATACGCGGTACGATCGAATCAAGATACAGTTCCTCCTGAGGCGTGTGCATAAAGTTGCCCACGCAGCCAAGACCGTCGATTACAGGAACACCGGCGGCGGCGATGAAGTTTCCGTCAGAACAGCCGCCTACCATGTGCGCTGCTTCGATCGTCATATCCAGATCGGCTGCCGCACCTTCGAGGATAGCAAACAATTTGCGGCTTGCTTCGCTGTCAGGAAATGGAGGATGCAGATCGACGATCTCGTACTCGACGCGTGCCCCGGGAAGTATTGCTTTGCGTTCGGCGAAGAGCTTTTTGAAGCGCACCAGGTCTTCCGGAGAGCTCACGCGCCAATCGACCTTGGCCTCGGCGTAGTCGCAGACGACGTTGTCGCGCGTGCCGCCCGAGATGACAGTTGCGCGAAACGTCGTTCCTCCGGGGCGAAGATCGGAGAGCCCTTCTGTAAAGAGGACCTGATGGCATAACTCGACGTTGGCGTTGACGCCATCACCGGGGTTGCTGCCGGAATGAGCGGCCTTGCCCCAGCACTTGATCGTGATGGCGGCGTGTCCCTTGCGGCTTGCCTTGATCTTGCCGCTGCCCCTGACGGCAGGCTCGTATGATACAGGCATACGCCTGTTTTGCCTTTTTCAGCAGCAGAGCGCGGGAATGGTGCGACATGATCTCCTCGTCTGAGTCGTTGACGATCAGGACCTTTTTATCGAGCGCAACGCCGGTTTCACGCAGCGCTTTGAGCGCCCAGATCACGGCGATGTCGCCGCTTTTCATGTCGGTGACGCCGGGGCCGTAGAGCTTGTCACCTTCGCGCCGGATCGGCACGGCGCCCAGCGGATGAACAGTGTCGTAATGCCCCACGATCATCAGCGTGCGGCTTCCGTCGCCGATCTCTGTGACGAGATTGTCGCCGACGCTTTCGTTAGGAACGAACTGAGACCGCGCCCCCAGTCTCTCATGATACAGACTGGCTAATTCTCTTGCACAGGCATCGGCGGCGGCTTTATCGCGCGACGGCGATTCGGCTTTGACCAGCCGGATGATGTCGGCGATGATTTCCTCTTTGTGGTCAGCGATATAGTTGCGGAGCTTTTGTTCTGTCGGTTTCACGGCAGAAATACCTCCTTTTTTATCTGAGGTGGAAAGGTGTGACAGCGTTTTTTGCGACGAATAGAGGTACTGCTTCAGTTGAATCTTTGTAATATTATCATTGTTGTGGAGTAAGTAAAAACAAAAATTAACTTAAACAATCACAAGTTGAAGTTTGTAGCAGAAGGCAGGTCAATACTTTTCCGGGAACTCTTCGCGGTATGTGGTGATAACGGTGTTGATAAAAGCCGTCAAGTACTTGGGCTGGAAGGTGAATTTGTTGTAGGTGAGCGAGATAGAGTTCTCGTTCTTCATCGAATTGATGGGGAAAATATACAACTGTCGATCCTGCGTGAACTTTTTGTTGAGGCTGCTGATCGTCTTGATACGGCTGCGTGTGGCAATGGCAGCCCCCCATCCGCGAGCTGCCATTTCAAAGCGCAGCACGCCGTTGTTTGTCGTGAGTCGCGAGTTGAGGACGAAGTTGTTTTGACTGAGGTGCATGCGCATTGGTGCGAATAATCGACTGCTTTTCGCAGGAAGGATGATCGGGATCGTGCGGAACTCATGCAGATCCACCCCAAGTGAAAAGCGGTTGATGCAGCCGGGATATTCATCTGGAAAAAATTTTTGGAGCAACGTGTCTGAGATGACGATGTAGAAGTCGTCGGAGTAGAGCGGCACGATCGTGAATTCCGGCCGGCTGATTGGGTTGATGCTTATAAAACAATCAAGTTCTTCGTTCAGCAGTTTCTTTTCAAAATCGTTGGTGACGCCGTTGACTGCGTCGATTGAAACTTGCGGATATTGTGACCAATAGCGGTCCAAAACTTCAGGAAAAACGACTTCCGAACGGCTGGAAATGATCCCGACTTTGATCAGGCCTTTGTTTTCTTGTGATATCTCCTGCAGCTCTGCCTTGAGATTCCCTTCAAGAAGGTTGATCCTCTGCACTGTACGCAGCAATGTTTCGCCGGCCGGAGTCAGGCTGAGGCGGGGCGAACGTTTGAACAGCACGACGCCGTATTCTTCTTCAAGTTTGCGGATCTGGAAACTGAGTCCCTGTTGCGAAATATAAAATTCGCGGGCGACTTTGGTGATGTTCAGTTCCTGCGCGACGCGCAAAAAGTATTCAAGCTTTTGTTCCATTGTTAGCTCTCCTATAGTTTATCTTGATTATAGACGGTTATCAAGGACTATTTATGATTCTAGCATAAAAGCATTATATAGGCGATTAGGAAAGTTAAGGAAGCATTGATTAATTCGCCCGCGCTCCGCGGGGCTTTTCGTCGATTGGCTGTTCGCGAAGCTCACTCTAAAGGACTAGCTTCGCATCGTCAACATAGCCCCTCACTATGCCTCTTCGCTTCGTTCGCACCACTCGATGAGATGCCCTGGCGGCCCATCGGGCTCATTAAATCAGCGCTGCCTTAAATACAGCAAATACTGTGGATTATTCAAGTTGGGGACAGGATGCTACAAGTAACTGTTTGTGGCATTGCACTCTTTATTTTGTTTTTATTCGTCTGCTCTTTATGTTAATATGAAAACAGTTAAACAAAGCAATGTGATTAATTCGAACTATGGGGTGATGAGATGCGTCTTAGAAGGTCAATTCATTGGGCTAAAGGATTTCGGATTGAAACAATAGAAAAAGCAGTATTAAGTGAATGTGATGCAGTATGCATCGACCTCGAGGACGGAGTGCCTTCGACCCGCAAGGCCGAAGCCCGTATCACAACAGTTCAGGCGCTGCAGTCGCTCGATTTTTGTGGCAAGGAGCGAATCGTGCGCGTCAACGCCATTGGCTCTGATGATTTTTACAAGGACATTGCCGAGGTGATCGCCATTGCCACGCCTGACGCGATCCGCGTGCCTAAATGTGAGAGTGTTGCCGATATGCAGATAATCGACGGACTGCTCAACCAAATCGTGCAAAGTAAAAGTCTTGCTCCTAACAGCATTGAAGTCATTGCCATGATCGAGTCACCCATAGGCATTCGCAATGCCTATGACATCGCTTGTAGTTGCGAGCGCGTTACCGCTCTCAACGTTGGTATGGAGGACTTGACGCGCGAGATGGGCGTGGTGCGGCGGTACGAAGACAACGCCCTCGATTTGCTCTATGCTCGTCAGAAGATGGTGCTTGACGCAAAAGCCGCAAAAGTCCAAGCTATTGATTCATGTTTGCTGATAGCTGACGCGGGGAGCTCGCGTCGGCAAAATGAGGAGGCAAGGCAAGCTGGCTTTGACGGGCGCTCCGTACGGGATGCTGTTGAAGCGGCAGACGCTAATAGAACTTTTTCGCCCTCTGATGAGCTGGTACGTTTCTCGGCAGGGGTGGTCAAGGCATATGAGGCAGGAGATACTAACGAGAACGGAAATATCATTTTTGAAGGCAAATCAATTTGTTACGCTGCTTATGAAAAGGCTCTCGATGTACTGAAGTTCAGTAAACAGATTGCTGTCGCGGAATATCGAATCTAAGGAGGTGGCAAATCATGAATCGAGAAGATGTATACATGTTGATTCCTGAGCATAGCCTGCTCGAAAATCGTAAACTAAGAGAAGCCTGTGCTGACATATGGATTGAAGCTCTTGAGAAATGTGAATGGTCAGGCACTGGTTTTCTGACGAAATGCCCAATCGCTGTCGTGGCTGTCGCTCCTGAATGTCCAGAAGATACGATAACTCATACGCGTAGAGTGGCGAGGCTATGTAAATTGCTGTATGAAGGTTTGGAGGATTACTTTGATGAGATTGGTCCTTGCAGTTACGAAAATCTTATTGCGAGCGCGCTGATTCACGATGTTGGTAAATTTTGGGAGTATGCGCCTTGTGAAAATGGTGACTGGACATATAGCAAGAATGGAAAAATGTTTAGGCATCCTTGTACGGGTGCATATCTTGCACAGAAATACGGTCTGCCGGAAACAGTTGTTCATGCTGTGCTGACGCATTCATTCGCGCTTTCGCCTGAGGGAGCAAAGGCTATGAATACGCCTGAGGCCTTGATTCTTAAGTACGTTGACGATATGGTGTTTAACTACGCAAAAATATTCTTCCCCAGAAAATCCTGATCTGAGTCAGGAATACTTAATTACAAAATAGAAAGGATGTAGGTTGATATGAGTATGAAAAAAAGGTTAACGGTCCTGGCATTGTTAGTATCTGTTTTGCTTGTGTCTAACGCAAATGCGGAAGAAGTAAAGACTATCAAGGTAGAGCCTCGCGTTATCCAGCTTGCGCATGGTGATCCGCCAAATGATCTGGATAATTATCATAAGCTTGCGACTCTGTTTGCGGATAAAATCGCCAAGGTTACCAATGGCGCTGTAAAAATTGAGATCTTTCCTAGCGGCCAATTAGGTAGCGAAGTTTCGTATTACAGCGGTTTCAAAATGGGCACGATCGATATGGCTATCATGACGAGCAACGGTTTTTCGGATCGCCAGAAAGATACGGGCTTTTTTGACATTCCGTTTATTTTCAAGAACGCTAAGGTCGCGCGGGCTTAGATTGATAGCGATATTTACAAGAAAATCACTGACGAATATCCAAAAACCTTGAAGTTGCGTGTCCTTGGCTGGGGTGAAGGCGGTTTTCGCTGTACGTTCAACAATGGTCCAGTGATCCGCTCAATGAAGGATTACAAAGGTCTTAAACTGAGGATGCCTGGTACGGCGTCATTCACGAAGAGCTTTGCTGCTTTAGGGGCGAATCCGACGCCGATGGCTTATTCCGAGACGTTCACGGGGCTTTCGCAGGGCGCGATTGACGGTATTCTTCTCCCTGTCCTGACCGGATTTAGTGGACATTACCATGAAGTTACGAAGAACCTGACTCTTGACAATTCGTTCTATAATGCTCTGTCTATCTGTATCAGCGAGAGCCTTTTTAAGGCTTTGGAGCCTGAGCTTCAAAAGGCGATGATAGAAGCGGCTGTCGAAGCTGGCAAGGAGCAGCGCGTCTTTGTCGAGCAGCAGGAAGCTGGTGCCATCGAAGAAATGAAAAAAGCTGGTGTCACTGTGGTTGAAAACTTTGATCCTGCAGGAATCAGAGAGGCTCTTGAACCGATGTATCAGGCAATGAAGGACAAAATTGGAGAGGATAACTTCAATAGATCTATGGAGCTTATCTCCAAAGTAGTCGAATAGCATGCCTTTCAGAATTTAGACTTGAATGATAAAAGCTCCCATATCATGCTGTCGATCTCGATCGCAGATGGGAGCTTTAAATATAAGTTACTGTTTGAAACGAAAGGAGAACAAACGACGATGAAGTTGATCTTCAAAATCAGCGACTGGATTAACAAGATCATTCAAAACGTTGTATGTGTGTTTCTTTTAGTTATCTTACTTGACATGTTCTATGCCGTTATCATGCGCTACATCTTCAATAAAACACCTGTGTGGGCAGACGAACTTGCCCGTTATGCTTTTGTCTGGCTTCAAATGCTGGCGGCAACAATAGCAACTAAAAAGTGTACGCATACGCGTATCACTTTAATCAGTGATCGCCTGAAAGGTTCCTGGAGAAAGTGGCATACGGCGATCTTGCTTTTCATCGTGCTTGTAATCTCATATTTGATTCTTACGCAGAGTTTGCTGCTCCTTAAATTTGAGGGTGATACTCCGACTTCGACGTTGCCGTTCACGATGATTTGGGTCTATGCCGCAATCCCTTCGGGCGCAGCGATCATGATTTTTCATGCGGCAGCGAATGCACTCCAGCTCTTTGTTGCGCATGAATAGATGAAGAGCAGTCAGAAGGAGGTTTACGTAAATGATGCTAATGGTCGGTATTATGTTCATCATTCTTTTTGTTCTTATGTTTATCGGTATTCCTGTAGCTTTTTCGCTTGGCACGGCTACGGTCGCTTTTATGACGATAACAAAAATCAGGCCATTAAGTGTATTTGCAACGACGATATACAGTGGGCTCGATTCTTTCGTACGGCTTGCTGTACCGCTTTTTATTCTCACCGGATATCTTATGGAATGTACAGGGCTTTCAAAAAGATTAATTCGATTTGTCGAATGTCACTGCGGACGCATGCCCGCCAGCACAGGGATCATTACGATCACGACTTGCACGATTTTTGCAGCACTTACGGGGTCAGGACCGGCTACGGTAGCCGCGATCGGTGCAATCATGATGCCAGCACTGCTGGATAATGGGTACTCTGAGGGTGATGCAGCTGGTTTAATTGCTGCTGGCGGTTCGCTGGGGCCTATCATTCCTCCGAGTATTGGAATGATTGTGTACGGGGCGACGATGGAGCTTAATATTCCAAAGATGTTTGCTGCGGCAGCCATTCCAGGATTGATGATGTCTCTGTCGATGATTTTGGTGAATATTTATATTGTCAAACGTAATGGTATACAGGGAAACGACCAGACTTACACGCGTGAAGAAAAAGCTGCTCGTACGAAGGACGCTATTGGCGTGTTGCTGCTTCCTATCATAGTCCTTGGCGGCATCTACGGCGGAATATTTACGCCAACAGAAGCGGCGGCAGTTGCGTGTGTATACAGCCTTATCCTTGGTTTACTATATAAGGAACTGACATGGAAAAAGGTTTATAAAACCTGTATAAGAACATGTGAAACTACAGCAACAGTAGGCTTTATCATGGCAATGTCGGGGCTGTTTGGTTGGATCCTTGCTGTAACAAGAACGCCTGCCAAACTTTGCACAGCGGTCATTTCTGTGGTGCACAGCAAGTCTTTGTACATCCTTCTTCTTATTCTTTTGCTTTTGCTCGTCGGGTGCTTCATGGAGACGCTTTCCAGTATTGTCATCCTTGCGCCCATCGTTGTACCGATCGGCGTCGCCCTAGGTCTTGATCCGCTTCATATTGGGATGGTTTTTTGCTTGAATTTGATTATTGGCATCATCACGCCGCCATTTGGTGTGAATATTTTCTACGCAGTATCAACGACAGGCGTAGCGTATGAAAAAGTTGTTAAAGGAGTATTGCCGTATATGTTTGCGGTGGTATGTGTCATTTTCCTCGTATCTTTTATTCCTGAACTGATTCTCTGGCTTCCTAAAATGCTTTTCTAACTATTGGTGCATAAAAGACTGCCGCTCGCTAAAAGATAGTGCGAGCGGCAGTCTTTTATTTGTTACACGATCGTATTCGTCAGTGTGCCGATACCTTCAATGGCGCACTGCACCACGTCGCCTTTTTTGAGGAACGTGGGAGGCGTCATGCCCATGCCCACGCCCTTGGGGGTGCCCGTGGCGATGATCGTGCCGGCCTTCAGCGTGACGCCCTGCGAGAACTGCGAAACGATTTTGGCGATGCCGTGGATGAGCATGTCGGTGGTGGCGTCCTGACGCACTTCGTCGTTGACGGAGCAGGTGATGCGCAGCGCCGGCGGGAACGGGAACTCGTCGGCGGTCACGATGCACGGTCCCATGGGATTGAAGCCGTCCAGGCTCTTGCCGAAATACCACTGCACATGGCGGTTTTGCAGCTCACGCGCCGTCACGTCGTTCAGCACCGTGTAGCCGAACACGTAGTCGCGGGCGTCTTCCGGCTTCACATTTGCAGCGTCGCGGCCGATTATTACTGCCAGCTCCACCTCGTAATCAAGCTGCGAAGTCACGTCCTCATGCGCGGGGATGGCGTCGCCGTCGCCGGGCGCCTCGTTGACGCGCTTGGCGAAAAACACCGGCCAGCCTTCTTTGGAAGCAAGCGCCGCGTTGAAACTGCGGGCCTCGTTGGCATGCGCCATGTAATTCAGCCCCAGACACAGCACATCCTGACGCGGTACAGGAATGGGGGCAAGCAGCTTCACATCCGCGTCAAGCGGCGTATACGTGGGCGTAGCAAGCGGTTTCCCTGCCTCTTCCGCCGTCACAGTGATCGACAGGGGCACGCGGGCGCTCTCTTCGTAGGGCGCGCTGGCCAGACGGTCGAGCTCTGCCGGCGAGGCATGTTCGATCAGCTCGTTCATCGAAGTGTACTCAAGCCCGAACGCCGCAACGGGCACCAGCCCGCAGTCGCGCAGCACGCCAACGCAGACGGCGCCGCCCTTTTTAAACGTGAACAGTTTCATGATGACGACCTCTTTTCTTAAGAAAATTGAACCTCTTCGTTCAGCATAGGCGAAAAAGCAAGAGCCTTTCCCTGTTTTGGGGGCAGATGGGCGACTTCCTACAGCAGCGCTTTGGCCCATTCGGCTCCTTTAAAGCCAGGCAGCACGCACGACTCGCCGACAAGCAGAGGACGCTTCACCAGCATCCCGTTGCTGGCAAGAAGCGCGTATGCCTCCTCATCGGTCATGTCCGGCAGCTTGTCCTTGACGCCCAGTTCGCGGTAGAGCATTCCGCTTGTGTTGAAAAAACGCCGTATCGGCAGCCCGCTGGCCTTATGCCAGGCACGCAGCTCGTCGGCCGTCGGGCAGTCGTCCTTGATCGCGCGCTTTTCGTAAGGCACGCCGTTGTCCTTCAGCCATTGCTCTGCCTTTTTGCACGTGCTGCATTTTTCGTAACACAGGAACAGATTCATTATGGTCACTCTCCTTAAAGATTTTACTGTGCGTGCAGACACTATAACATACGATGGTCCATAAGCACAGTGTCGTCCCAAAAGGATCTTCCTATTATATAGAAGCGCCTTTCGGGAGAGTTTTGCCGTATGCGGTCATCCTGCCGGCAGAAATTTGTTTCAGAAAAATCATTTTGGGGGCTTGCCAAAATCAAAAATCAGAGTATAATTCCTAATTGTTCAAGAAGCGCCCGGGTGGCGGAATTGGTAGACGCGCTAGATTCAGGTTCTAGTGGGCACTAGCCTGTGGGAGTTCGAGTCTCCCCTCGGGCACCATCCTTTTCATAGGGATGAAAAGTCACCTGTCCGTGAGGGCTGCATGAAGCATATGCTTTATGCAGCCCTTTTTCGTTATTTCCGCGCCTGCTCCTTTACTTTTCCGTCACTTTTGCAAATGCGAAAAAATTCGCTGTATGGCGAAATTGGTATTAAAGTTCATGAAGGAGTGCGCGCGTTTTTTGGCGTGTGGAAATATTCTTTCTATTTAGACTTTGATCTTATTCTGAAAGTGGAGGTCGAACACCGCATGGCTGAATTCGTTCCGGTGAGCAAAGGGCGTCAGCGCCTGATCTTTGGCGGCGGACGCGATCTGGTGCAGCTGCCCGATATGGTGGAGATGCAGAGAGAGTCCTACCGCAACTTTTTTCAGGAGAATGTAGCCCCCGAGAACAGGCAGAATATAGGTCTCCAGGAACTGCTCCGGGAGATCTCGCCGATCTCAAACCCCGACGGCAGCTTCCATCTGGAGTTTCTGGACTACACGATCGATGAGCCGACCATCAGTCTTCACGACGCTAAGGTGAAAAGCCGCACCTGGCAGCGCCCCATTCGCGTGCGAGTGCGCCTTCGCTACGACCGTTTGCAGGAAGTGCGCGAAGAAGAGATCTACCTCGGTGACTTCCCGATGATGACCAAGCGCGGCACGTTCATCATCAACGGCAGTGAGCGCGTCGTCATCAACCAGCTGATCCGCAGTTCCGGCGTCAACTTCAAGTCTGAGGCGGGGACTTCCGGCGTGCAGAATTACTCAGCCAAGATCATCCCCGAACGCGGCGCCTGGGTCGAGTTTATCATGGCGGGCGACACTCTTTCCGTCAATATCGACAATCGCCGCAAGCTGCCGGCTACACTCCTGCTTCGTGCCTTCGGCCTGGGCACTAACGAAGAGCTTTTGAAGACATTCGGCGGCGTTATCGAGGATGTCGACATCATCAGTGAAGAAGTCCTTGGCCGCATGTTGGCCGAGGATATTGCCGATGCGCGCGGACAGGTGCTGCTGCGCGCCGGAACACGCCTAGAAAAAGAGGGCCTTGACCTGCTCTATCAGCAGGGGCGCACGCTGGTTAAAATGTGGAACGTTGCGCCTATTTTCATCTCGGCGATCGAAAAAGACAGCGCCTCCAGCGTTGACGAGGCATTGCTGGAGATCCTGCGCCGCATGAGGCCCAACGAGCCTGTGCGCATCGAAGGTGCCCGCGAGTATTTTGATCAGTTGTTCCTCGACACGCACCGCTATTCGCTTGGCCGCGTCGGCCGCTACAAGATGAACCGTCGTCTTGGCCTGCAGATCGCATTGGATGAGTATCTGCTGACCCTTGACGATCTGGTACGCATCATCAAAGGGCTCGTCGCGCTCCGCGATACAGAAGAACAGCGCGACGAGCTCACCTTCCCGGAGATTGGCGAAGAGCATGTTGACGACATCGACCATCTGGGCAACCGCCGCGTCCGCTCTGTCGGTGAACTGCTGCAAAGTCATCTGCGCGTGGGCATGCTGCGCCTTGAACGTATCGTGCGCGACCGTATGACCACCGTTGCCGATCTCACCAAAGCCTCGGCCCGCGACCTCGTCAACGTGCGCCCGCTCTCGTCGGGCCTGCGCGAGTTCTTTGGTTCTGGCCAGCTTTCGCAGTTCATGGATCAGGTCAATCCGTTGTCAGAGCTTACCAATCTACGCCGTTTGACGGCCCTTGGCCCTGGCGGCCTGGCCCGTGACCGTGCCGGTTTTGAAGCTCGCGACGTCCATTACACACATTACGGTCGTATTTGCCCGATCGAGACGCCAGAAGGTCCTAATATCGGCCTCGTCACATCGCTGGCGACCTACGCCGGACTGAACGAATACGGCTTCCTGATCACACCACGCCGTCCTGTCAAAGACGGCATTGTCTCGATGGATCCGCAGAGCGTCGTTTACCTTTCGGCTGACGAAGAGGACAATTATTATGTCGGCCGCGCCAACACTCCGTTCGATCCCGTTACAGGGCGCCTGACGGAAGACTCAGTCTACGCGCGCTATAAGGGGGATATCGTCAAGGTCTCGCCAGAACAGGTCGATTTTCTTGATGTTTCCTCGCGGCAGGTCGTGTCGCCTTCCGCAGCGTTGATCCCCTTCCTTGAGCACGATGACGCCAATCGCGCCCTGATGGGCTCGAACATGCAGCGTCAGGCGGTGCCCCTGCTCATGCCCAAAGCCCCGTTTGTCGGGACCGGCATCGAAGAACGCGTTGCACGCGATTCATGCTGCTGCGTGTACACCCCCTGTGACGGAACTGTCACCTATGTCGATTCCGACCGCATCGAGGTGACCGACACGAACGGCGGACGTCATGTCTTTGAGCTGGAAAAGTTCAAGAGATCCAATCAGGGCACGATCATGCACCAGCGCCCCGTCGTCGACCTTCACGAGAAGGTCACGGCGAATCAGCTGCTTGCAGACGGTCAGTCTGTTGACGGTGGCGAACTGGCCTTGGGGCGCAATGTCCTCATCGCTTTTGTTCCGTGGGAAGGATACAATTACGAGGACGCGATCCTGCTCAGCGAAAAACTTGTCAAAGAGGATTATTTTTCCTCGATCCACATTGAAGAGTACTCGATCGATGCCCGCGATACCAAACTTGGCCCGGAAGAGATCACCCGCGACATCCCTAACGTCGGCGCCGACTCCCTGGTCAATATCGGCGAAGACGGCATCGTGCGCATCGGCGCAGAAGTGAATCCAGGCGATATCCTCGTCGGTAAAGTCTCGCCTAAGGGCGAAGGCGACCACAGTCCGGAGGAAAAACTGCTGCGCGCTATCTTCGGTGAAAAAGCCGCCGATGTGCGCGACAGTTCGCTGCGCCTGCCTCACGGCACCAGCGGCAAGGTCGTCGACGTGAAGATCCTCACCCGTGAGGAAAATCCCGAGTCGCTCAGTCCTGGTATCAATAAGACCATCAAAGTTTACATCGCACAGTGGCGCAAGATCGTCGTCGGCGACAAGATGTCCGGCCGTCACGGCAATAAGGGCGTTGTCTCTCGCATCCTGCCCGTGGAGGATATGCCCTATCTTCCCGACGGAACACCCGTCGACGTGTGCCTCAATCCTCTGGGTGTTCCCAGCCGTATGAACCTTGGCCAGGTGCTTGAGGTCATTCTCGGCTTCGTAGCGCTGAAAAACGGCTGGCACGTCGGCACGCCCGTTTTCGAGGGCGCTACGGAGGAGGAGATCTACAGCATGCTCCAGGAAATCTCCGACCGCGATCCCGACCTGCACGGCAAGCTCTCTTCGGGGGGCACGATCCGGCTGCGCGACGGCCGTACCGGCGACCTCATGGCCGAGCCGAGCACCGTCGGTGTTATGTACATGCTTAAGCTGAATCACCTAGTCGACGACAAGCTGCATGCCCGTTCCGTCGGCCCCTACAGCCTTATCACCCAGCAGCCTTTGGGCGGCAAGGCTCAGTTTGGCGGCCAGCGCTTCGGCGAGATGGAAGTGTGGGCCCTGCAGGGCTATGGCGCGTCGCACGTGCTCCAGGAGATGCTCACCGTTAAATCGGACGATATTCGCGGGCGTCTCAAAACCTACGAACGCATCGTCAAGGGTCAGAACCTGACTCCGCCGGGTATCCCCGAGAGCTTTAAAGTTCTTGTCAAGGAACTTGAGGGGCTGGGCTTGACAGTTGAAATCGAATACGAAGGCGGCACGTTCGGCCCGCTTCAGCCTGATGACGACGAGGACGGTCCCCGCCGTCCCAGCGATATTGACAACATCTCCACTCGCGACCTGCTTACGGAATCGTTCCGTGACGCAGATATGCCTGAGATGACTGTTCCAACTGACGGGGAAGCCGGAATCGAATCGTCTCAGGCAGAAGACAACGAGGCTGACTCTGAATTAAACGATGTCGAAACGGCGGCGCTCCTTGAAGAAAAAGAGGAAGAAACTCTGGCCGAAAGCGAAATGCAGGAGCAGGATGAGTGAGCGACGCTGTTGTGAGCGGCTCTGTTTCCTTTATCCTTCAGCAGCATTTCTGTTATTTCGTTTCTCGTTTGTGAATGAAATGGAGTGGTTTTCCTTATGAATAAAAAAATCGTTGGTATCCGTCTCCGTCTTGCCACGCCCGATCAGATCAGAAAACTCTCTCACGGTGAGGTCAAAAAGCCTGAGACGATCAACTATCGCACACTTCGTCCGGAGCGCGACGGCCTTTTCTGCGAGCGAATTTTCGGACCTACGAAGAGTTTTGAGTGCGCTTGCGGCAAATACAAAAAGAGCGGCCCAAAATTCAAGGGCGTCATCTGCGACCGCTGCGGCGTCGAGGTGACAGACAACCGCGTTCGCCGCGAGCGTATGGGGCATATCGAGCTGGCTGCTCCGGTGGTCCACATTTGGTATCTGCGAGGCACCCCCGGTCGTCTTGGACTGCTGCTGGGCACGCCCACTAAGATGCTCGAACGTGTCGTCTATTTCTCGTCGTTGCGCAAGCGCGAGCCCGCCTATAAGGTCGTGATGGACGGCAAGCGCCCCGATCTGGCGGCGAAGGACGACATCATCTCCGAGTCGGAGATGCGTGTTCACTCTCATTACGACTCCAAGTTCAAGGCCGAAGAGGCCTATCGCATCCTTACGACCGACGACGTGCCTCTGTCCGTAGGGGATGTAATCAGCTCCAGTCAACTTTCGCGCTTCCAGGCAGAGTGGGGCGAAGATTCGTTTTCTGTTGAGCCGGCCTACACGATCTCCTCTCTTGACGGCGTCAAAGCAGAGGAGGTGCCTGTGCTCAAGGCAGGAGATGCAGCAATCGAAACAGAAGGCGCTCCGCAGTGGAAGCCTGGCGACACTGTGTCCGAAAGCACGCTGGCGGCTCTGCGTGAAAGCGGCAAAGAAGTAGAGGCGCTGCGCCGCAAGAGCGGCACGCAGGACTGCTTCCTCGTTACTTCGGTGACGCGTCTGCCGTACAGTAAGGGGCAGATCCTCTCTCAGTCGGAGCATAAGCTGTTCCAGGAGCGATATCCCCACCGCTTCACTTCGCAACTGGAGAGTGTTATCGTTGAAGATGCCTGCTATTTGGTCATCAACGAAGGCGATTCTCCGTTTAACGGTTCTGATATCATCATCGAAAGTGAACAGAGGCTGTGCGCTGCTTATGACGAAAAGTTCAAAGCGGGCATCGGCGCTGAAGGCGTGTATGAAAAACTCAGCTCCATGGATCTGGATCATCTTGTGCAGGAGCTGCGTGAAGAGCTCTCTGAGACGACCGGGCAGAAGCGCCGTAAGATCGTCAAGCGCCTCCAGGTCGTCGAAGATTTCCGCAAAGGTGGCACCGCGCCTCAGTCGATGGTTCTCGAAGTGCTGCCTGTCATCCCGCCGGATATTCGTCCTATGGTCCAGCTTGATGGCGGCCGATTTGCTACCTCCGATCTCAATGACCTCTACCGCCGCGTGATCAACCGCAACAACCGTCTGCGCAAACTGCAGGAACTGAAGTCGCCGGAGATCATCGTCCGTAATGAAAAGCGCATGCTTCAGGATGCGGTCGATGCCTTAATCGACAACAGCCGTGTCGAAAAGTCTGTTACTGCCGGCCAGGGGAAACGCCCGCTGAAGAGCCTTTCCGACCTGCTGCGAGGCAAGAAGGGGCGCTTCCGTCAAAACCTGCTCGGCAAACGCGTCGACTATTCCGGCCGCTCAGTCATCGCCATTGGCCCCTTCCTGCGCCTGTACCAGTGCGGTCTGCCTAAACGCATGGCCCTTGAACTGTTCAAACCGTTTGTCATCCAGAAATTGGTCGAACGCGGCGACGCTCCAAATGTGAAAAATGCGAAGCGCTTGATCGAACACAGCAACGAAAAAGTCTGGGATATCCTTGAGGAGATCATCAAGGACCATCCTGTTATGCTCAACCGTGCACCGACTCTGCACCGACTGGGCATCCAGGCTTTTGAGCCGATCCTGATGGAAGGAAAGGCTATTCGTCTTCACCCGATGGTGTGCACCGCGTTCAACGCCGATTTCGACGGCGATCAGATGGCCGTGCACGTGCCACTGTCCATCGAAGCTCAGACTGAGGCGCGGATGCTCATGCTGGCAGCCAATAATCTGCTTTCGCCGGCCAGCGGCAAGCCGATCGTCTCGCCCACGCAGGACATCCTGTTGGGGATCTATTACATTACCAACATGGTCCCGGGCAAACCAGGCGAGAACACCTATTACGACAGCATCGAAGATGTGATGACGGCGCTCGACCACGGCGTCGTGCATGTCAACAGCCGTGTGTATCTGCGCTGGAACCCCGAATGGAAGCCTTTGACCAAAAAGGGCATGGAGGATTCAGATTTCCTCGATCCCGAGACGCGTCGCTGGCTTATCACTACGCCGGGCCGCGCTCTCTTCAATCTTCATATCAATCCGCGGTTGCGTTATGTGAATTTCCAGCTGGGCAAAAAAGACCTCAGCGCCATGCTCGACCGTGCCTACGACTATCTGACCCATATCGAGATGGTCGACGTGCTTGACTCGATCAAGAACCTTGGCTATCACTGGGCTTGTGTGAGCGGCCTGAGCTTCCAGATGCAGGCGATCGTCATCCCGCCCGAAAAGCAGCAGCTCGTTTCCGAGTCGCTTGTTGTTGACGGGCGCATCCGTGAACAGTACGAAATGGGCATCCTTACCGAGGATGAATACCTGCGCCAAAAAGAGGAACTTTGGTCGAACGCTGCCGGCACGATCGGTAAATCGATCCTGTCGCACATGGACATCAACAATCCGCTGCGCATGATGGTCGATTCCGGTGCCCGCGGCAGTCAGGGGCAGCTGGCGCAGATGGCGGGCATTCGCGGCCTGATGGCCGATCCTACCGGCCGTATCATCGACTATCCCATCACTACGAATTTCCGCGAAGGCATGAACATGCTTGAGTATTTCGTGTCTACGCACGGAGCGCGCAAGGGGCTTTCCGACACAGCCATGCGTACTGCCAAGTCGGGGTATCTTACCCGCCGACTGGTCGACGTCGCGCAGGATATCATGGTACTCGAAGAAGACTGCCATACCGAAAAGGGTATCAAGATCGAGCCGATGAAAAGCGACGGCAAGGTCGTCATCTCGCTCAGCGAGCGTATTAACGGACGTACCAGCCTGGAGGAAGTCATCGATCCCGAGACCGGTGAGGTTGTGGTTGAGAAAAACGGCCTGATCATGCCCGAGACTGCCGAGAAGATCGAAAAGCTGCGCGACCACCTCTGGGTGCGCAGTCCGCTGAGTTGCGAATCGTCGTACGGCATTTGCCGGAAGTGCTACGGTGTTGACCTTTCTACCCGTAAGATGGTCAACATCGGTGAGGCGGTCGGCGTCGTTGCTGCGCAGTCGATCGGTGAGCCCGGTACTCAGCTGACGATGCGCACGTTCCACACCGGCGGCGTGCGCATTCAGGGAGAAGACATCACGCAGGGTCTGCCGAGGATCGAACAGCTGTTCGAAGCCCGCCGGCCCAAGAAAGTCGCGTATCTGGCCGGTTTAAACGGCAAGATCCTCGAGATCCGTGAGCTTGAAGGCAAGCGTAAAGTCATCGTTGAGGGCACACCGAACGAAAGCGATGTGGTACAGAAGATCACCTACAGCATTCCCGCGTCGCAAAGCATCCTGGTCGAGCAGGGGCAGGAAGTCACTGCCAGCACCAGACTTACTGACGGAGCTCTCGATCCCCAGCAGCTTCTCGAAGTCGAAGGTCAGGAAGCTGTGCAGAAATACCTGGTCGACAACATTCAGGAGGTATATCGTTCACAGGGCGTTTCCATCAACAATAAGCATATCGAGGTCATCCTGCGCAAAGTCGCACCGATTAACCGTCTGCGTGTCATCGACGAGGGCGATACCGCGCTCGTGGCCGGCGAACTGGTATGGGCTTCAGATGTCCAAAAGGAGATCGATCAGCTGAACGCCGAGAATGTGCGCAACCTGGAGGAAGCGGTCAAGACTCTCGAAGGCAAAAAGTTCCTCGGTCAGGAAGGGGCGCATATGTCGCCGGAGATTTCGAAGCGCTTGAAGACGGTCCTTGATCGTGAACTGGTGGAGACGCTCCTTCGTCCGGGCACGCCGATGACGCGCTTGTATCTGGACGACGGTGTGGAACCGCTGACTGTGATCCTAGGCGAGGCCTCGTTCCGCTCCAAGCTCAAGGGTTTTCAGGCTGTTGACGAGATCGTCTGCGCCGACGGTACGGTGCTCGCCGCGGGGCAGGAATTGACACTTGATGATTTGGGACATATCACCGCAAGTCCGTCAGAGCCGCATCTGTTCCGCGATGTCGAACAGTTGCGCAAGCTTACTGATGCGGCATACTTGGCTAAGGATGCGGTTACCCCCGACGGCACGGTGCTAGCTGTCGCAGACAGCCTGATCGATCAGGCGCTTGTTGACAAACTTGGCGCCTCCCTAATTAAGAAGATCCGCATCTGGAAGAACGTTCAGCACATGAACGTGATCGATTATCTGCAGGAGCGCCTGATCAGCGGCCTGTGGGGCAGGATCATCAGCGCTGCCTTTGACGCCGACGGCAATCCCATCCCGAACATCCCCAAGACGGTCGATGCTTCTGTGATCCAGGGCAGCCTTGCGGGAACGATCCACTCGATTTCCTTCTCCGATGCCGAAAAACCGTTGTCGGTCGTTGATCATTTGGCACAGATCCTCTTGAATGCGGTCGTCGGCAAGGTGACCCTGAAAAACATCGAGCTGGGCGAGGGGAAGGCTGCTATCCCGGCCGGCATAACGCTGACGGAAGACCATGTGACGCGCATCATCGAGGCCCGCGTGCCGCAGCTGAGTCTCCGCAATGCCGCTCCGCAAAGCGAGGAAGTCGTGCTCATCAGCCGCGTTTCGTATGTCCGCAAGTTGCGTGTGCTGCCTGTGTGCAAAAAGTTCATCCATGGCATCACGAAAGCTGCTCTGGCGACAGAGAGCTTCCTCAGCGCAGCATCGTTCCAGCAAACAGCGCCTGTGCTTGCGGGGGCGGCTGTACGTAGTCAGATCGACCGCCTGATGGGGCTGAAGGAGAACGTTATCATCGGTCATCTCATCCCTGCGGGAACGGGTATCGAGCGCTTCCAGGGCATCGAAATCAGCGGCAAGTACGACAAGGCGGCTGCCGACGAGAGCGAAGTTCAGTGTGAAGGGGAAGAAGCGGCAGCAGTCGGGACAGGTGAGTCCACAATATCGAATTCGTAATAAAAGTGTATAATAACTTATGGTAACACAAAAACTGCAATAATTACCCGCAACGGGGCGTGCTAAATGCTTGACATTGGCACGCCCCGTTGTTATTATGCACGAAGTGTCTTTCGTGCGAGGGTGAACTGTGTCCTTTTATCGGGAACCACTGTGATTCCGAGACGCGGTCTTTCTCTCACGGAAAGGTGTGCGTCTGGACGCAGTCAGGTTCGCCCGGCTGCCGCACAGAACTCATAGTCCGACAGCGGGCAAAGCTCTCGAAAGAGGCTGGTTTCTTCCCACGCGCGGAACTTTCCAGACAATACCGGACCGGTGACATCGAACGGAAGACAGCCGAAAGTGTGTTTCGGCATCATTTAAATTTCTCTTATTTATGAGAAGGAGGAAACAGCGTGCCAACTATTAATCAGCTTGTGCGCAAAGGCCGCACCGCTCCGGTCACGAAATCGGCGTCTCCCGCTCTGCAGAATTCGCCCGTTCGCCGCGGCGTGTGCACCCGTGTTTACACGGTTACTCCCAAGAAGCCCAATTCGGCTCTTCGTAAGGTTGCCCGTGTCCGTCTGACCAACGGGATCGAGGTCACTTCCTACATCCCCGGCGTTGGGCACAATCTTCAGGAACACTCGGTCGTGCTTGTGCGCGGCGGTCGTGTGAAGGACCTTCCCGGTGTCCGCTATCACATCGTTCGCGGAACTCTTGACTGCGGCGGCGTTGCTGATCGCAAGCGCAGCCGTTCCAAATACGGCGCCCGCCGTCCGAAGAACTAGTTTTTAAGGGGGAAATCTCATGCCGCGTAAAGGGCATATCAAAAAACGTGAGACGCTTGCCGATGCGACTTACGGCAGCACTGTGATCACGAAGTTCATCAATACGTTGATGCTTGACGGCAAGAAGAGCACCGCCGAGGGCATCATGTACGGCGCTCTCGAAAAAGCTTCTGAGAAGCTTAAGGTGGAGCCCATGGCCCTGTTCGAGAAGGCAATGGAGAACGTCAAGCCCGCTGTGGAAGTGCGTTCCCGCCGCGTGGGCGGCGCCACTTACCAGGTGCCCGTCGAGGTTGCTCCCGAACGCGCTCAGGCGCTGGCTATTCGCTGGATCATTTCGTATGCCCGCAGCAAGAAGGGTATACCGATGGCCGAGCGTCTTGCCCGTGAACTGATGGATGCCTACAACAATGAGGGCAGCTCCGTCAAAAAACGCGAAGATACGCACAAGATGGCTGAGGCCAATCGTGCCTTCGCTCACTACCGCTGGTAGTTTTTCGTCAGTCTGGTGAACCCTTATGCTGACGAAAGATCTTTCCAAGATCCGCAACATTGGCATCGCGGCCCATATCGACGCCGGCAAAACGACGACTTCCGAGCGTATCCTGTTCTTCACTGGCGTGAACTACAAGATCGGCGAAGTTCATGACGGCGCTGCGACGATGGACTGGATGGCGCAGGAGCGTGAGCGCGGCATCACGATCACGTCGGCGGCCATTACGTGCCAGTGGAAGGATTGTTATATCAACTTGATTGACACTCCCGGCCACGTGGATTTTACGGTCGAGGTCGAACGCTCGCTGCGCGTACTTGACGGCGCTGTTTCTGTGTTCTGCGCCGTTGGCGGCGTTGAGCCCCAGTCGGAGACGGTGTGGCGTCAGGCAGACAAGTATCACGTGCCTCGCGTTGCCTTCATCAATAAGATGGACCGCGTTGGCGCTAACTTCTTGAATGTTGTCGAGCAGATCCACGACCGCCTTGGCGCCCGTGCCGTGCCTGTTGTGCTGCCCATCGGAGCAGAGGAATCGTTCCAGGGCATCGTCGACCTCATCCAGATGAAGGAAGTCGTTTATCTCGACGAAACCGGGGCACACCCCGAGCTTCGCGAGATCCCCGCGGATATGGCCGAAGAAGCTCAGATGTACCGCGAACACCTGATCGAGCAGCTGGCCGACGTTGACGACGAGATCATGAGCCTGGTGCTTGAGGACAAGGTCCCCACGGTGGAGCAGATCAAGGCTGCCATTCGTCGCCAGACGATCGCGCTCAAGTTTGTGCCCTGCTTCTGCGGCAGCGCCTTCAAGAACAAGGGCATCCAGCCCCTGCTTGACGCCGTCGTCGATTACCTGCCCAGCCCCATCGACGTTCCCGCTGTCGAAGGCACATCGCCCGATGACGAGACGAAGGTGGTGGAGCGTCACGCCAAGATCGATGAGCCCGTTTCGGCGCTTGCGTTCAAGATCGCCGTCGATCCGTTTGTCGGCCGCCTGACGTTCTGCCGTATCTACTCCGGTATGCTGCACGCCGGCGACACGCTCTACAATCCGGCCAGCCGCAAGCGTGAGCGTATCGGCCGTATCCTGTTGATGCACTCCAACAAGCGTATCGACATCGAGGATGCCAGCGCCGGTATGATCGTTGCGCTGCCCAGCCTCAAGAACACCCGCACCGGTGATACGCTCTGCGATGAGAACAATCCCGTCGTGCTGGAGAGCCTCACGTTCCCAGCGCCGGTCATCACGCTGGCTGTCGAGCCCGCCACGACCGACGACAAGGCCAAGCTGGCCAAGGGGTTGATCGCCCTGGCTGACGAAGACCCCACGTTCGTCGTCAAGGACAACGAGGAAACAGGTCAGACCACCATTTCCGGCATGGGCGAGCTTCACCTCGACATCATCGTCGATCGTCTGCGCCGCGAGTTCGGCGTGCACGTCAACGTGGGCGCGCCTCAGGTTGCCTATCGTGAAGCCATCCTCGAGCGCGTTGAGCGCGTTCAGGGCAAGTTCGTGCGCCAGAGCGGCGGTCATGGTCAGTACGGCGACTGCGTCATCAACATGGAGCCGCTTCCCGATGGTCAGGAAGGCTTTGTGTTTGAGGACGACATCGTCGGCGGCGTGATCCCCCGCGAGTTCATCCCCGCCTGCCAGAAGGGCTTTGAAGAGGCCATGGGCAGCGGCGTTCTCGGCGGCTTCCCCGTCATCGGCGTCAAGGTCGAGCTGGTCTACGGAAGCTATCACGAGGTCGACTCCTCCGAAATGGCGTTCAAGATCGCCGCTTCGATGGCGTTCAAGGAAGCCATGAAAAAGGCCAAGCCCACGCTGATGGAGCCGATCATGTCGGTCGAAGTCGTCACCCCCGAAGATTACGTCGGCGATGTGATGGGCGACCTTTCGTCGCGCCGCGGCCGCGTGGACGGCATGGAAATGCGTGCCAACGCCCGCGCCATCAAGGCTTTTGTGCCGCTTGGCGAGATGTTCGGCTACGCCACCGACCTACGCAGCAAGACCTCCGGACGCGCCAACTACACGATGCAGTTCGATCACTATGAACCCGTGCCCAAGAACGTTGCTGAGACGATCCTCAACGGCGGCGCGGACAGCAAAAAGTAAATCAACTGTGAATAACCTCTAGGGAGGACAAGAACAATGGCAAAAGAGAAATTTGAACGCAGCAAACCGCATCTTAACATCGGCACCATCGGCCACATCGACCACGGCAAGACCACGCTGACGGCCGCCATCAGCTCCGTGCTGAGCAAGGCCGGCTA
>Ga0129306_1001199_pt1 | contig 31523 bp, 24 predicted proteins | sample P827metagenome_FD_94438 | JGI IMG/M metagenome (GOLD analysis project Ga0129306, IMG submission 94438) | Capybara group fecal microbial communities from Wisconsin, USA - P827 metagenome | ecosystem: Host-associated > Mammals > Digestive system > Large intestine > Fecal | place: USA: Wisconsin...
AAGATTTTGATGCACAAAAGATGATTGGCAAATACAAACCAATGTCTCTTGCAGAAGAAGCTTTAACTGCCATGAATTAAGTATTTTAGAAAGTCGACTTGTTCGTTGACTTTTTATGGGAGACATATATGACAAAAGTTTATTGTTATTCGCGTTGCTCAACCTGCCAGAAAGCTTTAATCTGGCTGGATTCCAATGGTTATAAATATGATTTAATAGATATCAGAACTCAAAATCCCGATGAAAAGATTTTACGAAGTCTTCATAAAAAATCCGGGCTCCCTTTGAAGAAGTTTTTTAATACGAGTGGAATCCTTTACCGTGAAATGGAGCTTTCAAAAAAGCTTCCTACAATGACTGAAGACGAACAGTTTGCGCTTCTGGCTTCTAATGGCATGATGGTGAAACGACCTCTCTTAATAACTGATTCAACTGTAATTCCAGGCTTCAAAGAAGACCTCTGGAAAGCGGCCTTAAAATAAATTACAAATCTGTTAACAATCCCGCCTTCATCGCTTCAAAATCGTCTTCGGTGATCAGGTGGCGGCTCAAATCTACGTGACCGTCGACAAAGGTGACGCCTTCGGCTTCGAGTTTTGAGCGTTGGGCATCTGGGCCGCCGAAGGCGAAGCTTCCTGAGCAGAAGCCTTTTGCGTTTACGACTCGGTGGCAAGGGGTAACGGCATTGCTTGGATTTTTATGCAGAGCGTTTCCAACGTAGCGGCGCAGATTGCAGTTTCCTGCAAGAGCCGCTATCTGAGAATACGATGCGACTTTTCCGCGGGGAATCTGGCGAACGGCTGCGTAAATTATTTCTGCTAAATCAGGTTTTTCTTCTGTCATTCTGGAAAATATGGTAGCATAATATGAGGGCTATGAAAATGAGTGAAAAAGTAGAATACGAAATCACAAATACAATTACACCGGAAGAATATCTTGATATGAGAACTTCTGTCGGCTGGAGTATTTTTCCATTGGATCAGGCTGCAGCTGGTTTGGAGCATACGGCACATATCTGCTGTATTCGTAACAAGGAAAGCGGGCAGCCTATAGCTTTTGGCAGAATGCTCTGGGATCACAGCTATACGGCTTATGTTTCAGACATAATTGTAAGGCCGGACTTTCAAGGGCAGGGATTTGGCCGAATGGTTATGAATGACTTGATGGATTATATCAAGAGTGTGCTGAAGCCTGGTTACAAGATTATGGTAAGTCTAAAAGCGGCCAAGGGTAAAGAAGGATTTTATAAAAACTTCGGTTTTATTGAACGCCCGAACGAAGATTTTGGTCCTGGTATGCATCAGTGGATTTAAAACAAAAAAGACCTCCGCAAATAAAAAGCGGGGGTCTTAGGGGGCGGCAAGCCCCTTAGGAGAAAGGGTAGCGCGAGACACCGCAACGTAGTGAGGAGGCTCGCGCGCAGGGGAAGGCTTTCCCCTCCTTTCTATTTGATATTCTGATAATAATTTACCTTAACAGTTGTAGCAGGTGCCTTGTCGGTTGCGTTTGAAACTGCAACTTTCTTTGCATAAACATCAGCTACGAGAGCTTTGTAGTCATTAACAGAGAAGTTCTTGAGAACCCATGTGTCTGTTGGAAGACCAACATAGTTTACAGAAAGATCTTTTCCAGAAACAAGACCGAGAGTTGCAACTTTACCAGCATACTCATCCCACTTGCCAGCCTGGATAGCAGAGAGTGCAGCGTTTACTGTAGCACCAAGACCCTTCATAGCAGAAGTTACGTGCATACCTGCACCGTAGCTGTTAATCTGAGCTGTCTGGTCAACGTCAACGCCAATTACCTTTCCGCCAACTTTTGCAGCAGCTTCACAAGCAGATGTCCAGATTCCACCACCACAAGCAAATACAACTTCTACACCACGGTTCTTGTACCATCCGTCCATAGAAGCAGTGATTGTCTGGTCACCATAGAACTGACCACCATATACATATTCAATAGTAACTTTGTCAGCAACTTTGAGTTCTTCAGCAGCCTTGTTAGCACCCTGAACGAATCCGTATCCGTAGCGGATTACAGCTGGAACAGCCATACCACCAAGGAATCCAAGGTGACGATAACCTTCTTTTACAGCAGCATAACCTGCGAAGAATCCAGGAAGCTCTTCTGCGTAAACTGCACAGAATACGTTAGATGGAACAGCTTCTCCACCGAGGTCGCCTTCGCTGATATCAAGACCGATGAATTTTGCATCATCATAATCTTTAGCTACCTTAACAATAGCTTCACCAAAAAGGAATCCAGGAAGAACGATTACATTGTAACCATCCTGATAAGCAGCATCGATAGAAGCAACGCGGTCAGCAGTTGAATCTCCAGCTGGTTTGTAGTACTGGAATTCAAGTCCGTTAGCTTCAGCGTAATCCTTACAAGCCTGGTATGTTGTCTGATTGAAAGACTGGTCTGTAATGTCGCCAGAGTCTGTTACCATAGCGATTTTAACAGATGATTTTTTTGCAGCTTTCTTAGCCTTTTTCTTAGGAGCTGCGAATGTTGATGTGCAGATAAGTGCAGCCATCATAGCAATAGCAATAAGCTTTTTCATTTATTTTTCCTCCAAAAATGAAATAAAACTTTTACAACAAAAGATTATAGAAGATTTTGAGAGATATATCTATAACATTTTAATTTTTCAACTCATACCACAATGTATTATCTGTTTCGTTCAAACTAAAACCTTCCTTGTTAGGTTTAATTTGACGTTTACTTTGTGTACCATCTGGATTTAGCGGATAAAGATTCCAGCCCTTCTTCTGATCAGCAATTTTGAGTATACCATTTGAACCAAGAGCAACCGCAATACTACCACTACCTGAATAGTCGGTTGTCAGCCTTGCCGTTGACCGTGTCTTTGCATATTTTGAAAAGCTTTTTGGCTTATTTCCATATTCAAAAAGCTTTTCGTCTTCGTTACCACACCAGCTGTTTGAAAAAATAAACCATCTTGATTTTTCAAGTTTTACTGCAGCAACCACCGCAAAATCATCCTGAGGAATAAAACTCAGTTCAGATACACTCGCTTCTTCTGGTTTTATATTTGGCATTGTTACGCTGACAAAAACATCATCATCACTATAAATAAAGTAACCTCTGCGACTGTTCCAGTTGAAACCTCTATCTGAATTGAGATCTGACTTTGTAGCAGCTGAAGCCACCTTTGACCCGCTCTTATCATCAAGAATTATAGCTCCAACCTGATTCTGGAAGGCCTTCTTTGACAGTTGAGAATCAAAAAATTCTGGAGGTACAACATTCCATGCCCCACCCTTTTGTGCAATTGCCTTTAATTCAGTCTGCGGAGTAATAACGTATTGCTCAATTTTTTCAAACGGTTTAATTCTGAACTCCCGGAAGATTCTGGCAGCTACAGGTACCGCAGCAATTTTCGAAGGATTATTCGCCTGATCAAAATATCCTGTTATTTTGATTTTATCCGGATTCCGCTGTGAAAGTTCATAACAGAAAGTATAAACACAATCCCAATCCTGCAGGCTTGCAAAAACTGCCAGCATAGGCAGCGCTTCCGAAGTAAACTGATTTGGATACGGATGGTCATATTCTGTTACTGAAAATGGTTTTCCATAAATACGGATTTTTGCCAGAGAAGAAAGAGTTCCTCCATCGTCGGCAGTTGTAAGACTTTGATTTTTTACATAATAGTCTTTTGTATTCCAGCTGCTTCCCGGGAAACTTGGATGATGCCAGTAAGCATGTGAATCTACAACATCAAAGGTGCTCATGACAGTAACTGGCGCACAAGGGAGTGAAGTCCCAAAAGTAAGTGATTTAATCTTCAAATCTTTTTTTAGATAACTGTTCATGCTTGTCCAGTAATCTGCATCGAGTTCAACAATAAACTGAGTAACTAGAAGTTTCAGTTCCATCGGAAGTGCGCGATATGCTTCAACAGACGGAAACTTTATAAGATTATCAATTTTCTCAACTGCAATTGCGCTTCCACCCTTACATAATTTTACATCTGCAAATTCAAAGGTTGTTCCAGCAGCCTTTCCCATATCTCCAATAGTAAGACGCGGGTTTGAATCTGCCTGCAAAGAAGAAATGCTAAAGGTAAATTCCTGCCAGTTCTTATTGAGTTTTACATTCTGATAAAATCCAAGATTTGACCATGGATCATGATTCATCATTACAGTGACATTTGCAGAACCTTCTTTAGTTGCCCTTGCCTTAAAAGAAATTGTATACAGCTGCTCTGCTTCTGTAGTAAAGCCATAAAAATCATACTGGATATGCCAGCCCTCACTTCCATTTTGTGTGACTTTAATAATCGAATTATTACCATCCAGTTTTAACTCAGCCTTTGCGCCGCTGTGCTGTTCAAGATTCGTTTTTCCAGAAATCAGATTTTCACCAGTGTCTTCTGTCTGATTAAAAGCCTTGTCCAGTTTATTATAATTCCATCCATGCTGATTTAGGAAAGCTGTCCATTTTTCATCAAGCTCTTTTGTAAGCGAAGAAGGAAAGCGGGAAATTGCACCATCAAGATAGGCCTTAGTCATTGAGTTTTCATTGTTTACTTCTACAAAAGCAACAGCCGGGTCCTGAGCGTAAGTCAAACCTGTATAGGGATTTTTGTGATTAAGAATTTTTTCTGCATATTTGCGCTGATCTTCACGGGCAAGTTCGTTCCAGAATCCATAGCAATGCTGATCTTTCCAGTCTGCAACTTTGTTCAAATCTTGTGGCAGTTTATTGATTTCATCCGGCCTGATTGTGCGGCCTGTAAGAAGATTGATATTTGTGTAAACTCCAGCCTTTTTAAGTTCGTAAAAGAACTTGTCGAATCTTTCAAAAGCCGTTTCATCAAATGTAAAATTTTTCCAGCTTTTATCATGTACGAAAAAACAATCTGCCCAATCAGAATCTGTATGATGAAAACGAATACAGTTATAGCCCTGAGCTGCAATTGTCTTTGCCCAATACTCTGCATCTTCAACTGACGGAAAGCTGGAAATGTTTGTTCCAAAAATTCTAAGCCGTTTACCAGCCGCATACAAGTGACCGTCCTTTCCAACAGAAATCCGCTGAGACTCTGTAATAGGTGTGTTCATATAAGAACAGTCTGCGGCGGTTCCCTGTGCTGGTCGTGCGGCAAAAGGAAAAGGTTTTATACTTGTTTCAAAATTAGCAGCAAAAGCACCAAAACTCAAATTAACTAAACCGGATAAAAGACAAATCAGATGTTTTTTCATAATCATTCTCTATTTTTAATAGTAAGATAGGGAATGAAATTTTGCAAATTTTTAATTCGTGGATGAATATAGTTTTACTGTCTTCGATCTTTTCGCCTTATTACTATGAATGCAACAAGGCAGATAATTGCAGAAAGCAGACTTCCAAGAGGTGCAGCACATCCCATTGGGAATAGAGTTTCTGGCCAGAGTTTTGAAGCAAGCCAGGCACCCGGAATTCTTATCAGAATAATAGAAGCTACGTTATGGATAAAAGAAATAATAGATTTTCCCATTGCGCAGAAGTAACCACTGAAGCAGAAGTGAATAGCCGCAAGTACACAGTCAGTTACGTAAGATTTGAGATACTGAGTTCCCAGTGTCACAACCACTTCCTCGCGGGTAAAGAGGCTGAGCACTGGAGTTGAAATGAACTGAAAAGCAATAGCGAAAATTGTACCGATTCCAACAGCAATGGCAGTTCCGGCATAAAGTGTGTGGCGCGCTCGATCATTATAACCGGCACCGATATTCTGTGCTGCGATTGCACTAATGCTGGAAAGCATACTTGATGGTATCAGGAAGAGGAAGCAGATGATTTTTTCAACAATTCCGACAGCTGCTGCGACATCTACACCACGGCGATTTGCAATTACAGTAATCACCATAAATGAAATCTGAATGAATCCGTCCTGGCAGGCAACCGGCACTCCAATTTTGAGGATTGCACCAAGAGCTTCACTCTGAGGCTTGAGATCATCTTTGGTAAGCTTAAAACTTTTTGAACGAACAATAGCAATCAAACTGATGATAACACTAACTGCCTGTGCAATAACTGTAGCAATTGCGGCACCCTCGGCTTTCATGCCAAGTAGGCCCATAAAAATATAGTCGAGAATAATGTTGAGCGTACACGCAATGATTACAAAAATCATCGGACTTTTTGAATCACCCATGCCACGGAAAATCGAAGCAATAACGTTATACGCAACAATAAAAGGAATTCCAATAAAACAGATTCGAAGATAAAGAACTGTCTGTTCAACACTCTCTGGGGGAGTCTGGATAAGATTCACAATTCCACGACAGCAGAACAAAAGAATTACAGTTACCACGGCCGAAAAAATCAGGAATAAAGTTACCGTGTTACCAATAATTTTTGAAGTACGTTTTGTATCGCGGGCGCCTACTGCCTGACCAATCAGAACAGTACCGCCCATTGCAAGGCCCACGATAATCACCGTGAACATATGCATAACCTGACTTCCGATAGACACCGCAGAAATTACAGCCGCACCGTTGAACTGTCCGGCAAGGAAGAGATCTGCCATACCATAGAGAGTCTGAAGGAAATATGAAAGCAAGTACGGCAGGGAAAAGACTACGATATTTTTGAGGATACTACCTTCAGTCAGATTTTTTTGCATTTAGAACAACCTCATAAGATCTTCAATTGTCTCGCGACGGCGAATCAACTTTACGCTTCCATCCTTACAGATGAGAACTTCTGCAGGACGTGGGCGGCTGTTGTAAGTAGAACACATAGACCAGCCGTAAGCACCGGTGTCGAGAACGCAGACAAGGTCACCGCGCTTCATTTCTGGGAGAGGACGGTCCTTAGCAAGGATGTCACCACTTTCGCAGATGTTACCTGTTACTGTCTGTTCCATAAGTGAGTCACGACTAACAACCTTTCCTTCACGAATAACTTCGATATCGTGCCAGCTGTCGTACATACTTGGGCGAACCAAAACGTTCATACCAATATCAGTTCCAGCAAAAGTTTTTCCGTTGTTGTGCTTAACTGCGTGAAGGCGCCCCAAGATTACGCTACCTTCTGCAACACAGAAACGGCCAGGCTCACTCTTGAAAAGTGGAGCACGTCCATACTTTGCAACAAAGTCATCGAGAATTGGTTCAAGGCGCTTCTTAAAATCTTCCATTGGGAAAACTGCTTCGTCATCCAACTTGTGATATGGAATACCATAACCGCCGCCAAAGTCAATGAACTCAAGGTCTTTAAACTGAAGTGCAATTCTCAAAATGTTTGTTACCGCGTCAAGATAAGGCTGTGGGTCCATGAAGAGCGAACCAATGTGCTGATTGATTCCAGCAATTGTAAGATTGTACTTTTCAGCAATTTCAAAAATCTGAGGAATAAACTCTTCAGAAATTCCAAACTTAGTTTTCTTACCGCCAGTAACTACCTTTTCGTGATGACCAGCACCAACACCAGGATTGATGCGAACTGCAACCTTACCGCCCTTGTTGAGGCTTCCGTAAAGCTCAAGCTGAGCAAGAGAGTCACAGCTTGTCATAATTCCGTTGTCGATTGCAAACTGCATTTCTTCTGCACTTACATTGTTTGGTACGAAGAAGATGCGTTCCTTAGGGAAGCCTGCCTTAAGCAACATCTGGATTTCTCCAACGCTCATAGCATCACAGTTGTTTCCTTCTTCGAGGGCAAGCTTAAGAATATGGATATTTGTATTTGCCTTTACAGAATAGTTTGCAGTGTAAGGATACTTTGTGATTACCTTTGCAACTGCGTCCATTCGTGTACGCAAAATATTTTCGTTATAAACATAAACCGGAGTACCATATTTCTGAGCAATCTTCTCCGGATTATTTCCTTCAAAAAAGTTTGATTGTTCGATAAATGAATTCATAAAATCTCCTAGAGTAAGTGAGCGCGAATCTCATCACCACTGAGTGGGCTAAGGTAAGCTGGTGCTACGTCGAAAACTGTCTTACAGCCGAGGTTACCTTCTTTGTTCATTCTGTAAACTGCGCGGGCATAAGCAACGAGTACGCTTGATGTAAAGGCAGGGTTTGAGTCGAGCTTGAGGCTGTACTCAATTACATTGTTGAACTCATTGTCCCAGCCAGTCTTTCCAGAACGGATTACAAAGCCACCGTGTGGAATACCAGAGTGGTTCTTCTTCAATTCTTCTTCACTGATGAAGTTTACTGTTGTATCATAATCTGCAAAGTAGTTTGGCATTTCTTTGATTTCTTTTTCAATGCGAGCCTTGTCTGCACCTTCTTCAGCTACAACAAAGCATTCGCGTGTATGTTTCTGTCGTGTAGTCAATTCAGGATTGCTTCCAGAGCGAACAGCGTCCAAAGCAGCCTGTACAGGAACTGTGTACTGCTTAGCATCCTTAACACCTTCAATGCGGCGGATGGCATCAGAGTGTCCTTGGCTTACTCCCTTCCCCCAGAAAGTATAGTCACTACCGTTCGGTAGGATACAGTTAGAGTAAAGACGAGCAAGACTGAAAAGTCCAGGATCCCAACCGCAGCTGATAAGAGCAGTATGCTTAAAGTCCTTTGCAACTGTATCAACATTAGCAAAGTGCTCTGGAATTTTTGCGTGTGTATCAAAACTATCGATTACGTTGAAATATTTTGCATATTCTGGAGTCTGTTTTGGAAGGTCAGTTGCAGAACCACCACAGATGATAAGAACATCAACTTCATCCTTGTGTTTTTCTACATCTGCAACATTGTAAACAGGAACGCCTGCTGTAAGAATTTTTACAGTTGATGGGTCGCGGCGTGTGAATACAGCTGTGAGTTCACAGTCAGGATTCTGTTTGATTGCGCCTTCAACGCCCTTTCCAAGATTACCATAACCTAAAATACCAATTTTCATATATTACTCCTATTTTTCGCTTAACAGCGTAATTTTATCCTTTAATGCTTCCTTCATAACCTCAACGAGATTTTTCTGTCCGGAATACAAACAGGTATCATGTTCATCACCGGTGAGTTCACCGGTTAATACATAAGCAGAATCTGCAATAAAACGAATCTGCCCTTCTTCTGGTTTTGTTTCGTAGATTTTTGCACCAGATAGTTTTAAGCCCTTTGTCAGGAGTACAACTTTTTTTCCTGATTTTGTGAGCTGTGAAAGTTCTTCTTCAAATTCACAAATCAAATCTGAAGGAGCCATCATATAAATACGAAGCTCTGTTTTATTCAACATTTCGCGGATTTTATTTTTGATATTTTTTGCACCAGTAATTGTGATATACCCATCCGCAGAAATAACCTTACGAGGTGCATGCTTTTCAAGCCAGGCTGCACTTTTCTGCAATTCGAGAATTCTATTTTCTGTAAAGATTTTTATTTCAACAGGTCTGTATTTTGTAGCTTCGCCTTCGATAAGATAGGCGGCACCTTTTTCTACAAGAGCAGTAAGGGCTGCATAGACATTTGAACGCGAAATACCAGTGTCCTTTGCAACCTCATAGCCAGTCATTTCCCCATGATTCAGAAGAGCAGAATAAACCGTTCCCTCCTGACGAGTGAGTCCAAAATCATTTAAGCTGTCTATAAAATTCATATCTGACATAAACTGATTCCGCGCCTTTGCTATTAATCTATAGTAGTATTATTTAGTACTACTAACGACTAATATACAGAGAATTCAGTTTAAAGTCAAATTTAAAAATCCCCGGTACCCCCGGGGATTCCAAACTAGAACAATTTCTTTAATTGATTTCCAAGTTCTTTCTTAGCACTATCCGTCGCTTTCTTGGTTGCTTCGTCAGCTTTGCCCTTCAGCTGTTTTTCTGCTTCGGAACGTTTTTGTGTAAGCTGCTTTTCATAACCGTTAGCCTGTCCAACCGAGCCTGTCAGCTTAGATTTAATATCATCGAGCGAACCAAACTGGCTGAGTGCCCCGCCACTTGCTTCGTTAATTCTCTTAGTAAGTTCAGACTTAAGATTTTCTTTGATGCCCGCAAGCTGAGCTTCCATTTCTTTTTTAATCGAATTAATAACCTGAACATCAGCATCAGAATCAAGAGCCATATTAAGGCCACCTGAAAGTGTAAAGCCACTTGTCATGCTTGCACGTACAGTATTTATTCTACCCATTACACTCGAGTAAATCTTAGAAGCGTATTCTGGTTCAAACGGAACTGTAGAAATCTTGAGATCTGTTAGCAGTCCCTTACCAGTAATTTCAAAACCTTCATCATCAAAAATCTTAAGAATTGCATCTACTGCACACTTTGCATCGAAAGAAGGAACTCCAGGATACTCACCAAATTTTTCGGCAGGAATATTCAATGGAATATTTTTCAAACCATAATCTGCACGAATAAGTGGTTCCTTTGTTTCAGTTCTAAAATCAACAACGAGCTTTGCAGTATGCTGCAAGTTCCACAAATCCATATTGAAATCAATCTTTGCAGGTTTATTGATTATATCCTGATTGCTTGCAATATCTGTGGCCTGTGCAAAAAAGTTTGGACCAGAGCCTGCCATCTTTTTAATCCAGAGAGCTGGAACCTTATCCTGTCTGTAGAAAATGTCGCGGCCAGGAGCACGTTTTACGCTGTACTTCTTTTTTTCTTTTTTAGCCTTTTCTGTTTTTGGTTTACTAGACTGTTTTGATTTTAATTCAAGCAGATAATCAACACCCTTCATTGCATAAGGATAATATTTTCCAAGAACATCGCAGGCAACATTCTCGAACATACCGCTTATGAGTTTTGTGCCATCAGAAACATTGAGCGACTTAATTTTATTAATTTCAGAATTAGCAAAGTTCATATCATGAGTAACCGCATTCTGAACAGTTTTTCTAAGTCCATCAGCTTCTGCAATATCAGCATTAAAACTACTCAAAACTTCATTAGCGTCATTCTTTACCTTATCAATATTTTTGTAAGTTGAATCTAACGTTTCAATAAACTCTTTGATTTTCAATGGATTATTCTGAACTGAACTGTAATCAAAAGCCATAATTTCGTTTACAGATTTTTGAAGTTCATCTACTGTTTTCTGAACCTCAGCAGGTTTTGCCTGCCACTTTGCAACTATCTGTGGAATCTGTTCCTGAACCTGTGTAGAAATTGCAGGAGTCTGTAACTGAGCCGCATAGTTTTGCATCAGAGTTTCAGGATTAAACTGATTAAAAAGTCCAGTAATATTTTTTTGCAAGGAATCAGCTGCAACGGCTTTTTTATCTGAAAGTGCTTTTCCAAGCTTTGATTCAGAAGCCGCTTTTTCCGACTTTGCTTTCTGCTTTTTAATTTTCTTTTCTTTTGCAGGAGGAAGTTCTCCAGAAGTTGTTCTTTCAGTTCCTGTATTTACATCAAGCACAGAAAGTTCATCTGCAACAAAACGTTTTCTCAAAAGCTGACCTAAATCAAAATCGATTGTAATTGAACCAATGTCTACAAGATTTTTCATGTAATCATTCTTGTTGGCAATTTCAACTTTTTTGATTTTAAGGGATGAATCCAAGAACCTAAAATCAACTTTTTCTATATCAGTTTTTGCTTCAAAAATATTTTCGCAAACTACAGTAAGCGCTTTTTTGATAATTACATTTTTGAACATTGAAAAACAAACTGGAATTGCTACAATAAAAGCAATTGTCACAAACAGCGGAACAAAGTTTACGCGTCCTTTCTGACTTTTAATCTGCTTTGCAAGAAGCTTAAGACGCTTCATATCTTTTTTTGCAAGCTGTTCAGCCTTATCAGCTGGAATAGCATAAATCGGAATCTGCTTTGCCCCCTTTTTTTCAACTTCTGTAAAAAGACTCTTTACGTATTTTTTATCATCAGGAACATAGAGCTTTTTATAAATTTTCTTTTCGAGTTTTTTTGCCGTATATTTTTTTCTAAAAAGTGATGGAATCTTTTTCATTTGTGCGCCCCCTTAGTCCTTCTTTGCCGCAAGTGCAGCTGCTTTTTTGATCAGCGGAATCTTTGAGATTGCAACAATGAATTTTGTTTTGCGTAAAACCGGCACAATTTTATTTCTCGTAAGCCAGACTAAAAGACGGGCAATTACATAAAGAGGAATATAAAGCACAAGCCCGCACAAAAGAGAACCTGATGCAATTGTATTATTGAACTTAGTAAATCCAACAAAAGGAATATCAAGAAGGAAGGCAAAAGTTGGTTCAAGAGCAGGAAGTGTAAGGAACCAGTAACCAACCTGATCAAATATCGGATCGAACAAAGGAGCCAGAAGCGAGAACGCAAGCGTACAAAGCACCAGCGCACCTTTATTTATTCGCATAAAAAGAACAAATACAGTAATAATGAACCAGAAAATGTTGTTTTTCGGTAAAAAGCCAAGCAACATTCCAAGACAAACAGCATGAGCAATTTCCCCCGGATGGGAATTGCTGTTCAACGCTTTTAATAATTTAATGATGAATTTTAACATATAAGAACTCCGATTTAAAATCCTTCTTATATTTTATCAGAAAGAAATCAGTTTGCAAGAGATTTAAAACTATCGCTTAAAATCTTACGGCGCAACCAATACTCAGGCCAGAAAGTAAATAATTTTTTACTGTATCTGAATCCAGCTGATTTCCAAATGACTTGCCATCTGTATTTGATGAAGTTCTTAAATTAAAAGGTATGATGATTATTTTATTAACTGAAAACTGTCCATGATTCTGAAGAAAACTAAAGTTTGCCCCAAGATTAAAAATAAAAAGACCAGTCTTATCGAGTTTATCAAAATTGATTTTGCTACTACCCTCCTTTTCCATCTCAAGAGAATTCCATACCAGCTTTTCCTGCCATGGAGCAAGTCCATCCAGTTTTTTCCAGGATGTATTTATATCTGCAAATCCGTATGGAATAAAGGCTATAGCAGAATCAAAATTTATTTTCCATGATTTATAAATAAGATTTGCATTTGAGCCTATTAAAATTGAATGAAAATTATAGTCTGCATTAACATTATAATAATCAAATACAAAATATAAATACGGCTGATTTTCTCTCGTCAAAAGTCCATTTGTATTTCCTTTTGCAAAATAATAAGCTGTAAACGGACTGAAGTTGAATTTTACTTCGCCGGCCCATACAGGAAATTCATGTGAATACAAAGCTCCGGTTATAAAAGTTTTTGATTTAAATAATTCTTCCTTACTATCGTTAGTTAGTATATTAAAGCTTAACGGAAGATATATAAACTGTAAATAATTATTTGCATATTCAAAATCCATCCCAAAAATCATAGCAACACATTCAGAAGGATGTCCCATAAAATAAGCCATATCTCCATCTGAAAAATCCATATCACCATAATAATAAAATGGTTTTATATGAAGATCATAAATATTGAAAAGCGATTCAAAACCAAAATAATGTCCCTGCATTCCGTCATTACTGATTTTTTTTGAAACATCTAATTTGATTTCGTTAGTATCAAGAAGACCGAAACGCCCAGTAAAATTAAAAAATGGATTTTTGACAGAAGAAGAAAAATTTACATTACGAGCGAGACCATTTATTTCTTTATGAGTAGATTTTAATTCATTGTAATCAAGTTCATAATCAAAAAATATATTTTTATCTTCCTGCCCAATCTCGCCACTTGCAGAAATGTTAAAAAGATTAGCACTCCCATCGGAGTCGCTATAGATATGAGAAAATCTTGATTTTACTTCAAATGAAAATGCAGCCGCACTAAAAAATAGCACGGCTGCAAATAAAACCTGATGTTTATTCAAGCTTATTCTACTTTAGTAAACTCTAAGCCAGTAATTTGATTTAAAACAGTATTTGCATATCCATAAGTCCACTTATTAGTTTTGAAATCATAATGTGCTACAAATAATACAGAATCCATATATGTATTACTTATTGGCTTTCTACATAATTTCAAAGAAACATCCAGATCTGTTCCAGGATTGTCATCAGTAATATTAGTATATACATAAAATTTGACTTCACCAGCTTTTTCGTTAGCATCAGGAACAACTTTATATTTTTCTGGAACTGATGACTTTGTAAGATACTGACCTAAAGTTCCTGGCATAAACTGATTAAGAATTCCATAAGTCACAAAACCAGACTCTTTAACAGTCTTTACATCACCAGTAAATACTACACCTGTTAAAGTTGATGTTGAATAGCCATTTTCATCTTTAGTGGTTCTTGAAACAGAGATGTTTAAGAAGTCATCATCCAATGCATTATATTTTTGCAAGAACTCTGTGACATCCATTCCAGTCTGGAACCATTCACCCTCCATTCCATCAAGAGGCTTGTAGATATTTGTCCATGTACTAATTGAAAAAGGCATTTGTAATGTTCCAGTTGTCTCATCATACATCTGACTCATTTCATCAGAAAGATTTATCATACCTGGAAGTAAATCAATAATCTTTGACAATTTAATACTTACATATCCATAAATATAACCTACAAAAAGCTTTTCATCCCAATCTAAAGCCTCAGCCTCTGGCTTGAATATACGATTCAGTTCAGAATAAAAATTGTTTACATCAAACTCATATTCCTTATTATCTTTAAAAGGAACTATCTTATAAGTATCACCAGACATATAGGCATTTGCAGTATACTTTATATCGCCCTTTGAATTCTTTTCAACAAGGCCAGATAAATATCCGGCTGTAAAGAATTTTCCAAGATCAATTGCAAATACTGGTTTGCCAGCTTCAGTTTTTACTACAAATACAGATTCATCTTCGAGAGCCTTTGCAAATTCTGAAACATAATATGCATATGGGGCAGCATACTCCAGAATCGTATCCTTAACATCCGAAGGATATAACTTGCTTTCTTCTGTTATATATTTATAAGAAGCGAGAATTGTGTTTACGGCATTCAAGATTGTATTCTTTGAAATCTCCATTGCAGCTGCATCTCTTACTGTCATAGTTTTTCCATTTGTAAGAGAAAACAAACCTGGAAGTTCACCTGAAAGATTGTTTTCCAATCTCATTGTGTAAGTTGCAAGAAGACTACCCCATGAACTATAAGGACTATTTTGATCGTAAGTCTGGAAGACTCTGTTTTTTAAAACATCAAGATCAAAGCTTAAATCATAAGATGAGAACCACTGGAAAAGTCCCTTATAAATATCCATTGCAGAAAATAAAACATCAACTTCTGCCTTACCAATCTTTACAGTACTTTCACCAAGATATTCATCAAGTTCAAGAGCCTTTATAATATTTGCAGGAACAGTAACGCTCTCCTGTTTAATATCAGCAACAAGTGCTTTTGCATTTTCGAAACGTGTACCGTAAACATTCAGAATGTTATCGATAAGTTTATTAAAGCCTTCTGCATTGCAGGTAAAGAGATTTGACAGCATCAGATAAGCAACAGATTCAGTTGTCTGTACTGACTTAAATAAAGTTGCCTGATAGTTTGGATCATCTTCATCAATTATTGTGAACTCTGGAGCAACAGCTTTTGAGTTATTTCCCATTACAGAAGATGGCAACCGAACATACTTTTGTTCACTTATTGAATAAAAACAATCTTTGTATGTTTCACGGAAAGCAGCCAATTCATTATATGTAGCTTCTATATCAATTCCGTCTTGGCCCTGATAAATATAGTACGGACTAAAATCTACATAGAACATTTTATTTCCTGTAGCAGAAGGTTCTATATCCCATAATCCATTATAAGTATTTTTAGAGTATAACCAATAATTTTCATACGGTTCAAATACATAATTGAAACGTAATGCTGAATCCTTATATTTCCAAACATCACTGCACAGATCTCCTCTGACATAATTTCCTTTAGGATCTTTTTTAAACTCAACAGCATAATAAGTGCCAATGTCTTCATACGCTTTCATCCAATCGCCAGAAAGCAAGGCATTAACCGATGAAGGATAATTAATAATGCCAAAGTTTTCTTTAAGAAGTTTTGCGACACTCTCATCTGTTGAAATAGAAGCAACTTCTGCAAGAGCATAGTAAAGCTTTGTTTCATCAGTTTGTTCTGTTTCGTATGCTTTCTTAAAATATGAAAGAGCGAGATCTATATCTGTTTTTTCGAGTGAATTACCAGCAGTAAGAATCTTAACAGCAGCCTCGATATACTGACTTGCAGTTCCATCTTTGAAAGGAACTTTCTGAACTGTTTCTTTTTCAACTACTGTATCTTCTGAATAATTTACAGTTGGCAAATCTTCTTCTGTAACATCAGCTGAAGTTTCAATTACAACGCTCTCAATTTTACCACCAGAAATATTTACATTGTCTGCTTCTTCTGTAATGGTAAGCAATTCAATCACAGGAACATCTTCACCTTCTGCACTCTCTACTTTCAGTTCTGTATCAACTGCAGAAATTATTTTCAGCAATTGCAGTTTCTTCATCTTTGAGAAGAAGGTGAATTCCATCTTTGTTGATTTCAATTGTTTCGATTTGTGAAGCATCAATTATAATTTCTTCTGAATCATCTGTATCAAAAGCTGATTCATTGATTTCAAGCTTAATAATATTCGAACAATTCTTGAGTGTTACTTCTCCACCAACAACAACTACAGTTGCATTGTTTACATTTTCAAGAACTACACCAGATGCAGAGACTGTTAATGTCTTACCATCCATATTAAGATTTTTAATTATAACAGTATCATCTACAGAAGCATCTTCGGAAAACTTAGCACCTTCAAAATCGATAGTGCCATTTTTAGCCTGGTCAATCTGCTCTGTAAGAGTTTTTTTCTCCTTCTCAACAACTGGTTTTGAAGTACCACCGCCATTATTATTTGACGGATCCTCACAACTAAAGAATAATGCTGCACATAAAATACAGCCCAATAGTTTTAATCCTTTTTTCATGAATTCTCCTTTGCAATGATGAAATCATCACCGCATTTAAAGCTTTATTACTTTGGATTGGGATTTTAGCTGAAAATGATGGAGAAAACAATAAAAAAGCGGTTATTTAACGGTGACATTTGTCACAAACTTTTTTCATATGCAATTATTGTCCTATGACAAATGTCACAAATTTAAAAAAAACGGGACTCCTCATTATTGAGATAGTCCCGTAAACGCCTGTTAGCAGTGAAGGTATTACAATTAGCCAACCAGTGTTTCGATTGTGTTCTTTTTAATGTTGTAGAATGCCCAGCTGTAAAGGATTTCGGCTACATCGCGCAATGGCTTGCGGATTTTAAGACCCATGTTGTAAGCAAAAGCTGAAGAAGTTTTGATTGCTTCTGGATTCCAGATGCTTGCGTAGTCGAGGCTTACGAAACCTGCGTGTTCTGCATCTGCAATTGCTTTGATATGAGCATTCATAAGATCAATTGATTTATCGTTTGAAGAGTTTTCGATAGAAACAAGTGCGATTCTGCAATTCTTGTTACTTGCTTTTACGCTTTCGATAAGTTTAAGATAATTGCTGTCGAAAGTAGATGAATCTGACTTGAACAATGAGAGGTCTTTTTCACCAACGTGAATAAGGATTCCTTCTGGTGCAAGTGCTGCAACGTTTTTCTGGAAATAATCCTGAGCATTTGCGATTGAAAGGTTTGCATTGCTTTTGTTGTAGATATCGAAGTTGAAATTGTATTCTTTAGCAAGCTTGCTTACAGGAATCTCTCTGTCTACACTGCCACCCATAAGGATAACAGCATTCTTTTTTTCTGCAGGTGCTGCAGTTCTGTTGATTAATTCATCCAAAGAATTGGTGTAGTTCATCATACTTTCCTCCTTTTCTACAACATTCTTAATATCGTTTGCTGTGATTTTGAGACTTGTTTTAGCCTCAACCTTTCTATCCAATGACTTGTTTCTGATGTAAACAAAAACGTTAGTCATGACAATTGCAAGATTAAGGAAGTAAACTGCAAGTACGTAGTTGAACTGTCCGTTGATGATTTTTGCAGTAATTCCTGCTACATAACCAGTAATAATTAAAATAATAAATGGAAGACTTGTTCCCTTTGCTGTACGTGCTCTGTAGGCTTTCATTACATTTAAAGGCCAAGAAAATCCAAAACAAACCAACATTGCTGCTTCAAAAAGATGTGCAAGATTCATAACATAGCTCCTAGTTCTTCAAAACTTTATGGCTACATTATAGAGCGGAAAAAAAATAAAACAATTTTTTGAAAGATTAAAAAAAAATTTTGTTTTAAAAAATTTTTTTTACTTTCAAAAGGGTATCTATTTAAGTCTTAGAATGCGCTGATTCTCGCTTCCGCGGAATTCTAGCATGAGATTGCGTTTTTCGAGGATAAAAGGACCGTCAACCAGCACGTCTATGCAGGCGAGCATGCGGTCTGTGAACTCGGTGTGTTTACGGCCGCCTTCGAGCAAGTCCTGTTCGTAGACGTAGCCGGAATAACACCAGATGTTTTTGTTTGGATAGGTTTCGCGAACTCTTTCAAGGAAAGGTGCAAGCACTTCCTGATTTTCGGGTTCAAAAGGTTCGCCACCAAGCACCGTGAGCCCCGCAATATACTGCGGCTTGAGCGCCTCAATTAATTCGCGCTGCGTTTCTTCTGTAAACTCACGGCCAAAATTAAAATCCCAGGTCTGGGGCTGAAAACAGCCGGGGCAGTGAATACGGCAGCCGGATACAAAAAGAGTAACCCTTACTCCCTCGCCATCCGCAACATCGCACTTTTTAATATTTCCGTAAAACATTCACAGCCCCTCACTTAGTGTCATCCTGAACTTGTTTCAGGATCTAATTATCATAGACCCCGAATCAAGTTCGGGGTGACAGTTTTTTACAAGTGTAAAACTCTTTCTTTAATTTCCTGTGTGCGTCCCTGGTTCCAGTACTGAGTACCAATATAACCACAAGTACGGCGCGCAACATTCATAGTAGCCTGGTCGCGGTTACCACACTGAGGGCATTCCCAAACAAGTTTTCCGTCATCCTGAACAACCTGAATCTCGCCTGTAAAGCCACACTTCTGGCAGCAGTCACTCTTAGTGTTGAGCTCAGCATACATAATGTTGTCGTAGATGTGATGAAGTACTGCAAGAACAGCAGGAATATTGTTTTCCATATTTGGAACTTCAACGTAGCTTACAGCACCACCTGGAGAAAGCTCCTGGAACTGGCTCTCGAATGTAAGCTTTTCAAAAGCATCAATCTGTTCTGTTACGTGAACGTGATAGCTGTTTGTAATATAGTTCTTGTCTGTTACGCCGGCAATTTCGCCAAAACGCATTTTAAGACATTTAGCAAATTTGTAAGTTGTACTTTCAAGCGGAGTTCCGTACAAGCTGAATGCAATAGAAGTTTCAGCACGCCACTTAGCACAAGCTTCGTTCATGTGCTTCATGATTTCCAAAGCAAATGGAGTTACACTTGGATCAGTATGTGGCTTACCAGTCATATAACGAACACATTCACAAAGACCAGCATAGCCCAAAGAAATTGTTGAATAACCGTTGAACAAAAGCTTATCGATTACTTCACCTTTTTCGAGGCGGGCAAGAGCACCGTTTTGCCAGAGAATTGGAGCAACATCACTTGGAGTTCCAAGAAGACGTTTGTGGCGGAGCATGAGTGCGCGGCGGCAAAGCTCAAGGCGTTCATCAAAAATCTGCCAGAACTTGTCCAAATCTTTTCCAGAAGAGCAGGCAACATCAACCAGGTTGATTGTAACAACTCCCTGATTAAAACGACCGTAGAATTTAGGACGGCCAGTTTCGTCGCGGTAAACTGTAAGGAATGAACGGCAACCCATACATGGATAGCAGTTTCCTTCCTTAAGTTCAAACATCTTCTTTTCAGAAATATAATCTGGAACAAGGCGGCGGCTTGTACATTTAGCAGCAAGCTCTGTAAGGTAATAATACTGTGAACCTTCTTCTATATTATCCGGCTCAAGAACGTAAATAAGCTTAGGGAATGCAGGAGCAACCCAGTAACCTTTTTCGTTACGAACACCCTGATAGCGCTGCTTCAAAACTTCTTCAATAATCAAAGCAAGGTCTGCCTTTTCCTGTTCGTTCTTTGCTTCATTAAGATACATGAAAACAGTTACGAACGGACTCTGACCATTTGTTGTCATCAATGTTACAACCTGATACTGAATTGTCTGAACACCACGTGTGATTTCATCTGCAAGGCGGCGCTCTACAATATGATCAAACTGTTCTTTTGTAAATTTAACGCCAGTTTCTTCTACTGTCTGATTCAATTCGCGAATCAGCTTTTTGCGGCTTACATCAACAAAAGGAGCAAGGTGACTGAGCGAAATACTCTGTCCACCATACTGGCTTGAAGCAACCTGTGCGATAATCTGAGTTGCAATATTACATGCAGTTGAGAAAGAATGTGGTGTATCAATTTTTGTTCCACTGATTACAGTTCCATTCTGAAGCATGTCCTCAAGATTTACCAGGTCGCAGTTATGCATGTGCTGTGCAAAATAGTCAGCGTCGTGAAAGTGAATGATTCCTTCGTTATGAGCTTCTACAATATCTTCATCCAAAAGGAAACGCTTTGTAATATCTTTTGAAACTTCACCTGCCATGTAGTCGCGCTGAACGCTTACAACAGTTGAGTTTTTATTTGAATTTTCCTGTTTTACTTCTTCGTTACAGCATTCAAGAAGGCTCAAAATCTGCTGATCAGTTGAATTCTGTTTACGCATAAGAGCGTGGCGGTAACGGTAAGTGATATAAACCTTTGCAAGATTGAAGGCACCAACACGCATAAGCTCAGTTTCAACAAGATCCTGAATTGCTTCTACGTTCATCTGAACCTTACTTGCCTGACAAGTTGATGAAACTTTTCCTGCAACGGCTTTAATATAATCATCTGTAAGGCGATCTGCCTCTGGAATTACTGCATTTGCTTTGGAAATAGCTGTTTCGATTTTTCGGATATCAAAAATGGTTTCTTCGCCATTACGTTTAATAATTTTCATAATTCCCACCAATATTTGTAGTACTAAGATTTAGATAAAAATGAGCAGACACTACATATAGCGTCTGCTCATTCATTAATATACTACAACTAGTGGATAAAATCAAGCCCAATTTGTTATTATCCGGCTTGACCGGATAATCTATTTTGCATCGCGGGCAGAAAGTGCAAATTTTACTACACGGAAGCCTACATCATCATACTTTCTGGAAACAGGAGCATAATCACGAGAAACCACTGTAACATTTTCAGCTGGTTTTCTATAGCTTCCACCGCGCATTGTACGACGCATAGGATTATTTGACCATGGATTATAGCACCATTCCCAAACATTTCCGTTCATATCGTACAATCCAAATGGATTTTCAGCCTTTGTCTTAACATCGTGTGTTGTATCACCAGAATTTTCTGTACACCATGCTACAGAACCTGCTTTATCTTCTGCACCATAAAGTTTTGCCCAGTTTTCTGAATAAGGATCTCCTCCGCGAGCTGTAAATTCCCATTCAGCTTCTGTAGGAATACGATAACCGTTTGCATTTTCATCGATAATAGCATTTTCTGCCTTACCATCACCATCTTTTGCATTGTCTGATTCTTTCAGGACAGCCCCGTTATACTTGTAAACAGGAGTAAGTCCATCTTTTTCACTGGCAGCGTTACACCAGACTACAGCATCGCGCCAGCTGATTGAAGTAACCGGCTGTTCAGAACCAGTTGGCTCAGCACCATCAACTCCAGCACTTCCTTCTCTACCTGGATTTGCGAATGTATAACCATTGTCTTTAGCCCAGGTATACACTTCGTACCAGCGTGCATAGGTTGTTTCTGTCTGAGAAATGTAGAAAGCCATAAGGTCTACCGGATTTTCTTCCGAAGCCTTAGCAAATGCAGAATCTTTTTCTGCAGCAGGAATAGTTACAACTTCAAGCAGATTTTTTGAGAAACCATCAGCTGTAACAAAAATAATACGTTTTTTAGATTCTTTTTTGGATTCAGTCGCTGCCTTAGCAGATGACTTTGGCTTAGATGCACAACCAGTAATCATAGTTGCTGCAAGTAAAACCGAGATTGAAATAATTAATAATTTCTTCATCTTGAACTCCTTGGTTTAGAACCTATTAATACAATTATAACATTGATTTTTTAAATAGGTTACATAATTATCCAGGTAGACGAATATGTGTCATTCTCCGGCTTGACCGGAGAATCTGTATAGGAATAGTGTTTTACAGATTGTAAACGAGTTTGCTTCGCAAACATCGCAGGATCAAGTCCGACAATGACACTCTATAAAGCAATGCGGGATTGGTGAATCTATTTCGATTTTTTCTTTGATTATATAATCATTTTTATCAAAATCCGGGAAAAATGCGTCTCCAGGAATGTCTGCGTCGATTTCTGTGATATATAAACGTTTAGCAAGCTTAAACGAAATGGCCTCTCTATAAACCGCCTCTCCGCCACAAATAAAGATTTCTTTCTGCGGAAATTGAGTCTGTGCAAACTCGAGTGCTTCTTTTAATCCGGTGACAGTACGGTAATTTGTTCCTTCATAATTCTTAGTAGACGAAATCACAATTGTTTCGCGCCCCGGAAGTCCAGCTCCGAATTTTTTATAAATTTCTTCAAAGGTACGTCGGCCCATAACAACAAAGCTGCCAAGAGTCAGCTGCTTAAAATGCTCGCGGTCATCTGGAAGATCCCAGGGAATCCGGCCTTTGTTTCCAATTACATTATTATGAGCATATGCAACAATCAAAGAAATCATAATATCATTATACAATATTCAGAGATTTTTTTTATACACTTTTTTCTATAATATAATACAATTGATATGATTAATCGTGGTTTTGACAAGTCTAACCACTACATAGGAGATGTAATGAAATATTATGTAAATGCTGCCGCAAATGCAGGTGGCGACGGATCTAAAGTAAATCCTTTTAATAAAATTCAGCAGGCAGCAGACATTGCTGTAGCAGGAGATGAAGTAATTGTTGCTCCTGGTATTTACCGCGAAAATGTAAATCCAAAGCACGCTGGAAAAGAAGGCGCATCTATTGTTTACCGTTCAGAAAAAAAACTTGGAGCTCACATAACCGGTGCAGAAGAACTCAAAAGCTGGAAAAAAGTCGAAGGCTCAGTTTACACAGCCCGTGTTCCAAACTCAATTTTTGGAAAATACAATCCATATAAAACTCTTGTAAGCGGAGACTGGTTCATTGCATATTTCATCGCCCACACAGGAGACGTTTACCTCAACGGAAAATCAATGTACGAGGTTCAGTCTCTCGACGAAGTAAAGGCAGCCGTAGCAAGCGATGCAGCATGGGACACAGAATTCTCACGCTACAAGTGGTACGCAGAACAGGACAAAAAATCAGATGAAACTGTATTCTATGCAAACTTCCTTGGAAAAGACCCTAACAAAGAAAATGTAGAAATCAGTGTTCGCAGAAACTGCTTCTATCCTCAAAAGGAAGGAGTTGGATACATTACCTTGAGCGGCTTTGAAGTTTCACAGGCTGCAACTCAGTGGGCACCACCAACCGCTTATCAGGAAGGTATGATTGGACCTCACTGGTCTAAGGGCTGGATTATCGAAGACTGTGAAGTTTACGAATCAAAATGCTCGGGAATCTCTCTTGGAAAATACAAGCAGCCTAACAACGACAATAAATGGCTCAAAACAAAATACAAGGATGGAACTCAGACAGAACGCGACTGTATCTGCCAGGCACAGGTAGAAGGCTGGAACAAAGAGAACATTGGTTCACACATTGTTCGCCGCTGTAACATCCACGACTGCGGACAGACAGGTATTGTAGGACACCTTGGCGGAGTATTCTCTCTGATTGAAGATAACCACATTCACCACATCAACAACAAACAGAATCTTGCAGGAGCTGAAATCGGTGGAATCAAAATGCATGCAGCAATCGACTGTATTTACCGCCGCAACCATATTCACCATTGTACCCGCGGAATATGGCTGGACTGGCAGGCTCAGGGAACTCGTGTTACCCAGAACTTCTTCCATGACAACTGCCCTCCTCGCCGCCCAGGTAAAAACATAATTGCTGAAGTTGCTGAAGACCTCTTTATTGAAGTTTCTCACGGACCAACTCTTGTAGACAATAACATATTCCTTTCACCACGCGCGCTTAAACTTGCTACACAGGGAGTTGCCTGCGTTCACAATATCATTGCAGGAAGCTTTACTGCAGTTGGACGCGGATGTAACAACGGTGCACCAAACCGCCCTTCTCCACGCTATACTCCTTACCATATGATTCATCGCACAGAAGTTGCAGGTTTTATGACAATTCTTCACGGTGACTGTAAGTTCTACAACAACATCTTTATTCAGCAGGAAATTTGCACCGAGTTTGCAGCCCGCATGTTAGCAAATGCTCATAATGATTGGGATGATTCAAACTTTGTAGCAGGAACAGTTCCTTATAACAACTATCCTACTTTTGCAGAATGGGATGCTCAGTTCAAGGGCTACTGCGGAATGGGTTCAGCAACTACCGACCGCTATTACAGCGAACTTCCAGTATGGGCAGAAGGAAACGTTTACCTGAATGGTGCAAAACCTATGATGAAGGAAACTCCAGCCTATGTTGATTCAAAAACCGAAGTAACAATCGGTTACGAAGAAAAAGGTGGAAAAATCAAGCTTAAGACAAACCTTTATGATTTGATTGAAAGCGGTACAATTCCAGCAAAGGCTGTAAAAGGCAAACTGATGAAGACAGAAGATATTCCTCCAGCATTTGAACCGGAAGAAAACTATGAAAATCCGGATGGAAGTCCTATTACATTTGATACAGATTTCTTTGGAAATAAACGCTCTGGAAGCAAGGTATTCGCAGGTCCATTTGCTGAACCTGGAGATGCCAAAAACTCTCTGTTTTAATTTTAGAACTTCTTAGCTTCAATCAACATCGTCTCGTTTAATACATCTTCCTTGTTGGCGAGACGATGAGGCTGAGAAGTATGTACGAGGGTTCCTTTTCCTTTTGTACTTTGAATTTCAATTTCCCCTTTCATTAAGGTCATCAGGTTCTGAACTACGGCAAGTCCCAGCCCGGAACTTGCAATTTTTGCATTTACCTCGTTTGCTTCACGAGTAAAACTCTTGCAGGCATAAGGAATAAATTCTTCTTCCATTCCAATTCCATTATCCTGACAGAAGAACTCAACAATACAATCTTCTTTATTTTTAAGCACGGTCTGCTTAAGCCAGAATTTTACCTTGCCTCCACTTGGAGTATATTTTACGGCATTCTGTACAATATTCAAAACCATCTCTACAGTATGACGTACATCCTGATAAATATATGGACTTTCTATCTGTTCATAATATTCAACTTCAATTCCCTTCTTTTTGGCAGCTTCTTCAATTAAACCATAAATACGGAACGTTGCATTTGTGATATCTGTAGCGGTTTCAACAAGTTTTATTTCACCACTTTCAAGTCTCGCAATTTCTAGAATATCATTAACATATGCAAGCAGCGTTTCTTCTGACTGTTTTGCATTTGCTACATTTTTTAGTACCAGCTCTTCCTGACCAGCACACTCCTTGATTGAATTTGTATAACGAATAATTGTCTGCAAAGAAGGAATAATATCGCGGGCAACATTATACATAAAAATATTTTTTGCTTTATTTGCACTAATATTAAATTCAGAGAGTCTCTTCATCTCAAGCTGCTTTAACCGCTCGTTTTCTGCCATGGCATTACGGCGTTCTCTCTCTGTAATATCGTTAATAAAACAGAAACATATTTTGCCATATTGTTTTGTTTCAACATGACGGCCCATTGCACTCACATATTTTACAACACCTTTATTATCTTTAATTCTAAAATCAATATTGTAAACATCATTGTTGCCAGAAATTTGATTATTTATGCTTTTAATCAGAACTTCAATATCATCCGGAAATACCAGCCCGGTAATCGAATTTGCAGTTTTCTGCCTGAATTCTTCTGCCGTTTCACAGGCATAAATATTCAAAAGCTCCCGGTTAAAAGAAATTATTTCCCTAAAGCCGTCTACATGGTAGGTAATAAAACCACCAGGCAAACCTTCGGCAACTTCATTTGCAGCCATCAGCATAGATTCATTTAATGAAAGTGGTTCCTGATTTTCTTGAGAAGGAATCTGTATCTTTCCACAGTTCGTCACTGTAGTTTTTTTGAGATAAGATTCAAATTTTTTAATTGGAAGTGGCGGAGAAAAATAATACCCCTGGATATAATCACACCCAAGATATTGAAGGACCCTTAATTGCTCTCCATCTTCAACCCCTTCTGCAACTGTAAGCAGCCCCATTCTGTGAGCCATTTTGATAATATTTTCTATTATAATTTCATTGGTTTTAATATTTCGTACAAAAGTAATATCAAGCTTGAGAATATCAATAGGAAAAGAAGAAAGTGATCCAAGAGATGAATAACCTGAACCAAAGTCATCCATTTCAATCATGTGTCCGCGTTTCTGAGTTTCTCTAACCTGCTTTATAATGACTTCTGTATTATCTGAATACAAGGATTCCGTTACTTCCATGTGAAGCAAAGAATGGTCTATTTTATACTTTTCTATTATTTCATGTTGATTCGCAATACAGCCCGGCTCCATAAAATCGCGGCGAGAAACATTTACAGAAACAGGAACAATAGGTAAACCTTCCTGCTGCCAGTGAATAATATCTTTGCAAACCTTTTCAAGAATAAAGGCATCAAGTTTTGTTATAAAACCATTTCGTTCAAAAAGTGGAATAAACTGGCCAGGCGCCATAAAACCATATTCCGGATGATTCCAGCGCACAAGAGCCTCAGCTCCTACAATCTTTCCTGTAACTGCCTCATGCTTTGGCTGATAAAAAACCAGGAACTGTTCTTCTTCCAGACCGCGTTCCATTGTTTCTATGATGTGCTGCTCGTTTAAGAGCTCACTTTGCATACTGCTTTCATAAAAGGAAATATTTTTACCATAAATACCCTTTATTTTACGTATTGCAAGAAAAGCCCTGTCGCAGCAAACTACCATTGAAAGTTCCGGATCAATTGGAGCATAGATACCTGCTTTTACAATTTGATGTGGAATTGGAGCCGTATTTAAAATTGTATCACGAATATTATAAAGTTTATCCAGATGTACTTCTTTATCATATTCATAAAAAAGTACATACTGGTCTCCACCAAAACGCCCCGAAAGAGCCCTGTCAACGGCCTTACTCAAATGCTGTCCAGTATAGGCTAAAAACTCGTTACATTTTGCTTCGCCATAAAGTGAATTCGAAGACTTAAAATTTTCAAAATCAAAAGCAATAATACAATAAGTTTTATCTGGATTTGCAGAACGCACTTCTTCTGCTTTACGCAAAAAAGCCTGCCGGGTAAGGAGAGATGTAAGTTCGTCGCGTTCAAGTTCATCAATTATCCGGTTAGTCTCTGCCAGCTTTATTGCAGTTTTAAGACGATTTAATACACGACGTTTGTCAAACGGTTTCTTTAAGAAATCAATTGCATTTAAATCAAGCAGGCCATCTTCAAGTTCTGAATTATCTACGTCTGTTGCAATCAGGACCGATAGTTTTTCTAACTTTGGTAAACTGCGGATTTCGCTTAAAAGTTTTTTAGCAATTCCTATATAAAAAATTCCCGCAACAATATTATTAGATGAGTCCTTTAGGAGCGAAATAGCATCCTGTTCTTTTGAGACAGTAATAACATCATATACTTCTGTAATGATTTTTCTTAGCTCCTCAAGTTTTACCTCAGGTGATTCAACAAGGAGAATTTTTAATCTTTCATTACTAACTTGTTCGCTCCCTTGCCCGCTCAATTATCTGCTCCTTGTATATATTTTAATCTCAGCAACCCAAAAAAGCAAACATAAATTCATGTGTCGAATATGGTATAAAACGATAAACAACCTATAGATATCAAATTTTTTTTAAGCTATTATACAAATATGATTTTATTTTCAATTTTTGCTTATACAGCCTTTGGAATTTTATGTATTTATTTTATCAGAACAGGCATTCGCAAGCTCAATGAACAGAAGAACGCTTCGTCTTTAGCTGATTTATATACCAATGAAGAGGAACACAAAGAAGCAATTAAACAGACAGAAGAGTTTGAAAAAGGCTATTTTGAACGAGTACGCAATGGCGAACAAACCCAGCAATTTTTGTCAGTAGGCGGCCAGATGGCCTGCTCTATGATTCGCAGCCTTCTTTTTGCAGAAAATATTCCAACATATACAGAAAACGAACACGCAAACTCGTTTTATTCGCTGAACAATCTTTCATCAGATTCCGCTTTCTCCATCAAAGTTTTTATCCTGGTTGCAGATTACGACCGCGCTTATGAAATCGTTTCCGATTTCGTTTCAAAATGCGAACGAGCCAACACAGAAGAAGGCGACAAAGAAAATGAAACTGCAAAGCCGGCAGAAACAATTGCCAAAGCCGCAGGAGCAATAGTTACCGGCTGTTTCTTTATTCCTATGCCAGACGGCTCGCAGAACAAGCCAATGGGAATTACGGTTTTGCCGAAGATTAGGTAAATTAAGCAAGGTAAAAGCACAAGTTTAGCTTCTCATCAAAATTCCATTTCCGAGAAAATAACTCAATAGAAATAATCATAATGGTTATGCTATAATTATTTTTAGTATGATAATACAGAAACCAGAAAATCAGGACATAGAGTTTAAGCAAAGCTGGCAAGATGAATACCTTAAATGGATTTGTGCTTTTGCTAATACTAAAGGCGAAATCCTTTACATTGGTGTAAACGACAAAGGTACTGTCACTGGTGTTCAAGATTTTCATAAATTAAGCGAAACAATTCCTCTTAAGATTACACAGAGCATGGGACTTTTGTGTGATGTATCTGTCGCTGATGATTCTGACAATAATTTAAAGTATCTGGTTATCAAAGTTAGTAAATATGAAAATCCAGTAAGCTATCATGGAAAATATTACAAAAGAGTTGGTTCTACTACACAGGAAGTTACCGGTTTTGAATTGAATGATTTGATTCTTAATGCATATGGTCTTTCATGGGATGCAGTTTCAATACCCGATGTTTCTGTAAAGGACTTAGATGAACGAGCATTTAAGGTATTTAAGACATGGGCTATAAGAACTAACCGTTTTAAGGAAGAAGAACTCGAAATATCAAATGAAGCCCTTTTACAAAATCTAAGAGCTTTTGATAAAGAACGGCTTACACGTGCTGCAGTTATGGCTTTTCATCCAGATCCTGAAAAATGGGTAATAGGAGCTTATACAAAAATCGGCTATTTTGCAAATGATGCCGATATTCTTTTCCAGAATGAAATTCACGGCTCACTTATGACGCAGGTTGAAGATGCTTTAGATATCATCTATACAAAATATATGAAAGCGCTTATTTCATATCCGGATGAGATTCACAGATCAGAAACTTACTTCTTCCCTCGCGGAGCATTTCGAGAATTGTTGCTTAATGCACTTATTCATAAGGATTATACTAAGCCATATCCTATTCAAATCTTGATTTACAAGGACAAAATTGATATCTGGAATATTGGTGAAATGCCTGAAACAGTAAAGATTGAAGACCTTTACAAATTACATCATTCTGCTCCAAGGAATCCTAAGATTGCAGATATTTTCTTCAAGTGTGGATTTATTGAATCCTGGGGCCGCGGATATTTCAAAATTAAAACAATCTGTGAAGAACAGAATGCAACTCTACCCGAACCAAAGGTTGTAAGTGGCGGTTTTTCTGCTATTTGTGATGCTTCAGAAGCTTATAAAAAACTAGCAACAGAATATGGCATTGACGGATTTGGAGAAAATACACGAAAAATGCCTGTAAGTTCCCAGAAAGTTCCTAGTAATTGCCCAGAAGTTGCCCAGAAACTGCCCAGAAGTTGCCCAGAAAACCTATCAAGCTATTTATAATAATCCAAAGAGTTCTATTTCAGAATTATCAAATGAAACTGGATTAGCAGAAAGAACAATAAAAAATCACATAAAACTTCTGAAAGATTCAAATTTAATTGAACGTATCGGTAGCGACAGGAATGGTTCCTGGAAGATAATAACGCAGAAGTGATAGATTTTTAAAATTACTTCATTATGAATTTTGAAGAATTTCCATAAAAGCGCACCTCAAGGCAAATATTTATCACAAAAGCAATTTCTATTAGCTCTACTATATACTAGTAATACATTGATTTTAAAACATATTTTTTGTATAGTATATATATTGGCATTCGCAATTATTGGCGGTCTTGCTTCCAAAGTTATGACTATTCGTGGCAACATGGATAGATTACTAAAAGGAGGTAAAGCTAAAAATTGCTTACGCAATTTTTTTAACGCTTTGCTATTGAACACCGGCTGCCAGCAGCCTTACACAGGAGGCAGCTATGAGTTTGTATGAATTTCTGGATTTGTTGTTTACAGCTATTCCGATTCTTATCGACTTAATTCAGCGCCTTCTCCGCAGACGGAAGAAGAAACGTAAGAATAAAAAATAGCCCCGCCACTTAGCTTCGACCCTCAGTGACGGGGATTAGTCTTAATTGACTAAACTACAGTAGGAGGCAAGACACTTAATTACGAATGCCTCTTTTCTTTTTTACTATAAAACACTTAACGTTAAAAAGCAAGTCTTTTGTTGTTTATATGATGCAGTCACTGAAATAACTTAGCTTAGACCATATCATCCTTTCTCCTGTACAATTAATTTTATCAAATATTAGAGGAGACCAAAATGAAACAAATAGGATTTTATAACTATCTTTTGAAAAGGAATCTTTCAGAAAACACCATCACTGCATATCAGTTTTCTGCTGAACTTTATTTTTCAAAATATAGGAAGCTGACAAAATCAAATCTGAATCAATACAAAACATTTTTAATATCAACTTACAAACCTCAAACTGCGAACTTGCGGATATCAGGTATAAATGCATATCTTGATTATGCCCATAAAAAAAACTCAGTTTATCATTCATAAAAATCCAGCAGAAAAGTTTTACCGATAATATCATTTCGCAGGAAGAATATGATTTACTAAAAACAAAGCTCAAACTTGACGGAAAAACAAAATGGTATCTGATAGTCAGCCTTCTGGGAGCAACAGGTCTGCGAATTGGCGAATTAACAAATATCAGAATTGAAAAAATGCAAAACTCATATATTGATTTATATGCGAAAGGCGGAAAATACAGAAGAATCTACATTCCGCAGAAACTTTCAAACGAGATTCATGAATGGCTGATTTCAGAAGGACGTTCTTCCGGATTCTTGTTTCTAAACAGATATGGTAATCAGCTATCCGGAAAAGGAATTTCAATCCAACTAAAAACTTATGCACAAGAATATAATATAAATCCAGCCGTAGTACACCCACATGCATTCAGACATCTATTTGCCAAAAACTTTCTTTCACATTGTCCAAATCTTTCCCTTCTCGCAGACTTACTAGGCCACGAAAACATTTCCACAACCCGAATCTATCTCCGCAAATCCTCCCAAGAACAACAGCAATTGATAGATAAAATTGTTACCTGGTAAGACTATCCACCTTGTAATAAGACGCCTTATTACAAGGTGGAT